>Ga0207691_10006835_pt1 | contig 11005 bp, 4 predicted proteins | sample KBSM13metaG_FD_184327 | JGI IMG/M metagenome (GOLD analysis project Ga0207691, IMG submission 184327) | Miscanthus rhizosphere microbial communities from Kellogg Biological Station, Michigan, USA - KBS M1-3 metaG (SPAdes) (version 2) | ecosystem: Host-associated > Plants > Roots > Rhizosphere >...
CGTTCGTACATTCAAGTTACCACCATATTCCTTAGTAAATTTCGGGGCTCGCTGGAATCCAACCAGCGACAGCATAGTTTACATTCGGACTGATAAAATGTTTTCAAACCTTTGGATCCAGCCGATCGACGGCAAAGATGCAAGACAGCTCACCGATTTTACGAGCGGCATTATTTATAATTACGCATTCTCTCCAGATGGAACTCGGCTGTTCGTAGCGCGCGGTTATCCAGTTCAAGACGCAATCCTGATCAAAAACGCTTTCTAACCGCACAGCTTGGTGGGCGTCGGGTTACGTCGGTTTAATATGCCGTGACTGCGATATCGCCTCGATTGATTTTTAACCGGTCGTCGGCACCTTTGTACAATTCCAAGGTCAATACCGTAAGCTATTAATCGCAGTTGCATATTAGGACCGATCGAAATATCTGCTCCTCGATCGACCGGTTCAATGGCATATGACCATCGACGAACAGCTTACATATTTAAAAAAGGGAACTGTCGATCTCATTCGTGAGGAAGACCTTAGATCAAAGCTCGCTAAGGCGGAAAAAAGCGGTAAGCCGCTTAGAGTAAAACTAGGCGTAGATCCTACGTCGCCTGACATTCACCTTGGCCATACGGTTGTCGTTCGCAAGCTGAAAGCCTTTCAAGAGCTTGGCCACACTGCGATCTATTTGATCGGAGATTTTACGGCGATGATCGGCGATCCATCGGGGCGGAACGTGACCCGGCCGGCGCTAAGCCGCGAAGAGATCGAGCACAATGCGAAGACATATCGCGATCAAGTTTTTAAACTTCTCGATCCGGACAAGACGGAGGTCCGTTACAACTCAGAATGGATGGGCAAGTTTGATGCGGCGGATTTTATCAGGCTGGCCGCCCACACAACTGTGAGGCAGATTCTCGAGCGCGATGATTTTGAAAAGCGAATGAACGCGCAACAGCCGATATCATTGCATGAATTGTTATATCCACTCGTCCAGGGATATGACTCGGTGGCACTTGAGGCAGATGTTGAGTTGGGAGGAACCGACCAAAAATTCAATCTGCTCTCGGGCAGAAACTTACAGCGTGAATATGGACAGGACGCGCAAGTCGTAGTTACTACGCCGCTGCTTGAGGGACTCGACGGCGTGCAAAAGATGTCGAAATCCTATGGCAACTACATTGGAATTGACGAACCAGCCACTGAGATGTTCGGCAAAGTAATGTCGGTATCAGACGATCTGATGTGGAAATACTATGAGTTGTTAACGGACATTTCACCTGAAGCTTTAAATGCTCTCAAAACCAGGTGTGAGTCGGGTACTGAAAATCCGCGAAATTCCAAAGTCGAGCTTGCAAAATCTATTGTTGCCGATTTTCATTCGCAGTCTGATGCATCGGCAGCTGAAGAAGATTTCAACCGGCGATTTGTCAGAAAAGAAGTTCCAGATGAGATCGAAGAAACTCAGATCGCCGCTGGAAATTATAAACTGGCGGATCTGCTGGTCAGTACCGGACTTGCAGCCTCAAAAGGAGAAGCAAGACGCCTGATTGAACAAGGCGGCGTAAAGGTCAACGGAGAAAAGGCATCGAATGCGGCTACTGAGATCGCAATTGCCGATGGCTCGACATTATTACAGGTGGGTAAACGCAAGTTCTTGAAAATTCTCGGTTGATCGGTCGGTCGAATATTGTTCAAAGAAAATGAGTCCGTTCAAGGCAAAAAAACCAAAGCTTTCTGAACGCATCACTTCATATGTCGCGTCGGACAAGCCGCTTCGCGAACTTGCGGGAAACATTTCGAAAGTGGCCAAAACCGCTATCGACGAAGCGAATACACTGACAGTTGAGGAGGTAACCATCACGCTCGACAGGTTCCCCTCAAAACTTGACGGTCTGCGTGTCGTTCACTTATCAGATACGCATCATAGTCCCTTTACTGATCTCGAACACATCTCTCGCGCAGTCGATATCTCCAACAAACTCGAGCCTGATATTGTATTTCTGACTGGCGATTACGTTTCTCACAATGCTGATTACATTGCGCCGGTCGCGGAGGTTCTAGGCAGCCTTAGATCTCAATTCGGTACCTTTGCTTGTTTAGGCAACCACGATCACTGGACTGATGCCGATCTGGTTACGCACCTGTTGCGTGGAGAAGGCATAAATGTGCTAATCAACGAAGGTCTGCGGTTCGAAGCTCGGCAGGCTTCATTCTGGCTAGCGGGAGTCGACGATTATATGGCCGGAAAGACAGATGTTCCAGCCGCATTGAAAGGGTCGTACCCGGATGAGCCAAAAATTCTTTTGGCGCATAACCCGCTGATCTTTAGGCAATCCGTCCGAGCAAAGATCGATCTGACTTTGAGCGGCCATACACACGGGGGCCAGATCAAAATGCGCGATCCGGAAAAACGCATTCTGCCGCGTCGAAAGCTAAGCAGCGGTTTACATCGAAGGAACGAATCTCAGATCTATATCACACGGGGAATCGGCACTGTGGTAGTGCCGGCAAGATACCAGTGTCCGCCCGAAATAAGCCTGCTTGAGTTACGCACGACTTAATGAACTCGATCTTAACCATCCCGAATCTGTTGACGTTTCTGCGAATGGCATTGATCCCGGTCATCGCCTCAATGCTGTTTTATGGCCACTATAAGTTAGCTCTCGCATTTTTTGTGATCGCGGGCGTGTCGGACGGAATAGACGGGTTTCTGGCGAGGCGGTTCCAACAAGAGTCTGAATTGGGAACGATAATAGACCCCATTGCTGACAAACTCTTGATGACGACCGCGTTCATAATTTTATCGATACCTAACGTACTTCCAGCTATGCGGCACTTACCGGTACCATTTTGGGTAACGATCACAGTGATAGGACGGGACGTTTTGATCCTCGCCGTAGCGGCGGCGATCAACGTGATTACGGGATTTCGAGGATTCCGCCCATCATGGCTTGGCAAGTTATCAACACTGGTTCAGGTGATCGCCGTTGGATTGATATTATTCGCGGCAATAACAGGCTACACGATCTATCTGCCGACGACTTACACCGTCGTGGCAATGCTGGCGTTTATATCAGGCGTGCATTATGTTTTTCAGGTTGCGAGGTTAATGAAACAGGACGAAAAACAGGCTACTTGACCCTCGCCTGCTTTATGTCAGAACTGAAAGTACCTACGATTGCAAGCAATTCATCCATTTCGAGCGGCTTTGCGAGATGCACTTGATACCCAGAATTGATAATTGAATTCTTATCATCCTGTGAAGCATAAGCTGTGTAAGCAATAGCCTTTATCTGACTGTTTCGACTCATGCCGCCCGACCGAAGTTCGGATATCAATTCTAGTCCATCCATCGAAGGCATTCCGATATCGCTGATCAAGATGTCAAAATCTTTTGAGCGCAATTCGCTCAATGCCTCTGACGCTGAAAGTGCACAGGTGACTTCAGCTTGTTCATTTTCCAATAGCAATCTTAAAGGCGTCAATCCGTCGGCGTCATCATCGACAACTAGTACCCTAATACCAGCCAGGGAGTTTGCCTCGCCATTCGAAGCAACAGGTTCGTAGGACGGCAGTTCGCTTGAATAATATTGTTGAGCTAACGGTAAGGTCACCGTGAATTTTGATCCGCTCCCTGGGCCATCGCTGAAAACTGATGTTGATCCGCCATGCATTTCAACTATCGTACTTACGATCGTTAGGCCCAGTCCGAGACCAGTATTATTTCTTCGGGTTGACGCATCGGCCTGACTGAATCGATCAAAGATCATCGGCAAAAAATCCTTTTCTATGCCGATACCGGTATCGGTAACGTCGATCTCGACGCTGTCTGTGCCTCGCCTCCAATCCAATTCAACTTTTCCACCCGAAGATGTGAACTTGATCGCATTTTGCAGCAGATTAGTAATAACTTGCTGCAGCCGAACTACGTCGCCGTTCAGATAAAGCGGTTCGCCTGCTGTCTTGACTTCGAATTCGACGCCTTTTGCAACAGCAAGTGGTCTAACGTTTTCCGCCGCCTGTTCCATTGCCGGAACAAAATCGATCAGCTCCGTCTCTATTCGCATCTTCCCCGATATAATTCGCGAGACATCGAGCAGGTCCTCGATCAAGCTGCTTTGCTGCCTGGTATTGCGCTCAATGATCTCGAGAGCTTTTACGGCTCGATCGGGATCGACATTGCCGCTTCGAAGAATGCGGACCCATCCAAGCATCGCATTCAACGGAGTTCGCAGCTCGTGAGAAAGTACCGAAAGGAATTCGTCTTTCATTCGATTCGCCGTTTCAGCTTCAGCACGAGCTCGTGCTTCCGTTTCGATCAATCGAACGTTTTCTATCGCAACAGCAGATAAGTTTGACGCCATCTCAAGTGCGATCCCGTGTTCCCGGTCAAAAGCTTCGTTGGAATGCGCCTGAACCTCGAGCGTTCCTATCACTCGATCCTGAACGACCATTGGAACGACTATCGATGACATCGGGTCGATACCGTTTTCTTTCAGGACAATATGCGGGCGCTTTCTCTGATCGTTCCAGTAATTATTGGTAATGATCGTTTGTTTGCCTAGAATTGCACGTGAATTCGGACCGCCGCCGATGTGGACAGGCATGGGCGGAAGTTCGGAAATATCAACTTCGTCTCCTTCGCCCCAGATGTAAGCAGCTTCTCGGACTTGCCTATCGTTGTCATAGAATGAAACGAAGAATCCGGAACACTCCATTGATGCACATATAAATTCCTGCAGTGACCGGTAAATAGTGCGCAGATCGCGGGCAGCTCCGAGAGTTTCGGCAAGAGGCACTATCCGTTCCAACAGACGCTGGTATTCTTCCATCGCCCGTCGCTCTGATTCGCGCAGTGCAGCTTCGCTTCTAAGCTTTTCAACGGCCAGCCATACCCTTTCCGCCACCGTCTGAATTAGAGAGACCTCGGCATTGTCCCACTCGTATGGATTGGCGCGGCTGGCAAATAATATGCCTGACCAAACACCGTCGCGTGTCTGTGGAACTGCGACATAAGAGCGGATAAGTTCTGGTCCATACGAGACCTCAAACTTCGAGGATGTACGCGAATCGGCAGCCGTGTCAGCGACCACAATTGTTTCACCATTCAGCGCCGCTTCGAGATTTTCTGACGAATAATCATCGAAGCTTACTGTTTCAATTAGCGCTGGCGACGGTTCAGATCGGTACTCAGTTAAGAGCGTCGAGGTTCGGGATTCAACATCTACGGCCGAGAAAAAGCAGCGGTCCAGTTTAAGATGCTCTCCGAGCATCGTCGTGATCTCTTTCAATAGCGCCCCAGGTGCCGATTCAGTCCGTATGGATTCGGCGAGTTTCAAGACAAACTCACGATCTTTTTCGTCTCGCTTTCGGCTTGTAATATCACGCAGGATGCTCATGATGAGACGTTCGTTACCGAACTCTGAGCTTGTAGCGTTCACCTCGACCGATAGCGGTGAGCCGTCTTTGCGCATGTGAACGGTTTCAAAGGTGGCATTGCCACGTCTAGCACTGGCTATTTGGGTGGCAAGGCTCTCTATTTGAGAGGGATGTCTGAGGTTTTCGACGTTCATGCCGATGAGCTCTTCGCGCGAATACCCATAAGTGTCGATCGCAGCCTGATTTGCCTCAACGATCGTCCCATCGTCTTTGAGAAGCCAAATGATATCGCTGGCATGTTCTGAAAGATGGCGATATCTTTCGAGTTGTATTTCAGCTGTTTTTCTTTCGCTGATGTCCTGGAAGACAATTACCAAACCGGTTGTTTCGCCGTTCTCTTTAAGTGGAGATGAACTGAATAGAACGTCAAAGAATTTTCCGTCCTTGTTTATAAACACCTCGTCCTGGTTGATCAGGGCCTGGCCAGTCCGCAAAGCCGTTAGGACCTCACATTCTTCAGGCGGGTACAAAGAACCGTCTCTTCGCTTGTAGTGAGCAATATCATGAAGCCGTTTCCCCTGGAGCTCCTCAAATGACCATCCAAAGAGCCGTTCGGCTGCTGGATTTACCGAGGTTACCAGTCCCTTGGCGTCGGTTGTCAGCAATCCCTCACCCATGCTGTTGACAACGGCTTCGTCAAATTCGACCTGGCGGCGAAGTTCCTCTTCTGCTTCCTTTTGATCGGTGACGTCGATCGCCATTCCGCCGATCAAAGCAGGCGTGCCAAGGGGGTCCGAAATTGGGAATTTGCTAACGATCGAATAGTGCAGTTTCCCGTCGCTTTCAACCATGGACTCGAGGAACTGTTTTCCGGTTCCGCTTTCTAGTGCCAGACGGTCATGGTCCTTGAATAATTTGGCCGTTTCGGCGGGAAATACCTCTTCGTCCGATTTGCCGTATAGTTCGGATCTCTTAATTCCGAACGATCGCTCTGCAGAGTCATTTACGTAAACATAACGTCCGTGCTTATCCTTTATCCACGCCAGTCCCGGCAGCTGTTGCATGAAGCGAGAGAAACGCTGTTCGCTTTCCTGGAGAGCGATGAGCGCGGTTTTCGCTTCAGTTATATCCGTGCCATATACATTAACGTATCCGGCGTCAACGATAGGAGCGATCGTCAAATGAAAAACTCGCTGATCGTGCGATATTTCCAACTCTATTTTAACTCCCGTAGAGAATGCTGACCTCACCGAGCTTAGGACGTTAGCAAATGCGCTTTCATCGAGCTCTTTCAAGGATCTTATGATCGGTTCAGCGGGCTGATTGGAATAGAGGATCTCGCCACTCGGCGCCAGTCGAAATACCGGGTGGGGATTTTCCATCGGCAGTCGCGACAAAAGTTCAAGCTCGAGCTCAGCCTGTTTCCGGGCAGTGACGTCCTGAGTTATCGATATCAGGTGCAACGGCCGACCGGCTTCATCGCGGGTCATAGAGACACTATTTTGTACCCATACTAAAGAGCTATCTTTACGGATAAAACGCTTTTCAATCGTAAAATGCTGAATGTTACCAGACATTAAGCGTCGCAACCCTTCGTCCATTCGACTGATGTCTTGAGAATGAGTAAGAGTGCCGTCATCCATTCCTAACAGTTCGGTGCGGGTGTAGCCGGTGATCGAACAAAAAGCATCATTGATCTGCAAAAAGCGTCCACGCGGATCGAGAACTGCGAAGCCGACAGTTGTGCTATCAAACATCGCCTGCAGCCGTTCCTCGGACCGGCGTAGTTCATCGGTGACTCGTCTTTTTTCTGTAACGTCGCGATTGGCTTCGAGAACAAAAGTATTGTCGTCTATTTCAATGAGCTGATGACGACTCTCAACAACGATCTCGTCTCCATTTCGAGTTGTATGACGAAGCTCGCCCATCCAACTTCCGTCGCGTTTTAAAATTCCTTGGATCTCGTCAAATGGTGCATGGAATCGCGTCTTTAGCAATTCGTGGGTAACGTGGCCTATCGCTTCCTGCGACGTATATCCGTACAGTCGCTCGGCGCCGCGATTCCAATCTAAGATCCTCCCGCCGAACTCCCAAACGATCACCGGTTCCAAAGCAGCCTCCAGCAGCAATGCCTGACGTTTAAGCTCGCTTTCGACGTTCTTACGGCTTGAAATGTCGAGCGCGGTCCCGCCGATGCCGATGATGTTGTCGTTGTCGTCAAATCTCGGTTCGATCGAAAGATCGTACCAACGTTTTTCTCCAAGAACCTCGGCAGCGATCTCTTCGCGGACCGGATTTCCGGTTTCTATAACACGACGCTTTAAATCTGTAAGTTTATTGGCATGATCATTTCCTACCAATTCTGAATCTGTCTTTCCGATGACATCTGGAGAATAAAGCGACGTTGGATAAACCCATTCATATCGCAGGTCGATGTCCTGTTCATAGACGGTGACGGCTCCGCTCGATAAGGCCATCCGGAATCGTTCTTCAGTTTCACGCACTTTCTCTTCAGCAGATTTACGTGCCGTAACGTCGATCCCAATTCCATACAGCCTTACCGGCTCTCCGCGTTCAGAGTAAACTGCCTCCCCGCGGCCCTCCATCCACCGTATAGAGCCATCAGCGTGATAAAAACGAAACTCGATGTTGTAAGGCCTTTTTTCTTTCGTTGCACGCTGCACTTCGTGCCAAACGCCCTGGCGGTCGTCTTCGTGCATCAATTGATAGTAATGTTGCTCGGAGCCTTGAAATGATCCTTTTTCCAACCCAAAGATAGCCTCAAGCTCTTCGCTCCATGTCACGATCCCTGTTGCCAGATCGTTTTCCCATACTCCCATGCTGCTGCTTTGCATGGCCATAGACAACATCAAACGGTTTTCATAGAGCTCTCGCTCGGTAGCTTTCCGCTCGCTGATGTCCCTCGTGATTTTTGAAATACCAACAAGATTGCCCTTTCGATCGCGGATCGGAGATATCGTTAAAGAGACATCGATAGTCTTTCCGTCTTTCCTGAGCCGCACGGTTTCGAAATGCTCTACCTTTTCGCCTGATCGAATCCGACTAAAGATCAAATCCTCTTCTTCCGCACGATCGGTCGGAATGAGCAACGCCATTCGTTCGCCGATCGTTTCGGCTGCGGTATATCCGTATATTTGCTCAGCAGCAGCATTCCAGCTGGTGATATTTCGATTGAGGTCGACGCTGATGATCGCGTCTTCGGTGGACGCAACGATCGCCGCCAAACGTTCATGGGCTAATTCTTCGGACTTTATATCCGTGACGTCCCGTTGGGTTCCCCATGCACGAACCAGATGGCCATCTTCCACTATGCCGACAAAGTTATTGTGGAAATACCGGTCGTTGCCGTCCGCATCGCGTTCGTGAGATTCCGCGTCATCCAGCCGGTAGCCAGACTCTATAAAGGATGTTAGAAATTCAACGTTGCTTGGATCTTCCCGGACCAACAGGTCGCCAAGCCTCGCTCCGATCAATGAGGCCGCTGCCGGAAAGCCATATTGCCTTGCCATGGCATCGTTACACTCAGCAAGGTATCCATATTCATATGAAAGTCTGATCTGTTCCGGTACCGGCAGTTTGATCGAGATGGGTTGTTCCAATTCAAAACGCCAGATGCCTTCGGAACTCTGTCCGATGAATGCCCGATACCGCTCTTCGCTGCTCCTCAGAGCTTGCTGAGTTCGAAATTCATCGGTCGCATCTGCAACCAACATTAGATAGCTACGAGCTTTACCGCCTACGTCTAATTCCGGAGTCAAGGTGTAGCGAAAAAACCGGCTTTCACCGTCAAGTTCTACCAATTGCTCAAATTTGTGCTGTTCGGAGGATCCTGCGTTGTTTAGTTCCTTCAAAAAGAGTTCATAACCAGCATCGCCGACGACATCGCGAAGATGACGTCCTTCGAGCTCGCGGAAGGAATTTCCAAACAATTCCGCATAGGCTTGATTGGCATAGATATACTTATGATCGTGGCCTATTTTAGCCACCATCGTCGGCAGTGAATCAAACAGCTGTTTGAGGTCGTTTAATTGTTCAGTAATGGAAGAGCCGCCGGAAGTAGTTTCCGTAGCTTTACGCTGCGAGGTTTTGGATTCGCTAATACGTCTGCCCACTTGCCCGATTTTGCTAGATTCTTATAGAAATGATGGATAACTTATTCTAGTGCATTTGCCGTAAACGTCAAGAGAATTTGATATTTAAGCCGTAAATAGGCAATTCCGCTTAGCGAAAATTAAGGTTGACAATGACACACTCAACCTTTATACTTACCAAAGGCTCAAGTTATATTTTATTTGGTAGAGTCATAGCAATTTTTTTAGGTGGGGAGACAATAATGAGCAAAATCATAGGAATTGACCTTGGTACGACAAATTCGGTTGTTGCGGTGATGGAAGGCGGCGAACCGATCGTTATTACCAATTCAGAAGGCGGCAGAACGACGCCGTCAGTAGTTGCCTTTACAAAAGACGGCAATCGACTGGTCGGGCAGGTCGCAAAACGTCAATCAGTGACGAACCCCGAAAATACGGTGTTTTCCATCAAGCGTTTTATGGGCCGTAAATTCGAAGAGGTTCAGGATGAGATCAAACAGGTCCCATATAAGGTAGAAAAAGCCTCGAATGGCGACGTTCGAGTGAATGCGGAGGGCAAACAGTTTAGCCCACCGGAGATCTCGGCGATGATCCTGCAAAAACTCAAGCAGTCTGCCGAAGATTATCTCGGAAGTAAGGTCGACAAGGCGGTCATTACCGTCCCGGCATATTTTAATGACGCTCAGCGACAGGCGACGAAGGATGCAGGCAAGATCGCCGGTCTTGAAGTGCTCCGAATAGTTAACGAACCGACCGCTGCGGCTCTTGCATACGGCCTCGATAAGAAAAAGGACGAGGTCATCGCGGTGTTCGACTTTGGCGGAGGTACGTTCGATATTTCCATACTTGAAGTCGGCGAAGGCGTTGTCGAAGTTAAATCAACGAACGGCGACACGCACCTGGGCGGCGACGACGTTGACGAGGTTCTGATCGGGTGGATCATTGACGAGTTCAAAAAGGACCAGGGAATCGATCTTCATAACGACAAGATGGCACTTCAGCGTTTGAAGGAAGCCGCTGAAAAGGCAAAGGTCGAACTTTCGTCCGCGATGGAAACCGAGATCAACTTACCGTTCATCACGGCTGACGCATCAGGTCCAAAGCACCTCGTAATGAAACTTACGAGAGCGAAGTTCGAAGCTCTCACGGAACCGATCCTCAAGCGGTTGATGCCGCCGGTTGAGCAGGCTATCAAAGATGCCGGTTTGACGCCGAAGGACATCGAAGAGATCGTCCTTGTCGGTGGTTCGACCCGCATTCCGAAAGTTCAGGAAATGGTCAAAGGCTTCTTTGGCAAAGACCCGAACAAGTCTGTTAACCCGGACGAGGTTGTTGCTTTAGGTGCTGCGGTCCAGGCAGGCGTACTTGGCGGAGAGAAGACCGATATTCTTTTGCTCGACGTTACGCCTCTGACACTGGGCATTGAAACTCTGGGTGGAGTATTTACGCAGATGATCCCGCGTAATACGACTATTCCAACTCGAAAGAGCGAGGTCTTCTCTACAGCATCTGACAACCAGAC
>Ga0207691_10006836_pt1 | contig 11005 bp, 10 predicted proteins | sample KBSM13metaG_FD_184327 | JGI IMG/M metagenome (GOLD analysis project Ga0207691, IMG submission 184327) | Miscanthus rhizosphere microbial communities from Kellogg Biological Station, Michigan, USA - KBS M1-3 metaG (SPAdes) (version 2) | ecosystem: Host-associated > Plants > Roots > Rhizosphere >...
GGCGCTTCGGCATCATGGGTTACTCCTGCAAGATGGAGAACGTGATGCTTTCGCTGTGCGCGCTCGAGACCGTGTCCGCCGATCTCGGTATCGCCGTGGAATTCGGCGCCGCCGAGGCCGCGGCCTATCGCGCGTACGCCGCGATCCCGAACCGGGTTCAATCGCTGCGCGCGGTCGCGGCGTAACACCACGCCCGAAGGCCGGCGCCGGTCCGTGGCGGACCGCGCGCGGGACTAGGTACGCCAGGTAACAGACGACTCGGCCCTGCCTCGCTATGGTGCCGCAAGGGGTCCGTCTTCTGCCTCGACGATGCTGCGCCCATGGCGTGGTGCCGAACCATCGTGCGTTCCACTCTGCATCGGGATTTCTCATGCCACCTCTATACCAAGTCTTTCGCCGCGGCCTTTCCCTGCTCGTTGCAGGCGTCCTGCTGGCGACGCTTTCGATCTCTCCGGCTTTTGCCGCACCGTACGACTACACCGACAACTGGTACGTGCCCGCCGAGGAAGGCTGGGGCGTGAACTTCACGCAGTCGGACAATTTCATCTTCGCTACGTTGTTCATTTACGGCCCGGACAAGCAACCTACGTGGTACACGGCGGAGATGGCGTGGGACGGCCAGAATCAGTTCGCCGGTAACGTGTACCGGACGACGGGTACGTACTTCAAGGATCCGTGGAACCCCGCTGACAGGACGGTGCCGGCCGCCCAGGTTGGTACGGCAACGTTCACCCCGAGCACCCTCAACAACTACGAGGGTACTTTCTCCTATACGGTGGCGGTGAACGGCGTCCCGACGACGGTTACCAAGGCAGTGACCCGCTTGACGCTGACGCCTATCCTGCTGACCGCGAACTACGTCGGGGGTCAATCGGGCAGCTATACGGGCTGCACTGCGGCGGCGTCGAACAAGACGTACCAGGATTTCTTCAACCTGTCCGTTTCCCAATCGGGCATGAACGTGACGCTGGCGTTCACCTACCAGAGTTCCACTCCGCCGCTCACCTGTTCGCTCACCGGCACAATGGTGCAGAATGGGTCGATCTACCGCATTGCGAATGCCACCTATCAGTGTTCCGACGGCCTCAGCACCAACGCGTCGGTCTCCAACCTGCGCGCGACACCCTTGGGTATCGAAGGGCAGTTCGACGCGCCCACGGTGGGCGGTGGCTGCCGCGAAACCGCGAATTTCGGAGGGACGCTCCACTGACGGCTCGCCAGCGAGCTCAGTCGACCGAGGTCAGGTGACTGGGCTCACCGGCAGGGCGCAGCCCAGGGGCGCGTCCGCTTGACCGCCGATCTCGAATCGCGCATCGCCACGCTGCCTTGCTGGCGCGGCGATGTGAAGGTCGAACCGCTGATGGGCGGGCTCTCCAACGCGGCGTTCCTCGTCACCAACGGCGCAGAGCGATACGTCGCGCGATGCGGCGACGACATCCCGGTCCACCACGTCTTCCGCGATCGCGAGCGCGCGGCGAGCGTGGCCGCACACGCGGCGGGACTGTCGCCCGAGGTGGTCCACTGCGAGCCGGGCATCATGGTCATCCGGTACATCGACGGGCGAACGCTCGTCGAAGCGGACCTCCGGTCGAACATCGCGCGCATCGCCGCGCTGATCACCGCGTGCCACCGCGACCTCGCGCGTCATCTCGAAGGTCCGGCGAATACGTTCTGGGTCTTCCACGTCATCCGGGATTACGCGCGCATGCTCCGGGCGGCCCCGGGCGGCAATAACGACGCTTTGCGCTATGCCAAGCTGGCCGATGCGCTCGAAGCCCGGCAGATGCCGCTGCCGATCGTGTTCGGCCACCACGATCTCCTTCCGGGAAACCTTCTCGACGACGGCAAGCGCCTCTGGCTGATCGACTGGGAGTACGGCGGCTTCGGCACCGCCCTGTTCGACCTCGCGAACCTTGCCGCCAACGGCGGTTTCTCGGCCGCCGACGACCGCGACCTCCTTGAAGCGTACTTCGGGCGACCGGTGCGCGAGGAGCTCCAGCGCTCGTTCGACGCGATGAAAGTGGCAAGCGCGTTACGCGAGGCGACGTGGGCCATGGTCTCCGCGATTCACCTTGCGGTGCCGGGCGTCGACTATCGCGCGCATGCCGCCGACTACCTCGCGCGCACCGACTTGGCATTGGTGCGCTACACCGAGCGCTACGGGCCGTTGGTCGGGTGAGAGCGGGTGCCGGACGCGGCTTTAGAAACATGCCACCGGCATAAAAAAGACTACAATCGTTGCCCGGTCTTCTTCCCGAACAGGAGGGTCGCGCCATGGCAACGTTGAACGTCAACGGCAAGTCGTACACCTTCGAAGCCGAGCCGGACACGCCTCTCCTCTGGGTGCTGCGCGAGCAGGTCGGCTTGACCGGCACCAAATACGGCTGCGGAGTGGCGCAGTGCGGCGCCTGCACGGTGCACATCGACGGCGTGGCGACGCGCACCTGCGTGCGCCCCCTCTCGACGGTCAAGCCGACCGACAGCATCGTGACGATCGAGGGGTTGTCCGTGGGCGGGACTCATCCCCTGCAAAAGGCATGGGTCGCGCTCGACGTGCCGCAATGCGGGTTCTGCCAGAGCGGAATGATCATGGCCGCGGCCGCGCTCCTGAAGGAGAAGCCCCATCCGACCGATGCCGACATCGACGGGGCAATGACCAACATTTGCCGCTGCGGCACCTATAACCGGGTGCGAGCGGCAATCAAGGCGGCGGCAAGCGGCGATACGAAGAGCGCCGGCCTCTCGATCCTCCACAGCGACGGGAGCACGGCATGAAGACGAATCTCTCCCGGCGCAAGTTCCTCGAAACATCGGCCGCTGCCGCCGGCACACTCGTCGTCGGCTTTCACATTCCATTTGCCGGCGAAGCGCAGGCGCAATCGGCGTCTCCCGGCACCGCCGCGCCCGAGATCAACGCGTGGGTCGTCGTCAAGCCCGACGACACTGTCGTCATACGCATCGCACGCTCCGAGATGGGCCAGGGATCGCTCACCGGCCTTGCCCAGCTCGTCGCTGAAGAGCTCGACTGCAACTGGGCCAAAGTTACGACCGAATATCCCACTCCGGGCCAGAATCTCGCGCGCAATCGCATCTGGGGCAATTTCTCCACCGGCGGAAGCCGCGGCATCCGGGATTCGCACGAGTACGTGCGCAAAGGTGGCGCGACGGCGCGAACGATGCTGGTGCAGGCCGCTGCGGATACGTGGAAGGTGCCGGCATCCGAATGCACGGCCGCGGACAGCGTGATCACGCACACGCCTTCGGGGCGCAGCACGACCTACGGCAAGGTCGCCGAGGCTGCAGCGAAAATCACGCCGCCCGCCGATGTGGCATTGAAGGATCCGAAAAACTGGAAGCTTGCGGGAAAACGTCTCGCGCGCCTCGACACCGTGGACAAGGTCACGGGAGCGCAGGTCTATGGAATGGACTTGAAGCTCCCCGGAATGCTCAACGCCGCGATCAAGGACTGCCCGGTGTTCGGTGGCAAGGTCAAAAGCGTGGACACTGCGGTGGCGATGAAACGTCCGGGCGTCAAGAAAGTGGTTCGCGTGGGCGACTCGGCGGTCGCCGTCGTCGCCGACACGTGGTGGCACGCCAAGAGCGCGCTCGATGCGATGCCGATCGAGTGGGACGCCGGCCCGAACGGGGCGGCTTCGAGCGCCAAGTTCGCCGAGGTGATGAAGGCGGGACTCGACGCGAAGGATGCGGCCGTCGGCAACCAGGTCGGTGATGCGCGCGCAACCATTGCTTCGGCGCCGCGCAAGATCGAGGCTGTCTATTCGTATCCGCATCAGAACCACGCGACGATGGAGACGATGAACGCCACGGCGCGCTGGACGCCCGAACGGTGCGAAGTGTGGACGCCGACGCAAAACGGCGAGGCGGCGCTTGCCGCTGCCTCGGAGGCGGCCGAGTTGCCGCTCGCGAAATGCGACGTCTACAAGTTGCTGCTCGGTGGAGGCTTCGGCCGCCGCGGCGCCGTGCACGACTGGGTGCGCCAGGTCGTGGCGATCGCGAAGGAGATGCCCGGCACGCCGATCAAGCTCATCTGGTCGCGCGAGGAAGACATGCTGCACGGCTGCTATCACCCGGTGACGCAGTGCAAGCTCACCGCCGGGCTGGATGCCGCCGGCAACGTCACCGCGCTGCACATGCGCATTTCGGGGCAGTCGATTGTGGCCGGGATCTTTCCCCAGAACATCAAGGACGGCAAGGATCCGGTGGTGTTCCAGGGGTTGAATCCGCCCGGACCGGAAGCCTCGATCGGCTACACGTTTCCGGCGCTGCTGATCGACCATGCAATGCGCAATCCCACGGTGCCGCCCGGGTTCTGGCGCGGGGTGAACCTCAACCAGAACACGATCTACCTCGAGTGCTTCATCGACGAGCTCGCGCACGCAACCGGACAGGATCCGCTCGCCTTCCGGCGCAAGCTGATGGCCAACAATCCCAAGCACCTCGCGGTGCTCAACGCGGCGGCGGAGCGCGCAGGCTGGGGCACGCCTGCTCCCAAAGGGATCTATCGCGGTCTCGCCCAGACGATGGGCTTCGGCAGCTACGTCGCCGCTTGCGCCGAGGTTTCGGTGAGCGAATCAGGTGATCTCAAGATCCATCGCATCGTCGCGGCGACCGACCCCGGTTACGCAGTCAACCCGCAGCAGATCGAGGCCCAGGTCGAAGGCTCGTTCTCGTACGGTCTGTCCGCCGCGCTGTACGGCGAATGCACCGTCAAGGACGGCCGGATCGAGCAGGAGAACTTCCACACCTATCGCGTATTGCGGATGGACGAAATGCCCAAGGTGGAGGCGATCGTGATGCCATCCGGAGGGTTCTGGGGTGGCGTTGGCGAGCCGACCATCGCGGTGGCTGCGCCCGCCGTGCTGAACGCGATCTTCGCTGCCACGGGCAAGCGCATTCGGGACCTGCCGCTGAAGAATCACAGCTTGAAAGCATAGCGGGCATCAGCAGGTATACGCGGGCGTAAGCGCAACAAGGGCGGGAGCCTCGATTCACCGAGGCCTCCCGCCCACACGACATGACTCAGCGTCGGCCAGCGTCAGTAGCGGCGATAGACTTCGACCGAGCCGAATTCCGGCGACCACACTTGCCGGGCTGAGGCGATGCCACCCATCAGGGGCTGAGAATACTCACCCGGGACGAGCACGCGGCAATCGCCACGGAAGGCCATGTCGTTGCAGACCAGCCAGTTGCCCGACTCTACGCGAATCGATGCCGCTCGATGCTCAGGGTTGTCGAAGTTCGCCCAGTCCAGATCGTTGGCGATACCACGATCGACTGCTACCCATGTCCCGCCGAAATTGGGACTCTCATACAGGTACGCGCGACCCGTCGGGCCGGGAGACGTCGTCACCACGGCCGTGCGCGCCGGATTCACGTAGACCGGCGGAGGATTGACCGCCAAGGGTTGCGGCGCCGCGGGCGGATTGACGACGACCTGCGGCAGGTTGACCACGACCGGCGGTTGCGGATTCATCGTGACCGGCAGCGGGTCTGCGTAGCCGATCTGGCGCGCCGAGGCGATACGGCCATTCAGGCTGACGCTGATCCCCGGATAGTTGCCTGGGAGCAATTCCATGCATCGGCCGCGGAAGTACGCCTGGCTGCAGACTTCCCAACGCCCGTCGTTGACAACGATCGAAGACGCCGTGTCGCTGAATGTGCCCTGCCGCGAGACTGTCTCGATGCGGTCGTTGGCCACGAACGACGGGCCGTTGAAACTCGGCCGCTCGTAAAGCGTGATCTGCCCGCCCCAGGCGCTCGTCATGCCGAGAGCCAAGGCGCTCGCTGCAATTCGTTTCAAGTGTCTGACGTTCATCGTCGACCTCCAGAAGATAGGCGGGAACAACCCGCGGGAGCGCTAGCTCTTGCCCGTATAGATGGCCCACGCCAGGACAAACTCGTCCGAGGTGAGCTTCCCGTCCTTGTCCCTGTCAGCTTCGGAGAAGGCGCGGTCGAAGCCGTCGAGCTTGTCCGCTTGTTCCTTGCTGACGTAAGCGGCTCCGGCTCCCGCCAGTTTTGTAAAGGCGGAAGGCGCCGTTTCGGATTTGCTCGGAATGACCGTCGGCATCTGGATCGGAGAGCTCGAGTAGCTCGGGGTCGCCGGCGGCGCCGGAGTCGCGGGTTGCGTTTGGGCAAACGCCGACCCTACCGCGGCTACAGAGGCCGCCACGCACGCGACCAGCATCCTGCGCTTTTGAACTGAACCAAGCATTTGGTACCTCCATCTCGAAATCGAAAAAGCCATTGCCGGCGCGAAGGCCTCCGCGCGGCTCGTGCTGCCGCCGAGCGCACGCCGGTGTGAAGTTCGACACTCGCGGTCCATCGTCGTTGCAAAGGGCCCGGTAGGACTCGCGCGGTTGTTCCTGTCTCTTTTGTCCTACAGCGAGTAGCGTATGCTCGCGGGTTTCGCGATCGATGGCGGACCTTCCTTAAATTCAAGCGCGCGTGAACAGCACTTCCGCCTCGACCGACGAATCCGTCTTCGCCCACCGATCGTTCACCCGCCTGTGGTTCGCACGGGTCGCGACGATCATGGCGTATCAGATGCTGACGGTCGCCGTGGGCTGGCAAATCTACGCGCTCACCGGAAGTGCGCTGCGCCTGGGCCTTGTCGGCCTCGTGCAATTCCTGCCCGCATTTGCGCTCGTGCTGGTCGTCGGGCACGTCGCGGACCGCTTCGATCGACGGCGCATCCTCTGCGCCTGCCAAGGCGTCGCTGTCGTGGCTGTGACGATCCTCGGCGCCGGAAGCGCGATGGGCTGGGTCACGGAGCACGTGATCTTCGCGCTGGTTTTCGTCATCGGCTGCGCCCGTGCATTCGAGATGCCGACGATGCAGGCGCTGCTGCCGGCTCTCGTGCCGCAGCGATTGCTGCCCCGTGCGGTCGCGTCCAGCGCCTCGGCCTCGCAAACCGCGATCATCCTGGGTCCCGCAGCCGGCGGGATCCTCTATGTGGCGGGACCCGGCTGGACGTATGCGGCGTGCGCGGCGGCGTACGTAGCCGCGGCGATCCTGATCGCCATGATCCGATACGAGCGCCCGCTCTCGGTCCCCGCGCCGGCCACGCTGCAGTCGGTATTTGCCGGACTGTCGTTCATCAGGAGCCGCAAGGCGGTGCTGGGCGCGATCACCCTCGACATGGTCGCCGTGTTGCTGGGAGGGGCCACGGCGCTATTGCCGATCTACGCGAAGGAGATCCTGGGGACCGGACCATGGGGGCTCGGCATTCTGCGCTCGGCGCCGGCAGTGGGGGCGTTGACGATGGCGCTCTATCTTTCGCGTCATCCGCTGCAGCGGCACGCAGGACGCACGATGTTCATTGCCGTCGCCGTCTTCGGCGTTGCGACGATCGGCTTCGGCCTTTCGCGCTGGCTGCCGCTGTCGCTCTTTTGTCTCGTGGTGCTGGGCGCGTCGGACATGATCAGCGTCGTCGTCCGCTCGTCCTTGATCCAGCTTTCGACGCCTGACGACATGCGCGGCCGCGTCGGGGCCGTCAATGCGATGTTCATCGGCACGTCCAACCAGCTCGGCGAGTTCGAATCCGGCGTGGTCGCGGCCTGGCTGGGGACGGTGGCGTCGGTGGTGCTGGGCGGCATCGGCACTCTGGTCTCGGTGGCCCTCGCGCGGCGGGCCTTTCCCGAGCTCGCGCGAATTGATCGCCTCGACTTGATTCGCGCGGCGCCCGCGTCGCAATCTTCCGCGGGAAGCGATCCGGTGCGGGCGCCACAATAGTTGACATAGAACACAAACGGATTTATCTCCTGAGACAGCCCGGCCGATCCCCCATGTCGCAGATTCCGCCTCCGAAGTGGTTCGCCGATGCCATGGCGGTGCCGCTGCAGCGGCGAACGCTGAGGGTTGCGGAATGTCCGCTCAACTACTTCGTATGGGGCGATCCGCGGAAGCCGCCGATCGTCCTCGTGCACGGGGGCGCCGCACACGCGATGTGGTGGAGCCCGCTTGCACCGCAGCTTTCACAGCACTACTACGTCGTCGCGCCCGATCTCTCCGGGCACGGCGACAGCGGCCGGCGCGAAACCTATCCGCTCGAAGGTTGGGCCGACGAAGTGCTGGCCATCGCCAAGGATGCCGGCTGCGCCGCACTGCCCATCCTGGTCGGCCACAGCATGGGGGGACTGGTGAGCATCGTGGCCGCGGCGCTGCACGGTCATCGGCTCGCCGGAGCCGTCATCGTCGACTCGCCGGTGAAACGGCCTGACCCGGAGAGTGGCGAGGCCGACAGCGGAAAGGCTTTCCGTAATCCGAGGATCTATCCCGATCTCGATACCGCGCTCGCGCATTTCCGGCTCATTCCCGCGCAACCGTGCGAAAACGCGTTCATGGTCGACCACGTCGCGCGTCACTCGCTGCACGAGACACCTGCCGGCTGGACATGGAAATTCGATCCCAGGGTCTTCCTGCGCTTTCCTCCAAAGACGCTGCACGACTACCTGGCTCGCGTGCGCTGCCGCGTCGCGCTCTTTCGCGGGGAGATGAGCGCGATAGTCCCGCCCGAGACGGGCGCCTACATGTACGAATTACTGAACCGGAATGCTCCGTTGGTCGAGATACCCCAGGCGTACCACCACCTGATCCTCGATCAGCCGCTGGCGTTCATCGCCGCGCTCCGCGCGCTGCTCGCCGACTGGGAACACTCGGTGCCGCATCGCCGCGCGGAAGGGTTTCTGAGCGGCGCAGGCACGTAACCGCGGGTATCTTCACGTGACCGCGGGTACTTCATCCCACCGGGGCGCGCATCCCACGCAATGCGCGGGTGTGCGGCGTTACTTCAACTGGCCGCGAATCTCGCCGTTCGGGTTCGCCGCGCTGTGCACGTTGACGTAGAGGTTGCCGTCCTTGAAGCTCGTCATTTGCGCGGAGTTGAGCTTGGCGCCGGGCGGGACCTTGTAGGTGTCGCCTTCCTTCGTCAATGGGATGATCACCGGGCCATTCTTGCCTGCTGCCGCTTCGTGGATATGGGCGGCGGTGCCCGCGACCCCGGTCGAGCTCACGCTGCCCGAAACCGACCCGTCGTCCGCCACCGTGATCGTGCCGCTGCCTGCGGCCGAGGTCGTCACCGGGGGAACCTCGTTGGCTCCCGACAGTGCCACTTTGACGTCCGCGGCGAGCGCTGAGCCGGCGGCGAACGCGCCGACCAACATGGCCGCGGCGAGAATGCGGACCCGTGAGGGAAATGCGGTTGCGCGAATCATTGGAGACTCCTTGTCGGGATGAAGCGCGCTTATTCTCGCACTCGACCCGGCGCTGGTTCGTACGCTGCCGCACATAGGGTGCCTCCGAGCAACGAGCTGTAGGCAACAGCTCTCTCGCCCCTGAAGAAGTCTTGACAGGGGCCTCTCGTGGGCTAGACTTGACGAAAAGTTGTTTGCGGCAAGGATCGTTGTGGTTTTCGCGTTGTAAGTTTCGTTCTAGAAGCATTCTTGGCAAAACTGTCGTAAGGCAGTGACGCAAAGCCTCCGGCCCGGATGCACACGGGTAGCGGGGTTGCCGGCGGAACATCGCCGTCAAGCAGGATGACGCGCAGCCCCAAACCGCGCGACATCGAATCCACGTCATTGTCCTGCGGCCTTCTCATGGAGGCATTCGACGTGGAACTCATCAATCTCGGCTCACCCGCTCCGGAAAAGAGCTCGAATTCGCAGCGATCGCTCGCTGGCGCGAAACGAGCAGCGGCCGGGTTTCGCTCGACCGTCATCCTCGGCTCGCCCGAGGGGCCGATCGACCTGCAAAGCACGAATGTCCGGAGACTCGTCGCGGATCGGCGCTACTTCGGGCTGGAGGCGCAGGACTTTCGCGCCGGCGCCGAGCGGCTTCTCGCGCGTCTGTCGGCAGTATCGGGCGAGCGCGCTCGCATCGATGTCCGCAGCCTCGGCGAAGATTTCCGGCTCGATGCGCCGGCCACGTCGGCGCTCCAAAGGGAACTGCTGATTGGCGGGCTGTTGCATCCCGACGGCGCGGGTGGCTACGTCCCGACGCGGCTCCTGCGGCAATATGCGCTCGCGTGCGTGGTTGCGCCGCTGTCGCGTGCGCGCGCCAAGGCGCTGATCGAGCGAGCATGCGCGCTCGCCGGCGAGATCAATGCCGCATGGACGCTCAATCTGTTCCAGATCCGGATGCTCGCGGTTTCGGGCTCCTACATGAGCCAGCGCGAGAAGCTCTCCGAGCTCTCGCTCTCGCTCGTCCTGCGGTGGCGCCACGAAGCACCTCAGGCGGGCGCGGCGTTGCCACCCGGCAAGGACGAGGCGATACGGCAGATCGTCGGCGCCATGAACGCGTTGAGCTCGTTCATGGTCGTGCGGGTCGTTTCGGGCAGTGAAGCGGTGCAGCGTCCCTTCAGCGTGGTGTTCAAGCACATCCAGGAGTCGGCCGAACGCGCAGACCCTCCAAAGGGGCGGCTGCAGGCGTGGAGCGAGGCGCTTTCGCGACGGCTGGCGTCGAGGTAGACGCCACTCGCCGGGACCCGCGCCACGATGCCGCCCTATGGACGGCGCGCACCGGTTGGCGCACCATCGTCTGCGCTTCGGCTCCATCCGGGGCTGACGATGACCGCCCTTGGACGCTGCCCGGACTGGTCACAGTCCAGGTGCCGCACGCGAGCGGCGGCGCGGAGGAGATTTCGATGACCCATTCGCTTTCGAGGTGGTCGGTCGTGGCGCTGACGGCACTCTTCGGCGTGAGCACGTCTTCCATGGCACAGACGGCCAATTCCGGCGCGCTGATCAGCGAGCGCGTGAAGAAGCTGACTCGCGCCGTGCAGTGGAAGCAGGTGGCGGCGATCCCCGTCAACTTCAACACGTTCCATCCGCAGGGGATGGTGAAGATAGGCGACACGCTCTACGTGTCGTCGGTCGACATCAAGACGCCGACCAAACGCTACGCGCAGCTCACCGACGGTTACGACCGGGACACAGGGGAGGGCGTCGGGCATTTGTTCAAGCTCGATCTCAAGGGCAACCTGATTTCG
>Ga0207691_10006841_pt1 | contig 11002 bp, 6 predicted proteins | sample KBSM13metaG_FD_184327 | JGI IMG/M metagenome (GOLD analysis project Ga0207691, IMG submission 184327) | Miscanthus rhizosphere microbial communities from Kellogg Biological Station, Michigan, USA - KBS M1-3 metaG (SPAdes) (version 2) | ecosystem: Host-associated > Plants > Roots > Rhizosphere >...
AGCGTGCCCAGGATGGCCGCCATCGGCAGGAACAGTGGATGGAGCGCGCGCGGCCGATGATAGTCAACAATGATGAGTTGTCCTCCCGGCCGCAATACGCGCAGGGCCTCGGCCAGGGTCTGGCGCCGGACGTTTTCCGGTTGCTCATGCAACAGGAAAAATACCAGGGCGCGATCGTAGTGCGCGTCTTCACAGGGCAACTTGGCGCTGTCGCCACGAATGAGCGTCATGCCATTTGCATTCGGGAGCTTGGCCGCCAGGTTCTTCAGCTGAATCGCCAGGACATCGACCACGTCGAGGCGTGCATTCGGTGAGTGTCGCGCAGCCAGTCGCGCCGTAAGGTCGCCGTACACGCAGGCGATCTGTAACGTCTGGCCCTCGAGTCCATGTCCGAGTGCATCGAGCGCCGCCTCCCGCAGTCGCGCGAAATTTCCCCACAGGATCAGGTTCACGAGCCATTGGCGCTCGAACAGGTAAACCGCACCTGGATGCACGTAAGCCCACCAATAGGTTTTTGTCAGGTAGTCTGGAATGGCAGGCAATTGATCGATCCTGGCTAGAATTCGTAACGGCCCGACAACGCGATGACATTCACCTTGTAGTCAGGGCTCTGCTGCCCGAAAGCGAGCACATTGCTGATGGTTGCCGGCGCGACACCGTCCAGCGCCCAGTCGTCACTCCGATAGTCCTCGTACCAGTACGAAAGGCGCAGCGAGAGCTTCTTGCCGGCCGCGAAGTTGACGTACAGCCGCGCGCTGTTCAGGCGGGTCTCGAGGTCGGGAAATCCCACCGTGGCGCTGCTGATCACGATCTCGCCATTCGATTGCGCGAAGGTGTAGTCGAGGCCGAGATCGAATTTCTCGTCCACGCTGTATTTGAATCCGACTCCAGCAGTGTCGATCGTGTCGTTATTCTCGCCAGTCCACAGGGGCGACGGCGCGAGCTGCTCGGCATTTGCCTGGCGCGACTCGATCAGTTCGTGACTTGCGTAGCAGGTTGCGCTGGCCTTGTCCGAAATCATCCAGCTGCAATCGAAGGCCGTGGACCAGGAACGACCGTTGAGCAACCCGATGACCGAGTTGAAATAGTCATCCGAGGTGACGCTCGTATCGACCCCGAAGTTGAAGCGCTCACCCGGCGAAACGTCGATGCGTGCCTTGAATTCATCGCGATTGCGATCCGCCATGGTGTAGATGCGCATCAGCGGATTCTGCGGCGGAGTGCCGTCGGGATTCGTCAGGTAGCTCGAGCCGTTGCGCTGCGTACGCCCGTACTGGAGCGTGAAGTTGATTTTTTCTTTCTGGATGCCAGCCTTGCCCCAGCAGCCGGCTTCGTTGGTGTACTCCACTTCCTGCAGATCGCGCTTGAATTCGTCGACCGAGCAGCCCGCGTACAGCCGGATGGACTTTGTCAGAGCAAGGGATCCATCGATGCTCCCGACCGTGTGCGTGTAGCTGTATGGAATGTTGGTGCGCGGTGCTGCCGCCCCCGTATCCGTACTGATCCAGTCATATTCGGCCTGGGGTGTTTGATTGTTGCGATCGTTGTAGCTCAGCGATGCATTGATTCGCGCCTCCGCGATCGGCGTGGAGGTGAATCTCAGGTTGCCCGTCAGGGTGTCGACGCTCCCGTCGAGCGAGCTGGCCGGCAGCGGTTGCGTCGGCAGGCTGGAATTGATGGTGTAAGGCAGAAAAGCTTCATCCTGGGTCATGTGTCCCAGGGCGATGTCGCCGGTGAGCTGCGCGTGCTCGGCGATCTTGAATGCGCCGGAGAGCACGAGCTGGTGAAATTCGTTGCTGGGCGCGAGAGCGAGCTGCCCGGTCGTTGCTCCGGTGCCCAGCGGTAGATAGGGATTCGCCCAGACCAGCGCCGCGTCGTCGTTCTTGAAGATCGACCCGTAATAGGCGACGCGCGCCTGGAACCGCTCGGCGTCGTAGGCCGCGGATGCATCGAACTGATCTGTCTTGTAGTCGATGGGCATCGGCAGCTGCGAATCGTTGAATATGAACGAGCCGCCCGTGCCGCGCGTACCGGTCTTCTCTTCGTGGCGGACGTTGACGGCAAAGGCCCAGTGTTTGACTGAGGTCAACGCACCGCCCACGTCGAACAACTGGCGCTCGGTGTCGAAATCGGTGCCCTGCAGGCTCGCATCCAGTGCGGTCATTCCGCCCGTGGTGCTGGCGGGAACCCAGCTGGAGGGCAGGGAGAGCGATGCCGTCCCGATGCCGAGGAACGGCGACACGGCAGAGTCACTGATTTTGTGCGACAGCTGTTTGTAGCTCAGGTGCCATTGATAGTCGCCCTGCCTGCCACCCTCGACGCCGATGAAACGCGAATCCAGCCCGAGATCGACAGCGGACAAGTCGAGCCACAGCCCGTCCTTGCCGCGATAGCGTCCATCCGCGTCGGCAACCACGTAAGCGCCCAGCTCATCCATGCCGTTGTATTCGCCGAATTTCGCGGAGTCGTCCGACACATATCCCACACCGAGATCCGGCGTAAACGTGAAGCCGGGTTCTTCGAACGTGCAGAACTTGCAGGGCCACTTCGAAGTGTCGACGTCAGGGGCTTCCTCGGCCCCGGCGCGCATCACGGGCGCAAGGGCGCACACCAGCAGTAACGCGACGCCGCGTGCGACAGAAGGCCTGATGTGGTTGCCGTTCATGAGCCTATCTCATCAGCTTCACACCCGACGGGTCGTTGGAGCCGTGGACCTGGGAATGACAGTTCAGGCAGGAGCCACCGAGCAGGAAGGCCGACGGATTTCCATTGGGCAGTCCAGCGCCGGTGCGGGCGACGCTCGGGTGGCCAGCCTGCGAGTGGCACTGCTGGCAAAGCAGTGGGGGCCGCTTGACGAGCAGCGTCGGGTTGATGGAGCCGTGCGGCGTGTGGCAATTGGCGCAATTCTCGGTGACCGGCGCGTGCTCCCACAGGACCGGACCGCGCTTCTCGGCGTGACAGCTGTAGCAGGTCTCGTTCAGCGTGGGCTTGATCAGCAGCTTCGCCGCCATCGAGCCATGAACCTCGTGGCAGGAGCTGCATTGCATCTGTGCGAAGCGCACCGGATGCACCGAGGGCTTGTCGAACTCGGCGCGCTGCACCTTGTGACAGGCGTAACACACCTCCGGCTGCGCCGCCGTCGCCAGCACCGCGTCGTGTTCCACGTGAATGCGATGGCAGCTCGCGCACGCGACGTCGTTGCCGCCGTGCGGGCTGCTCTTCCAGGCGATGCGCGCCTGGTCCTGGTGGCAGCCCAGACAGACCTGGTTCTGTTTCTCGACCGGCACCCATGAGCCCGCACCGAACTTGATGATTGGCGCCTGCTTCTGTCCTTCGGGAACTTCCTCGGCATGTTGGGCGCCTGGCCCATGACAGGTCTCACACTGCAACTTGGCGAACGGCGTGCGCGCGTCCGCGGTTTGCGCGTGCTTGGTCTTGAAGATCGAGAGCACTGGAAATTTTGAACTTTCGTCGTGACACTTGAGGCAGGTGTCCGCGCCACGCTTGGTATAAGCGGGCTCCGCAGCTGGCGCGGGTTGCTCGGCTGGTGCAGGTTGCTCGGCTGGCGCGGGTTGCTCGGCGGGCGCGGCTTCCACGGGCTTCGTTTCGGTCTGGCCGGTGCGCGCCTGGCCGGCGATCAGGACACCCGCCAGCACGAAACACGCCAACGAAATCCATACCGATATTCTCGATTGCATGAGGCGCTACTTCGCGTGCATGACCCGGATGTCGGCGATTCGTCCTGTGTCATGGCAGATGAGGCAGGTCTCCGTCGTGGCGAGCGCAGTGCTGCGCGGCGCATATAACGAGCCACCATTGGTCACGATGTGTGTGCGAGCCAGATCGGAGTCGTGGCACGCGAAACAGGCCGTCGCGATTGGCGAATTCACCAGGCTGCGCGAGTCCGCCTGCAAGGTGCCTCCCGGCGGATTGCTCACGGGAGTTCCGTCGGTGGTGCACGAGTTCGATGCGATCAGTCCGCCGTTGTAACTGAATCCAGTGCCGTAGTTAGCCGGGTAACCCATGACAAACGGTGAGATCGAGTAGGCACCGACATCAGTCTGCGGCGCCGACGCTCCCGCGGTGCAACTCGCGCCACTGTACGTCGGAACCGTGTCTCCCTCATTGAGCGCGAAGAAGCCCGTGGCGACAGTGCGATACAGCCGGTTTGGCAGCGCGCTCTGCGACGCCGAATTGCTGAAATCGAAGGAGCCGCGAACGTGGCAGCCTTCGCAGTTTTTCAGCACACCGGGGAATTTGACTTTGGCGAACGATTCACCCACGACCTCGGCGTGCCAGGTGAACGGATGCTCCCGCTTGTTGCCGGCGTGGATGGAATGAATGAAGCTGGTCGAATCTCCCGACCAGCCGCTACTGGTCTGATTCGGACGATGGCACCACGAGCAAGTCGTGCCGTCGTTGCGCTGACCGCCATGGAAGGCGTCGCGTGTGAATGCGCCCAGTTCCTGGTGGCACTTGTTGCAGCGCGCATCCTCGACAATGGGTCGGCGGCCGGTATATCCGTTGGCGACCTTCGTGACGTTGGGCGCGATCGCGATCAGGCCGCCGATCTTGTTGGCCTGCCCGGCGGGCGACGGCGAAACCGGATAACACTGGTTGGGGCGCGGCTGAAATGGATTGAACGCCAACGAACACTCGCTGGTCACGTTGGTCTGCGTCAGCGGCAGTGTGTTCGTCACGCTGTACGAGAATCCCAGGCCGCCGGTGAGCATCACCGCACTGTCCGGCACCTGCACGCCGGTGAGTGTCACGGTGTAGTAACCATTGGCGTCTGGGCCGGTGAGGGTACCGACGCCCGATCCGGTGGCGGTGCCGTCCCAGATTTTCTTCAGATAGCCGGATGAGTTGACATTGAAGTCTGCCGGCTGGGCAACGCCGTCCTGCGGCACGGCATACGCGAAATACGCGCTCGGCGACCCCATGAAGTTGTCCCAGATCTCCTTGGTTCCCGTGGCGGGATTGGCCGTCGCCGTCGCGAAGCTGTTGAGATCCGCGCGCTGACCGTCCTGCAGCATGCGGAACACCATCACCGGTTGCTTGCTGGCGTTGCGTGACACGCTCTGGATGTCATAGGTGATGGTGATGGCGCCCGCTGGCAGGCGATTGGTGTTCGACGCGATCCAGGCCGCGTTGGTATTGGAATCTCCACCCGCGACATGCAGCGCGCTTTCGGTATTCGGCGGCGTGATCGGCAGGTGTGCCTTGTCGATGTGGTCCGGTGTATGACAACTCGTGCACGAGGCGTCATCGGATTGTGCGCCGCCACCATGCGCCAGGCCGTTGAAGCGGGTGGTCTCGGTCAACCCGTCGAATGCATCCGCAATGGTGACGCCCGCGCCGGTGGCGAAGTTGATGCCGTCGTGGCAGGCGCCGCAGGCGCGACGACTGGGCGCGTTCTTCCAGTTGTCACCCTGCGCGGTCTGGGCCGTCGAGGTCGCCGAGCCGTCGTGACACTTGGTGCAGTTGCGAAGGTCCTGCGGGAACAGCGTCTCGTTGTAGAGGAGGCCGCCGTAGTTGTAGTTCTTCTTCGCCAGGAATTGGCCCATGTGAATCTTGTGGATGTGGTTGGGCAGGTTGCCCACTGCGCGTCCGTCCACGACATAGGTGCTGGAGCTGGTGAAGGTGAGAGTGCCCGGGTCGTATCCGGCTTCGGTGCGCCCGTACTTGCGCTGTTCCGTATGGCACACCACGCAGTAGCGGGTTTCCGAGCGTGCACCGCCGTGGAAACCGGCACCTGAACTCTCCGGGTCGTCGCCTGGAATGCCTCCCAATTGCTGGTGGCATTCATTGCATTTCGCCGTGGACACGATGTCGCGTCCCGAAGCCGTGGCCGGTTGCCCGGTCGCCGGTACGAAGTCATAGATCACGTCGAGAGGCTTGGTCAGCGGCACGCCTGGATAGCCGCTGACCTCGACGCCATCGGGCGTGTTGCTGCCCGTGCCCGGGGCATTGCCGGAGAGCTGGATCGTCATGCGGTGCACAAGATTCGCGTCGAAAGTGAGATCGCCGAGATCTGCCTTGTTATTAGGCGCACTCACCGTCATGGCGTCGACCTCGGCCTTGATCTGCCGGATGTCGCGATAGAAGGTATAGGTGTACGTGCCGTCGCCGTGGTCGACCAGCGTGCCCGTGATGTCGGTAGATGGGCGAGAGGGGGCGCTCGCCGATGTTGTCGACGGTACGCTCGTCACGATGTAGCTGACCCACTGGCTCGGGCTGCCATCGGTTCCCGGCATCAGTTTTGCTATTGAAAACGCGAGGTTCGTCAGCCCCGGGACCGTCGCAGTGCTGCTCTTCGAGGTGTTGCCGAGGCCTTTGACCGGCAGGCCGGCATCGTCAGTGACGGTGAAATTGACGACCGGAGGGCTGTTGATGCTGACGCCGGTGACAGTGACGTGCATCGAGAGTGCTGCCCAGCTGGCCGCCGACGCGTCAGAGGCCGGCGAGGAGTTAGACGGAATGGTCATTCCGGGGGTACTGCCACCCGGAGGTCCCGGGGGTCCGGGCGGACCTGGCGGACCTACGGGACCGGCTGGCCCCGCGTCCTGGCTGCAGCCCGTCACCAGCATGGCGACGATCAGGATCATTCCCCATTGCGCACGCCAATAGGTTCTCATCGCGGGCTCCCGTTGCTGGCAATCGACTTCTAACACCGCGGAGAACCGGCACCTATGCGACCAAATACTACTGTCGATACGTAGTACTGCGGTATGTAATCCGCCGCGGTATCGCGAAACTGCGAACGACCCCTAATTGCGAGGAGCACGACGCATGAGCAGCATGACTGGACGTCGCATGTCGGGATGGCTGAGGCACTGCACTCTGTTGGGTCTCATGTTGAGCGGGGCTGGCATGGCGGATGTCGGGCCGGTGCTCGAAACCTGCGCCGCCTGCCACGGCAAGGATGGCGCCAGCACCGAATCCGACGTGCCGATCATCGGCGGCTATTCGGCTACCTACCTCTCCGGAAGCCTGGCGAACTACAAGAACAAGGCGCGTCCCTGTCCCGAAGTGAAGTATCGCGCGGGCGCCCTGAAAGGGCAGAGCACCGACATGTGCGCGGTTGCAGGCAAGCTGTCGGATGCTGACGCCACGGCGATCGCGGACTACCTGTCGAAGAAACCTTTCGTGCGCGCCACGCAGTCGCCTGACGCCGCCAAGGTCGCACGTGGCAAACAGTTGCACGATACGGGCTGCATGAAGTGCCACGAAGATGGTGGCAGTAGCCCGGATGACGATGCCGGAATCCTCGCCGGCCAATGGATGCCTTACATCCGGCATACCTTCGAGGAATTCGGTTCAGGAAAGCGACCGTTGCCGAAGAAGATGAAGCCCAAATTCGATGAGCTCACCAAGGACGATATAGACGCGCTCGCCAACTACTACGGCAGTTTCAAGTAGGCGCCGGGCCTTCGGACAGTCTGACAATGCCAGAGGCTGATCAACAGGCCGGGTCGATGTCGTGGTGGCAGAAGCTGTGGCGCAGGCCAAAGCGACGCTGGTTGTTAGGCATTCCCATAGGCGGGTTCCTGCTTTTTGGTCTCGGCGTGATCGGCTGGGCCAGCTTTGACGCCACGCTTCACTACACCAACTCCTACGCCTTTTGCACCTCGTGTCACGAGATGAGCGACAACATGCAGCCGGAGTATGAGCGTAGCGTGCACTTCAAGAACGCTTCCGGCGTGCGGGCCATCTGTTCCGATTGCCATGTACCCCGCCCGTTTTTTCAGAAGATGAATGCCAAGATGGCTGCCACCGTCAACGAGCTGCCCAAGTGGGCGATGGGTACGTTGAGGCCGAAAGAGAAGTTTGCCGCCGTGCGTGTCGAGATGGCCCACGATGTGCTGGCCAAGATGAAAGAAACAGACTCGAGGGAATGCAGGAACTGCCATTCTCCCGCGTCCATGGATCGCGAGGCGCAGGATGCGAGCGCCCGCAAAAAACATGATCCGGAACGCATGCTGTCTCGCGGCGAAACGTGCATCGACTGTCACAAGGCCGTTGGTCACGATCTGCCGCCGGGTTTCGAGGAATGATGCCCGGCTGAAGGCTCGCGACTGAGCCGCGTGTGCAAACCCTTCGTGGCTGTCTCAACTGAGCGCGCATATTTATACGCTTACCGCTGAACGGAAGGTCTGTCAGCGATGCCGCGTGCGTTTTGCTCTTACTACCTTATCTCTGCATCAAGACAGGCGTACCTTACGCGCATTGCGTTCGACTCGGCCTGAAGAACAAGAGGGGGTTCCGTGAAGACGAATGCCAGACACCGCTCGAACCTGGTGCGGTACTACGTAGCAGCCGCATTGGGCACGACACTGGTCAGCAGCCAGGCGATGGCCCAGGCCCAGGAAGACACGCTCGAGGAAATCGTGGTCACCGCGCAAAAGCGCGAGCAGAACGTGCAGAACGTTCCGATCGCGATCTCGGCGTTCACCGGCGACATGCTGCAGCAAAAATCGATTGGAGACATTGGCGCACTCACGCGATTCGCGCCCAACGTCAACCTCGACACTGGCTCGCCGTTCTCGGGCGACACATCGGTGTTATCCGCGTCCATCCGCGGTATCGGCCAGGACGACTTCGCGTTCAACCTCGATCCCGGCGTGGGTGTCTATCTAGATGGTGTCTACCTGGCGCGCACCATCGGTGCGAACCAGAGCCTGCTGGACATCGACCGCATCGAAATTCTCAAAGGTCCGCAGGGCACGCTCTTCGGCCGTAACACCATCGGCGGCGCGATCAGCATCGTCACTCACCGGCCTGGCGACAAGGCGATGTTCACCGGCAGCGTCACCGGCGGCAGCTTCAACCGCCAGGACATCGCGTTGTCGGCGGACTTTCCGATCTCGGACAAGTTTCTCACCACGTTGAGCTTCTCTTCCTCGCGGCGCGAGGGCTATCAGAAGGTCATTCCGTTCCCGACGGACAGCGAACTCGGCCAGGTGCCGTATGTGGTGGATCCGCAGACCGCCTTCCCCAAGGCAGGCTATGCCACCTCGGATACCAAGGGTGGGCAGGACCAACAGGTGGTGCGCGGCAAGGCGCTGTGGAAGGTCTCCGACAATTTTGAAGTGACCATTGCCGGTGACTACACCTACCAGAACCAGCCGTCGTACCCGACGACGGTTCTCGATGTGACGACGCCGGCAGGCGATGCCCTGCCGACGGTATTCAGTGCATGGCCGCCGGGCCCGTACGGCTTCATGGGCGCGCAATACAACTACTGCATCAGCACGCCAGCGGCGCTGCTCAATGATCCGGCCGCGTTCAGCGCGGCGACGGGCGCTCCGCCGTTCTTCAGCACGGCGGTCGGCGGATTGTGCGGACCGCGCGCGCAAGGCCTGAACCTGGCGACGGGTGGCGCGCCGCTGGGCGGCGCGGGTTATGTCGGCGGTCCGGTGCCGTATACACCGGGCGGTGTCGCCGGAAATCCATCCGGCCCGAATCCGCGCATTTACTGGAACCTCGCCAACACGGACACCGGCGACATCGACAAGACCTACGCGAACGGCCCGAGCTTTGCGCGCTACACCGCGTGGGGTGGGGCGATCACGCTCGACTGGTCGCTGTCGGACTCGACGGCGTTCAAGTCGATCACCGCCGCGCGCGGCATCGACTGGAAGGTGGGCGTGGATCTCGACGGTCTGCCCGAGACCATCCAGGAAGTCACGGATCACCAGTCGCAGCAGCAGTTCTCGCAGGAGTTCCAACTCACCGGCAAGGCGCTGAGCGACAAGCTCGACTATGTCGCAGGCCTGTACTACTTCCAGGAAGAAGGCTTCGTGCACGACTTCGTGCCGTTCGGCAGCACGCTGTTCATCTATGACGTGCAGAACGACGTCGACACCAAGGCGTATGCGGGGTACTTCCATCTCGACTACAACTTCAATGACTCCTTTGGCATCTCGGCAGGCGCGCGCTGGTCGAGGGACGACAAGAAGTTCGAAGGCGGCCAGGCGGACCTCGACGGCTACGGTTACAAGTCCTCGGGCTGCTGGGGCGCGAACGGTCCCGACATGGCTTGCTGGGCGGCGTTCGCCGGCGCGGTCGGTCTGGCGCCGTTCCCGGATCCGACCAACCCATATCGTTACTTCCCACCGGGCCAGCAGTCGCAGAGCTACGACGTGTTCACGCCGACAGTGGGCGCGCAGTGGCATATCAACCCCGACACGATGCTCTATCTGAGCTATTCGGAAGGCTTCAAGGCGGGTGGCTGGACCACGCGTCTTTCGAACCCGGTTGCCAACATCGATGAAGCGGCCTTCGGTCCCGAGAAGAGCAAGGCCTACGAGCTGGGCTTCAAATCCCAGTTCCTCGATCATCGCGTGCAGACCAACGTGGCAGTCTTCTGGACCGACTACACCGGCATCCAGCTGCAGATCCAGGAAGGCGCTTCACCGGTGTCGCAGAACGCGGGTGACGCGGAACTCAAGGGCGCGGAGCTCGAGCTGAATGCGCTCATTGGTGGTGGCTTCTCGCTGTACCTGGGCGCGTCGTACATCGACGCCAAGTACACCGAGCTCAAGACCTCCGTGCAGGGCATCACGCTCGATACGGATCTGCCGAAGACGCCGAGTTACAAGTACACGATCAGCCCGCAGTGGGACGTGAACCTGTCCAACAACGGCAAGCTGCGCTTCGCCGTGGATTACACCAAGACCGATTCCATGTTCAACGATGCGCCGAACACGCCGCTGCTGGCGCGTCCGTCCACCGACAACCTGGGCGCGTCGATTCACTACTTCTCGGCTGAAGAGAAATACTCGGTGACGTTAGGCGGTACCAACCTCACGGACGACCGCTATCTCACCGTCGGCTCGGTGAACGGCGCGGAAGGCGAAACCGTGGGTACCTACAATCCGCCGCGTCAGTGGTACCTGAACGTGCGCATGACGTTCGAGTGATCGGAACTTGAGTTGATTCGCCCATGAAAGGGCCGGCACATGCCGGCCCTTTTTCATTGCTGCGCGATAGTTCAGAA
>Ga0207691_10006842_pt1 | contig 11002 bp, 8 predicted proteins | sample KBSM13metaG_FD_184327 | JGI IMG/M metagenome (GOLD analysis project Ga0207691, IMG submission 184327) | Miscanthus rhizosphere microbial communities from Kellogg Biological Station, Michigan, USA - KBS M1-3 metaG (SPAdes) (version 2) | ecosystem: Host-associated > Plants > Roots > Rhizosphere >...
GCGATGAACCCCTGCCCGTGCGGTTGGTTGGGAGACGCGAGCCAGCGTTGCCATTGCACGCCGGACCGCATCGCCCACTACCGGAGCCGAATCTCCGGTCCGCTCATCGACCGGATCGATCTCGGCATCGAGGTTCCGGCGCTCGCGGCCGAGGCGCTCGCGCTTGGCGGCGCGTCGCGGAGCGACTCAGCGTCGACAATAACGAGCGCGCAGGTTCGAACCGAAGTCACCGCGGCAAGAGAGCGGCAGGTCGCGCGCCAAGGCAAGCCCAACGCGCGCCTGGGCCCGCGCGAGATCGAGGCGCACTGCATGCCGGGCGCCGCGGGTGCGGCGCTCATCGCTCAGGCGATGGCGCGCCTTTCGCTGTCGGCGCGTGCGTATCACCGCATCCTGAAGGTGGCGCGAACGGTTGCGGATCTCGCCGGCAGCCGCACGATCGCGGCGCCTCACATTGCCGAAGCCGTGGCGTATCGGCGCTTCGATCGGATGTGAAGGATCTCGATTCATATGCCGTTGTCATAGTATAATGGCGAAGCGTTCCGGGCAGACGAACGTCCGGAAATACATGGCGTATGCGTTCCTCGCTGGACATCGGACACCCGAAGGATCGACCGTGCAATCGACCTATCATGACGAAGCGAAGCGGACTTCGCCGCTTGCCCTTTGGCGCTACGCGCACGACTATTTGCGGGCGGCGCAAACCCTGTGTCGCCACCACCGCATTGCGTGCCGGGAATCGCAGGCGCCCTACCATGTCGCGAGCGATGGGCTCACGTTCACCGTCAAAGCGTACCTCCGGACGAAGGGAGCGACGATGGCGGAACTCGATCGCGTTATCGGCCGGTCGCTCACCGAAGCGCTGATCCGCGGCGAAGCGCAAGGCCTTCCCCCGATTCCGCCGCAATGGCGCGCTGCCGTCGCCGACGCCGCCGAATGCTGCCAGGATGATCAATTCGTCCATCTCACAAGAGCGAGAGCGGCCTTCGTTGATGTGGAGCCGCTGGTGGACTACGGAGTGTGGATCCTCGATCGCATCGCCCCGGACGTCGCCGAGCATTACGTCCGGCATCTGGCCGAGGGCGCAAGCCCGTCGACGCAGGAGTTCGTCGGCCGCTTGCGGGCCGATCTCCGCGCGACATCCGATATCGCCGCGAGCGTTAACTAAGTCATACGCTGTCGCGGGTCCGACGCCGCAGCACGTCGCGACGCAAACCCCTTAGGTCAGTAAGCACTCACCTGAGCCGGTGGCGGGCCGCCACGGGCGGGGTCTTCACGTCGTTCAACATGCGCTCTTGTCCAGCACAGGGCGCGTTCCGCCTACAGAAATGCTGCGGTGCGTCAATGAGTTAGGCTGGGCATCGTAGATGGCGATCACATTGATCCAAAACATTGATTTGACGACTCTTTCCTCAGTCCTTATCTTGCGATTGTGCGTTGCAGCAAGGACGTGCGGCAGACCAATTTATGGATCGAACCTTGGACAGGAGTCATCATGCACACTCAACGTTTGCCCATCCACGACCCCGGCGGGCTCGGCATTTTCGCCTTGATGGCGCAGGTGCTGATGGCCCCCTACTCGCCCCCGAACCTCTATTGCGAAGAGGGGACGATTGACGACCGGCCAGAGCCGGCGCCCGTGACCGCGCCAAAGCGCGGGCTTCTCGACCGCATCGAACATTGGTTCTGGGTGCAGCGCCAACGCGATCTCGAGGCTTACCTCGCGCAGTCATCGGACATCCATGACCTCGAGCGACGGATGCGTTACGTCGAGCGCAACGGCGTCCGTCCTTACTATTGACCCCATCGAGAGGCTACGATGAACTATCCGAACGAAAAGTTATATCCAGTCCCCGAACTTGGCGGCGAGACCGGCCGGGCGCTGCGCGCTTGCGGTCTGTGGCTCCGCCTGGGATTCATCGGCGCGAGCGCAACGGCGGTCGGATTGGTTCAGCTCTTCGGTGGCGAGACCACGCCGCTTTCGCCACTTGCGCTGACGCTAGGCGGCGTTGTGCTGGCCGTCGTGGGATGGCGCCGCGCCTACACGGCTATACGCCTGGCGGATGCGGATGCGCCGGCGACGTCCGCGGAGGCGCCCGCCCACGCGCCCGCGCGGACTCCGGCCGTCGCCTAGATCTCGGCGTCGGCGCTGCGCCGCGCGCGCACGTCGACACTGCCATTTCCGCGCGGTTCGGCTGCCTTCCTTTGCCACGCGTCGCGAAGAACGTCGTCGAGTGCGGCCAGCAGCGGATCGCCGGCGCGGTCGGCAAGATGAACGAGCCACAGCTTCGTCGTGACGTGCGAGCGTGGCCAGATCACGCTGCGGCCCGCGTCGACGGACTGCGTGGCGATTTCATCCCGGATGAGGCTCACGCCGACGCCCGATTCCACCAGGTTGTTGATCACGGATTCGTTGTCGGCTTCGACGATGCGTTCCGGCGAAGGCACTGGCGCGTGAAAGAGCTCCATCACCAATTGGCGGTGCGTCGAGGGCGTCGGCGCGACGATCCAGGGGCGCTTCGCGAGGGCGTCCCACGGCGCGTCGGCGAGCTCGGCAGCCCACGCCGCCGGCATCGTAACGTGGTAGGTCACGTCGCGGAGCTCGATGCTTGTGAGATCGGGCTCAGGCTTGGCGCCGAAATAGAAACCGGCGTCGAGCGCACCGCTCCGAACGCGTGCGAGTGCGTCGCTGGACATCACCTGGGCAAGCTCGAGTTCGATCTGCGGATAGCGTTCGCGGGCCAGCACCATCAGGTCGCCGATACGCAGGACGGACGGTTCGAGCACGGTGCCGAGCTTCAGCTTGCCGGTGGGCTCGCCGCGGAGCTCCTGCGCGGAATGCTTGAGATGCTCGACGGCGTCCATGATCTGCGCGGATTCCGCGAGCAGGCGCCGGCCCGACGGGGTGAGCGACATCCCGGACGACGTGCGTTCGAACAGCGTCACGCCGAAGCCCTCCTCGAGCGCCTTGATGTGACCGGAGACGGCGGGCTGGCTCAGGTGCAGCGATTCGGCGGCTCGCGTGAGGTGGCCGAACTGGGCAACGGTGACAAAGGTGCGAAGCTGATTGAAGTCCAAGGGCAGTTCCCGTTGTGGCGCGAGTGTGACCCCGCGAAGCGGCTCTAGTGCGATGCAACATTTGGCACCAAGGCCTCGTTAAGTACCATCATACGTCATCAGTAGAGCATTTGTACAGCAAACAATCTAGCTTTCTGCTCCAAGTAAATAATAATATAAGTTCAATATATCAATTATTTACGCTAATAACCATTGCTGTTTTGGGGCGAATTTTAGACTTGAAGCTCTAAACGCGCGAAAGTAGGGCTTCGCAAACGCAAAGTTGCCCTGTTTTGGAGCATTCTGCTGCATTGCACAAGCAGCTAAGTACCCCGGCCGAATTCAGCCCTATCGCGGCTGACGCTTACCACGGAGGTTTCGATGTCGACCATTGCCGTCCAGCGCCTTCACGAGCACGCGAGGAACGAGCTCCTCGTCCATTTCCTGGCGCTGTCTTCCGAGGACCGCCGGCTGCGGTTCGGCTCCTCGCTTTCAGAGGAGGGCATCGGAGCGTACGTCCGACGGATCGATTTCGACCGCGATGCCGCGTTCGGCGTCCACGACGACAGCCTGCGGCTGGTCGGTGTCGCCCATCTGGCGATGCTCGAGGATCACGCGGAGCTCGGTCTCTCCGTTCTGCCGGGCCATCGCGGCCGCGGTCTCGGCAGCGCGCTGTTCGAGCGGGGCGCCGCTCACGCGCGGAACCGCTTCGTGCCGACGCTTTTCATGCACTGCCTTCGAGAGAACGCGGCGATCGTGCACATTGCCCGCCGATTCGGCATGCGCATCGTCGTGGACTACGGCGAGGCCGACGCGCACATCGATCTCCCACCCGCATCCGCCGAGTCGATTGCCGGCGAATTCGTCACCGACCGCCTGGCGCTCTACGACTACGCGCTCAAGTCGCACGTCGCGGCGTGGAAGGGTGTGGCGACGGCATTGGAAGGCGTGGCGCGCCTAACCCGCTAAGATGCGGGGTTCCGGCTCTGTCCCTTAAATGGGATGCTTCGGAGTGGGCAGGATCCCGTGCGGCTCAAGGGGAGTGTCTGCGGGCGCCTGCGGTATGAAGCCCGCGGACACTCCTCTTGGGCCGCACTAAGCACAACCGTGACCCCCGACCGCTATCTCGCACATCTTCGCGGCACGCTCGAGCGCATTCGCGCCGACGGCTTCTACAAGTCGGAGCGCGTCATCCGCACGCCGCAAGCGCCCGCTCTCGGACTTGCAGGAGGCGCCACGGTCGTCAACTTCTGCGCCAACAACTACCTGGGCCTCGCCGACGATCCGCAGATCGTCGCCGCCGCGCGCGACGGTCTCGACCGGTATGGCTATGGAATGGCGTCCGTGCGTTTCATCTGCGGCACACAGAGCGTGCACCGGGAACTCGAGGCGGCGCTGGCCGCGTTTCTCGGCACCGACGACGCGATCCTCTACTCGAGCTGCTTCGACGCCAATGGCGGGCTCTTCGAGACGCTTCTGACCGAAGAGGATGCCGTGATCAGCGACGAGCTCAATCACGCGAGCATCGTCGACGGCATCAGGCTCTGCAAGGCGCGCCGCTATCGGTACCGCAACAACGACATGGCGGATCTCGAGGCGCGTCTCGTGGAGGCCGAAGCCGCTGGCGCGCGCTTCAAGCTGATCGCCACCGACGGCGTGTTCTCGATGGACGGCATCATCGCCAACCTCCAGTCGATCTGCGATCTCGCCGACGCGCACGACGCGCTCGTGATGGTCGACGACTCGCATGCCGTCGGCTTCGTCGGTGAGCGCGGGCGTGGCACGCCGGAGCTCTGCGGAGTAGAGGGCCGCGCCGACATCGTCACCGGAACGCTCGGCAAGGCGCTGGGCGGCGCATCGGGCGGCTACACCGCCGGTCGTTCGGAAATCATCGAGCTCCTGCGGCAACGGTCGCGCCCGTATCTCTTCTCGAACTCGCTCGCGCCTTGCATCGCCGCGGCCTCGCTCGAAGTTCTGAAGCTCCTGCAGAGCGAGGAAGGCGCGAGTCTGCGCCGGCGCGTTCAGGCGAACGGCGAGCGGTTCCGCCGGGAGATGACGGCGCTAGGCTTCGACCTCGTGCCCGGCGAGCACCCGATCATTCCGGTCATGCTCGGCGACGCCATGCTGGCGACGCGGATGGCTGAAGCGCTGCTCGCCGAAGGGATCTACGTAATCGGCTTCTCGTATCCCGTGGTGCCGAAAGGCAAGGCACGCATCCGCACGCAAATGAGCGCTGCGCACACGGACGCGCAGATCGACCAGGCGGTGGCTGCGTTTGGCAAAGTGGGCCGGGAGCTCCATGCGATCCGGTGATCGAATCCAACCGACGGGAGCGAATCGATGAAGGCGTTGGCCAAACTCACACGGGCGCCGGGACTCGCCTTGACCGACGTCAAGAAGCCCGAGGTCGGCCACAACGACGTGATGATCAGGATCCGCAAGACGGCGATCTGCGGGACCGACATCCACATCTGGAAGTGGGACGACTGGGCGCAAAAGACGATTCCCGTCCCGATGCAGGTCGGCCACGAATACGTGGGCGAAGTCGTCGAGATGGGCCAGGAAGTGCGCGGCTTCAAGATCGGCGACCGCGTCTCCGGCGAGGGGCACATCACCTGCGGCTTCTGCCGCAACTGCCGCGCCGGCCGCCGCCATCTCTGCCGCAATACGGTAGGCGTCGGCGTGAACCGCGAAGGGGCGTTCGCCGAGTACCTCGTGATTCCTGCGTTCAACGCGTTCAGGATTCCGGACGACATCGGCGACGACCTGGCGTCGATCTTCGATCCGTTCGGCAACGCGACGCACACGGCACTGTCCTTTCCCTTGGTCGGCGAAGACGTGCTGATTACCGGAGCGGGTCCCATCGGGATCATGGCGGCCGCGATCGCGCGGCACGTGGGCGCGCGCCATGTCGTCATCACCGACGTCAACGACTACCGGCTGAGCCTCGCCCGTCGAATGGGCGCGAGCCGCGCCGTCAACGTCGGTCGCGAGAACCTGCGCGGCGTGATGGAAGAGCTCGGCATGGCTGAAGGGTTCGACGTGGGGATGGAGATGTCCGGCGTGCCCGACGCGTTTCGCGACATGCTGCTGCACATGAACCACGGGGGCAAGGTGGCGCTCCTCGGCATCCCGCCGGCGGACATGGCGATCGACTGGAACCAGGTGATTTTCAAAGGGCTCGAGGTCAAGGGCATCTACGGCCGCGAGATGTTCGAGACCTGGTACAAGATGGTCGCGATGCTGCAGAGCGGCCTCGACCTCGCGCCGATCATCACCCACCACTACGCCGCCAGGGAATTCGAAGCCGCCTTCGCGACCGCGATTTCCGGCGCGAGCGGCAAGGTCGTGCTCGACTGGGCGGCGTGAGCGGCAGCGAGTGCGCGCACGCGCACAGAAGGCGTTCAATCCGCCGCGGTAGACTCGGCGAGTCATGAACGCCGTCGCCGATCGCATTCTCCTCTCCGACGATCCCACCGCCGAAGCGCCGAGGCTGCGGGAGATCCCGTACAACTACACGTCGTTCTCCGACCGGGAGATCGTCATCCGCTTGCTCGGCGCGCGGATGTGGGACGTACTGTCGGAGCTTCGCGGCGAGCGGCGCACGGGACGCTCCGCGCGGATGCTCTTCGAAGTGCTGGGCGACATCTGGGTGGTCGAGCGCAACCCGTACCTGCAGGACGACCTCATCGACAACCCGAAGCGTCGCGCGCTCCTGGTCGGCGCAATGCGGCATCGCTTGCAGGAAATCGAGAAGCGGCGGCTCGAAAACGCCCGCGTTCGCGGCGACGCCGAATCCCAGCGCGACCTCAACGTGGCCGAGCTCGTCAATGCGGCGCGAGCGGCCGTCCTCCGCTTCGAGGTCGCGTTTCGCGAAGCCGTCGTGCTTCGCGCGAGAACGCTCCGCGTTCTGCGGCGCGTGACCAAAAAGGACAACATCGCGTTCGACGGCTTTGCGCGCGTGTCGCACGTGACCGATGCCACCGACTGGCGCGTCGAGTATCCGTTCGTCGTGCTCTTTCCCGACACCGAGGAAGAGATGCGCGCGCTCGTCGAGGGCTGCATCGAGCTCGGGCTCACGATCATCCCGCGCGGCGGGGGGACCGGTTACACGGGGGGCGCCGTGCCGCTGACGCCGCGTGCGGCGGTCATCAACACCGAGAAGCTGATTCGCATTTCCGCCATCGAGCACCTTCCGCTCGGTCCCGGCGGAGCGCCGGTCGCGACGATCGACTGCGGTGCCGGGGTCGTGACGAAACGCGTGATGGAGGCGGCCGAAACGGCCGGGCTCGTCTTCGCGGTCGATCCCACGTCGGCCGACGCGTCGTGCATCGGCGGCAACGTCGCGATGAATGCCGGCGGCAAGAAGGCGGTGCTCTACGGAACCGCGCTCGACAATCTCGTCTCGTGGCGGATGGTGACCCCCGATGCCGAATGGCTCGAAATCACGCGGACGGATCACAATCTCGGCAAGATCCACGACGCTGCGGTCGCGACGTTCGAGCTCGCGTGGTTCGATGCCGACGGCACCACCCCGCGGCGCAAGGAGACGCTCGCGATTCCTGGCGCGGCGTTCCGCAAGACGGGTCTCGGCAAGGACGTCACCGACAAATTCCTCGCGGGACTTCCGGGGGTGCAGAAGGAGGGCTGCGACGGTCTCATCACCTCCGCCCGCTTCGTGCTCCATCGGATGCCGCCTTCGATCCGCACCGTGTGCCTCGAGTTCTTCGGACAGGTCCGCGATTCGACGCCCGCGATCGTCGAGATCAAGCGCTACCTCGATACGCTTCCCGGCGGCGCGATGCTCGCGGGGCTCGAGCATCTTGACGAGCGGTACGTCAAGGCCGTGGGCTATGCCACCAAGGCCAAGCGCCACGGCCGGCCGAAAATGGTGCTCCTCGGCGACATCGTCGGCGCTGACGACGCGGCGGTCGCGAAAGCCGCGTCGGAAGTGATCCGGATCGCCAATGCGCGCGGAGGCGAGGGCTTCGTCGCGGTGTCGGCGGAAGCGCGCAAGAAGTTCTGGCTGGATCGCGCGCGCACCGCGGCGATTGCCCGGCACACCAACGCCTTCAAGATCAACGAGGACGTCGTCATCCCGCTCGAGCGCCTGGGCGACTACACCGACGGCGTCGAGCGGATCAACATCGAGCTCTCGCTCGCGAACAAGATCAAGCTCTGCGACGCGCTCTCCGCATTCGTCGCGAGTTCCGCGCTCGCGCACGTCTGGGGCCCGGACGACGACGCGCGGCCGCCGCCGGAGGAAATCGCGGCGAAGGTGGATGAAGCGCAGGCGCTGATCGCCGCCGTGCGCGAGCGCTGGCAGGATCTTCGCTCCCGCATCGATGCGATCTTCCCTTCGCTGCAGGACCGTTCCGCGGTGGCGTCGTGGAAGACCGAGCTCAGGGCGCCGCTCGAGGAGATCTTCGGCGGCCACGCTTACGCACCGGTGATGGTGCGCATCAACGAAGTCCAATGCGACAACCTCCGCAGCAGGGTCTTCATCGCGCTGCACATGCATGCCGGCGACGGCAACGTGCACACGAATCTGCCCGTCAACTCCGACGACTACGCGATGCTGCGCGAAGCCAACGCTGCCGTCGCCCGGATCATGATGCTCGCGCGAAGCCTGGGCGGCGTGATCTCGGGCGAGCACGGGATCGGCATCACCAAGCTCGAATACCTGACCGCGGACGAGCTCGCGCCTTTCGCCGCGTACAAGGCAAGGGTCGACCCGAAGGGCCGGTTCAATGCGCGGAAGCTCCTTCAAGGCGCCGATCTCGGGTCCGCGTACACGCCGAGCTTCGCGCTCATCGGCCATGAGAGCCTGATCCTCGAGGCGTCCCGCATCGGCGAGGTGGCCGCATCGATCAAGGACTGCCTGCGCTGCGGCAAGTGCAAGCCCGTCTGCGCGACGCACGTGCCGCGCGCGAACCTGCTCTATTCCCCGCGCAACAAGATCCTCGCCACGTCGCTCTTGACCGAGGCCCTCCTGTACGAGGAGCAGACGCGGCGCGGCGTGTCGCTGCGGCACTTCGACGAGTTCTCCGACGTCGCGGATCACTGCACGGTCTGTCACAAGTGCGAGGCCCCGTGTCCGGTGGACATCGACTTCGGCGACGTCTCGATCGCGATGCGCAACCTCCTGCGCGACGAGGGACGTGCCCCGTTCCGCCCGGGCGCGGCAGCGACGATGTTCTTCCTCAACGCAACGGACCCGATGACGATCAAGCTCGCGAAGCGAACGCTCATCGGCTGGGGCTATTCCATGCAGCGCGTCGCGCACGCGCTCGCGCGTCGGCTTGGACTCGCCGGCGCGCAGACGAAGCACCCGCCCGCGACCAAGGGGACTGCGCCGCTCAAGGCGCAGATCATCCACTTCATCAACAAGCCGATGCCGGGCGGCTTGCCGAAGCGCACGTCGCGGGCGCTCCTCGACATCGAGGACGACGCGATCGTGCCGATCATTCGCAATCCCGAAGGCAGCGAAGACGCCGATGCCGTGTTCTATTTCCCGGGATGCGGCTCCGAGCGGCTGTTTTCGCAGGTGGGCCTCGCCACGCAGGCGATGCTTTGGCATGTCGGAGCGCAGACCGTGCTGCCGCCGGGGTACCTCTGCTGCGGGTATCCGCAAACGGCGGCAGGGGAAGCCGAGCGCGGGCAGCGGATCATCACCGACAATAGGGTGCTCTTCCACCGCGTCGCCAACACGCTCAACTATCTCGACATCAAGACGGTGATCGTCTCGTGCGGAACCTGCCTCGACCAGCTCGAGAAGTACGAGTTCGGGCAGATCTTCCCCGGCTGCCGGCTGCTCGACATTCACGAGTACCTGCTCGAGAAGGGCGTGGCGCTCCACGGAGTCGAGGGCGTGCGCTACATGTATCACGACCCGTGCCACACGCCGATGAAGAACTACGCGCCGCTCGCTGTCGTCAACACGTTGATAGGGGCGAAGGTGACCGCGAACGAGCGGTGCTGCGGCGAATCGGGGACGCTCGCCACGACGCGGCCCGACATCTCGACGCAGGTTCGCTTCCGCAAGGAAGAGGAGATGAGAAAGGGGGCGGATGCGCTGCGCGCCGACGGCTTCGCCGGTGTGGTCAAGGTGCTCACGTCGTGCCCGTCGTGCCTGCAGGGGCTCTCGCGCTTCGACGGCGACGCCTCGACGACGGCCGACTACATCGTGGTCGAGATGGCGAAGCATCTCCTCGGTCCCGACTGGATGGCCGACTACGTCGCGAAGGCGAACCGCGGGGGGATCGAGCGCGTCCTGGTCTGATGACGCGGCACGCGCTATTGTTTGTGCTATAACATTCGGCGCGATGACCGAACCGCTACCGCCCAGTGCTCCGGGCACGGATTCGCCGGCGCGTCCCGACGGCGAATTGCGCTCCCTCGCATTCGCCGACGTGGAGACCGCGAAGCGATGGGCGAATGCGTTGCCGCTCCAGAGCGTCGCCCTCGTCTGCGAAACGGTGCTCGGCCAGTTGAAGGCGATGGCGGTCGCGACGTTCCCCCCGCGCGAGCGCGCGACGATCGCCGAAGTGCTGCGCGAGCTCGTCGCCAATCTGCATACCGAGCTTGCGCGCCGCTATGCGGGCAAGGGCCAGCCGGCGGTCGATCGCGAGCTCGAAGCCGCCGACCACGCGATCGCGCTGTGGCAGGGCCTGTGGGAGCAGTACTCGACCTGCCTCAAGCCGTTGCTGGAGGGCGACCCGGAATTGCAGGGCGTGAAGCCCAAGATCCTGCAACGCGGGATGTATGTCGGCAAGCAACTCGTCCTGGCGCACGGACTCGCCCGCCGCGCCGTGCCGGGCGCGCTCTGGCACGAGCTTCACGCGTATTTCCGCCTGTCCGAAATGCTCGAGTGCGCGATGACCTCCGTGTCGGACAACCTCTTGCCCAACGCCGTCGGGATTTCCTGCTATTCGACGTACAGCCACGC
>Ga0207691_10006845_pt1 | contig 11002 bp, 9 predicted proteins | sample KBSM13metaG_FD_184327 | JGI IMG/M metagenome (GOLD analysis project Ga0207691, IMG submission 184327) | Miscanthus rhizosphere microbial communities from Kellogg Biological Station, Michigan, USA - KBS M1-3 metaG (SPAdes) (version 2) | ecosystem: Host-associated > Plants > Roots > Rhizosphere >...
GCGCTCTTCCTCGCCGGCATCCTGCCCGGCGCGCTGATGGCGATCCTGATGATGCTGACGGTCGCCTACTACGCGCACAAGAACGGCTGGGGCGCCGACGTCGTCTTCTCGCGCACGCGCTTCGCCAAGGCGATCGGCGAGCTGGCGGTCGTGATCGCCTGGCCGCTCCTGCTGTGGGCGTTGGTCGCCCGCCTCGGCGCGCCGGCGCAGCTCTCGGTGCTCGCCGGCCTGGCGTCGCTGTTCGTCCTCGACCGCATCTTCCGCTTCGAGGCGCTGCTGCCGATCATGACGCCGGTGCTCCTGATCGGCGGCATGACGACGGGCCTCTTCACGCCGACCGAGGGCGCGATCGCCGCCTGCGTGTGGGCGATGATCCTCGGCTTCGCGTGGTACCGGACGCTCACCTGGCGGATGTTCGTCAAGGTCTGCCTCGACACCGTCGAGACGACGTCGACCGTGCTCTTCATCGTCGCCGCGGCGTCGATCTTCGGCTGGATGCTGACCGCGACCGGCGTCACCGCCGACCTCGCCGCGTGGGTGCTCGCGTTCACGAAGGAGGCGTGGGTGTTCCTCCTCCTCGCCAACCTGCTGATGCTCTTCGTCGGCTGCTTCCTCGAGCCGACCGCGGCGATCACGATCCTCGTGCCGCTGCTGCTGCCGATCGCGGTGCAGCTCGGCGTCGACCCGATCCACTTCGGGCTCGTGATGGTGCTGAACCTCATGATCGGCCTGCTCCATCCGCCGATGGGGATGGTGCTGTTCGTGCTCGCGCGCGTCTCCGGCCTCTCGTTCGAGCGGACGACGATCGCGATCCTGCCGTGGCTCGTGCCGCTGCTCGTGAGCCTCGTCGTCATCACTTACCTGCCCAGGCTCGTCCTCTGGCTGCCGAAGATGTTCTTCTAGGCCGACGGCGCACACGCGGGCGCGGGCGCGGGCGCGGGCGGCGGGTGGCCGATTTCCTCCATGTCCCCCGGTGTCGGGACATTCGGGCGCCCTGCCGTCCCAATCCCGTGCGAACCCGTCAGCGCGCCGCGAGGCGTTCGCGCAGGGTGCGGTGCAGGATCTTCCCGGTCGCGGTGCGCGGCATGTCGGCAGCCGCCATGAAGACGACCGAGCGCGGCCGCTTGTAGCCTGCCATCCGCTCGCGACACCAGGCGACGATCGCATCCTCGCTCAGCGAGCCGCCGGCGCGCACGACGACGACCGCGCACACCGCCTCGCCCCACTTCGCGTCGGGCAGGCCGACGACGGCGACGTCCTCGACCTGCGGATGCGCGCCGATCACCGCCTCGACTTCCGACGGGTACACGTTCTCGCCGCCGCTGATGATCATGTTGCTCTTGCGGTCGACGAGGCGGATGTAGCCGTCGTCGTCGCGTCGCGCCATGTCGCCGACCGAGCACCAGCCGTCGCGGAACGCCGCCGCCGTCTTCTCGGGGTTCTTCCAGTAGCCGTCGAAGACGTAGCTCGTGCGCGAGAACAGCTCGCCGACGTCGCCGTCCTTCACCTCGCGGCCGTCGACGTCGAGCAGACGGATCGCGCCCGAGCCGGCCCACTCGCGGCCGACCGAGCCGAGGCGCTCGATCTGCTCGTCGGGACGCAGGATCGTCACCCAGCCGGTCTCCGTCGCTCCGTACAGCTCGAAGAGCCGCGAATTGGCGAAGTGCGCCAGGATCGCGCGCTTGGTGTCGGCACGCGCCGGCGCCGACGAGATCAGGAGCTTGCCGACGGCCGAGACGTCGTAGCGCGCCTTCGTCGCCTCGGGCAGGCCGAGCATCATGATGTAGTGCGTCGGCACGAGCGAGGTGAAGGTCACGTGCTCGCGCGCCAGCGTCGCGAGGAGCGCCTCGGGATCGAAGCTCTTGCGGTCGTCGACGACGACGGTCGCGCCGAGGTACAGGAACGTGACGAAGAAGTAGAGCGAGTTGGCGTGGCACATCGGCATCACCAGGAGGCCGGTGTCGGCGCGCGTGAGGCCGAACTCGAGTGCCGTCGCGAACGCGAGCAACCCGTTGCCGGCGTGGCTGCGCATCGCGCCCTTCGGCCGGCCAGTCGTTCCCGACGTGTACATGAGCGCGAACAGGTCGTCGGGCCGCGGGCCCGGTGCCGGCATCTCGGCACTCGCCGAGCCGACCAGCGTCTCGTAGCGCCGCCAGCCGCGCCGCTCCGCTTCGCCGAGGACGATGAAGCCGCCGTCGACAAGCGACGTGCTCCGCGGCAACGCGCCGTCGACCTCGAAGCGGTCGACGAGCGCGTCCTCGCAGATCACGGCGCGCGCCTCGCTGTGCTCGACGATGTACGCGGCCTCGGCGGCGAGCAGGCGGAAGTTGATCGGCACGACGACGAGACCGGCGCGGCCGAGGCCGGCGTAGATCTCGACCCACTCGAGCCGGTTGTGGGCGAGGACGACGACGCGATCGCCGGGGCACAGGCCGAGCCCGCGAAGTCCGTTCGCGAGCTGGCTCGCCCGCTCGTGCCACTGCCGCCAGGTCAGGCTCCGGCGCGAGTCGCGCGCACCGAGCCGCTCGGGCTGCAGGCGCGCGTGCGTCGCCAGGGCGTCGGAAACGGTGAGGAGCGCGGTCATGCCATATCCTCCGGACGCGATGCGCCATCGTAGAGACGAATCGCGCAGCCGTCGAAGCCGACGCCGAGGAGCGAGCCATGACCGCAGTCGCCGAACACTCCGCCGCCGCATGGATTGCCCGGAGCCTGAAGGCGCGCGGCGTGACGCGCGTGTTCGCCCTCTGCGGCGGCCACGTCATGCCGATCTGGATGCGCCTCGACGCCGAGGGCATCGCGATCGTCGACGTCCGCGACGAGCGCGCCGCCGTCTACATGGCGCACGCGCACGCCGAGCTGACGGGCGGGCTCGGCGTCGCCCTCGTCACCGCCGGACCGGGCGTGACGAACGCGATGACCGGGATCGCCAACGCGCACGTCGCGCGCGCGTCGGTGCTCGTGCTGTCCGGCGTGCCGCCGCGGCCGCAGGAGAACCGCGGTGCGCTGCAGGACATGGCGCACGTCGAGTTCGTGCGCCCGCTGACGCGCTACGCGCGCACCGTGCGCGAGCCTTCGCTCGTCCTGCAGGAGCTCGACGAGGCGTGTGCCCGCGCGCTCGGCGACGGCGGCGAGCCGGGGCCGGCGTTCCTCGACTTCCCGGTCGACGTGCTGCGCGCCGAAGTGCCGGCCGCGCTCCGCCTCGCCGAGCACCTGCGCGCCCGGCCGCGCGCGCGGCTGCTGCCCGACCCCGATGCCGTCGCGCGCGCCGTCGAGCTGCTCTGGTCGGCGCGGCGGCCGCTCGTCGTCACGGGTCGCGGCGCGCGCGGCGCCGGCCCGGCGCTGCTCACCCTGCTCGAACGGCTGAACGCGCTCTACCTCGACACCGGCGAGAGCCGCGGCCTCGTTCCCGACGACCACCCTGCAGTCGTGGCAGCGATGCGCGGCTCGGTGATGGGACAGGCCGACGTCGTCGTCACGATCGGACGCAAGCTCGACTTCCAGCTCGCCTACGGCTCGCCGGCGGTGTTCGGCGCCGCCCGCCTGCTGCGCATCGCCGACAACGCCGGCGAGCTGCGCGACAACCGCCGCGGCGAGGTCGAGCTCCTGGCGACGCCGGCCGACGCGCTCGCAGCGATCGTCGCGGCGGCCGGCGCGCGGCCGCCGTCGACCGATGCCGACTGGGCCGCGACCGTGCGCGGCAAGCATGCCGAGCGCGCGCGAAAGCTCGTCGAGTCGATGCGCAACGCGCCGTCCGGCGCCGACGGCAGGATGCACCCGAACCGCCTCCTCGCCGCGCTGCGCGATGCCCTTCCGGCCGACGCGATCGTCGTCGCCGACGGCGGCGATTTCCTGAGCTTCGCTCGCGTCGGTCTGCCGGCGACGACCTACCTCGATCCCGGGCCGCTCGGCTGCATCGGCGTCGGCACGCCGTTCGGCATCGCCGCGAGCCTCGCGTGTCCCGACCGAGCAGTCGTCGTCGCCACCGGCGACGGCGCGTTCGGATTCAACGCGATGGAGGTCGACACCGCGGTGCGCCACCGCGCGCCGGTGCTCGTCGTCGTCGCCAACAACGGATCGTGGGCGATCGAGGTCCGCGACCAGGAAGAGACGCACGGCAAGGTGGTCGGCACGCGGTTGCAGTTCGCCGACCACGCGGCGATGGCACGCGCGTTCGGCATGCACGCCGAACGCGTCGAGAGCGCGGAGGAGCTGCCCGGTGCGATCGCGCGCGCGCTGGCGAACCGGCCGGCGCTGCTCGACGTCGTCGTCACGCCGGAGGCGCCGTCGTCGGACGCGAAGTCGGGTCTGGCGTGGGTCCCCGACCTGCAACCGCTCGCCGCGTGGGACGACGCCGAGCGTCGCTGGCGTTCGAGCTGACGCCCGGCGCGCAGGCGCGGCCCGCGGCCCGCGCGTGGTTTCGCTCAGGCCGCGCGATAGAAGTATGGATCGAGCACCGAAACCTCGGTGATGCGATCGACCGGCAGCTTGTTGCGCTCGGCGACGGTGCGGATCGCCTCGGGCGACGGGCCGTCGTAGATGCAGAACGTCTTCTGCCGGTCGGGCGAGACGTACGAGTGGACCCAGGTGACGCCTTCCCGGGCGTTCGTGGCGACGACCGAGCGGACCGCCTTCGCTCCCTCTTCGGTCTGCGGGATCGAGAGACCGCCGGGAAAGGTGCGTTCGACGAGATAGCGCGACATGGTGGCTCCTTTGCGGGTGCGATCCGAAGCGGACCGTACCGGCACGATAGGAAGCAGGGACCGCGCCGCCGAGGGTGGCGGCTGCCCATTTCAGGACCGCGGGCTACCCATTTTTCGCGAGCAGGCCGAGCCGCCGCGCCGTCGCGACGGCCTCGGCGCGCGACGCCGCGCCGAGCTTGGCGAGGATCGACTCGACGTGGTGCTCGACCGTGCGCGCCGAGCGCGACAGCCGCGCCGCGATCTCGGCGTTGCGGCAGCCGTCGGCGACGAGCGCGAGCACCTCGAGCTCGCGCGCGGTGAGCCCCGCCTCGTTGCTGCGCGTCGCCGTCGCGGCGCCGCGCGGGACCGAGCGGACGCCCGCCTCGCGCATCTGCCGGCGGACGCGCTCGGCGAGCGGCTTGGCGCCGAGCTTGTCGAGGATGGCGAGCGCCGCGCGCTGCGCCGCCTCGTCGCCGTCGGCGAGGGCGCGCGCTTCCTCGTACGGACAGCCCATCGCGCGCCACGCGGCGGCGGCGTCGCTCCAGCGCGACGCCATCTGCAAGGCGAACGGCTCGGCGCAGCCGGACGGCGTGACGACCGGACCGCCGCCGCGATCGCGCCAGAACGCGAGCTCGCCGAGGAGCCACGGGTGGCGCTTCGTCGCTGCCAGTGCGAACGCGCGCTCGGCCTCGCGCGCGGCGCGCTCGTCGTCGCCTGCCATCCACGCCGCTTCCGCGCGTGCCGCGCACACCGGTCCGAGCCGTTGCAGCGTGCCGCTGCGCTCGGCGAGCGCGAGCGCCTCGTCGAGCACTTCGGCGGCGCCCGGATCGCCGCGCCGCGTCCTGAGGCGCCCGAGCGCGATCAGCGCGACGACGCGGTTCGTCGTGCCGCCGAGCTCGCGCGCCGCGACGGCGTTGGCGCGCTCGCCGGCGAGCGCCCAGCGGCCGCGGTGCATGTCGACGAGCGCCCGCCAGCCTTCCATGTAGCCGGCAAGGCGGTCGAGGTCGTGCGCGCGCGCGAAGGCGATGCCTTCGTCGAGATAGCGCTCGGCGGCGGCGAACGCGTGCAGCTCGCCCGACGCCGTGCCGAGCATGACGTGGGCGTCGGCAACCGCGGCACCGCCGTCGTCGAGCGAGCGCGCGAGCTCGAGGCTCCGCGCGAGGTGCGTGCAGCCGCGCTCGTAGTCGACGAACATCGTCGCCGCGCCGAGCGTCAGCAGCGAGCGCGCCTGCGTGGCGACGTCGCCCGCGCCTTCGGCGAGCACGAGCGCGCGTTCGCCCCAGGCGATCGCGTCGTCGTAGTCGCGGTTGAGCATGCGCAGGTACGACTCGGTGGCCTGCGCCTTGGCGAGCGTGCGGCCGGCAGGATGCGCGCCGGCGAGCGCGAGCGCGCGCCGGCTCGCCGCATCGGCGTCGGCATTGCGCAGCGCCCGGACGAGCGACATCGCGTGCGCAGCGAGCGCTTCGCTCTGCCGCTCGTCGTCGCCGCTCGCACCCCAGAGCGCGATCGCCTCCTCGCGCGCCGCGATCGCGGCGTCGAGGTCGTTGAGTTCGAAGCAGTGCGTCGCCAGCTCGTCGAGCAACGCGGCGCGCTCGCGCGGCGCGAGCTGGTCGCGGAGCGCGAGCGCGGCACGGCAGTGCGCCGCCGCCTCGCGGCGAGCGCCGCGCAGTGCCGCTTCGTGCGCGGCGAGCGGCGACCAGCGCAGGATCGCGGCGGCGTCGCCTGCCTTCTGCGCGTGGTGCGCGCGCGCCGCCAGCGACGTCTCGCGGTCGGGGCGCGCCTCGAGCGCGGCGAGGACGCGGTGGTGCAGCGCCGACGCGCGTGGCGGCTGCAGCGCTTCCTCGACCGCCGTGCGCGCGAGCTCGTGGCGAAAGCGCAGGCTCGCGCCGTCGACGACGAGCAGCCCGCTCGCAAGACACGCCTCGACGGTCTCGGTGGTCGGCGCAAGCACGTCGCCGACGAGCCCCTGGTCGACCTCGCGCGGCACGATGGCGACGAGCTGCAGCAGCGCCTGGGCGAGCGGCGGCAGCGTCGCCGCGCGTGCGAGCACGGCGTCGCGCACGCTCGCCGGAACGCCGGCCGCCGTGTCGCCGTGGCGCAGCACTTCGGTGACGAAGAACGCGTTGCCTCCGGTCGCAGCATGGACGCGGCCGGCGTCGCGGCGGGCGGCGCCGGCCGCCAGGCGCTCGACCGCGGCGCGCGACAGCGGCGGCACCACGATCCGTGCGACGTGCGCCGACGGCAGGTTGCCGAGGACGTCGCGCAGCTTGTCGAGCGACGCCGCGTCGTCGCGGTGGCTGAGGACGACGAGCGCCGGCGCATGGTGGATGCGGCGGCCGAGGTACTTGACGAGATCGAGCGTCGCGTCGTCCGCCCAGTGCACGTCCTCGAACACGACGACCGTCGGTGCCGGTGGCCGCGCGAGCTCGTCGAGGACGGCGGCAAAGAGCGCCGCGCGCTCGCCCGGCCGGGCCAGCGCGGCGCGCAGCGCGGCACCGGCATCGCCAGCGATGTCGTGGAGCGGCCCGAGCGGTCGCGGCGTCGCGAGCGCTTCGCACGCGCCCCAGAGGACGCGGCCTCTGCCGACGCCGGCGGCGAAGCGCTCGAGCAGCGCCGTCTTGCCGATGCCGGCCTCGCCGCTGACGAGGACCGTGCTGCCGGCGCCGCGCGCCGCCGCCTCGGCAGCGTCGCCGAGCGCCGCGAGCAGCGACTCGCGCTCGAGCAACTCGACCGCGGCGTGCATCGCGACCGTCGGCGGCGGCGCGCTCAGCGGCGCTGGCGCTTGCGCCAGTGGCCGAACTCGTCCTCGTGGATCTCGATCTCGAGCTCGTCGACGCTCATCCGCAGGCGTTCCTGGACGTCGGCGACGGCGCGGTTGTAGACCGAGGGTCCGATCTCGTCGAGGAAGAAGCCGAGCAGCGCACCGGCGAAGATGTTGCCGACGCGCTCGTCGCGCTCTTCCAGGAACCAGCGTTCGATCGACGCGATCGCGACCTTGCGCGCTTCCTTGTCGAGCTCGATCGCCATCGCGCGATCGCCTTACAGGCCGCTGCGGCCCGAAGCGGCGGCCTTCGTCCAGGCGCCGTCGATGTAGAGCAGGGCATCGGGATCCATGCGGTTCTCTGCGTCGGATGAGAGAAGAGGCGGATCGGCGCGCGCTCAGCCCGGCTGCGGGCCGTCGTAGCCTTCGATGATGACCATGTCGATCGTCGAGATCGGCAGGCGGATCGCGACCGCGGCCTGGTACTCGGGCGAGCGGTAGCAGTCGAGCGCCGCCTGGTACGAAGGGAATTCGATCACGACGTTGCGCGAACGGCTCGAACCTTCGGGATTCTCGAAGCGGCCGCCGCGGACAAGGAAGCGCCCGCCGTGCGCCGCGATCGGCGCAGCGTTGGCGGCGATGTACACCTTGTACGCCTCGACGTCGCGAACGTCGCCGCGCGCGACCCAGTAGCCCTTTGCCATCGGACATTCCCCTGCGCTGCAGGCGCCGGCGGCGGCGCCACGGAGCCGGCGATTGTGCGCCGAGGGCGCCGCGGCCACGCGGATCGCGGCCGTCGCGACACGACCCTCGCGCCATGGCCGCAGCGACGCGGTGGTCGTGGCACGGTGCTCGACGCGCAAACGCGCGAAGGACGGCCGCGTCGTTATCCTCGACGGCGATCCAGCTCGCGAGCCATGCGACCTTCGCCGAACTTCGCTGCGCACGCCGCGGTCGTCGCCGTCGCCGTGGCGGCGGTCGCCGCGTCGCGTGCGCTCTGCGGTGCTGCCGCGCGCGCGGTCGTCGCCGGCTGCATCGCGCTGCTCGCCGTGCCGGCGCTCGCCGACGAAGCCGCCGCCTGGGCGGCGCTGCGTGCCGGCGGCGTCGTCGCGCTGATGCGCCACGGCGATGCCCCGGGCACCGGCGACCCGCCCGGCTGGCGCCTCGACGACTGCGCGACGCAGCGCAACCTCAGCGAACGCGGCCGCGGCGAGGCGCGCGCCGCCGGGGCGCGGCTGCGCGACGCGCGCATCGCGATCGACCGCGTCGTCAGCTCGCCGTGGTGCCGCTGCATCGAGACGGCGCAGCTCGCCGACGTCGGCGCCGTCGCGGTCGACCCGGCGTTCGCCAACGCCTACGTCCTCGCCGAGCAGCGCGCAGCGCTTCGCGCGCGCGGCCTGGCCGCGGTCGGCGCCTGGCGCGGCCAGGGCGTGCTCCTCGTCGTCACCCACGGCGAGAACATCCGCGCGCTGACCGGCGAAAACGCCGCCCCGGCGGAGATCGTCGTCGTCACTCGCGTGGCAGACGGCACGCTTCGCGCGATCGGATCGATCCCGCCGCGTTGACAGCGCGCCCCGCTTGTGGCTCCCTTGGCCAGGCGACTGCGGAAGAAGGCGCGATGGCGACATTCCTGTTGGTGCACGGTGCGTGGAGCGGCGGCTGGGCGTGGAAGAAGCTGCGGCCGCTGCTGCGCGCGCGCGGCCACGACGTCTTCACGCCGACGCTCACCGGCCTCGGCGAGCGCGTCCACCTCGCACGTCCCGAGGTCGACCTCGCGCTGCACGTCGAGGACATCCTCGGCGTGCTCGCCTGCGAGGACCTGAAGAACGCGATCCTGCTCGGCCACAACTACAGCGGGATGGTCGTCAGCGGCGTCGCCGACCGGGCGAGCGAGCGCGTCGCCGGCGTCGTCTACCTCGACGCGTTCGTGCCGCGCAACGGCCAGTCGATGGCCGAGCTGATCGGCGCGCAGGCGCTCGCCGCGCGCATCGAGGCGCAGCGCAGCGTCGGCGACGGCTGGCGCGTACCGCCGACCATGCTGCCGCCGGACACCAGCGCCGACGACGTCGCCTGGGCGACGCCGCGGCGGGCGATGCAGCCGGCGGCGACGTTCGACCAGGTGCTGCCGCTCACCGGAGCGATCGATGCCCTGCCGCGCTCGTTCATCTACTGCACGCGCTTTTCGCCCGGCGACGTCTTCCGCAAGTTCGCCGAGCGGGCGCGCGCCGAAAAGGGGTGGCGGCTCGACGAGCTCGACGCCAGCCACAACCCGCACATCACGATGCCCGACGCGCTGGCGACGCTGCTGCACGAGATCGCGCACGAGATCGAGCACAAGCGGCGCGCCAGGCCCTAGCGCGGCGGGCGCGCGCGGCGGCGCCTTCACGCGCGACGCGGCGCGGCGGCAGAATCGCCGGGCGCCGTTCCCTGGCGCGGCAAAGGAGTCGTCGCATGCACCGGCGGTTGATCCTGCAGACGGCGGCCGCGCTCGCGCTGCCGCTCGCGGCGCGCGCGCAGTCGTATCCGAGCAAGCCGATCCGCTACATCGTCCCGGTCGCTGCCGGCGGCGGCAACGACATGATCGCGCGCGTCGTCACCGAGCGCTGGGGCAAGGCAATCGGCCAGACCTTCGTCGTCGAGAACCAGGGCGGCGGTGGCGGCGTCATCGCGAGCGTCGCCACCGCGCACGCCGCTCCCGACGGCTACACGCTGATGCAGGGCTACGTCGCGACGCACGGCACGACACCGGCGACGCGCCGCGTGCCTTACGACGCGGTCAAGGACTTCACGCCGATCGGCATGATCGGCGGCACGCCGAACGTGCTCGTCGTCAACGCCGGCGTGCCGGTGAAGACGCTCGCCGAGTTCATCGCCTACGCGAAGAAGAACCCCGGCAAGCTCACCTACGGCTCGGCCGGCCAGGGCTCGCTGACGCACCTGACGATGGAGCTCTTCAAGCAGGAGATCGGCGCCTTCATGCTGCACATCCCGTACCGCGGCATCGCGCCGGCGTTCACCGACCTGATCGGCGGCCAGACGCAGGCGATGTTTCCCGGTCTCGCCGCGGCGCTGCCCCACCTGCGCTCGGGGCGCGTTCGCGCGCTCGCCGTGACCGGCCACCTCCGCAGCCCGCAGATCAAGGACGTGCCGACGCTCGAGGAGTCGGGCTTCAAGGGGTTCGATGCGATGCAGTGGTACGGCTCGGTCGGCCCGGCGGGGCTCGCCGACGACGTCGTCCGCCGGCTCAACGAGACGCAGGTCGCGGTGCTGCGCGATCCCGAGCTGCGCGAGCGGCTCTCGGTCGAGGCCGTCGAGCCGCTGCCAATGACGCCCGAGCAGTTCGGCCAGTTCATCCGCGCCGACATCCAGCGCTGGACCGCGCTCGCGAAGGCGAAGAACATCCATCTCGACGAATGACGGCCGCCAGCGCAGCGCCGACCATGCGCTGCGCTGGCGCCGCGCCACGCCGGTGACGACGTTCCAGGTGCTCGCGATCGTCGTCGCGCTGGTCGCGGCGTTCGGCTACCTCAACCACCGCTTCGTCCACCTCCCCGACGCGATC
>Ga0207691_10006852_pt1 | contig 10996 bp, 9 predicted proteins | sample KBSM13metaG_FD_184327 | JGI IMG/M metagenome (GOLD analysis project Ga0207691, IMG submission 184327) | Miscanthus rhizosphere microbial communities from Kellogg Biological Station, Michigan, USA - KBS M1-3 metaG (SPAdes) (version 2) | ecosystem: Host-associated > Plants > Roots > Rhizosphere >...
GACGCTTCCCGTGCGGCGCATGCCGATGGGCATCCCGCTCGAAGAGAGCGTCGATCGGCTCGGTGCGCGTCGCCGTCTCGGAGTCGGCGATCGCTCGGTGATCGTCGGGTCGTTCGGGTTCCTGATCCCGACCAAGCGAATCGACGTCCTCGCGGCAGCGTTCGCGCGGGCGTGGCGGGAGGCGCCGGAGCTGCGCCTGGTGCTGATCGGCGAGGAAAGCCCCGGAACGGACTTGGGCGCGCTCTTCTCGGCCGACGAAACCTGCGACATCGGAACGGAGAACGGCTCAGCGGTGACGGCAGACTATGGCGAAAAAGAGTTCAGCGGAACCGTCAATTGGGTCGAACTCGATATCGGCGACGCTCCGCCTGATGGGAATCACATGATCACGCCGGAGCAGCGGCTACACATCGCGATGGCGACGCAATGAGTTTCAGGCGGTGTAGCTGACCGCCTTGTCGGCGCGCGAGGAGGGCAGGCGCTCGCGCGCCACGCTGGGAACGAGCCGAGAGCGCACCTTCGTGAACATCTCGGTAAGTGTCGTCGGATTCACGACGCTCAAGTGCGAGCCCGGCCTGAAGACGCATTGCGCGTGCGGCAGATACTTGCGCACGGTCGCGAGGATCGTCTCGTGCGGAATGCCCTGCCAGTAGCCGTCGTTCTCGGCGATCAGCACCTCGGCCGGACCATTCCACGGTCTCGTGATGAGCGACGATACGTGCTGCGCGATGAACCCGAGCTGCGTCGTCGAGACGTACGCCCACTTCACGCCGTAGCAGACGAAACGTGACTCGATGTCGGCCTTCTCGAGCCGTCGCCGCTGGTGACCCTCACGCCATGGAAACGACGCTACGATTTCGGGATTGAACCGCTTGAGCGCGTTGTGGTTGGGATACGCGAACCACTCGTAGCCGTGCGACTCGACGCCGTTGAGCGGATAGAAGAAGTTCTGCCATTTCGTGGGCAGGTACTTGTCCGGCGCGCAGGCCACCCACGCCAGTTCGACGCGCGACTCCAGCTCACCCGGCGCGAACGTGCTCGCCACAGCGAGGAAGTCGTACACGCCGTTGCTCGAGCACGAGACGATGATGCGCTCGAACCGATCGAGCAATGCGACGAGATCGGCGCGAAGCTTGGCGAGCTTCTCATCCGTGTTCTCTACCGTGTATTTGTCCCAGATGGGCTGGCGCGCCGAAAACGACGGAATGAACAGCGCCTTCATCGCGATCTGCGAGCCGAATACACGCGTCAGGCTCGGCAGCGCCAGGCGCATCTGTCCCGGCGTGCCGCTGATGCCGGGTACGAAGTACATGCCGTATTCGGCGACGTTCGGATTGCCGATCTCCGCCACGTCGTCGTAGAACTGGCGGTAGTCGTTCAGCGAGTCGAGATACGCCGTGAGAAACTTTGGTGCGTAGCGACCTACCGCTTCCGGTCCCATGCGCGGATCAGCCCTGTCCTTCGAGCGACGCCTTCCGCTGTGCGAGCTCCTTCTTCAATCCGTCGTGCGTGCGGTCGATCACGCGACCACGGATGTTCAGGATTCCACCGGGGAGATGATCGAATCGCATCCGTTGGACGACGATGTAGTACACGCCTTTGCCATTCGCCGCGTCCGGCTTGTCGAGGATCGTCGTCAACGTGAACGCGCCGAGGAAGTAGTGACTCGCATACAGCTGCTTGTTGCTCACCAGCGACAGCGGTGACGTCGGCGGTGAGTAGATCGACACATGGTTGATGCTCATGATCGGCCGCATGCGATCCATCTTGTCGCTCGCCCAGTAGATCGCGTCGGTGACGCCGGGCAGGGAGCCACTCGGATAGCTTTCGAGATACTTGTGGAACGCCGGGACGTAGTCGAAGAGGTAGGGCGACTCGGCGAGGAGGCCCTTGAAGATCTCCGCAGCGCTCCTGGACTCCTTCTGGTCGCCGTACGCGATCATCGCCGCCGTGCCGCCACGCCGATAGTTGTTCACGTACACGGCAGATTCGCGGCGCACCATGGTTTCCACCTGGCCGCGAGCGCTGGGAGAATTCCAGTCGATCCCCTTGCCGAACTCCTCGATGTTCTCGGCGGGCATCTTGACATCGCACTCACCTGGCTTGCAGCCCTTGATCGCATCGAAGTCGCTTCCGTCGACGACGAAAGAACTCGCGTCGGTCGCTGCCGCGGGCGTGGAAAACATTCCGAACGCGGTACGCCCAGGTGAACGAAGGAAGCTTGGAAGGTCGCGCACGCGCTTGAGGACGTCTTCGCGCGCCGCATTCACGGCGACGATGCCGAAGAGCGCGACCTCGTCACGATCCGCGGAGTTGAGCACCTTGGTGACGACCTCGCCTCGCTTCGCCTGCTCGATCTCCACGGGCGACAACCCGATGTACTTGGCGAGGAAGCGCGCCGGCTCGCCCGGCGGGACGGTCCCCGCCTGTGCGGCCACAGGCTCGCCGAGTGTCACCGCGGCGAGCGAGGCGATCAACGCCGTCGCGAGTCGACGCCGGCTCACAACACGCGTTCTGCCCAACATGGTCGACCTCCGAAGAATTGTCCCGGTCGGCGAATATATCAGCGACGTGCCGAGCGGTAAGTGGGTCCGCGTTAGGTGCCTACAATCGCGCCGTCGGTGACGAAGCGCCGAGCGTCTTGGGCGTTTCCGTATCCACTTGCTGCACGGACGGCGACCGCAGGTGGGCAAGGATCAGCGGAAAGACGTCGCGCGCCGCGTTCTTGCCGATGATGCAATCGATGTCGCCGTAGTCAGGCACGACGACACGATGATAGAGCTGCGGGCCGTTCTCCTTTGCCAGTGCGTCGAGCGTGTCCTGTGTGCTCGACGGCAGGAAGCACCGATTGTTCTCGCCGTGCAAATAGGTGATCGGAATCGCGAGTCGATCGAGATTCCGCATGTACGTCGATCCATCCATCTTCACCGCATGACCGGCACGCACCATCCGGGCGAGCTGGTCGAACGCGCTCAAGCTGGTGACACCGAACAGTTCGTGAATGCCGTCGTGCATCGTGCGATTCAACTGCTCGTGCTCGAAAAGCGGTCCGTACATGAACGTGATGCGACGGCAGACGGGATTGTTGCACGTCTCTTCGGCGGGCAGCATGCGCAGCGCCGTATCGAAGATTCGCGACTGCCAGCCGGTCATCTCCGTGCGCGCCGTGAGCGACTGCTTGCCGAACGCCTTGAGGACCTCAGGCAGGTGCAGCCCTGACTTGAATCGGGCCAGCGGCGGCGTCACGAGGTGGAGTCCCATCTGGAGGCACACCGCCGACCGCACGCCCTTGAGTCCTTCGATGAGCGCCATGTGCAGCGTCAGTGAACCGAAGCCCTGCGCGACGACGTCGATCTCCGAGGCGCCCGTCACCTCGCGCACGCGGGCGACTGCTGCCGGAAGGTCGAACGACGCGACCTGGTCCGCGGTGACGTCGGCGACCGATGCCTCGAGATCGACGCTCGTGCGGTGATCGAGAACCCAAACGTCGTGTCCGGCCTCGTGGAGGTACTCCACGAGGTTGGTGTCGACCATGTCCGTCGAGAACACGCGTCCCGACATGCCGATGCCATGCACGAGCAACACCGGTGCGCCGGCGCCCAGATAGCGCAGCATGCGCAGAGAGACACCGTCTTCCGTCGTGAGGAATTCCATCTCCGGCGGCTCCGTCCTGATCTCGCGAAGATTTCGCGGTGCCGCGTTCGGATCGAGTACGCTGCGCCGAGCGAGGACGCCTCCGTACGTGTCGTACAACGCGCCAGCGAAGAAGCGGCCGAAGTCCGCGGCCGCCTTGAGGCGACGTACGAGACTGCCTGCGTTGGTGATCTTGAAGGTCCGCATCTGCGTCGCGAAATCCTTCGGCAGAATCCTGAGGATTCCACGACCAACCACCGGTGCCTTCTCGTCGGCGCCTTGGTGAATCGTCACGTACAGCGTTGTCGTGTCGGGCCAGAGGTCGAGGCCCTTGTCATCGCGGATGTGCTTGTAGCCATACAGGAAGAACTGATGACCGCCTTCCGTGTTCATCGGCATGCGGTACGTCATGCGGCGCGCGCGCGCGTCGTCGGGGTCCTTCGTCAGCAGCTCGAACGTTCCGTGCGTGACGCGAATGGGACGTGGCGACAGCCCAGGCGCGTGGATCGTACCATGCAAGTGCGCCTGATGCTGTGGATTCTTGAGCATCGCATCGAGATCGTCCGTGCTGATCGTCGCCGTGAAGTCGAACTTGCTGCCCTCGGCGTCGCCGGCCTTTGCAGCCGCATGGTAATCGGCGCTCACGTCGAGGCCCATCGCGACATGCCCGCGCATCGTCTCGGTGAACTCGATGCCCACGCGGCGCGCCGTGATGGACGTTCTCGGCGCGGACGGAAGCTGGTACGACGTCTTCGCGCCGCGCTCCTCGGCGATGTACGCCGCGGTGCGTTCGGCAAGCGCGGAGATGGTCAGGAACGGATTCACGCCGAGTGAGCGAGGCATCACGGAGCCGTCGGAGACGTATAGACCCTGATGCACCTCCGATCCCGACGTGCCGGCGAACACGCGGCCGCGATCGTCCACGACGCCGCGCTCTGCGGTCTCGCCCATGCTGCACCCGCCGAGCGGATGGACGGTGACGAGATTCTTTCCGAGGCGATCGGACCAGGTGGGATTCTTGATGTAGGTAGCGCCCAGTGCCTGGGCGGCGCGGAGCAGCTCGCCATTGATGCGTTCGAAGATCGACTGCTTGCCACAGTCGGGCCAGTGAATGCGTGCACGATCATCGACGAGTGAGATCTCACCGCACGAATCGTCGTGTGCCATGACGAGGAACGTCTGCGTGTTGGCGACGGCGCCCGTGCTGACGCCGGGAATGAGTGCCTTCATCTCACGCACTCTCTCCTCGGCGTAGTCCTGCAGGCCCGTGTCGTGGGCCTCGCCGACCATGCGCGCCGCCATGAAGAGCGACGACGCGAGCATCGGCGCGAGCGTCGACGGAATCACGCCTTCCTCGATGATCATGCCATCGTCGACATTCGGCGTGCCGCGTAAGTCGATCAAGCTTGTGATGCAGGGTCCAGGTCCACCCTCGCGGTGGCTGCCGACACCAATGCCGTGAATCGGCTGGTCCGCGTTGTACGCGAAGCCGAGCACGTCGCCGTTGCCGGTGAACGAGTGTCCGACCTTGTCGGAAAGTGGCAACCCTGCATCGCGGGACCGAAGCAGGATCTCCGTGCTACCCAGACTTCCGGCGGCGAGAATGACCGTTTCCGCAGCGACGAACATCGACGACGCGCCGAACTTTCGCATGCCGCTGCCGCTGGCCTCGAAGCGGACGAGCCACCGCTTTCCCTTTCGCTCGACGCGCCGCACGGAACAGCCGGTGAAGATCTCCGCGCCGTGGTTATGCGCGTCCGGCAGGTAGTTCATGATCAGCGCGTTCTTCGCGCCCGTGTTGCAGCCTCCCACGCAGTTACCGCAGTTGTTGCATGCTGCCTGTTCGATGCCGACATGATTGACGCCACCTTCGAACGTCACCGTGATGGGCGGCTGGAACACCGGCGCGTTCATGTGCTTGGCCGACCGCGTCATTGCCTGCAGCTTGTGCGGCTGGTCGACGTGCGAGGGGAACGGCGTTGGCCGCAGCATCGCGCGCGCGTGATTGGCACCGGCGGCGATGCGTGTCTCGACGTCGGCCCGAATGGCCTCGGGCCACTTGGGGTCGAGCCACACACGCTCGTCCGGCATGATGGCGACGTTCGCGTTGATCAGCGACGTGCCTCCGAGTCCGCAGCCCACGAGCACCGAGATGTCGGGGTTGACGTGGAAGTCGAACAGTGCGTTCGGCGATCCGACGCGACGGTTGGCGAAGTCCATCTGCACTTCGCGCATCGCTTCGAGCGGGCCTTCGGCGAAGTCGCCGGGTTGGCGTTCGTCGCCACGCTCGAGGAGGCAGACCTTGAGGCCGGCGCGCGCAAGGCGGCTCGCGTTGATGGCGCCGCCATATCCGGAGCCGACGATGACGACGTCGTATTCCTCGGACATGCGGTCGATGGGCGTGGCGATGTACGTCATCTGGATGGCTCCTGCGGCGGTAGGGGGGCGGGCGCGCCGCGCGCCCGAAAAAACGAAGGAGTCTCGCCGCTTACCGCGCGCTGGCCGCGGAGGGTTCGACCACTTTCAATCGGTCGCCGTCGTTGCGCTGCACCGGATACATCCCGGTAATCGCGAGCACCACTTCGTCATCGCTCATGGGGAACGGATCGCCTTGCTTGATCAGGTCCTTCACGGAACCGTACCAGATGCGTCCATTGTCGATGGCCACGCAGTACGGATCGCCGAACCATCCGCCCGTGTTGTAATACTTGATGCCGTCGGACAGCGTGGCCGTTCCTTCGTAATGCGTGTGGCCGAAGACGACGGCATCGAATCCTCGGCTGCCAGAAGCCTCGGCGCCCTCACGGAAGCACGCGCGCTCGCCCTTGATGAAGTTCTCGTCCGGCGGTGGCGCGGGCTTCTTGAACAGGCCGAAGCCGGACAGCGCCCATTCGGAGAAGTGAACGAACGCGTCGTTGCCGGCGTGCAGTGCCTGATAGAACTTCGGGCTGATGCCGATGGCGTAGCGGCCGATCAGCGTGAACGTGTAGTAGATGCGCGGAAAGCGGAGGAACATGTCGTCGTACATGTGTCCGTGCTCCACGCGAATGCGCTTGTCGCCTGACGACACGGACAGGAAGGGAACGACCTTCATGCGCCCGACGTCCGTGAGGAAGTGCTCGAGCGCGATGTCGTGGTTGCCGACGGTGTAGTAGATCCTGAGGTCGTTCTCCCAGAACTTGAGGAAGAGTCCCAGGGACGGCGTCAGGTCGGATACCAGCAGTGACAGCGAGAGCTGCGCGATGTCGATGCCGTCGCCGTTGATGCATACCGAGTAGCGATGGTCGAGCGCGAACTGTACGAAGGCGGTGAACTCGCGACGCGTGCGGTGCAGCCGGTTGCCCATGTGTACATCGGATACGACGAGCATCCGATTTTCTCGAACTGCAGTCTTCATTGGGCGACCGGGGCGTCCGTTCCGTTCGAGGACTTGTACTCCGCGCCGGCGCCCATCATGAACGCCGACCGCGCGAGGCGGTTTCCGAATTCCGCCGTTGCCAACTTGAACACGAGCTTCTCATCGAGATCGCGAATGCGGCCGCTGAGCTGCTGCAGCAGCTCGAATGCAAACGTCGGATCACGACGGATCTGCAGCAGTAGCGATCCGGGGCGCAGCACGAGCAGCGACACCTCGCCGATGGCATGCGCCGTCGCGCTGCGGGGAAGACCCTCGAGCAGCGACATCTCGCCGAAGAAGCTGCCGCGGTCGAGCACTGCGAGACGCATCGAGTGCCCACCGACGCTCTTCGAGATCTCCACCTTGCCGGTGCGAACGACGAACATCTCGGACGACGATTCACCTTCGTTGAAGATGATCTCTCCGTCAGTGAAGGTCTGGACTTCGTGCTTGCTCGTGGCCTTCATGTCGTGACTCCTACGGGCGATGCGGGCAGCGAATGGAACAGGTGGCCGGAGCGACGCTGGGCGTCGCTCTCGGGACCTGCGTAGTTGAAGGGCAGTGCGTCGACGTGCTGGAGCAGCGTGCGCACGAACCCGAGGTACTGGTCGAGGAGCGGGTCCGTCATCGCCACCTCGAGGTGATGAGTAGTGCGCCGCGCGTCGAGGCACGTCAGCATCGGTGCGGGGTCTGCGCCGATGAGTGCCGCGGCGCGCTCGATGACGGCACGCGTCTCGAGCCCGGGCTTCTGGCCGGCAAGGCGCAGCACGGCCCGCATGTATGCCGTGAATGACGGCAGTCCACTCAGCAGCAACGAACCGATGTCGTTCGGACCACTGGTGGCGACCATCAAGCGCAGGCGAAGGTGCAGCAACGTGTCGCGGATTTCGCGCTCGGTCTGCTGCCGAAGGCCGGCGTACGTCACGTTGTCGACGGCGACGGGATCTTCACCCCACAGGACCTCACGCGCGTCGTTCATGTCGGAGATCTCGATGGCGAACGAGTCCTGCATTCCGCCCCACTCTTCCCTCGAGTAGATGTAGGGTGGGGTGTTACCCTGCCGGATCCACTGCTGGAGCACAGGTGCGGCACGCACGAGCATCGGCGCAGCCATCGACTCGAGGAGGACGAGCAGATTGAGGTCGCTTACGCCAGGAATGAACTCTCCACGAGGCAGGGATCCGAAGACCACGACGCTGCGTAGGTCCGCCGCAAATGCCGATCGAAGGTGAGCAGTGAGCTTGGCTGCAGTTGTACGTGCATCGGCCATGGGTGCGTCGATGTGCTCGTTCGAAGGTGTGTGGGGGCGCTTCGGGATCCGCGTCGACAGGACGGGTCAGCAGCCCCGCAAAACAGTATCACTCGCGCGGAAATACGGATAGACCCGACAGGTCATCTATCGCGAGCCGTCGAACCTCTCCGTTGCCCATCGCTCCGACCTCCCGATGCTGCGATAGCGAGAGTCCCTGGGTCGCACACAGCGTCACCGATGCCACGTCGCCATGCGTGCAGAGAAGGAACGTCCCCGCGCTGTCGGATGCGGCGAGCTCCTGCAACAAAGTTGTTACGCGCTCGAGGATCGATTCCGTGCTCTCGACTCCCCACCGCTCGTGCGCGGGATTTGTCCGGTCCTCGGACCAAACCCGCTCATAGTGATCGTCGGACGTCAGTTCGAACTCGCCGAACCCACGTTCAGCGAGTCGCGGATCCACGCGCACAGTGGTGCCGAGTACGTCGGCGGCGATGGCTGCAGACTCGCGCGCGCGTCTGAGTGGCGAGGACACGACATGGCACGTCGGCGGCAAGATGCCTGCTTCGAGCGCGGCGAGCAGTGACGTACGCACTTGCGCGCGTCCCACGTCCGTAAGGCCATACCCTTCGTAGGCGGCGGCCGGACTGCTGGCGATGAGCCCGAGCACGTTCGCTTCACTCTGACCGTGCCGCAGGAGACAAAAACCGGGAGACGAATCAAGGGTGGCTGGCGGTGGCATCGCGCAATTGTGCGGTGCGACGTTCATTCGCGGAAGTAGTGCTTCGATCCGAGCGCGCGGCATACTGGCGCCAACCCCGACACGATGCGAAGATAGGTCGCCTTTGCCTTGCCGACTCATCGCTCCCCTTCCATGCATCGAATCGCTCGATCGGCACTCCTTGCCTGCGTGTGTGTCGCGCCATTGGCGCGCGCGCAGCAACCCTCGCCGCGCACGTTGACCCTCGACCAGGCGCTTGCGTCCGCGCACGAGTCCAATGCTGGCCTGCTCGCCGTCCGAAGCCGCGTGGAGGAAGCAGAGCGCCGCAACAAGGTCGTCTTCAGCAACTATCTCCCTCGGGTGTCGACACAAGCTGCTTCCCTCGGCAGCGACAACACGCGTGGCATCCTGCTCCCTGCCGGCTCGCTCGGAAATGTGCCGGGCTTGGGACCCTTTCCGCCCTCGGAGTCGAACATTCCGCAGGGCGGCCAGAACGTCATCTTCGCAATGACGACGGCCACACAGCCCCTCACGCAGTATTTCAAGATCAAGGAAGGCCTCGGCGTCAGCCGTGCCGATGAGAGTATTTCCCGCGCCGAACTGCGGCGTGCCGAGCAGGCAGTCACCATCGGTGTGATGAAGGCGTACGCCGGCCTGTTGCTCTCGCAGAAGCGGCGCGAAGTCGCTCGTGCTCGTGTCAGCACGGCTGCGCTCAGGACCACCACGCAGGGTGTGGCCGTGACGTCCGGCATGGCGACGAGCGTCGCGACGACCGAAGCACGACTTCGCGCGCTGCAAGCGCGTCAGGAAGTGCTCGAGGCGGAGAACGAATACACCGACATCAGCTACCAGCTCGCTGACGCCATCGGACTCCCCGGCAGCACGCCGATCACCGTGCAGCCGTTACCAGCAGTCGCCGAGGGACTCGATTCGATCGACGTCTATGTGGCCTCGGCGCTCCGCTCGAACCCGGATGTGCAGGAAGCCGCAGCGACGGTGGAGAAGGCGACGCACGGCGTCGGCGCCGCCAAATCTGCCTACATCCCGGACATCGGCCTTTTCGGCAGCCATTTCTATCAGAGCTCGTTGCCATTCCTTCCGCGCAGCACGCTGTTCTTCGGCGCCGTCGGCAGCATCACGTTGCTCGACTTCGGCGCACGGAGCAACACGCTCGCCGAACGCAACGCGCAGCTCAATGCGGCCAATCGGAATCTCGAGCGAGTGAAGAGCAAGGTTCGCGGCGACGTCGAAGCCGCGTACCGCAAGCTCGCCCGCGCCTTCGAGATGGCGGACGTCGCGCGCGAGGCGCTTTCGCTCCGTACCGAAGCACTTCGCATGCGCACGATGCAGATCGAGTCCGGCCTCGGCGTCCAGGCCGAACAGAGCGAAGCCGCGGCCGACCGGCTCGAAGCAGAACTCAACGTCATGCGCGCCGAGATGGGCTATCGTCTTGCGCGCGCAGAGCTGGATCTGGCAGCGGGGCGACTCGCGCGATGAACCGCGCCGGAGCACATCACCTGGAGCTGCACACATGACTACGACGAGCACTGAAGGACAGAAGCTCCAGCCGGGAACGACGGGCGGTGGAGTCGGCGTGTCGTTCACGGAGACGATGCGTGGATTCCTGTCCACGAAGGTCACGGACGACTACAAGGCCGGGCGCGAACAAGGTGAGCGTGACGCCTCGAAGTTCGAGTTCACGGTGACCGTCACAGCGCCGAACATCGACCGCCTCATTGCCGACCCGACCCATGAGGCGATCCTGCAGGGCAGCATCGACGCGCTGCATTCGCTCCTCGGCATGAGCGGCTAGGCCGGCGCACAGGCGCTGTACCAGCAGGTGCGCAAGCTCTACGTGCCGCTGCTGGAAGAGGGCCAGTGGCCCAGCGGATCGGCCTGGCTGCCGCAGCTGCAGGAGCTCGCGGTCCAGACCGGGCAAGCCCTGAAGGCATACTGCGCAGCGGAGTCCCGTTCCAACGCGAGCTGAAGGTCCGAT
>Ga0207691_10006853_pt1 | contig 10995 bp, 10 predicted proteins | sample KBSM13metaG_FD_184327 | JGI IMG/M metagenome (GOLD analysis project Ga0207691, IMG submission 184327) | Miscanthus rhizosphere microbial communities from Kellogg Biological Station, Michigan, USA - KBS M1-3 metaG (SPAdes) (version 2) | ecosystem: Host-associated > Plants > Roots > Rhizosphere >...
AACGTTGCCCGCTTTGCTCGGACTGACAAAAAGGCGAGGCCTGTCATCTCGAGCCGATTCGATAGCTCAGGGTAAAAGATCTTTCTCCGCCTACAGTAAGAATCGTTGCACAACTGAATTCCCCGGGCTAAGAAGCAAAGATGGATCGCCTCAAGGGACAAGTTGCTATCGTGACCGGCGCGAGTCGGGGGATTGGCCGAGCGGTGGCGCTCTGTTTTGCGCGCGAAGGTGCGCGCGTGGCGATCGCTGCGGTTGCCGATCGAGACGCGCTCGAACAGGTCCAGCGCGAGATCGCTACGGCGGGGGCGGATGTGCTCGCGACCATCGCCGATGTCGCGCGCCGCGCTGATGTCGACGGTTTGGTGCAAGGAATCGTGGCGAAGTGGGGTCGGATTGATATTCTCGTCAACAATGCCGGTATCTTGCGCATCGCGCCTTTAGAAAACATCTCCGAGGAGCGTTGGGACGAAACACTGGCCGTGCACTTGAAAGGAACGTTCAATTGCACGCAGGCGGTCATGCCGTTCATGAAGCAGCAACGAAAAGGGAAAATCATCAACCTGGCCGCGCCCTCGGCCTTAAGGGGCTCCTATGGAGTCGCCGACTATGCCGCCGCCAAAGGAGGAATCATCGCGTTTACTCGGAACGCCGCGAACGAATTGAAAGCCTATAACATTCAGGTCAACTGTATTTCACCGACTGCGGATACCCGTATGACCGAGGCCTTGACGAAGTTTCGGCGCGAGCAACTCGGTATCGCCCAGCGCGAGCGTGAATTCATATCACCCGACGCGATCGCGCCGGCATTTGTATTTTTTGCGAGCTCGGATTCAGACTATGTTTCCGGCCAATTATTAGAAGTGGGTCGAGTTTAGTGATGGCGGCGTCGACGGCTTTTCTGAACGAAGATGGTGATTCGGCTCGCATAATCAAAAACCGAACGGCCGAAGCCTTCTAGTTGCGCGCGCTGACCCGCCAGATCTTTCCGGCCGCGTCGTCGGCCACCAGCAGCGAGCCGTCCGTCCATACCGCCACTCCCACCGGTCGCCCGTAAACCTCTCGGCTTTTCTGGTTGACGATAAAGCCAGTAAGAAAGTCTTCGATCGAGCCATTGGGCCTGCCGTTCTCGAAGGGCACGAAAGCTACTTTGTAGCCAACCAAGTTCGAGCGGTTCCAAGAACCATGCATGCCGATGAAGGCGCCGCCGTGATAATGCTCGGGAAAACTCTTGGCGTTGTAAAACGTGAGACCGAGCGGGGCAACATGAGAACCCAAAGCGTAATCCGGCTTGATCGCCTTGGCGACGAGATCCGGGCGTTGCCCCTTTTTGCGCGGATCTTCGTTCTGCCCGAAATACGAAAAGGGCCAACCGTAAAAAGCGCCATCCCGCACGCTGGTGAGATAATCGGGCACGAGCTCATCGCCGAGCATGTCGCGCTCGTTGACCACGGTCCACAAGCGATTGGTTTTCACTTCCCAATCCATTCCCACAGGGTTGCGCATGCCGCTCGCGAACACGCGCATGCCGCTGCCGTCCGGATTGACCTGCAGAATCGCTGCGCGGCGGGAATCCTTTTCGTCGACCCGTTGTTCATCGACATTGGTCGCCGAGCCGACGGAGACGTAGATCTTTTTTCCGGCTGAATCGGCGAGCAAATTCCTGGTGTAATGGCCGCCGCTGGGCAGATCGAGGATTTTTTCCGGACGGCGTTGCAGACGCGTCTCGCCGGTCGAATAGGGCAAAACGACAATCCCGTCGGTGTTGCCGACGTAGAAACGATTGCCGATCAATGTCATGCCAAAGGCCATGTTCAGGCGGCGCAAAAAGCTTTGCCGCAGATCGGGTCGGCCGCGCTTAGCACTGTCGCGCAGTAAAACGATCCGGCTCTGTGACTGCTCCGGGACCGACTCCATCACCAAAACATCGCTGTTCGGCAGCACATAAATCATTCTGGGATTGTCCAGGTCCTCTGCAAACAGTGAAACTTCAAAACCGGCCGGCGCGGTTGGTGTTTTGCCCTTCGGCCATGGAATTAAAGTGGACGGATTGGCGACAGCGCGGGTGGCATTGGGCGGCGGCAGAATCAATTTTTCCGCTGGCCCGGTTTCGATGGCGTGACCGGTATTTTCTTCGGCGGCATGAAGCGAAAGCGACTGAAGTAAAAAAGTGCAAAAAGAGATGGTAAAAATTAAATGGCGGTGCTTCATTCGCAAGACTTCGGATACTCGCGACCGAGGCCCATAGGACGCGGAGGGATTTTGGAAAATATCGCGGCGCTCTCCGTGTCTCTGCGTTCAATTCTCCCTATCTCTTTGCGGTAACGCGCCAGACTTTGCCGCCGCTATCGTCCGCCACAAGAAGTGAACCGTCGGGCGCGACGGTCACGCCGACCGGGCGGCCGTGAGCTTCGAACTTGGACTCGTCGGCAATGAACCCGGTCAGGATGTCTTCCATGGGACCGGCAGGTTTACCGTTCGCAAACGGTACGAAAGCGACTTTAAAGCCGACCATCTTGGAGCGATTCCACGATCCATGCATACCGATAAACGCGCCACCACGGTAGCGTTCGGGAAATGTTTTGCCGTTGTAAAAAGCCAGACCAAGCGCCGCGACATGGGATCCCAAAGCATAGTCGGGCTTGATCGCTTTGGCGACCAAATCGGGCCGCTGGCCTTTCTTGCGCGGATCCTCGATCTGGCCGAAATAGGAAAATGGCCAACCGTAAAAAGCTCCTTCCTTAACGCTCGTGAGATAATCCGGGACGAGATCGTCGCCGAGCAGATCGCGCTCGTTGACGACCGTCCAAAGGGTTTTGGTTTGCGGTTCCCAATCCATTCCGACGGGGTTGCGCAGTCCATTGGCGAAAATTCGCATACCGCTGCCGTCGGGATTGATCTCCAAAATCCCCGCACGACGCTGATCTTTTTCCCAAGTATTTTCTTCATCGACGTTCGACGCGGAGCCAACGGCGATGTAAATCTTCTTGCCCCCCGGACCGGCGATCAGATTGCGGGTATAGTGCCCGTCCGTAGGAAGGTCGAGAATTTTTTCACCTTTCCCTTCGATTTTAGTCTGCCCGGCGCGGTAGGGATAACGAACGACGCCGTTCGTATTGCCCACATAGAACCAGTTTCCTAGGGCCACCATGCCGTGCGGCATATTCAACCCGGTGAGAAACGTCTCACGTAGATCAGGTTTGCCATCGCCATTGGTATCGCGAAGAAGGGTGATTCGATTCGCTGATTTTTCCGGCCGATCCGCGCGACCGATCCACTCGCGCGTCGCCTCGACGATCAAAATATCGCCGTTGGGCAAAACATGGGCTTGGCGTGGATTGTCGAGGTTCTCGGCAAATAAGCTCACCTCGAACCCCGGTGCCGGAGTCGGCATCTTACCTTTCGGCCAGCCGACTACTTTCGAAGTGTTGCGCACGGACGGAGTGTCAAACGCCGCCGGCAGGGAAAGCTTGTCGACCGGTCCGGTGCCGGGCGCGTATGCCATTTCGGAGCGGTTGATTTGATTTGGCGCGCAAGCAGAAACGAGAATGGCCAGCGCGACTCCCGCGCTTTTGGACAGATAGCTAAACGACATCGTGCTTACCTCCCTCGCAAGTGATTCGCCCGATTAGACGGTGGTGCAATATACAATAGTTTTTGTCCAGCGGAAATGCGCCAAGGACGTTTGTAACACCCGGCTCTCCGTTCTAAGATCCGCGCACTGGAGGATCGGCGATGCACTATCGTGACTTGCGCGGTTGGCTCGAACGCGTGGACTCGTTCGGCGAACTCCGCGTAATCGAGGGAGCCGACTGGAATCAGGAGATCGGCGCAGCGGCCGAAGTTGCGGCTCAATTGGATCCGCCGCCGGCAGTGCTTTTCGACAGGATCAAGGATTATCCGGCGGGGCGTCGTGTGCTCACCGGAATTCATAACCCAACTCTCAAACGCCAATGCCTGACCAACCATTTGCCGCTCGACTACAGCCGTGATCAGTTCATCGAGGCGTGGAAAAAACGCTTGGACCATCCGAAGCTCATTCCGCCTCGGGCTGTCGGCTCCGGACCCTTGCTCGAAAATGTTTTCGAAGGCCAGGACATCGATCTGTTGTCGTTGCCGGCGCCGCATTGGCATGAAGGCGACGGCGGCCGCTACCTCGGTTCTCTGGATATCACGATCAGCCGGGACCCGGACGAGGGCTGGATCAATCTTGGCTGTTATCGCGTAATGGTTCATGACCGCGACACCTTGGCGCTCTATATCTCGCCCGGGCATCACGGCAATATTCATCGGCAGAAGTATTTCGATCGCGGCCAGCCGTTTCCGGTGGCGATCAGCTTCGGTCCCGATCCGTTACTTTGGTTTTTCGGCCAGATGGAAATTCCCGCGGGGCAGTCGGAATACGACTATGCCGGCGGCGTGCGCGGCGAGGCCTACGAAGTCATCTTCGGCAAGCACACTGGCCTGCCGATTCCCGCCCATTCCGAAGTGGCAATTGAAGGCGAGGTTATTCCGGGAACCAAGATCCCTGAAGGGCCGTTCGGTGAGTTCACCGGCTACTATGCGGGCGGATTGCGCTCCGAACCCATGCTCAAAGTTAAGCGGCTCATGTATCGGAACGATCCGATCATTACCGGCGCGCCACCATTCAAACCCGCTGCGGGAGCGGAGAACAATCTGATTCGTGCCGCGTATATCCGGCATTATCTCGACAAAGCAGGCGTACCGGACGTCCGCGGTGTCGCTTATTACCAGACCCGCATGCTGGTCGTCGTGGCGATCAAGCAGCGTTACCCCGGACACGCGCGACAGGCGGCGCTGATCGCATCCCAATGCCGGGCCGCGGCGCTGCTGACTCGATACATCGTGGTGGTCGACGACGATATCGATATCTGGGACAGCAATGAGTTGCTGTGGGCGCTGTGCACGCGTACGGACCCGGCTAAAGACATCGACATTCTCAGGCGCTGCTGGAGCAATCCCATCGATCCAATCATTCCGCCGAGCGAGCGCGGCTTTCAGTCGCGCGGCATCATCGATGCGTGCAAGCCGTACGAATGGCTGAGCGATTTCCCCAAAGTCTCGGGCGCGAGCGAAGAGTTGAAGAAAAAAGTGACCGCCAAATTCGGCGCCAGCTTGGCCGGAAAGGCGTAGGGGCGACCGGCGGGCGCGCTGCGGGTAAACGAAGAACCCTTAACCGCAGAGACACAGAGGAACGCGGAGTCATCAGTTTCAAAAATTTCCGGTGTGCAAAAGCGTTCCGCTCCAGACAATGAAATGCCCTTACCCTAGCCCTCTCCCATCGGAATGGGCGAAGGAATCATTCGCGCAATGAGCACCAGATCCATTGGTTTTCCACCCTCGCTCGCTTGCGGGAAAGGGGAGGGCGAGGGTCGGGATTACACGAACATTCTATGAAGAAAAAAATCATATCAACGTTTGCATGTGTTTTCATTTTGGCCGGATGGCAAAGCGCGCAGGCGCAGTCCAAGCCATTGGAAAAAGTTCGCCTGACGGTGCCAGCGAAGGCACTGACGTTTGTGCCGTACTATTTTGGCAAAGCGCAGGGCATATTTGCCAAAGAAGGAATCGATCTGGAGATTATTGTGATGCGTCCGCCGTTGGGCGTGACGGCGCTCTTGGCCGGCGATCTCGAATATACGGCCGCCGGCGGATTGTCGTTTCGTGCGGCGTTGAAGGGTGCGCCGCTGCGGACGATTACGTTTATCCAAACCCGACTGAGCTTCAGCCTGGTTGGCCAGCCGGGCATGACGCCAGCGCGCATTCACAACGTCGCAGTGAGCGGGATTGGCTCACTGGCACATTATGCGGCAATCACCGTCATGAAAAGATTGGGTAACGAGAAGGTTACGTACATCTCCACCAATACGACTGCCAACAGCTACACGGCGCTGCTGGCCAAATCAGTGGACGCCGCGATCGTGACGCCGCCTTATACATCGATGGCAACCCTGGCCGGTTATCCTGATTTCGGCAATACGTTTGATGTGCGCGATTTGCAGGGAGGGTTGGTGGCGCGTCTTCAATACCTGCATGAGCGCCGGGAGCAAGCGCGCGCGATGATCCGCGCCACCTTGCGGAGCATGGAGAGCATCGTCAAAAACGAGGTCGAGGCGGTGGCTTATCTCCAGCGGGGTTTCGCCCTCGAGCCGAAAATCGCAGCGGATACCTACCGAATTCTCAAACAGATCGTCAACACGGACGGTGACATCGAGGAACCGGTGCTGAAAACGATCCTCGAAAAACTCAAGCAGGAAGCCGGCGTCATCGCTGAAGTTCCATTGGATCGGCTGGTGGATTTGTCGCTTTTGCGTGAAGTGAAGGCGGAAGTCGGCAAGAAATAGTCTGCGCGACCGACGCCGGCGGGAATTTTTGGTCGCAAGCGGCGGTATCTACTTGCGTCAGCGAGAAATGCCTGCATAGTATCGGCTCGCGTTGATGGAAGGAGAACAGTTTATGAAGCAATTTCGACTGGTCGCCATTTGCGTGTTACTTTTAAGCTTCGCTCCAGTTCGCGTATTTGCTGATTTGCCTGAGCCAAAGGCCAGAGAAAATCCCAACATTACCGCGGGGCGCAAAGCGATCGAAGCCAAAGATTATCAAGGCGCCGTCGGCCATCTCACGAAAGCGGTCCAGGACGAACCCAAGAACGCCGATGCGCATAGTATGCTCGGTTATAGTTACCGAAAGCTCGGCACCTTCGATAAGTCGATGGAGCATTACCAAACCGCCCTGAAAATCGATTCGAACCATCGGAGCGCGCACGAGTATCTCGGCGAGCTTTACCTCGAAATGAATCAGCCCGAGAACGCGGACAAACAACTGGCGGCCTTAAAGAACGCCTGCCCCAGGTTCGGTAAATGCGAAGAGTACGACGACCTGAAGAAGGCGATCGACTCTTATAAGGCGAAAAAGAAATAGTTTGATGACACATCATTTCTCTCGCTGTGACGCCGTGTCGGAATGAGCGAACGCGCCACTTTCGTCGTCCGAAGCGTGCGAGAGATTTCAGTTTTGGCCCACATGAGGAAAGCTTTCTGCCTTCGACTCTAAATGACAATTGCGAAACAGAGGCGGATCTCTGAGCGAGCAAAAGAGGGCGATTGAAATGGCGGAACAAGTAAAAGCGCGCATCGGCTTTGTCAGCGGCGGAGCGGGCTCGATGCCGCACTACAACAGTTTTCTTCCAATTGTGCCGAAAGAAATCGAACTCGATTTTCAAGGCTTGGAGCTTTACGGAAAATCGCTTTACGAGATCGCTGATAAAAAAGATACCATTGTTCAACGGGTTACTGATTTCGTCGCGAGCCGGAATTGGCAGGGCGTGATTGTCACCGCCGCGCCGACGGAAGTCTTAAACCCGGGACTCTACGATTTGCTTAAGGCGGCTCTTACCGTTCCTTTCACGACCGCCCTGCACGCCTGCGTGACCGCTCTCCGCGCTTACTCGGCCCGAACCGTATTGTTGCTGACGCCGTTTGACGCGCGTTTGAACGAGTTGATCGTCGATCACCTCGACAAGGCCGGTGTCACGGCGCTCGCGCCGCAGTCTTTTGCCGAGCTCTCCGTGCCCAAACGGATGAGCCCCGATGAAGTTTTCGAGCTGACGAAGAAAAATTTGGCCGCGGTCGACAAGGTCGACGCGATTTATTTTCAAGGCGCCGTGCTCGATCCGATCAAAGTTTTAGAGAAGATCGAGACAGAGATCAAAGCTACCGTGATCGCGAGTAACCCGGCGATGTTCTGGTATGTGGCTTCTGAGCTCGGGATGAAGTTTCCAAGGAACGGTTACGGTCGATTGCTGCGCGACTGGCCGGAGTGTGGCTGATATCTTAAGCACTCTAAAAAAACTTCAGCATAAACTGTGTCATGTATTCGTTCAGAGTTTGTTTTAGCGGCCCGCCGGTGAAAACCGGAGTCCGGTTTCAAAGGTCGGTCCGAATCCACTGCTGATTGCAGCATCAGAAGTGTCCAATTCCGAGCGTCTTCAAAAAACCACTTGCTTCGATTTCTTTAAGCGGGCCGTTATCGGCGATATTCTCGGGTTGGGCTGTTTTCGCCTTCGGGTTGGTTTCCCCGATATAGTCAAGCAGAAACTTGATTCCTTTCAGATTCACGTACGGCATATCGGGAACGGTGGGGACATTGTACTGATATGCGATCTTCAAGGTCGCGGGATCGTTGGTGCGCAGGTGGTGCGCGATGACCTCCATCGCGAAATCGCGATCCGTCTTCATGCGATGAATTCCTTCGATCAATGCTTTCAAGAAATTGGTCGTGAGCTCATGATGTGTTTCGACGAATGATTTTGTCGCGCCGATGCCGCTGTGTTGATAATCGAGCCCAATGGTCGAGTAATCGATCACCGTATGGAGGCCGGCTTTCTTCGCCCGGTAGGCGAAAGACTGCTCGAGCAAAGTAGCTTGAATCGCGCCTTGCGAGACTGCGGCGAGTCGTTCCGGATTGCCGCCGGTTTGTAAGATAATGACATCCTTCCCGGGCGTGAGGCCGTGCTTCTCCAATCCCCAGCGGGCCAAAAAGTCCGCCGAACCGCCAAAGCGGGCTATGCCGAGCTTTTTGCCTTTCAAATCCTCCACGGTTTTGATGTCTTTGGAGACGACCATCTCGTAGGGTGCATAATTGACGGTCCCAGCGATCATGACCGCATCCCGGCCGGCGAGGTGAGCGTTGATCACCCCGAACCGGCAATCGTAATAAAGCTCATCTCTTCCGAAAGCAGCGCAGCCAGCGCGGTGGAGGATCCCGACATAACCAATGGCTTAACGTCCAGTCCGTATTTTTTGAAATAGCCGCCTTCAACGGCGGAAAGGACCGGGGTATTCGTCGGGGTAACCGAAACAAGACCCACGTAGATCGTCGGTGCAGTTTGCGCGCTCGCGGGACCGAGACAGCTGATGAACGAAAAGAAAAGGGTGGCCACAAGAAAGCGAATCGGGTTCATAGACAACCCTCCGTTGAGCAAACTTGTTTATGTAAAAAGCTAGCACCGAGAAGAAGTTCGGTCGAGAGGCGGTTGGGCGCGGAGCTGGCCTCGATGGTGCCATGATCTGCAACCTGACGAGTAAAGCGCGGCAGCAACGAGTTTAACTGTTGAAAGCGTCTGATTGACACACGTTTGTAGTGATTGATAGAACGCCGCATGGGTATTTCGGGGAAAGTTTTCAGCCGATACGCGGAAGCTACTCAACGGCGAAACAAGCAGCAGTCAGACGTATTAACCCGCGCACGAGAATCATTGTTGTGGCTCGATTGTCTGAGCGATGTTTCTCTTGACGGATCAGCAAGGGAGGGAGTGCATGAAGAGACCGGTTTTGGTGACCTTATTCCTACTATTTTCCTGCGCCAGTGCTTCGGCCCAGCTTACCAAAATCACGGTGGGCTATGGTTCGATCAGTGCAGCGCAGTTACCGGTATGGATCGGCAAAGAAGCAGGGATTTTTAGCAAAAATGGCCTGGATGTTCAGCTCGTTTTTTTCAAAGGCAGCACGACTGCCGTAATGGCGCTGATATCAAAGGAGACTCCGATCAGTCAGGTGACCGGCCCGCCGATCGTGAATGCGGTCCTCAGAGGTTCCGATGCGGTGTTTGTTGCCGGTGGAGCGGTGATCATAGACTACTGGCTCATGAGTCGACCAGAAATAAAAAGCGCGGAGCAGCTCAAAGGCGGCTCGATCGCCGTTTCGACTTTCGGCGGGCAGTCTGAATTTGTCTCGCGCATCGCGCTTAAGAAGCTCGGCCTAACTCCGGGCAAAGATGTGACCATGGTTCAGATCGGCGTACCCTCTGATCGACTTATCGCTACGGAGACCGGCAAAGTGCGCGCCGCTTTGCTAAATTCACCCGACAGCTTTATCGGCGAGAAAAAAGGTCTTTACACTCAAGCCTACGTGAGCCTGCCTAGTCAGAGCACCGGTGTCGCGACGACGCGCAGGTTCATTCGGGAAAATCCCGATATGGTGAGAAAATATGTCAGATCTCAGATCGAGGCGGTGCACCGCATCAAAATTGACCGTGAGCTCGCAGAGCGGGTACTCGTGAAGTATCTCGGCCCTCAGGACAAGCAGATCCTGGAAAAAACATATGATGACATTAGCTCTGACCAGAAACTGCCGCCAAAACAGTATCCGACTATAGAGGGGCTAAAGACGATTATAGATCCGTTGGCGGATACCGACCCAAAAGCGAAAACCGCTAAGCCTGAAGACTTTGTTGACATGAGCTTTATTCGCGAACTCGAGCAGAGCGGCTACATCGACAATTTGTACAAGAAGCGATGATCAGCGATACCGCTGATCGCGGACTGCCGTTCATTGTCAGTCTTGGCGTGCCGCTGGGTGTGCACGGTATCATTAAGCGATGCTCGGCACAGGTTGAAACTTGTGACAGCTCGGGTGGTTGCTCATGTAACGTTAGAATCTTTCGTCGCGCATAAAAATCATCAACTATTTTCCCACGGTCTGTTTTAGCCACGCGGTAACAATTTTCGCGACGTTCGCTTCGGCGCCGACGTAAAAATGGTCGCAGTTGGGAATAATCGCAACTTCGCAGGGGCCGGCGCAATCTTCCTGGAAGCGTTCCGCCGGATAATTTTCTTTCGGCTCCTGATCGCCGCGGATGAAAAGCACGGGGCATCTGATGCGCTTGGCATTTTTCACCAAATCCGGCGCGTTGGTTAATCGATCGAGAAAAGTGCGCGCGGAAATCACCCACCACCACGCTGGGATGAGCATCAGTTGGCGCGGTTTGCCCGCCGACACCAACGCTTCTGCTTGACGTGTTAACGCAGCTGTATCGCCGGCGAGAGAAAAATTGCGCGCCGAGCTTGAATTGCTCAGGCGATTACCACCGGCGTGGGCGGAGAGCAAAATCAGGGCTCGCGTCTCCGGATGGCGCGCGACGTGTTCACTGGCCAATACCCCGCCGTTACTGTGGCCGATGACAATCGGCGATTGATAG
>Ga0207691_10006854_pt1 | contig 10994 bp, 8 predicted proteins | sample KBSM13metaG_FD_184327 | JGI IMG/M metagenome (GOLD analysis project Ga0207691, IMG submission 184327) | Miscanthus rhizosphere microbial communities from Kellogg Biological Station, Michigan, USA - KBS M1-3 metaG (SPAdes) (version 2) | ecosystem: Host-associated > Plants > Roots > Rhizosphere >...
GACGAGCGGCACGGCCCGCAGGAAGTCCTCGGCCTGCTCCGGCGTGCAGAACCCCATGACCCGCTCGACGCCGGCGCGGTTGTACCAGCTGCGGTCGAAGATGACGACCTCGCCGGCGGCCGGCAGGTGCGGCAGGTAGCGCTGGACGTACATCTGCGTCTTCTCGCGGTCGGTGGGGGCGGGCAGGGCCACCACCCGGAACACGCGCGGGCTCACGCGCTCGGTGAGAGCCTTGATCGTGCCGCCCTTGCCGGCGCCGTCGCGCCCCTCGAACACCACGCAGACCTTGGTGCCATTCTTCAGCACCCATTCCTGCAGCTTGACCAGTTCGACGTGGAGCCGGTAGAGCTCCTTCAGGTAGTCCTTGTTCGACATCCGCTCGTCGGACTCGACCGCCGCAACTTCCTGACGCGCGCGCTTCTTGTTGCCAGCCATGCTGCCTCCCCCCATGCGACTCGCCGCCGGGGCAGTCTGGTGCGGGGGACGGGGGCTGTCAATGCGGGTGAGGGGAAGCGGCCGGCGCGGTGGCGGTGCGGTCCCCGCTCGCGGTACGCGTGCACGACGCCGGGCCTGTCGGCGGCACGCGTCGCAGCCACAGGGCCGTCGGTGGGACGGGCGCCTGGAACAGCCCGGGGCAGGGCCGATGCGGGTGAAGCGGGAGGTGGGAGCCGACGGGAGCGAGAGGCGCAGCGGCCGGCGCTCAGCCCGGCCCGTCGCGGCCGAGCGCCCGCCGCACCGCCGCGCTGAGGTCCCACTCGCGGAACGGCTTGCGCAGCAGCTGCGCGCCGGCGACCTCGCGGTCCAGCGCGGCGATCTCCGCGTGCCCGCTCATGAACAGGATGCGCTGCTGCGGATGGTGCGCGCGTGCGCGGCGGGCCAGCTCCAGGCCGTTGACGCCCGGCATCTCGAAGTCCAGCAGCAGCAGGTCGGTCGGCGCGGCCGCGAGCTGGGCCAGGCCGGCCTCGGCATTGGCCACGCCGGTGACGCGGTAGCCGAGCGCGCCGAGCATCGCGGCGGTCGTGCGCAGCACGTCCTCGTCGTCGTCGACCAGCAGCACGGACTCGCCGCCGCCGGGCGTCACCTCCTCGCCGGAGCGGCGCGCCGGCGCCAGCGGCAGGTCGCCGCGTTCGCCGGCCGGCAGCCACAGCGACACCGAGGTGCCGCGCCCGGGCGCGCTCTCGATGCGCGTCGCGCCGCCGGAACGGCGCGCCAGGTTGCTGACCTGCGCCAGGCCGAGGCCGGTTCCGAGGCCGACCGGCTTGGTGGTGAAGAAGGGGTCGCAGCAGCGCGCCATCACCTCCGGCGGCATGCCCTCGCCGGTGTCGGTGACCGTCATCAGCACGTAGTCGCCGGGCGCCAGGCCATCGTTCTCCGGCAGTTCCGCGCGCTGGCGCCGCACCGAGATCGCGATCGTGCCGCCGCTCGGCATGGCGTCGCGCGAGTTCAGCACCATGTTGAGCAGCGCGAGCTCGAGCTGGTGCCTGTCGGTGACGGCGATGACGTCGCCGTCGTCGATGTCGAGGCGGATCTCGATGGCGCTGCCGACCGACTGCGCCAGCCAGTCGTGCATGTCGGCGACCACGCGGCGCATGTCGGAGCTGAGCGTCTGCAGCTGGTCCATGCGCGAGAAGGACAGCAGCCGCTTGGTCAGCTTGGCGCCGCGATCGGCGGCGGCGAGCGCCCTGTCAGCATAGCCGCGCACGGCCCCGTCGGCCGACTTGAGGCGGATCAGGTGCAGGTAGTTGACGAGGCCGGCCAGCAGGTTGTTGAAGTCGTGCGCCATCGCGCCGGTGAGCTGGCCGACGGCCTCCATCTTCTGCGCCTGCACCAGCGCGCTCTCCGCGCGCTCGCGCTGAGCGATCTGCTCCTGCAGCCGGTGGTTGGCGGCGTGCAGCTCGGCGGTGCGCGCCTCGATGCGCTGCTCGAGCGTCTCGTTGAGGGTGCGCGCTGCCTCCTCGGCGGCGTGCAGGCGCATCAGCGCTCGCACCGTCGCCACCAGCTCCTCGGGATCGATCGGCTGGATCAGGTAGGCGTCGGCGCCGCCCTCGAAGCCGCGCACGCGGTCCTCGCTGCTGACGAAGGCGGCCGAGGTCTGCAGCACCAGCACCGACGGCCAGCGGCGCTTGATCTGGCGGCACACCTCGATGCCCGAGATGTCGGGCAACTGCACGTCGAGCAGCACCAGCGCCGGCTCACGCGCCTCCAGCGAGGCGAGGGCCTGTGTGCCGCTGTCCGCCTCCAGCACCTCGAAGCCGGCGTGGCGCAGCGTGCGGCTGCGCGCGTAGCGCGCGATCTCGTTGTCGTCGACGTTCAGCAGGACTGGCGGGGGGCGCGGGGTCATGGCGATGCCTCCAGGGAGGCGAGGGCAGAGGCGATCAGGGCGGCCAGGCCATCGCGTGCCACGTCCTGCTTGGGCACGATCGCGTAGGCGCTGGAGAGCCCGCGCCGCTGCTCGAGGTCGAGCGTCAGCGAGGTGCAGACGATCACCGGCGTGGCCGAGAGCTGCGGATCGAGGCGCAGCTGGCCGAGCAGCTCGAAGCCGTCCATGCGGGGCATCCGCAGGTCCATCACGACCAGGTCGGGGCGCTGCTCCCGCGCCAGCGCCAGGCCGGCGGCGCCGTCGACCGCCTCCATCACGTGCAGCCCGGCGTCCTCGGCGATGTGGCGCAGCACATAGCGGAAGGACTCCTCGTCGTCGACCAGCAGCAGGCGACGCAGCGGGCCGCCGTCGCGCTTGGGGGCTGTCTCGCCGAAGCGCAGCGGCAGCACGAGGCGGAAGGTCGAGCCGCGCGCCGGCTCGCTCTCGACGTCGACGTCGCCGCCCATCAGCGCGGCAAGCCGGCGGCACAGCGGCAGGCCGAGGCCGGTGCCCCCGCGCGGGCGTCCGCTGTCGACCTGGGTGTACTCGTCGAAGATCATGCGCTGGTGCTCGGGCGCGATGCCGATGCCCGTGTCCTCGACCGTGAAGACGAGGCGCCGCGCCGCGTCGTCCAGCGCGGCGCCCACGGTCACGCGGCCGGAATCGGTGAAGCGCAGCGCATTGGCGATGAAGTTGCGCAGCACCTGGGCCACCTTCGCCTCGTCGGCATAGACCGGCGGCAGACCGTCGGCGGCGCGGAACACGAGGTTGACCTGGGGGTTGGTCTGCAGCGGCTTTAGCGCGCCGCGCAGCGCGACGAACAGGTCCTCGACGGCGAACTCGATGGGCCGCACGTCGACCTTGCCGGCCTCGACCTTTGCGAGGTCCAGCAGGTCGTTGACCAGGTCGAGCAGGCCCTGCGCGGCGCGCCGGACGTACTCGACCTGGCGCGCCTGCTCGGCGTTGAGCTCGCCGTCCACGCGGTCGAGCAGCAGCCGCGACAGCGCGATCACGGAGTTGAGCGGCGTGCGGAACTCGTGCGTCATCTGCGAGAGGAAGCGCGTCTTCATCTCGCTGGCGGCGCGCAGCTGCTCGGCCTTCTCGTCGAGCTCGGAGTACAGCGCGACCACGCCGCGGTTGGTCTCCTCCAGTTCGCGGTTCAGGCGCGCCGCCTCGCGCTCGCGGTCGTGCAGCGCGGCGAGGCTCTCGACCAGCTCGCGGTTCTGCTGCAGCACCACGTTGAGCGGGTCAGAACTGCCGGACTGCAGCCGGCGCGCCGCCGACTGCAGCGCCGAGGCGGACGGCGCCCGGCCACTACCGCGCGGCAGGCGCTGCGCCAGCGTGACGCGCGTGCCGCGGCCGCGCGCGCTGTCGAACTCGAAGTGGTCCACCAGGCGGCGCGCGTTCACCAGGCCGCTGCCGCGCCGTGGGCCCGGCTCGCCGCCGCCCAGCGCCTCCTGCGGATCGGTGCCCGGCCCCGTGTCGGCGACGACGATCTCCAGCCGCTGCAGCTCGTCGCTGCCGTCCAGCGCGAAGGCCACTTCGCCGCCGCCGCCGTGGCTGACGGCGTTGCGGGCGACCTCGGACACGGCGGTCGCGATGCGCGTCTGCGCCTGGGTGGTGAAGCCGCACAGCTCGGCGATGCGGCGCGCCTGCTGGCGCGCCGCCACGACGTCGGCGTCGGAGCCCAGCGCGAGCGACAGCAGCCGGGTGCCCACGGTGGCCTCAGCGCGCGAGGCGCGCGGCCACGACCGTGGCATCGTCGCGCCGCCGCCCGTGGTGGTGGTAGAGGATGCCGGCCACGAGCAGCGGGTGCGCCCGAAGCAGGCCGGGATAGCGGTCGAGGGACCAATGGGTGCTCACGCCATCGCTGTGCATCACCAGCAGGCCCTCGCGGCAGGGGTAATCGAAGACCTGGATTTTGCGCGCGTTGTGGCCGGCGATGCCGTTGTGCGACACCAGCCGCCGCACCGCGCCGTCGGTGCCGATCAGCGCCGCGGCAATGTTGCCGAGCCCGGCGAAGCACACCGTCGCGCTGCGCCAGTGCAGGCGCGCCACCGCCACCGCCGCTCCACGCGTAGGACGCAGCGCCTCGTGCAGCGCCTCCAGCAGCGCCTGCGGAGCCAGGCCGCGCGCGCGCTGGAAGCGCGTGACGGCGGCATGCGCAGCAACGGCCGCCTCGATGCCGTGGCCCAGGCCGTCGACCACCATCAGCGTGCGGGCCTCGTCGTCCTCGTGCGCGCACCAGCCATCGCCGCAGGCCTCCTCGCCCGGCTTGGCGACGACCACGGCGCCCAGCGTCTCGTGCTCCAGCGCCGGCTCCCCGAAGCGGGCCAGCACGGCGGTCCCGAGGCCGCCCCAGGACGCCACGCGCACGTCGCTCGCCTGGCGACGCACGGCGCCCAGGCCCTGGCCCAGCGTGCCGGCGGTCGAGTAGCCGTCGGCCAAGCAGGCCGCCACGTCGCGCATGCCGGGGCCGGCGTCGAGCGCCAGCACGTCGAGCCGCCGCTCGCCGCGCATCAGCAGCACCTCGCCGCCGTGCCCGTGCTTCAGCAGGTTGGTCGCGAGCTCGGTCACGACCAGGGCCACCTGGCCGGCGAGGGTGGCGTCGAAGCCCAGCTGGGCGGTCGCGGCCAAGGCGCGCCGGCGCGCTTCGGCCACCTGGCTGCCGTCGCGCACCTGCACGGCGTCGGCGCTCATCGCCAGCGCGCGATGCGCACGCGCGTGCCCTGGCCGGGCCACGACTCGACGTGGAACTCGCTGGACAGGCGCTTGGCGCCGCCGAGGCCGAGGCCGAGGCCGTTGCCGGTGGTGTAGCCGTCACGCAGCGCGGCCTCGATGTCGGCGATGCCGGGGCCCTGGTCGGCGAAGGTCAGCCGCACGCCGCGCTGCGGCGCCGCCAGCGCCTCGATCTCCACCGTGCCGCCGCCGCCGTAGTCCAGCGTGTTGCGGGCCAGTTCGCTGGCCGCGGTGACGATCTTGGTCTGGTCCACGAGCGTCATCCCGGCCTCGACGGCGAACAGCCGCACCCTCTGGCGCACCCGCACCACGTCATCGGAGGAGCGGATCTGCAACGTCTCAGCCACCGGAGTCGCAGTCGTCGTCGGGTTCCGACAGCAGCTCGAAGGGAGACTGGCCGAGCAGGCGCATGCCGCGCTCGACGTCGAGCGCGGTCTGCACGCCGGTGAGCGACAGGCCAAGCTCGACCAGCGTGATCGCCACCGCCGGGCGCATGCCCACCACCACGGTGCGCGCGTCGAGCACGCGCGAGACGGCGGCGATGTTGTCCAGCATGCGGCCGATGAAGCTGTCGACGATCTCGAGCGCCGAGATGTCGATCAGCACGCCGCGCGCGCCGACGCTGACGATCCTGGCGGTGAGGTCCTCCTCCAGCGCGGTGGCCAGGCGGTCGTGCATGTCCACCTGGATGGTGACCAGCAGCGCCTTGCCGAGCTTGAGGATGGGGATGCGGTCCACCGGGCGCCCTTCAGACGGCCGCGGAGCCGGTGGCTGGCGCGCGGATCTTGGTCACCGTGCGGCCCTGCTTGGCCAGGGCCAGCGCGAAGGCGTCGGCGAGGCTGGCCTTCGACACCACGCTCAGCTCGACGCCCAGGTGCACCATGGTCTGGGCGATCTGCGGCCGGATGCCGCTGATGATGCAGTCGGCGCCCATCAGGCGCGCGGCCGCCACGGTCTTGAGCAGGTGCTGGGCCGTCAGCGTGTCGACGGTCGGCACGCCGGTGATGTCGATGATGGCGATCTCGGCCCCCTGCTGGACGATGGACTCGAGCAGGTTCTCCATCACCACCTGGGTGCGCTGGCTGTCGAGCGTGCCGATCAGCGGCAGCGCCAGCACGCCATCCCACAGCTTGATCACCGGGGTGGACAGCTCGGAGATCTCCTCCTGCTGGCGCCGGATCAGCTGCTCGCGGCTGGTCTGGAAGACCTCCATGGTGTGCAGGCCGAGGCGGTCGATCATCGTGCCGATGTCCCAGCTGGCCCTGAAGGGGTCGAATTGGCCCTCGCTGTGCCGAGCCAAGGCTTGGAACAGCGGCTGCTTCAGGGAGAACACGAAGGCCGCGGTCTCGCGCGGCGCGAATCCCTGGACCGCGCGCGAGCGCGACACGTCGGTCAGCAGGTCGCGCACCGAGGCGAAGGCCGGGCCGGAGACGTCGAGGTCGCCGCCCGCCACCGCCTCGCGCAACAGGCGCAGGAAGCGGGCGCATTCGCCGGTCAACTCGCCTTCGCTGGTGCGGCCGCTGCTGAATGCGCCCTCGGCGCGCAGCTGACCGATCCAGTCCTGATACACCTCCTGCTCGTGGGTGGCGAGCAGGCTGTCCAGCGCTCCGCGCTCGTGAGTGGCCATGAAGTCTCCTGGGGAAGGCGCCGCGGGCCATTCTTGCACGCGGCGTGCGGTCGCCCCCGCGACCGCACGTCCCACGACCACCCGTGGATCGAGGGTCGGCGCCGCGCCTCAGCGCAGGATCTCGAGCAGCCGGTCCAGCCCGCCGTCCTCGATCGACACCATGGCCCGCTCGCGCACCGCGGGCTTGGCGTGATACGCGACGCCGAGGCCGGCCTCGCCCATCATCGGCAGGTCGTTGGCGCCGTCGCCCACGGCGATCGCCTGGCGCGGCTCGAGGCCGAGCCGCGCGCAGGTCTCGAGCAGCATGCGGCGCTTTTCGGCGCCGTCGCAGATGTCGCCCCAGGGCTGGTCGACCAGCCGGCCGGTGAGGCGGCCGCTCTCGATCTCCAGCACGTTGCTGCGCGTGAAGTCGAGGCCGAGGCGTTCTCGCAGCCGCTCGGTGAAGAAGGTGAAGCCGCCCGAGACCAGCAGCGTCTTCAGCCCGGCGGCCTGGCAGGCGCGCACCAGCGCCTCGGCGCCCGGGTTGAGCCGCAGGCGGCGCTCGTAGACCTCGTGCAGCGCCGTTTCCGGCACGCCCTGCAGCAGGGCGACCCGCCGGCGCAGGCTCTCCTTGAAGTCGGCGATCTCGCCGCGCATCGTCGCCTCCGTGATGGCGGCGACCTCGGCCTTGAGCCCCACCGCGTCGGCGATCTCGTCGACGCACTCGATGTTGATCAGCGTCGAATCCATGTCGAAGGCGATCAGCCCGAAGTCGGCGAGGCGCAGCGGCGCGGCGACGCCGCGCAGGACGAGGCCGGGGAGGGGGGCGAAGGACATGGGGCGGAGGCGGCGGCGGGGCGAATGGATATCGCGCGAGGCCGACGATTCTAGGCAGGCGCCGCCGGGCGACCTTTCGCCCACTGGATTCAGGCCGCACCGGCGCCGGCCCCCGCCCCGCCGGCCCGCGCCGCCGGGCCGGCATGCAAACGGCTTGAGCGCCGCGTGCGAATCGCCGCACTGGCAGGGCTTCGGGCAGGCCCTAGATTGCGGACATGGACACCACCACGACCCGTTCGACCCCCATCCCTTCCGCGGCCCCGGCCGCCGTCGCCCGCTCGCGCGGCGTCGAGCGCCTCGTGCAAGGTCAGCCCACGTCCGATGGCGACGGCGTGAAGCTCACCCGCGTGCTGACGCAGCCGCTGCAGCGCCGGCTCGACCCCTTCCTGATGCTGGACGCCTTCGGCAGCGACGCCGCCAGCGACTACATCGGCGGCTTCCCTGACCACCCGCACCGCGGCTTCGAGACCGTGACCATCATGAAGGCCGGCCGCATGCGCCACCGCGACAGCGTCGGCAACGTTGGCCTGCTGGAGCCCGGCAGCGTGCAGTGGATGACCGCCGGCCGCGGCATCGTGCACTCCGAGATGCCGGAGCAGGAGGAGGGCCGCATGGCCGGCTTCCAGCTGTGGGTCAACCTGGCCGCGGCCGACAAGATGCAGCCGCCCGGCTACCGCGACGTGCCGCCGGGCGGCGTCCCGCGTTTCGTGCGGGACGACGGCGTGGCGGTGCGGGTGATCGCCGGCGCGACGCACGGGGTGACGGGCGCGGTGACGCGGCCGACCACCGAGCCGCTGGTGCTCGACCTCGAGCTGCCGCCGGGCCGCTCGATCGACGTGCCGATCCCGGCCGGCCACAACGCCTTCGTCTACGTCTACGGCGGCCCGCCGGCGCGGGTCGGCGACGACCCGGTGCCGAGCGAGCACATGGCGGTGCTGGCCAACGACCCGCAGGCCGACGGGGTGCGGCTCGCCGCGCCGGCCGACGCGGCCGCACCGGTCCAGGTGCTGCTGGTGGCCGGCCGCCCGCTCGGCGAGCCGATCGCGCAGTACGGTCCGTTCGTGATGAACGACGAGCGCCAGTTGCGGCAGGCGGTGGAGGACTTCCGGCGCGGCGTGCTGGCGCGCTGAGGCCCGTCCGAGGCGGCGTCCACAGGGGGGCGCCGCGCTCGAAACCCAGCGGCGGCTGCCGCTCCGTGCTCCCTCTTTTGGTCGAGGGCGGCGGGCTGGCGCCGCGCGGCGTCGCCGCCGCCTCAGGCCGGCTGCGCCTGGGGCGTGCCGAGCGCGCGCAGCACGTCGCGCACGAACTGCGCGCGCGAGGCCGGCTCGGGCAAGGCCTTCTCGATGCGCAGCTTGTCGTTGCCGGCCAGCCTGATGTGGCGGTTCTTCTGCACCAGCTCGATGATGCGCAGCGCGTCGATCGGCGGGTTGGGGCGGAAGCCGATGCTCATGGCCTGCGGGCCGGCGTCGATCTTCACCACGCCGTAGGGCTTGGCCTGCACGCGCAGCCGGTGGGTGTCGAACAGCGTCTGCGCCTGCGGCGGCAGCTTGCCGAAGCGGTCGACGATCTCCTCCAGCATGGCGTCGATCTTGTCGAGCCGGTCGGTGCTGGCCAGCCGCTTGTAGAGCGACAGGCGGACGTGCACGTCGCCGCAGTAGCTGTCGGGCAGCAGCGCCGGCGCGTGCAGGTTGATCTCGGTGGTGACGTTGAGCGGGCTCAGCAGATCGGGCTCGCGGCCGGCCTTGAGCTCGTGCACCGCCTGCGCCAGCATCTCGTTGTAGAGCTGGAAGCCGACCTCCATCATGTTGCCGCTCTGGTGCTCGCCGAGCACCTCGCCGGCGCCGCGGATCTCCAGGTCGTGCATCGCCAGGTAGAAGCCGCTGCCCAGCTCCTCCATGTCCTGGATCGCCTGCAGGCGCTGCGCGGCCTGCTTGGTGAGTCCCTCCACGTCGGGCACCATCAGGTAGGCGTAGGCCTGGTGGTGCGAGCGGCCGACACGGCCGCGCAGCTGGTGCAGCTGCGCCAGGCCGAACTTGTCGGCGCGGGTGATGACGATCGTGTTGGCCGAGGGCACGTCGATGCCGGTCTCGATGATGGTCGAGCACAGCAGCAGGTTGTGCTTCTGGCCCACGAACTCGCGCATCACGCGCTCGAGCTCGCGCTCCGGCATCTGGCCGTGCGCCACGGCGATGCGTGCCTCCGGCAGCAGCTCGGTGAGCGCGCGGCGCCGGTTCTCGATCGTCTCGACCTCGTTGTGCAGGAAGTAGACCTGCCCGCCGCGCTTGAGCTCGCGCAGCACGGCCTCGCGGATCGTGCCGCTGGACTCGCCGCGCACGAAGGTTTTGATCGCGAGGCGTCGCTGCGGCGCGGTGGCGATCACCGACAGGTCGCGCAGGCCCTCCAGCGCCATGCCCAGCGTGCGCGGGATCGGCGTGGCGGTGAGCGTCAGCACGTCGACCTCGGCGCGCAGCGCCTTCATCGCCTCCTTGTGGCGCACGCCGAAGCGGTGCTCCTCGTCGATGATCAGCAGGCCCAGGTTCTTGAACTTCGTGTCCTGGCTCAGCAGCTTGTGGGTGCCGACCACGATGTCGATCGAGCCGTCGGCCAGGCCGGCGAGCGCCGCCTTGATCTCCTTGGCCGAGCGGAAGCGCGACATCTCGGCCACCTTCACGGGCCACTGGGCGAAGCGGTCGGCGATGTTCTGGTAGTGCTGCTCGGCCAGCAGCGTGGTCGGCGCCAGCAGCGCGACCTGCTTGCCGCCGGTCACGGCGACGAAGGCGGCGCGCAGCGCCACCTCGGTCTTGCCGAAGCCGACGTCGCCGCACACCAGCCGGTCCATCGGCTTGGGGCTCACCAGGTCCTGGATCACGGCGTGGATCGCGGCGCGCTGGTCCGGCGTCTCCTCGAAGCCGAAGCTGGCGGCGAAGGCCTCGTAGTCCTGCGGAGAGAAGCGGAACGCGTAGCCTTCGCGCGCCGCGCGCCGGGCATAGAGGTTCAGCAGCTCGGCGGCCGTGTCGCGCACCTGCTCGGCGGCCTTGCGCTTGGCCTTGTCCCACTGGCCCGAGCCGAGCCGGTGCAGCGGCGCCTCCTCGGCGCTCACGCCGGTGTAGCGGCTGATCAGGTGCAGCTGCGCGACCGGCACGTAGAGCGTGGCCTTGTCGGCGTACTCGAGGTGGAGGAACTCGGTCGGGCCGTCGCCGAGGTCGAGGTTGATCAGCCCGACGTAGCGGCCGATGCCGTGGTTGGCGTGCACCACCGGGTCGCCGGCCTTGAGCTCGGAGAGGTCCTTGATCAGCGCGTCGACGTCGCTGGTCTGCTCCTGCTTGCGGCGCCGGCGCAGCGTGGGCGCGGCCTCGAACAGCTCGGTCTCGGTGACGAACTGCACCGTCGGCAGTCCGTCGCCGCGCCGCCACGCGAAGCCGCCGGCGAGCGGAGCCACGGCGATCGCGTAGC
>Ga0207691_10006855_pt1 | contig 10992 bp, 9 predicted proteins | sample KBSM13metaG_FD_184327 | JGI IMG/M metagenome (GOLD analysis project Ga0207691, IMG submission 184327) | Miscanthus rhizosphere microbial communities from Kellogg Biological Station, Michigan, USA - KBS M1-3 metaG (SPAdes) (version 2) | ecosystem: Host-associated > Plants > Roots > Rhizosphere >...
CCTGCATCGCTTTCATGACGTTCGCGCGTGTCTCGAACGCATCCGTCGTCGGCTGCACGTCGAGCTTGATGTCCAGCGCGTAGATTTCGAACATGTAGTGATGCTGCGGACCGGTCGCCGGCGCACCAGGTCCTCGATACATCGGGCCGGTCGCGCTGATCTGATAGCTACCGTCGGGCCGCTGCGAGCCCTTCGGAACACCCTCGGGAAAGCTCGTGGTGTCCGCCGGAATGTTCCAGACCACCCAGTGCGCCTGATCGTCCGTGGTCTTGTTGCGCGCCACGTCCATATCGCGCATGTTGAGAACGAATGATTGCGTTCCGGCGGGGACATTGGCCCAGCTCAGGGCCGGCGACGTTCCCTCGCCGGTCGCGACGCCCGGGGCGGCCTGACTGAAACGCACCGGGATCTGGCCGCCATCGGGAAACCCGGAGACCGTCAACGTCATCGCGGGGGCCGCGGGTGCGCCTGCACGCTGACCTCCACCCTGAGCGTACATCGGGATTGCGATCAGCACTGCGCCTGCCACCACGAGCCATCGTCCTGCTTCCATGCTGTCCTCCTGAATGTCGTGCGGAACAGTAACATAGCCGCGGCACATCCGAGGTGTGCGCTCGATTGACCGTCGGCCCTCACAGCAGAGGGCTCATGCGGAGACTAATATGGCTCGGGACCTGCCACCCATGAGGTACACGCGACGCGACTTCCTGAGTGCCGCTGCGGCCGCGGCCGGCATCGGCGGATCGGTCGGCTGTTCCAGGCAGCCCGCACCGGCCAACCGCCTCTCCGGCGCGCCGGGCGTCGAGTTGGCCGTGGACGACGTCGCGCTGCCGGACTATTCCCACGATCTCGAAAAGTACCTGGTCCGCATTTCCAACGAGGCACGCGATCGACGCCAGCAGGTGATTGGTGCGATTTCCACGCGCCAGCAGATCGCGGATCGGCAAAAAGCGGTGGTCGACACCGTCTGGAAGATGCTCGGCGGACCTTTCGAGAAGAATCCGCTCAATGCGCGTGTGACTGGCGTCGTCGAGCGTCCCGGCTACCGAATCGAGAAGGTGGCGTTTGAAAGCCGGCCGCGTCTGTATGTCACCGCTAACCTCTATCTGCCGGCCGCGGCTGGCCGCCATCCGGCGATTCTGGGACCGCTCGGCCATTCAGTGAATGGCAAGGCGTGGGCGAGTTACCAGAAGCTGTTCTCGAACCTGGCGCGCAAGGGCTACGTGGTACTGGCCTACGACCCCTTCGGACAGGGCGAGCGCATTGAATACCCGGGAACGCGCCCCGGCGAGTCTGCCCTCGGACCTGGCGGAACCATCGAGCACGAATACGCAGGACGCCGCCTCATTCTGCTGGGTGCCAACTTCGGCCTGTTCCGGGCGTGGGACGGTATCCGTGGGATCGACTATCTCCTGACGCGCGCGGAGGTGGACCAGGAGCGAATCGGCTGCTGCGGCCAGTCGGGCGGCGGGACGCTGACGCAGTTCCTGGCGGCGCTCGACAACCGGATCAAAGTCGCGGTGGTTTCCGAGGGCAACACCGAGAATCTGGCGCACGCCAACGTCGAGCCGCCCGGCTCCGCAGACGACGCCGAGCAGAACATCGTGCCTGCGCTCGCGCATGGGATCGACCGCGCCGATCTGCTCTACGCGTTCGCGCCGAAGCCGCTGCTGGTCACGGTGACGCTCCATGACGCGGGTCACACGTATTCGCCCGAGTACGTCGCCAGCTCGCTCGACTTCGTTCAGGAATACAGGCGCGCCTGCAGTCTGTTCGGGGCCGACAACCGCGTGTCGATTCAGGTGACGACCGAGCAACACGGATATGTCTATGAAATGCGCCGGGCGACCTACGCCTGGTTCAATCGCTGGTTCGAGATGACCGATGCCGACGACGGTGAGACGTCGCAGGCGGTCGAGCCGGACGCGACGCTTTTCGTGACTCCAACCGGCTTCGTGACGACGTCGTTTGGCGGGGAAACCGCGCTTTCGCTGACGCGACAGATGGCCGCAGCTGTCCAGACACCGGCCTCGGTTGGCGCAGACGATGTGCGCACACGCATTCTGGCGGTACTCGGCATCGAGGCGCCACGTGGCGAGGGGCTGGCCGCGCGCGTACTCGCCACCATCCGCAAGCCGGGATACCGGGCAGAACAGTTCGAATTCACGAGCGATCGGGAGATTCGCACGCCGGGCTGGCTGCTGACACCGGACAACGCTGGGCCTTCGACGCCCACGTTGCTGTACATCGGCGAGGCGCCGGCGTGGGGCTCCGTCGCGGAGGACACGTTTGCCGAGCGTCTGTGCGGCAAAGGTGGATGCCGCGTCGCGGTCATCGACGTCCGCGGCCGTGGCGATTGCGCCATCGCGTATCCGCGGCGTGGCCGCTTCTATTTTCCGAGTCGCATTCCCAACGAAGCGTATCTGACGTGGTTCGCCTTGATGCTCGGCAAGCCTCTCCTCGGCGGGCAGGTGTATGACACGCTGCAAGCCTTGCAGTACCTCCGGTCGCGGCCGGAGGTCAGCGGCGCCGTGTCGCTGGTAGGCGACGGACCGCACGGGGTGATCGCGCTCTACGCCGCGGCGCTCGACCGCGCGGTACGCGGCGTCGCGCTGCGGCAGACCGTCACCGACTATCGCTCGCTCGCGGTCGCCGAGCGCTATACACAGCCATTTGGCATCTACGCGTACGGCATCCTGCGGGAATTCGATCTGCCGAACGTGGCGGGCTCGCTGGCCCCGCGTCCTCTTCTGCTTCTCAATCCAGTGACGGCGCTCGGCGAGCCCGCGGACGCCGCGGCGCGAGACCTGTACAAGGATGCTGCTAACGCAAGCGTGCGGACCGTGGACATCGGTGAGGATCCAGTGCAGATCCTGACGGCCTGGCTGGCAGAACGCTCAGCCACCTGATCGCCAAGTGGGGTCTGACCCGACCGACCGTTACCGGACCGCGAAGCAGTAAATGCGACCCGCCCCGCCACGCGGCGCTGTATTCGCACAGTTCTGATTGGCGTGCGCCGAGTTCCAGGACGACAGGGCGCCCGAGGTGTCGCCGTTGGGGCCCAGCCCGTCCGAGTGGCCGACCTGCCCAAATGCCGTCGTCGCGGCGGACGTCCAGTCGCTGCAGGTGAACCCGGCCAACAACGTTCCATCGGCAGCCGATCCGGTCATGATGTCGTGCTCGACAGGCGCCGGCGAACCTGTCCACTGCCCGTTGATCGGCTGACCCCGTTCGTCGACGAATACCGTCGAATCACCTTTGCGCGCGTGAAGCTCCGTCAGATTGTTCGCCACCACGACGCCCTTGGCGTTGAGCCACGGGCCGTTGCCGATCCTGCTGCGCGCGTCGGTCGGCCGGTTTCCGTTATCGGCGTCGCGTTCGACGCTCAGATAGGCCCGCCAGGTCTTGTTGCCCACCCCCGCGGCGCTCGCGAGGTTTTGACAGAGGTTGTCGGCGCCGCGCAAGCCGCCCAGATTTCCGGTCGTGCTTTTGGCGCTCGTGACGAAGAAACTCATCGTGGTGTCGTTCTGTGTCGGACCGGTCGCCTTGTTGTCGCTGCTGCACGAATCGACCGCCGCGGCAACGAGTGTGATCGCGATCGTGCGAAGGGCTGCATGCATGGGGCGGTAGTGTGGTTCACTGCCCGATGCCGCGGCAAGCACAGCTGTGATTGTCCGCCGGTCGCACGCCACTGCGACGCTATCGCTCGGCCGGCCAGCCCGTGTCGATCGGCTTCTTCGGATCGGCGGTGATCTGCAGCTCCGCGCAGTGGTGGTACGAATACCCTCCCGGGTTGTTGAAACCGTGTTCGGCCATGAACTGCACGACCTGCAGCGTGCACTTCCGGCACGTGATGTTCGGCAGCTGCACGTCGGTTTCAAACGGTGCCGCCTGGCCTGACGGACGCGTCGCGTGGACGAAGAGGCCGTCGGCGATCACCGGAACCTGGGGCGGGTCCTGAATCTTCGCGGACACGGAAATCGGTCCGCGCTCGCCGTCGCGCGTCGCCGTCTCAGGATCGGACGGAAGCTCGGTCGGGGAGTTCACGGCGAGGGCGACGCGATAGTGGCCCGGATGATAGATGGTCTCGAGAACCTTGATGTGCAGCTTTTGGCCGCCGGTCGCCTTCGTCACAGCGTAGCTCGGTTTGCCCCAGTCGGTATTGGAGCCGCCGCACGGGCCGGTCTTCTGCGGGTCGCCGCGGTCGTTTTCAATCAGCCACGATGCGGGTTCGACGAGCTTGAAGTGGCCGATCACAGCGACGGGAGTTGCACACAGTACTGTCGCGGCTACGACCGCGATCCGAATTGGCTGAGTCATGCGAGTCGATCCTCTGAGAGAATCATAGGCCACGTCAGGCCGTTCCGGGATGACGAGCCGCATCGCGGACGTGCACTCGCATCCTCACGTGCTCCTTCGGGCGGAGTGTGACGAGCTGCCTCGGGACGACGTGCTGTCCAGGCTCCAGCGACAGGCGGCAGCGTTGCGCGATCGTGGCGACGATCAGCCGCGCTTCCATCATCGCGAAGCCGTTGCCGATGCAGACGCGCGGGCCGCCGCCAAACGGCAGATACGCGTAGCGCGGGATGCGTTCTTCCCAGCCGCGCGCGAACCGCCGAGGATCGAAGCGCTCGGGATCGTCGAAGAACCGCCGGTCGCGTTGCAGCGCATAGGTGTTGACGGTGACAAGGCTTCCCTTGGGAACGACGTAGCCACCGATCTCGACGTCCTCAATCGGCTCACGAGCGACCCCTGGCGCGGGGGGATACAGGCGGAGGACCTCGCGAACGAGCATGTCCGTGTACGGCAGATTCGGCAGATCGGCAGCAGTCGGAGCGCGGCCTGCCAGCACCTCGTCGAGCTCGCGCAGCAGGTTTGCCTCCACGTCCGGGTGCTGCGACAGGAGGTACCACGTCCACGTCAGCGCGTTGGCCGTCGTTTCGTGGCCGGCGAGAAACAGCGTCATCATCTCGTCGCGCAGCTGCCGATCGGACATCCGCCTGCCGCTCTCCTCGTCGACCGCTGCGAGCAGCACCGACAGGAGATCGTCCATCCGCTCGCCAGACGCGCGGCGGGAGGTGATGACGCCGTGAAGCATGTCGTCGAGCCGGGCCAGCGCGCGTCTTTCGCGAAGGTTGCGAGGCGTCGGCACCCAGGACGGCAGCCGCAGAACCTGGTTCAGACGGTGATTAGCCGCATTGAGCACCGCGACCATCAACCCACCGACTTCTTCGGACTCGCGCGTGAAGTCGGCGCCGAACAGCGACTTGACGACGATCGCGAGCGTCAGCTTGGCCATCTCCACGTCGATCGTGATCACGCGGCCGTCTTCGAACGAATCGGCCATCTGCCGGGCGTGCGCCGACATGATGTTTCCGTAGCCCGCGAGCCGACCGTGATGGAACGCGGGCTGGATCAACCTGCGCTGCTGCTTCCAGAACTCGCCGTCGCTCGTCAGCAGACCTTCCCCGGCAAACGGAAAAAACGCCTGCTTGATGAAGCGCGCCTTGACGAACTTCTCCGGCTGCTCGACCAGGATCTGCCGCGCCAGATCGGGGTGGGCCAGTTGATACACCTGCAACGGCCCCGCTTTGTAATACGCGATATCGCCGTACTGCCGGGCGATGTCCAGACCGAACGCGAGCGGATCGAATGGGAAGACCGCCGGCAGCATCTGGCCGATGATCGCCAGCGGCACGTTGATGTGCGGACCGTCGGGTCTTCTGTTATCCAACCTGCACCCTCATGATCATCATCGGCTTTTCGGGTCTTTCCCGTGTGACAACCGGTCTCTCCCTATAATCTCCCATGCCTTATACACGACGTGCCCTCCTCGGGGCTCTGTCAGGTGCCGCCGGCCTGTCGACGCTGCGGCCCGTTCCAGCCGGCGGGCGCCTGGCCGATCCACTCGGTGTGCGTGCGGATTTCCCCGTCGCCGACACGTCGCTCTTCCTGAATTCGGCCTACATCACGCCCACGCCGATTCCGGTCGTGGACGCCGGCCGCGACTTCGCGGTTTCCAAGGGCTACGCGCCGATCGCGCTCGGCGACATGCTCAGGAAAACCAACGCGGTGCGGGCGCAGTACGCGAAGCTGATCAACGCCAGTCCGGACGAGATCGGCTTCCTCTTCGCCACGAGCGAAGGCGAGAACGTCGTGGCCCGGTCGATGCATCTCGGCCGCGGCGACAACGTTGTCATCGACGAACTGCACTACGAGACCGAGTTCGTCCTGTACGGTCACCTCGCGAAGACCACTGGCGTGGAGTTGCGCGTCGCCAAGGCGAAGGGCGGCGCGGTGACGGCGAGAGAGCTCGAGCCGCTGGTCAATCGACGCACCAAGCTGGTATCGGTGGCCTGGGTATCGCACCAGAATGGGTTCCGCCACGACATGCGTCCTATCGCGGACCTGGCGCACGCGCACGGCGCATTCTTCTACACCGACGGCATCCAGGCCGTGGGCATGTTTCCGATCGACGTGAAGGCCGCCGGCGTGGACGCGATGGCGGTCGGCACCTACAAATGGCTGCTCGGGGCCTACGGAGTGGCGCCGTTCTACGTGCGGCGCGAAGTGCTCGAGCGCTTGACGCTCGATCGCTTCGGCGCGCTGCACGTCGAGAAGGAGTTGCCCGATCGACAGTTCGAGATCTACAAGACCGCCAGGCGCTTCGACTACGCCACGCTCGCGTTCGGGCCTGTGTACCAGCTGGGTGCGGGACTCGAGTATCTCGAGCGCGTCGGCGTCGATCGCATCGAGACGCACACGGTGGAGCTCGCCCACCGGCTGCGGCGCGGGCTGCGCACGCTCGGTTTCGATGTGACGACGCCGGAAGGCAACCGCTCGTCGATCGTCGCCTTCCGCGCGAGCAAGCCGCAGGACGCGATCGTGCGTCACCTCGCCGAGACGAAAACCCAGGTCAGCGTCCGCGAGAACGGCACACAGATCCGCGTCTCGCCGGCACTCTTCAACACCTCGGACGACATCGACCGGTTTCTGACCGTGGCGGAGGGATTGAAGTAAACGGGCAGCTTTGCCACATTCCTGAGTCAGGCCCGGTGCCGCCGGGCGTCTTATCCTGTTACCCTTCGTCGCGAGGATCGGGGCTGACGACGTGTCGTTTATCGCTGCGTCTTCCGACTGCCGCCGCCACGGTTCTGCTCATCGTCCGGTTCTGGCAGGTGCACTCGTGTCTTAAGATTTCAGACGCACCAGTGAAAGGTCGACTGACATGCGAAATCTTTGCTTTCTTGTCGTGCTGGGGCTGGCGTCCGTCCCACAGCCGCAGCGTTCTGCACGGCATACCGTCGTCGGAATCCAAGGACGCGAGTTCGTCGTGAACGGAGCCCCGACATATGCCGGGCGGTCGTACGACGGGATGCGCATCCAGGGGCTGTTGTTCAACTCCCGGATGGTGCAGGGCATCTTCGACGATCGGAATCCGGAAACGCGCGGCCGGTGGAATTACCCTGACGGACCCTGGGATCCCGAGCGCAATACCCGCGAGTTCATCGCGGCGATGCCGCTCTGGAAGGCCAAGGGGCTGCTGGCGTTCACCATCAACCTGCAGGGCGGCAGCCCGGAGGGTTACAGCCGATCGCAGCCGTGGGTGAGCTCGGCGTTCGAGACCGACGGCAGGCCGCGACCGGACTATCTGTCGCGGCTGGAGCGCATCCTCGATCGCGCGGATCAATTGGGGATGGTTGCGATCGTCGGGTTTTTCTACCAGGGGCAGGAGCGGCGGATGGACGACGAGTCGTCCGTCATCCGCGCGGCCGAAGCGGCCACGGACTGGCTGCTCGACAAGGGATACACGAACGTGCTGGTCGAGGTCGCCAACGAAGCCGACAACGCCGGATTCAAGCACGATGTCATCAAGCCGTCCGGTGGGGCCGTGCAACTGATCGAGCGTCTGAAGGCGCGATCGAAGAACCGCGTGGCGTCGCCGGCCGGCCGGCTGCTGGTCAGCACGAGCCTCAACGGCGGACGGGTGCCGACCGATTCGCTGGTGGGCGCCGTCGACTTCGTCCTGCTGCACGGCAATGGCGTCGCCGATCCGGCGCGGATCACCCAGATGGTAGACGAGACCAGGAAGCTGCCGAACTATCGCGGGCAGCCGATCGTCTTCAACGAGGACGATCACTTCGATTTCACCCGTCCGCAGAACAACATGCTGGCGGCCGTGCGCGCGTACGCGAGCTGGGGGTTTTTCGATTACCGCCTGGCCAACGAGCGGTTCGACGACGGCTACCAGAGCGTGCCGGTCAATTGGACGATCAGCTCGCAGCGGAAGCGGGAGTTCTTCGAGTTGCTGGCGACGGTGACTGGCGCCGGCCCGAAGTGACGCTCGAGGCGATGGTCAATTCGGCACTTGCGTGATCAACGTGTTGTGGAATGCGGCGATTCTCCACGCCTCTTGGTCCTGTACCAGTACGAGCGTAAACAGCGATCTGTGCTCGCCGGCAAGTGGGCCAGTCGGTGCCTTGAGTGTGGCCTTCACGTGGGCCAGGAGGACCGCCGGTGCGATCGTCCGTACTCCGGCCACCTGGTAGCGGACGACGCTGCCCGCGTAAATCGTATCGAAGATCGCCTGGTGACCCTTCGCGATGACTTCACGGGTGCGAAGGTGCTCGCCGCGGATGTTGACGAAGTCGGCGTCCTCGGCAAAAGGCCCCCCGAATCGCGCACCGTCAGCGGCGTTCCACGCTTTCTCGAGCTCGGCGACGAGGTCCGATACGATCCGCTCATCATTAGAATTCATCCACTATCTCCTCATCCGCCGAGTTTTGTCTGGCCGCCAAGTGTATAGAGCACGCCGCTCGCCGCGAGACAACCGCCGAAACTGGACCCGACCACCAACACTCCCGGTCCGAACTGTGTTCCAAGGAACAACGCCGCCGCCGTCGCGAAGAGTGTCGCAAAGACGAATGCCGTGAAGCCGAGACCGACCGACACCCGCGTGCGGCGAACTTTTCCAATCGCCATAGCAATCGTTGCACCCAGCAGGGACGCGAGGGCGACCCATAGGTAACGAAAGTCGTCGCCCGTCCGGACCGCGCGAACGAGCGCGAACGCAAAAGGAACGGCGCCGAACAGAATCGCGAGCGATTGAGTCAGCATCTGATGCGATCGCTTCATCTCATTCGACTATTGCAGAGAACTGCGGGCTGCAACAGCGCATTGCGCATGTTAGACACAGGTTCCTCTCAACTGCAAAGCCCACCTTGGCTGGAACAGCACACCGTCGCAACGGTCCGCCGCGAGGCTTTGCGACACGCACTCCTTTCGAACCACACTGGTCGAGTACATTTGGCAAGTCCCGAGATACCGAGGTCCCAGAGCCATGAAGATGAAGGCCTACGCGAGTTTTGACCAGTACCTTGAAGGCCAGGCTCCCAGGAATCAGGACGTCATCCGAGCCTTGCGGAAGTTCGTGAAGCATGTCGCTCCGCAGCTCCAGGAGGCCGTGAAGTGGGGTAATGGGTGCTGGGTACAGGGGAAGCTCCCCGTCGCCTACGTCTACTCGGCGCCCGACCACGTGCAGTTCGGCTTCTTCGGCGGCTCCGCACTGAACGATCCGAGCGGGCTTCTCAAGGGCGAAGGCAAATTCGTGCGGCACATCAAGGTCCGCACGCGCTCCGACATCGACGAAAAGGCATTCGGAACTCTCCTACGCCAGGCGGCTCGCTAGGAAACCGTCTCGGCAACGGTGAAATGTGTCGGCGCTGAGTAGCCCTTCACAGCCGCGCCGTGAAGGGTTACGCTCGATGCGCAACCCAATGAGTGGCGCTGCGCGCGTGATACGGTGGGGCGGACGGTGGGGAAGCTGCGCGGCCTTGCTGATCTGCGTGGCTGAGGTGCCGCGTGCCGCGGCGGAACCACCGCCGGCGCCCGCCGTCATTCAGGGCTTCGTCTGGACGCAAGGGCCTACGCCGCTTGCCGGTGTCGACATCAAGGTCATCGACGCGAAGGGGCGCAGCGTCGCCGATGTCGTGAGCGACAACGAGGGACGGTTTCAGGTTGCCGGCCTGACGGCCGGCACCTATCGCGTCATAGCCGCTCTTGCGGGCTTCGAAACCACCACCCAGTCCGTCGTCGTCACCAACGAGGACGCGGCCGTCATCACGGTTGAACTGCCGATCGCACGGTTCGCCGACACCATCGAGGTCGTCGGCGAAACGACGGTTGTCTCAAACGGTCGGACGTTGGCCCCGGTTGAAGTCATTGCCAGCCGTGCGATCGACGAATTCGTCCCGGGCCAGGGTTTTCAGGGCGCCATCCGCATGCTCTCGACCGCCATCCCGGTGCCGGGCGGCGTCAGCATCAAGGGCGGCCGGCCGGGCCAGGCCGGCGTGCAGCTGGGAACGACAACGCTCGTCGATCCGGCATCGGGCGTCGCGCAGGTGCCACTGCCGGACGGCGCGATCGAGTCGGTGACCGTGCTGCCGAATCCCTATGCGGTCGAGTACGGTCGGTTCTCGTCGGGACTGATCGTCATCCAGTCGCGCCGCGCCCGGGATCAGTGGAAGTTCCGCGCGCAGCGTTTCGCCCCCGGCCTGCGCAGCCGGAGTGACGGCGGTCTCCGAGTCGACAGTTTCAACCCGCGGATGGAGTTTGGCGGTCCACTCGTCAAGGATCGCGTCTACGTGGAGCAGTCGGCCCAGGCGCGTTACAGCATCGGGGATCTGGCCGGCCGGCCCGAAACCGAACAGCGCATGACGAAGGCCCTCAGCTCGTTCACTCGCGTGGACGCGAACGTCTCGCCCAAGCACGCCGTCGTCGGCACGATCGGGATGTTTCCGAACGTGGCCGACTCCGCCAACCTCAGCACTTTTACTGGTCCGGAGGCCTCGGTCAACCTGCGCATGTTCGCAACACAAGTGTCGCTGACCGAGCGGGCGCTCTGGACGAACCGTAGCGCTGCGGAGACCTCGTTTCAATGGTTCCGGTCGCGGACCGACGTCGATCCGCAGGGCACGGCGCCGATGGAACTTC
>Ga0207691_10006856_pt1 | contig 10989 bp, 8 predicted proteins | sample KBSM13metaG_FD_184327 | JGI IMG/M metagenome (GOLD analysis project Ga0207691, IMG submission 184327) | Miscanthus rhizosphere microbial communities from Kellogg Biological Station, Michigan, USA - KBS M1-3 metaG (SPAdes) (version 2) | ecosystem: Host-associated > Plants > Roots > Rhizosphere >...
TGGCCTGGGCCGAGGCCTCGCCGGCGGCGGCGAGGACGAGCGCGAGCGAGGCGGCCGAAGCGGTCAGAAGCTGCTGGAAGCGCATGCCGGAATCCCTTCTTGAGGAAGCGCCGTTCTCGGCAAGGGAGCGTTCGATCCGCTCCCGGTCCGGACCACTCTAGCAGCGCGGACAGGGGTGGCGCTTGGTATTGGCCCTAGACTTTGCGGTCATGAATTCCGCCGTCTCCAGCGATCACGTCATCGTCGAACGCGAGGGCGCGATCGTCACGCTGACCTTCAACCGCCCCGAGGCCCGCAACGCGATGACCTGGGACATGTACCAGCGGCTGCACGACACCTGCGAGGAGGTCGATGCCGACGACTCGGTCCGGGTCCTGGTGCTCAAGGGCGCCGGCGGCAAGGCCTTCGTCGCCGGCACCGACATCGCCCAGTTCACCGAGTTCAAGAGCGGCGAGGACGGGCTCCGCTACGAGCGCGACGGCGACCGCAGGACCGGCAGGATCGCCCGGGTGACCAAGCCCGTGATCGCCCAGATCCAGGGCTATGCCGTGGGCGGCGGCTTCGGCATCGCCGCCGGCGCCGACCTCCGCGTCGCGACGCCGGATGCGCGCTTCGGTGCACCGATCGCGCGCACGCTCGGCAACTGCCTGTCGATGCAGGCCTATGCGCGCTACGTCGACCTGCTCGGGCCATCGCGCTTCAAGGAGCTGATCTTCACCGCCCGGCTCATGCCGGCCGAGGAGGCGCTCGCCGCCGGCTTCGTGCACGAGATCGTCGCCGCCGAGGCGATCGAGGCGCGGGTGCGCGAGCTCGCCGAGACCCTCGCCTCGCACGCCCCGATCACGCTCCGGGTGACCAAGGAAGCGGTCCGCCGCATCCAGGAAGCGCGCACCGTGCCCGACGGCGACGATCTGATCGCCGCGACCTACGGCAGCGCCGATTTCCACGAAGGCGTGCGCGCCTTTCTCGAGAAGCGCCCGCCGCGCTGGACCGGGAAGTAGCCGGGGCCGACTTCGCCGCGGGGGCCTAGCCGATCCGCTCGGCGTCGTAGCCCTCGGCGCGCATCGCCGCGAGGATGGTCTCGATGTGATCCGCGCCGCGGGTCTGCACCACCACCTCGATCTGCACCCGCTCGACCGAGAGCGAGGTGAAGGCGCGCTGGTGCTGGACTTCGTCGATGTTGGCGCCGAGCCGGGCGAGCAGCGCGGCGACGTCGGCGAGGGCGCCGGGCACGTCGCGCACGTCGACCCGAAGGCGGGCGAGGCGCCCCGACTTGACCATGCCGCGCTCGATGATCTCGGCCAGCACCAGCGGCTCGATGTTGCCGCCGCACAGCACCAGGCCGACCTTGCGGCCGGCGAAGGCGGCCTTGTCCTTCATCACCGCCGCCAGGCCGACCGCGCCGGCGCCCTCGACGACCGTCTTCTCGATCTCCAGCAACATCAGGATCGCCTGCTCGATGTCGTCTTCCGAGACCAGCACGACGTCGTCGACCAGGTCGCGGATCACCGGCAAGGTCAGCGCGCCCGGCGACTTGACGCCGATGCCGTCGGCGATGGTCGCCTGGCGGCTTTCGCGGTGCTGGCCGTGCTTGGCATTCCAGGCGGCGGGGAAGCGCTCGGTCTGGACGCCAACGATGCGGATGTCCGGCCGCCGTGATCGGGCGGCGGTGGCCATGCCGGCGATCAGGCCGCCGCCGCCGATCGCCACGACCAGGGTGTCGAGCGTCGGCTGCTGCGCCAGCATCTCGAGCGCGACCGTGCCCTGGCCGGCGATCACGTCGCGGTCGTCGTAGGGATGGACGATGGTGAGGCCGCGTTCTTTCGCCAGTTCGAGGCCGAAGACCCGGGCGTCGTCGAAAGTGTCGCCACGCAGCACCACCTCGGCGCCGAAGTTGCGCGTGTTCTCCACCTTCACCGAGGAGGCGAAGCGCGGCATGACGATCGTCGCAGCGATGCCCATCCGCTGGGCGTGATACGCCACCGCCTGGGCGTGGTTGCCGGCCGAGACCGCGAGCACCCCACCGCTGCGCTCGGCGGCGGTGAGCTGCGCCATCTTGTTGAACGCGCCCCGCTCCTTGAACGACGCGGTGAACTGAAGGTTCTCGAACTTCAGGATCACCTCGCAGCCGCAGATCGCCGAGAGGGTGCGCGATTCGAGGCAGGGCGTCTCCCCGATCTCGCCGCGAAGGCGCGCGGCCGCGCGCTCGATGTCAGCGGCCAATGCCGGGTCGGGGGCAGTGCTCATGGGCGGCATTCTCGCGTCCCCGATCGGCGGATACATCGGGACAACGGCGACGCGGGGCACTTACAGGCGGTCGGCCGTCCGTTGCCGCCTTGCATCAGCGCGGTACCGTCCGTCGCCTTTGAGCGCCGGCCCCCCTTGGTCAAGGGGGTGGCGGGCCGGGAGGCCGCCTCGAATCTGCGTCCTACGCAGGCCGACAACGTGTCGTTCAGCGGCTTCAGCCACGGTTCACAAACCGTCACGGCGACGCTGAGCGGGCCCAATGCCGCCTTGGTCAAGAACGTCTCGGCCGGCGGCTTCTCGACGATCGTGAACGGCGGCCCGTCGTTCGAGACCTACTGCGTCGACCTGTACCAGACGATCAGCTTCGGCGCCCCGCCGTACCCCGAGTACGCCTTCGTCGGTCTGGGCCACCTGTTCACCAACGCCAATGCCTATTCCGACCTCGGCCGGCTCTACGCCACCGCCGGGTCGGTCAACAACGCGACGACGGAAGCGGCGTTCCAGATCGCCGTCTGGGAGATCGCCTACGAGGCCACCGGCACGGCCTACAACCTGGCGAGCGGCGCCGCCACCTTCACCGGCGGCACGGCGTTGAGCTCGGGCGCGCTGGCGCTGGCGTCGACCTGGCTGCTCAACCTCGCAAGCAGCGGCCCGGCGATCGGGGTGCTAGAGAGCCGGCTGCACCAGGATGTGATCTACGCCCCTGTTCCGGAGCCCTCGATGGTGCTTCTGATGGCGGGCGGGCTGCTGGGCGTGACCGTCGCCGCGCGCAAGAAGGCGAGGGCAAAGTCCTGACGATCCGGCGGCCGTGGGCTTCATGGCGCGTTGTCGGGGCGAGACCTGAAGGTCCCGCTCCCGAGGGCAGAAAGGCGAGCCAAGCTCGCCTTTTTTCATGGCGGGGCGCTACCGGGCGGCAGCCCACCCTGCTCACAATCGGGACATGCATGACACCGCGTCCCGGGCCGCAGGACAGCAGCCGCCGCTTTGGCGGCGCTGGCTGCTCGTCTTGTGTCTGGCGTTCGGTCCCACGGCATCGCCGGCCGACCCGGCGGGGCAGCCGACGATCGTCCTCGACAAGGCGCTGTCGCTCGCCGGCTCGGGAACGACCTTTCCGGGCAGCGAGCCCACCACGGCGGTCACGCTGCCCGACGACTGGGCAAAGACCAATCCGGGGCACGACGGGCCGGTCTGGTACCGCGTGGCCTTCCGATTCGCCGAGGCGACGCTGCCCGACGAGCTGCTTGCGCTCTACGTCGAGCGCGCCTGCACCAACCTGCAGGTGCTGCTCAACGGCCACCTGATCTACAGCGGCGGCCGGATGCTCGAGCCGATCACCCGCAGTTGCGGCCGGCCGCAGCTGATCACCCTGCCGCCGGCGCTGCTCAACCCGCACGGCAATGCCCTCGACCTGCGCGTCTTCGGCCATCCGGCCGAAAGCGTGGGATCGATCCGCCGCGCCGGCGGCCTGTCGCCGATACAGCTCGGGCTGCAGTCGACGCTCGCCAAGGATCACGCCGCGCGCACCTTCTGGGAGCCGGCGTGGATCCGAGGCACCAGCCTGGTTCTGGTCGGCCTCGGCTGCCTGCTGCTGGCCATCGGCTGGCTGCACAAGCGCGAGGTCTACTTCGCCTACTTCGGCTGGCTCTGCCTCGGCTGGGCGGTGGTGTCGACGGCGACCTGGACCCAGGACCTGCCCTGGGACAACAGCGCCACCGAATTCATGCTGAGCTCGGCCTGGCCGCTGCTGCTGGCGTGCGCGGTCCAGTTCTTCCTGAGCTTCGCCGGCCTGCGCTCGCGCGTGATCGAGAACATCCTCGCCATGCAATGGGTGGCGATGCCGCTGTCCCTGCTTGCCGCCCGCCATGCCAACCTGTTCGTGGTCGCCAGCCTGTGGTATGCCCTCCTCGCCGCGGAGCTGGCGGCGATCGTCGTGCTGTATCTGATCACGGCGCGGCGACAGCGGCCGCAGGACGCCGGCCCGTTGATGGTCGTCGGCGCCATCGGCGCCTCGGTCCTGGCCTTCGAGTTCGCCGAGCAGTGGCGCTTGACCGAAGCGAGCCCGGTGTCGCTTGCCGAGTGCGTGGTGCCGGCGCTGCTGATCTATGTCGGCGTTCGCCTCTTCCTGATGTTCGCCCGAGCACTGCGCGAAACCGTGGCCGACCGCAACCGGCTGGCAGAGCAGATGCACCGGATGAGCACCGAAATGGAGGCGCGGGTCGAGCAGCTGACGGTGCAGCGGGTGGAGGAGCTGACGGCACGGCGGATCGAGCAGTTCACCCAGCAGGAGCGGCGCCGCATCGCCTCCGACCTGCACGACGACCTGGGGGCCAAGCTGCTCACCATCGTTCACACCAGCGACAGCGCCCGCATCCCGCAGCTCGCCCGCGAAGCGCTCGACGAGATGCGGCTGTCGGTGCGCGGCCTCGCCGGCAGGCCGGTCCGCCTCGACGAGGCGCTTGCCGACTGGCGGGCCGAGGTGATCACCCGGCTGCAACAGGCCGCGGTGGAGGCCCGCTGGGCGAATCCGGAAGAGGCGCTGGAGCAGACCCTCTCGGCCCGGGTTTTCATGCAGGTGACACGGATCCTGCGCGAAGCGGTCAGCAATGTCATTAAACACAGTTCGGCGACCGTGTGCGAGGTGCGGTGCCGCGTCGTCGGCAGGACGCTGGAGATCCGGGTGCGCGACGACGGCCGGGGCATCAGCACCGAACTGCAGCGCGGCCAGGGCATGACGACCATGAAGCGGCGGGCCAAGCAGATCGAGGGCCAATGCCTCGTGGAGTCGCGCCCGGGCTTCGGTGTAGTGATATCGCTCACGGTTCCGTTGTAACCTACGTGGTTCTGGGCTTGGCCCTTGCTAGGATGCCGGGAAGCGCATTCCGCAAGACGCTGGAGCCCGGGGATCGCGATCGACGGGCACGCGGTTTGCCTTAAGAGTCTTTTGCGCGCGATCCCAGGTTGGCGGTCGAGCGCATGCGCGATCGCATCGAGGAGGGAAGCATGACGAATATCCTGCTGCTGGAAGATATCCCCGAAGCCGGTGCCTGGCTGAAGCTGCAGGTCGCGCAGGTGTTTCCGGACGCAGTCTTCTTCGATGCGTCGCGGGTCCACGCGGCACTGAAGATCATCGCCACCACCCACATCGACGTCGCCCTGATCGACCTCGGCCTGCCGGACGGCTCGGGCGTCGACGCCGTCGCCGCGCTGCGCGAGGCGCAGCCCCATGCGCAGGCGGTGGTGGTGACGATCCACGACGACGACGACCACCTGTTCCCGGCGCTGCAGGCCGGCGCCTTCGGCTACCTGCTGAAGGACCAGGCGGCGCCGGCGACGGTCGAGCAGTTCCGGCGCATGAGCCAGGGGGAGCCGCCGCTCTCGCCGGCGATCGCGCGCCGAGTCATGGCGCACTTCGCCACCCGGTCGTCGCAGCGCGGACGCCCCCGGTCGATGCCTCACGTCGTCCTGACCGATCGCGAGAACGAGGTGCTGCTGCGTGTCGCCAAGGGCTTCACCCTGCCCGAGATCGCGCTGCAGCTCGAGCTTTCGCGGCATACGATCTCCGATTACGTGAAGCAGATCTACCGCAAGCTCAACGTCAGCTCGCGCGCCGAGGCGGCGCTCGAGGCGCAGCGGCTCGGCCTGTTCGGGCGAGGACGGCGGGCTCAGGAACACGTGGTCTGAGCTAGCCTTACGTGAGCGCGCTCGCCGCGCGCCGCGGCCCTTTCCCTACCGACCGCGGTGACACCGCAAGACGCGGTCTTGCCGACGCTTGATGTTCGACGATCCCCACAAGCGAACGTTCTTCAACGCGCCGCAGTCGGTGACGACGTTCGTCGCCGCGTTGCTCGAGCCGGGGATCAGCGTCCTGACCTTCGTCCTGGCGACGCTTATCTTCGACCCTCCGCTGGTGCGCAAGGACATGGTCGTGTGCATGCTGGTCCTCGCCCTCACCTTCCCGGGGCGCAACCGCTTCGGCGACAGCCTGCTCGGAGCCGCGGTCGACATCGCCTCGTCCTGGCTGATCCTGCTGGGCATCCTCGCCCTGTGCGCCTTCGCCACCCAGACTCAGGCGGACTTCAGTCGCGACGTGCTCCTGACCTGGTTGCTGGCGACGCCGGTCCTGCAGTGGCTGGCCACCTCGCTCGGCAAGTACGTCCTGGCCCGCAGGGCCGCCCGCCCGGAATTGCGGCGCTCGGCCGTGGTGGTCGGCGCCAGTGCGCTCGGCAGCAAGGTGGCCCGCGCCTTGCAGGAGAGCGACGAGATCGGCGTCGAGTTCGTCGGCTATTTCGATGATCGCCTCGACGACCGCATCGACCCGGACGCCCAGTCGAAGGTGCTCGGCAACCTGAGCCAGATCGCCGACTACGTCGTCAAGAACGGCGTGCGCGACGTCTACATCACCCTGCCGCTCGGCTCCCAGCCGCGCATCGTCGACCTGCTCGAGCAACTGCAGGGGACGACGGCGTCGCTGTTTTTCGTGCCCGACGTGTTCGGCATCAGCATCATCCAGGGCCGGCTGCAGGACATGAACGGCATTCCCGTGGTCGGCATCTGCGAGACGCCCTTCACCGGCACCAACGAGCTGGCCAAGCGCGTGAGCGACGTGGTGCTCGCCACCCTGATCCTGGTGCTGATCTCGCCGCTGATGCTGTTCATCGCCTGCGGCGTCAAGCTCAGCTCGCCCGGCCCGGTCATCTTCCGCCAGCGCCGCAACGGCCTCGACGGCGGCGAGATCGTGGTCTACAAGTTCCGCTCGATGACGACCCAGGACAACGGCCCGGAGGTCCGCCAGGCGACGCGCAACGACCCCCGGGTCACGCCCTTCGGCGCCTTCCTGCGCCGCAACTCGCTCGACGAGCTGCCGCAGTTCTTCAACGTCCTGCAGGGCAGCATGAGCATCGTCGGCCCGCGGCCGCACGCGGTCACGCACAACGAGCAGTACCGGCAGATCATCAAGGCCTACATGGTCCGGCACAAGGTCAAGCCCGGCATCACCGGCTGGGCCCAGGTGCACGGCCACCGCGGCGAGACCGACACGATCGAGAAGATGCGCGCCCGGGTCGAGTACGACCTCGAGTATTTGCGCAACTGGTCGATCGGCCTTGACCTGCGCATCATCGCCAGCACCATCCGCCTCGTGTTCTTCGACCGGCACGCCTACTGACAAGGGCCGCCGGCGAACCCCGATGGACATCATCAACCTCAGCGAGCTCAATCCCGCATGGAACTGGCTGAGTGGGCGCACCGAACCGACCCGATCGATCCACTGGTCGCACGCCAGCGCCCTTTCGGTCGCCGTTCCCGGCTGGCTGCCGCGCGCCATGACGATGCGTCGGGCGATCGCGGCGTGGCGAAGCATCGGTCTCCTCGGCGATCGGGAAGCGGAATCGCTGCTGGTCTCGCACGGGCCACGGATGACGATGTATGGCGCCATGGCCGCCCGGCTGCGGCGGCGCGATCCGCGGCACCTCGCCTATTCGTTCAACTTCACCGAGTTGCCCCAGGGTCGGATGCGCAAGTTGATGGGCCGGGCGTTCGCATCTGTCGACCGCTTTGTCTGCTTCTCGCAGATGGAGCGGCAGCTCTACGCCCGCCACTTCGATCTCGATCCCGCGCGGATCGACATGATTCATTGGGCCATGCGCGCGCCGTCAGGCGACGCCTCGGCGCGGCCGCTGGTCGCGGGCGACTACGCCTGCGCGCTGGGCAGCCAGGCGCGCGACTACCCGACGCTGGTCGCAGCGATGCGCTCGCTGCCTTCGATCAGGCTGGTCATCGTCGGCACCGCCGCGTCGCTCGAGGGCATCGAGATTCCCGCCAACGTCGAGGTCAGGGTCAGCATTCCACTGGACCAGGCGATGAACGTTCTGCAGCACAGCCGTTTCTCGATCGTGCCCCTGCGCGGCGCCGAGGTCCCGTGCGGCCACGTCACCATCGTCGCGGCGATGCATCGCGGCCGGGCGACGATCGTCTCCGACTCCTCGGGCGTGAGGGACTACGTCGAGGACGGCGTCACCGGTCTGACCGTTCCGGTGGGCGACGTGCCGGCGATGGCGCGCGCCATCGAGCGGCTCTGGCAGGACCCGGCGGCGACCCGGACTCTCGGCGAGGCGGCCCGGACCTTCGCAGCCAGCCACTGCGGCGAAGACGCCGTGGTGGCGTACTTCGAGAACTACCTGCGCACGCGGGCGCACTGGCCGACGGCTGTCCGCTCGACCGATGATTCGAAGAAAGGAGACTTGCGATGAACCAGCCCCGCAGCCGCCTCGCGACCCTGGCGTCCACCGCCTTGGCCGGCCTGCTCAGCCTGCCCGCAGCGGCGCAGTACGCAACGCCGACAACTCCCAGCGTGGACGGAGAGCTCCCCTGGTACGTCGGTATCGGCCAGGGCTTCTTCTACGAAACCAACGTCTTCCGCACGTCGGACGGATCGTCGTCGGACACGTACTCGAGCACCACCCTGTTCGGCGGCTTCGATCAGCCGATCGGCCGCCAGCGGGTTCATGGCCGCGGCACCGTGGCGCTGAATCGCTACTTCGACGAGAAGCAGCACGACAACACCGCCTACAACTTCCAGCTCGGCCTCGACTGGGAGACCGTGGCCAGCCTGTCCGGATCGCTCGACGGCGGCGTCCGGCAGCACCTCGCGTACCTGGTCCAGAACACCGCCGTGCCGTCGCAGACCACCAACCTGTCGCAGACCGATTGGGTCGACGCGCGCGCGCGATGGGGCGGCACCTCGCTGTTCACGCTCGAAGGCATGCTGCGCTATTCGGATGTCAGCTATTCCGACGAGAGCTATGCCTCGCGGGAGTCGCACGGCGGTTCCGGCAGCCTGACGCTCTACTACGGCCGCGGCGGGCCGCTGCGCGTGGGCATCGGGGGCCGCTACGACCGAACCGTGAACCCGAAGGCGCTGTTCGATCCGATCGTCCCGGAATTCCTGTCGAACACCGCGACCGGCCGCCACCTCGACTTCTTCGCCGACTACGACGTCACCGGCCAGGTCACCGCCAACCTGCGCCTCAGCTACACCGATTGGTCGAACAGCCTGGCCGCGGCCTCTGACTTCAAGGGGTGGACCGGACGGCTGGAGGCGCGCTGGCAGGCGACTGGAAAGCTCCGCTTCAACGCCTATGCCGCACGCGACGTGGGCTTCGACTCCGTCTTCAACACCGCGACCATCGTGCCCCCGGGCTCGCCGCCGGGAACGCCGCCGGAGTCCTTTCTCTACGACAACAACCGTCTCACCTATGCGGCCGCCCTGGGCGCCGCCTACTCGGCGACATCGAAAATCGGCGTTACCGCCGGCATCCACTACGCCCGGGCAGAAAAGGTAACGACGAGCGGCGACGTTCTTGCCCCCGTGGAAAGCACCGACCGGAACAGGGTGTACTTCATCGCCGCCTCCTACGCCTTCCTGCGCAACGGAACGGCCGATTGCCGCTTGGCGCGCGAGTTGCGCGACGTTTCCGGCGGCAACAGCTACTCGTATGGCTCGACCCTCTTCGGCTGCAACGCGCGCTTCACCTACAGCGGCTAAGGGCAGGCTGCGAGCCGGAGCAGCGCTGCGTGCCGCACGCCCACCGCGACTGAGGCCGCCAGAATCTACCTCGCTAGGGCGGCGCCTTGCAGTCGAAGCCGGAGTTGCTTCGCCATCGCGTACGCCCGTTTCCGGAATGGCTCCTCGACGGCCAGGTGCAAAGCCCACGCCGAGAGAACTACGATCGCCAAGTAGCCAAGGGCCACAGCTGCTCCGCTGAGGTGTCCGCCGACGTCGATAGCCGGGACGTGACCTCCGAAGAAGGGAGAAGGACTCGAGAAGTCGACCAGCCGTAACGACAATGCCAGTTGATAGATTCCGGCCACGGCAATGTAGTGACACATGTAAATAGTGAATGACAACTTGCCGAGCAACCGGAAGAACGGTCTGTTCAGGAGAGAAGACACCCCACCCGCTTCGAGCGAGAACACCAGAACGACGACAAAGAAAACAAGCGGAGCAAGCAGAGACCACGGCGACTCGTACGTGAAAGCGACGAAGCACAACGCCAACGCCACCGCCGCGGCCTCGATGGCCGTGTTCGAGAACAGGTATCTGCCGTACTTGAGGTACAGAACCTTGGCGGCAACGCCCAGGCCGAAGCCGTACGCGCAGCGCGCGAGGCCAAGGACGTCTGTCGCGTTCATGTACAGCGGCGAATACTTCGCGATCAAGGCAGCGCTGAGAATGGCGATGCCAACCCAGAGCGCGATCGCTCTTCGGCCGAAGAACAGCAGCACACAGAACAGCGTGTAGACCATCAGCTCACAGCTGATGGACCAACTGGGGACGTTGATGGAAGTCAGGCCCTGGACGCCGAAACCGTTCAACAGCAGGACATTCGCAATGAGCCGCTCCGCCGAAGCGGGCGCTTCGACGAACGGCGATCTGCCGAAGACATGGCGCGCCCAGGACACGGCAGCTGTCAGAAGCAACATCGCCAGGAGCGTGACGACGTGAACTGGCCACAAACGGCCCACGCGCTTGACCAGGAACTCCGCCGCGGTCGCACCGTCGCGGATCCGCCCTTCGTAGGCGAAGCTGATGACGAATCCGCTGAGAACAAAGAAGAAGTCGACGAACAGGTACGACCCTCGCACCAGCGGATTCAGGAAGACGAAGGACGTGACAGGAACGTGATATAGCGCCACAAGAAGAGCGCACAAGCCTCGCCAACTGTCGAGCACAACGAAGCGCTC
>Ga0207691_10006863_pt1 | contig 10986 bp, 9 predicted proteins | sample KBSM13metaG_FD_184327 | JGI IMG/M metagenome (GOLD analysis project Ga0207691, IMG submission 184327) | Miscanthus rhizosphere microbial communities from Kellogg Biological Station, Michigan, USA - KBS M1-3 metaG (SPAdes) (version 2) | ecosystem: Host-associated > Plants > Roots > Rhizosphere >...
TTGCCAGCCGGGTGCCGCCGGGCGCGCCGCTGTTCGTCGCGGCACGTGATCCCAGGTCGCCCGGACCGCCATTCGCGGTGAAACGCATGGCCGCGCAGTTTCCGGTGGACGTGGAACTGACGGGTGCGGATGCCATGCTCGAGTCGCGGCGCATCAGCGCGGGACAGCAACTGGAGGTCGTGGCGCGCGTGGCTCTCGGTGGAACGCCCACCGCCACCAGCGGCGACCCTTTCGGACAAGTTAGCTATCATGTCGGCAGGGACGGCAAGCTGAATATCGTCATCGATCGCCTGGCTCCCTAGCGGCCTGGCTCCCAAGCGGGAATAACATGCACGCCAAGCATTCGCTCGAATTTGCGCGAGCGCCGGCAGTCTGGTCGATGTATCCGAAGATCATGGTGTCGCGCAAGCCAACGCTGGTGCCGGACAGCGGGGCGGTGCCGCGCATCGAAGCACGGCTGGCGAAGGTGACCATCGATCGCAAGCATCTTGCGGCGTATTCCGAGGTGTGCGGCGCAGCGGCGGGGCCGACCCTGCCGATCGCCTATCCACACGTACTCGCCACCCCGCTGCACCTGGCCATGCTGGGCGCCGAGGCCTTCCCGGTGAAGCTGTTCGGCCTGGTGCACGTGCAGAACCGTATCGCCATGCGCCAGCCGCTGTCGGCCGAGGAGCCCGCCGAGATCCGCACATGGATCGAAGGTCACCGCGACACCGAGCGCGGCCAGGAATTCGACCTGCACACCGAGTATGTCGTGGCCGGGGCGGCGCTATGGGACGAGACCTGTACTTTCCTGGCGCGCAAGCGCCCGTCATCGGGTGCCATCAAGCCCTCGGCATTGCGCAGCGTCGACGGTGCGCCCGACGCCGTGGCGGTGAAGTCGAGCAGTTTCCGTGCGCCCTCCGGGCTCGGACGTCGCTACGGATTCATTTCCGGCGACGTCAATCCCATTCACATGAGCGACCTCACGGCGCGCGCCTTCGGTTTCCCGCGTGCCATCGCCCACGGGATGTGGTCGCTGGGCCGCGCGGCATCGGACTTCGAGGCCGAGCAGTTCAACGGCGGTTGTGAATTGTCCGTGAGCTTCAAACTACCCATCTACATGCCGTCCTGGCTCATGTTGCAGCGCTGGCCGATCGAAAACGGCTCGGGATTCGCGTTGCGTGACGGGCAGGGCGACAAGCCGCACCTGGCCGGGACACTGAAGTCGCTGCGGTGAACGGCGTGACGCCCGCGGTCCCGGTGGGCCGGGAGGAGCGGCGTGCATTGTGGGCCGCGGCCTCGGCCTGCTTCTGTCTGCTCGGCGGCTACTACATGCTGCGCCCGATCCGCGAAGCCCTGGCGCTCGAGGTCGGCGTCAGCAACAACTTCCTGATGTTCACGGTGGTGTTCGCGGTCTCCGCGGCGCTGCTGCCCGCGTACTGGTGGCTGGTGGGCCATACCCCGCGAACGCGCGCGCTGTGGATCGTCAATATCCTGTTCGCCGCACTGTTCGCCGGGATGGCGCTGGGACTGATGGCCTGGCCGCGCGATCGCACCCTGGCATTCGTGTACTTCGTGGCGCTGACCTCTTCGAACCTGCTGTTGATCGCGGTGTTCTGGAGCGCCATGGCCGACGTGTGGCGTCCGGAGCTCGCCAAGCGCTTCTATGGCTACGTCGCTGCCGGCGGCAGCGCAGGCGCCATTGTCGGGAACCTCACGGTGCGCGGACTGGTGGTGGAGGTGGGGTTGCCGCCGCTGATCATCACCGCGTGCATTTTCATCGTGATCGCCGCCGCGCTGGTGACCCTGGCGCGGGCCGAACTGCGGTGCGCACCCGAAGGCAAGCGCATACCCTCCGGCGCGATTCCGGTGGGTGGCCGCGCCCTCGATGACCTGCAGCGCCTGGCGACCACACCCTATCTGCTCGGCATCGCCGGCATCATCGTCATCGGCCAGACCATCGGCGCGTTCATGTACAACGAGCAGGGCAAGTACATCGCCTCGCTCTATACCTCGGAAGTCGAACGCGCTGCGATGTTCGCGAATCTCGAGATCGCGGTGAACCTGCTGTCGCTGCTGTTCCAGGCGGTGGTGGTGACCTGGCTCACGCGTCGCGGCAGCGTGGCATGGAGCCTGTCAGCGATGCCGGCGCTGGTGGGTGCCAGCTTCGTCGTGCTGGCGCTCATTCCGACGGGCGCGGTGTTGCTCATCACGCAGGTCATCCGGCGCTCCGCCGACTATGGTCTCGGCAAGCCACCCCGCGAAATGCTGTTCACCGTGCTGAATCCGGAGAGCAAGTTCAAGAGCAAGAGTCTGATCGACACCGTCCTGCAGCGCGGCGCCGATACCGGCGGCCAGTGGATCTACAAGCTGGTGGAAGGTGCCGGGGTCGCCGGCATGTCATGGATATGCGTTGCGCTGTGCGCGGCGCTGCTCGCCGCCACCCGGACGCTGGGCCGTGCCTTTGAAGCACGTCAGCAGGAACCGGCCGAAGCCGCGAGGGCGACATGAATTCTGGCGCCATGGAAGGCGCGCTGCCGGCCCAACATTTCGACGCAGCCGGGCGGACGCACGTCGACCTGCGCGCCATCGTGCGGCTGGCGGCGCCGCTCATGGCGACCAATGCGGTGCAGGCGCTGCTCAACCTCACCGACCTGTGGTTCATCGGCCGGCTCTCGACCGACGCCGTCGCGGCCATGGGCGCTATCTACTGGATCCTGACCTGCGCGGTGCTGCTGTTCGGCGGCGTGGGACTGGCGGTTCAGACCTTCGTGGCGCAGGCCTTCGGCGGCCGGCGCTACGCCCATGCCTCACGCGCCCTGTGGAATGCATTGTGGGCGACGCTCGCGCTGGCGCCGTTGTTCCTCGCGCTGGCATTTGCGGGTCGCTGGCTGTTGCATCCCTTCGGCCTGGATCCGCGAATCGAAGCATTGGCGCTGGAGTACTGGGCGCCGCGCATGGGTGGCGCCTTCGTCGGCTCCATGGCGTGGGCGGCGATGGGGTTCTTCAATGGCATCTCCGCGGTGCGCTACACCATGGCGGTGGTCGTGGTGACCACCATTTCCAATGCCATCGCGAACCAGGTCTTCATGTTCGATCTCGGCATGGGCATGAAGGGATCCGCCTGGGGTACCAATGTCGCGCAGTTCATCGGCGTGTGCCTGGCGATGATCCTGTTCCTGCGCGGCGACATCGGGCGCCGTTATCGATCGGCGCTCACCTGGCGCCCGAGCCTGCGCATGATTCGCGCGCAGCTCAAGGTCGGCTTGCCTATCGGTGTGATGTACGGCGCGGACGTGCTCGGACTGGCGCTGTCCCAGATGATGATCGCGCAGACCAGCGCCATCGGCGCCGCCGCCACGCAGATCGTGATGGCGCTGACCTCGATGGCTTACATGCCCACCATCGGCATCGCATTGAGCGGAACCACGCTGGTCGGCCAGTCCATTGGTGCGGGCAGCCGTGACTGGGCGAATCGGCTCGGCAATCGTGTGATCGCGCTGTGTGCGGCGCTCATGGCGTTCGTGGCCGTCATGCTGCTCATCGTGGGGCCGTGGGTGCTGCCGCTGTTCGTGAGCAGCGGAGGGGCGGATGCCGAGAGCGTCATCGCGCTGGGCCTGGTGCTGCTGTGGCCCGCCGCGGCTTACCAGATCTTCGACGGACTGTACTGCGGCGCGGGCTTCTGCCTGCGCGGCGCAGGTGATACGCGGGTGCCGGCGGCCACCGCGCTGGTGCTGTCGTGGTTTTTTTTCGTGCCGCTGGCGCACACACTCATCTTCGCGCCGGGCGAAGGCTGGATCGACGGTCTGCCGCAATACGGCCTCGGCGCGCGCGGCGGCTGGATTGCGCTGATGGCCTACGTGATCTTGTTAGGCTCGAGCATGTTCTGGCGCTGGCGTCACGGGGCGTGGCGCAGGTTCAAGTTGTGACCCTGCCTGATCGACTGGCGAACGGCATCGTGCTTATCATCGATTCATGACGGTGAACTACAAGAACGAGTCCGGCATTGCCTGGCTCACCATGAACAATCCGCCGCTGAATGCGCTGTCGCATGCGCTGCGACAGGGGCTGCTCGCCGCGCTGGATCGTGCCCTCGCGGACCCCAAAGTGCGTGCCATCGTCGTCACCGGCAGCGAACGCGCCTTCTCGAGCGGTGCCGACATCAGGGAATTTGCCGACGGCACGTTTTACGCCGATCCGTTTCTGCCCGCGCTGGTCGAGGCGTTCGAGGCTGCGTCCAAGCCCGTCATTGCCGCGATTGGTGGCGCGTGCATGGGCGGCGGCCTCGAGCTCGCGCTCGGTTGTCACTATCGCGTGGCGCGCGGCGACGCGAAGATCGCCTTCCCCGAGGTGAAGCTGGGCCTGATTCCCGGCGCCCAGGGCACGCAACGTCTGCCGCGACTTGTGGGTCTCGAGGGGGCGCTCAATCTCATCGTCTCTGGCGCCACCGTCACGGCAGCCACGCTGGCGGGCACGCCGCTGTTCGATTCCGTGACGAATGACTCGCCGGCCGATGCCGCCCGTGAATTCGCGCGCAAGCTGGGAAAGCAGGGATATCCCGTGCGTCGCGTGCGGGATCTCGCCGTCACGCATCCGCAGGCCGAGGCCTTCCTGCAGTTCGCGAGGAGCGGCATCAACGCGGCAGCGCGTGGACTTGCCGCGCCGGGCCGCGCGCTCGAGGCCGTCGCTGCGTCGGTATCGCAGTCCTTCACCGACGGCATTGCCACCGAGCGAAAGATTTTCAGCGAGCTCATGGCGAGTTCCGAGTCGCAGGCGCTGCGGCATGCGTTTTTCGCCGAGCGCGCCGCCAGCAAAGTCCCCGGTCTCACCGACAAGACGCCGCAACGCAAGATCGAGCGTGTCGCGGTAGTTGGCGCGGGCACGATGGGCGGCGGTATCGCGATGAGCTTCGCAAACGCCGGCCTGCCAGTGACCCTGCTCGAAGCCAGGCAGGAGGCTCTGGATCGCGGCATTGCCGGTATTCGCAAGTTCTACGAGGGCGCTGTCGCCAAGGGCAAGCTGAAGGCGGACGAGGCGAGACGGCGCGGTGAACTGATTACGCCATCGCTCGACTACGGTGCGGCCGCCAAGGCCGATCTCATCATTGAAGCCGTGTTCGAGGACATCGAGATCAAGAAGGCGGTGTTCCGCGAGCTCGATCGCGTCGCGAAACGCGGCGCCATTCTCGCCAGCAACACGTCGACGCTGGATGTGGATGTCATTGCCGGCTTCACGAAACGGCCCGGCGATGTGCTCGGCCTGCATTTTTTCAGCCCGGCAAATGTCATGCGCCTGCTGGAGGTCGTGCGCGCAAAGAAGACCCGCCCCGATGTGCTTGCGACCGCCATGTCCGTGGCGCGGCGCATCGGCAAGACCGCGGTGGTATCCGGCGTGTGCGACGGATTCATCGGCAATCGCATGCTCGATCCCTACGCGCAGCAGGCGCTGCTGATGCTGGAGGAGGGCGCCTCACCGCAGCAGGTGGACAGGGCCATCGAGGGCTTCGGCTTCGCCATGGGGCCGTTCCGTATGTCCGACCTGGCCGGCAATGACATCAGCTGGCATATCCGCAAGCGCCACTACGCCGAACATCCGAAGATGCGCCACATGCGCATTGCGGACCGCATCTGCGAGCTCGGCCGCTTCGGACAGAAGACCGGCATGGGCTGGTATCGCTACGAGGCGGGCAAGCGTGATGCCATTCCCGATCCCGTGGTGGACGCAATCATCGACGAGGAACGCGAGGCGCTCGGAATGAACGCGCGACGCCTGCCCGACGCCGAGATCGTCGACCGACTGCTTTACTCGCTCGTCAACGAGGGAGCGAAGATTCTCGAAGAGGGCATCGCGCTGCGAGCTTCCGACCTCGACGTGGTCTACCTCACGGGTTATGGCTTCCCTCTGCAGCGGGGCGGCCCGATGTTCCATGCGAGCCAGGTCGGGTTGGGACAGGTCCTGCGACGCATGAAGCAATTCGCTTCGAACCCGCACGCCGAGCCGGCGTCCTGGAAGCCCGCGAAGCTGCTGCTGCGTCTCGCGACCGCGGGACGCGGCTTCGATGATTCCGCGCCTGCCGCAGGACCTCGTGGAACCAGAACGAGAAAACGCCCGGGGGGAAAACGTCGTGGTTGATGCCGTCATCGTTTCCACCGCGCGCACCGCGCTCACGAAATCCTGGCGCGGCGCCTTCAACCTGAGCCACGGCGCTACGCTCGGCGGGCACGTGGTGCGTGCCGCAATGGAGCGCGCGAAGCTTGATCCCGCCTCCGTCGAAGACGTGCTCATGGGGTGTGCCAACCCGGAAGGCGCGACGGGCTTCAACATCGCGCGTCAGATTGCGTTGCGCGCCGGCTGCCCGGTGACCACCGCGGGCATGACGGTGAATCGCTATTGCTCTTCGGGTCTGCAGACCATCGCCATTGCCGCGCAACGCATTGCCGCGGGGGAGGGCGATATCTACGTGGCCGGCGGCGTCGAATCGATCTCCTGTGTGCAGAACGATCGCATGAACCTCTTCATGGCGAAGGAAACCTGGCTCGAAGAGCACAAGCCCGCCATCTACTGGAACATGCTCCAGACCGCCGAAACCGTTGCGCGCCGCTACGGGATTCCACGCGATGACCAGGATCGCTACGGCGTCCAGAGCCAGCAACGCGCCGCGGCCGCGCTGGCCGCGGGCCGCTTCCAGGCGGAGATCGCGCCAATCGAGGTCGTCATGGGCGCGGCGGACCGCGACAGCGGCCGGCTGCTGACAAAAGCCGTCACGGTGGCCACCGACGAAGGCATACGCGCCGACACCAACTACGAGGCGGTGGCGAAGATTCGCCCGGCGAGCCCGGGCGGAGTCATCGCGGCCGGCAACGCCAGCCAGTTCTCCGACGGCGCCTCGGCCTGCGTGGTCATGAGCGCCGGCCGCGCCGAAAAACTGGGACTCGCGCCGTTGGGGATCTTCCGCGGCTTCGCCGTGGCCGGCTGCGAGCCCGACGAGATGGGCATCGGGCCGGTGTTTGCAGTTCCCAAGCTGCTCGAGCGCACCGGCAAGACCATCGACGACATCGATCTGTGGGAGCTCAACGAAGCCTTTGCCGTGCAGGTCATCTACTGCCGCGACAAACTCGGCATTCCCGACGACCGGCTCAACGTGAATGGCGGTGCCATTGCGCTGGGCCATCCATACGGCATGACCGGCTCACGGCTGGTGGGGCACGCGCTCATCGAGGGCAAGCGTCGCGGCGCCAGGCTCGTGGTGGTCACGATGTGCATCGGCGGCGGAATGGGTGCCGCCGGCCTTTTCGAGGTGGTTTAGCCCGACTCGCCCTCCGGAGGCCGCATGCTGAAAAATGTCATTGCACTGGTCATTGCGCTGGCACTGGGTGCGCTGGGGTATTCGTGGTGGATCAACAAAGATGCGGAGGAAAGTCCGCTCAATGTCATGGTTACGCAGATGCGCACCCGCGCCATCATCGAGCACGAGCGTCAGGTCACCGTCTGGTACAAGTCCTGCCCTGAGGTCAAGGGCGTCAATCCCCAGGTCATGGTCATCTGGCCCGCAAAGCTCAACTACGAGCTGGACCTGGCGGAGACCAAGCTGTCCCTCAGTGCCGACGGAGTGTTGCGTGCCGACACGCCCCCGATCCGCGGCGACGATCCTTCGGTGCCCTCGGACGTGGGTGAATACCTGGCACAGACCTCGTTCTGGACGCTCGACAGTGAGCAGGCCATCGTCATGCGGGAGATGCAGAAGGCCACGCCGCTGGCGCGCCATCTGACTGCCTATTTCCTCAGAAATGACGTGGGGTTGAGCGCGCAGTTCAAAGAAGAACTGGAAGCTTATTTGCGGGGCATTTCGGGCGCCCTGGCGCTGCCGGTCAAGCGCATCGAGATCAACATTCCGGAAGTGGAAGTGAAAATACCGCCGCGTCCCGAGTTGAGCCTGTGCGAGGGCACGATCGCCCTCGCCAACGGCTTCGGGTTCGCGCGACGCCAGGAGGATGGCGCGGTCGTTGGCATCTATCCGCGCAAGAGTCACGCCCCGGAAAATTCGCCAGCGCCAAAGCCAACTCCGTAAACCATTTGCAGACGCGCCAGCTATCATCGGCGCGAAACCATTCGTCCCACTCAACGGAGATCCGTCTATGGAAGCTGTGGATGTGCGTGGCCGGTTTGTATGGCACCAGTTGATGACTCGCGACGTGCCCGGCGCAAAAAAGTTTTATTCAAAGCTGGTCGGCTGGAAGACGATGCCCTGGCCTCTCGATCCGTCGTACACCGTGTGCCACGCGGATGTCGGACCGGTGGCAGGCATCGCTGATATTCCGGGCGATCTGCCTCGCGACGTACCCTCGCATTGGGTGCAGTACATCGGTACCCGCGACGTCGATGGCACCGCGGACGCCGCGGTTCGCGCCGGCGGCTCGGTGATGAAAGCGCCGTCGGACATGCAGGGCGCGGGCCGTTATGCCGTGCTCAAGGATCCGCAGGGCGCGCTGTTCGCCATCATCGACCCAGAGAATGCGCGTGCCGAGTCCAGCGGTCCGCCGCCGCTCGGTACGTTTTCGTGGCACGAACTGGCGACCACCGACAATGAGGCCGCCTTCGCGTTCTACAGCGCGTTGTTCGGCTGGGACGCCATGCAGCGCATGGACATGGGTCCCGGCGGGGTCTACCTGATCTTTGGACAGAACGGCGTGCAGCGTGGCGGCATCTACATCAAGCCCGCCGTGTCGCAGGCTCCTCCCAACTGGTTGCCGTATGCGCGCGTACCGAGTGCCGACAAGGGGTTTGCCCTCGCCACATCTGGCGGCGCGACCGAGATGGTGTCGCCCATGGACGTGCCCGGCGGTGGCCGTATCGCGTCGGTGAGCGATCCCAGCGGCGCGGGTTTCGCCATTCATTCGATTGTCGAGGTTGCGGCAGCGCCTGCGAGCCCCGCTGCAAAACCGAAACCCAAAGCCAAGGCGAAGGCCGCGCCTGAACCAAAGCCGAAAGCGAAAGCGAAGGCGAAGCCAAAGGCGAAGGTCAAGGCAAAGTCGAAGCCGGCAAAGAGACCTGCGCCGAAGAAGAAGGTCGTGCGGAAAGCGGCCAAGAAGGTGGCAAAGAAAGCCGCCAGAAAGCCCGCGAAGAAGAAATCGAAGTCGAAGTCGAGCCGGAGGAAGAAGTGACAGGACGCCGAGACGTCATCAAGGCTGGATTGATGCTGGCCGGGGCGGGTTCACTGGCGTGGTCGGCTGAAAAATCCAAGGACGACGTGAAGCCACCGCCGCAGGGACCGGTCGCGACCAAGGCCGTGCCATCGACGGGTGAACGGTTGGCGGTGGTCGGCGTTGGCACCAACAACTACAGTCCCACCACGCCGGAAGAACGCGGCTCCCGCCGCGCGGTGCTGGCGGGACTTACGGCTGCCGGCGCTTCGGTGATCGACACCGCGCCGGCATATCGACAATCGGAAGAAGTGATCGGCCAGTTGCTGGCCGACATCGGCAATCGTCAACAGGCCTTCATCGCCACCAAGGTCACTGCCGATAACGGCAACCTGGCGCAGGGTGTGGCGATGATCGAGGAATCGAAACGGCGCCTGAAGACCAATGTGCTCGACCTGGTGCAGATCCACAGCCTCAACGGGGTGGACGTGCTGTTTCCGCACCTTTTCGATCTCAAGAAAAAGGGGCAGATCCGCTACGTGGGCATCACGACTTCGAACGGCAGTCAGCACGCCGCGATGACCGAGCTCATCAATTCGCAACAGCTCGACTTCGTGCAGGTGGACTACTCGATCGCGAATCGCGATGCCGCCGAGACCGTTTTGCCGGCGGCGATGGCGAAACGCGTGGCGGTGCTGGTCAATCTGCCGTTCGGCGGGCGCAATGCCGGGAACAATCTGTTCTCGCGCGTGCGCGGCGCCGAGCTTCCCGACTGGGCGGAGGAGATCGGCGCGCGCAGCTGGGGCCAGGTATTCCTCAAGTACGTGATCTCGCATCCGGGCGTGACGGTGGCCATCCCCGGCATGACCAGGCTCGAACACCTCGAGGATAACCTCGCGGCGGCACGCGGCCGCATGCCGGATGCCTCCATGCGCGCCCGCATGGAGAAATTCTGGGACCAGCACTTCGACAGTTGAGCAGCCTCACAATGGAAACGCCCGCGCAGGTGACCCCGCGCGGGCGTTTTCATTTCCGGTCGCGCTACTTGCCGACGGCGTAGGCGAGGGCGCCCGTCATCAGGTTGATCATGTAGGGCTCGCTCCACGACTCGTTGGTGTGGCCCAGCGCGCTGTAGAACACCCGGCCACCGCCAAAGTCATGGCACCACACCAGCGGATTCGGATTCACGTCGGCTTCGCCGTCACCGATGCTCTTGGGATCGATGGTGATGAGCAGCCGCATCGTCGGGTCGAAATCCTTGTAGTAGTACCACTCGTCGTTGCGCTCCAGCGTCTTCGGTAGTTTGGCGGTGGCCGGATGCCTGGCGTCGACCACCGTCACCGTGCCCTTGGGCGTGCCTTTCGGATGGCGTTCGAAGTATCCGCCGATCATCTGGCCGTACCAGCCCCAGGTGTAGTGCGAATCAGCCGCCGCATGCAGGCCGATGACGCCCTTGCCGCTCTTGAGGAATCCCTGCAACGCGTCGCGACGCGCTCCGGTAAACCATTCGGAATCGGGGTTCTTCGGGTCGGTGGATGTGCTCACCAGCACCAGCGCCTTGTACTTCGCAAGATTTTCGGCGGTGAACACCGCCGGATCCTCGCTGGTATCGATGACATAGCCGGCTTTTTCACCGAGCGACTTGATTGACGCGACTGCGGCGGGAATGGATTCGTGGCGATAACCGGTGCTGCCCGAGTACACCAGCACGTGCGGCTTGTCCTTTGCAGAAGCAGGCGCGACCAGCATCACAGCGAGCGCAGCGGTGAAGAGTCCGATCGACAGTCGGCGTGTGGACATCTGGGATCCTTTCTTGAAACTTGGCTTCGTTCGAGAATCTTATTTCGCGACCGGCAGCGGCACG
>Ga0207691_10006864_pt1 | contig 10986 bp, 9 predicted proteins | sample KBSM13metaG_FD_184327 | JGI IMG/M metagenome (GOLD analysis project Ga0207691, IMG submission 184327) | Miscanthus rhizosphere microbial communities from Kellogg Biological Station, Michigan, USA - KBS M1-3 metaG (SPAdes) (version 2) | ecosystem: Host-associated > Plants > Roots > Rhizosphere >...
GCGGCGGCGGCGCCGCGCATGGTGGCGGAGGCGTTCCGCGCGATGGCGTCCGGACGCCCCGGCCCGGCCGCGCTCGAATGTGCGATCAATGTGTGGGGCAAGCCGGGCGATGCAACGCCGGTTGCGCCGCTGACGGTCGATGAGCCGGCGATCGACGAGGACGCGCTGCGCGATGCCGCCAAGCGGCTCGGCAACGCGAAGAACCCGATGATCGTGGTCGGCGGCGGCGCGCAGGACGCCTCGCCCGAAGTCACGATGCTGGCCGCGATGCTGCAGGCTCCGGTGCTGTGCGGCTTCCGCCGCGGCCAGGGCGTACTCGATTCACGCAATCCGCTCGCCGTGACGCTGCCGCTCGGCCACGAGCTGTGGGGCGAAGCCGACGTCGTGCTCGCGGTCGGCACGCGGCTGTTCTTCGAGCACACCATGTGGGGCGTGGACGACGATCTCGCGATCGTCGCGGTCAACGCCGACGCTGAGGAGCCCTCGAAGCATCGCAAGCCGGCGGTCGAACTGATCGGCGACGCGGCGCCGGTCCTGCGGCGTCTGATAGACGTGCTGCCATCGCACAGCAGGAAGCGTACATCGCGGGTCGGCGAAATGCAGGAACGGCGCGCGCGCTGGGACGGAAAGCTCGCCGCACTCGGCCCGCAACTCGCGATCCTCGCAGCGATCCGCGCCGAGCTGCCCGAGAACGGCGTTTTCGTCGACGAGGTCACGCAGATCGGCTTCGCGGCGCGGCTCGCGTTCCCGGTCTATCACCCGCGCACGTTCCTCTCGCCCGGCTATCAGGACAATCTCGGCTGGGGCTACGCGACCGCACTCGGCGCGCAGGACGCGCGGCGCAACGTGCCGGTCGTGTCGATCAACGGCGACGGCGGTTTCATGTACACGGCGAACGAACTCGCGACCGCGGTGCGCCACCGCATTCCCCTCGTGGCCATCGTGTTCGCCGACGGCTCGTTCGGCAATGTGCGCCGCATCCAGGAGGAGAACTACGGCAACCGGCTGATCGCGAGCGATCTCGCCAATCCGGATTTCGTGAAGTTCGCGGAAGCGTTCGGCGCCGCAGGCGAGCGTGTGCGCACGCCGGAGGACCTGCGCGGCGCTCTGCGGCGCGGCTTTGCACGGCGCGACGGGCCGACCCTGATCGAGATGCCGGTCGGCCCGATGCCGAGCCCGTGGGAATTCATCTTCCGGCCGAAGGTGCGGGGTTAGTCCCGCCCCCGATGCCGTCCGGTGAGGCGGCCGAATTCGGGCAGGTCGCGCACAGCGGGCAGAATGAACTCGCGTTCGTTCGGGCGCGGCGCGCTCGGCCAGGCGATCATCTTTTCCGGCGCCAGCACGTAGAGCACGACCGCCGCGGTCGGACCTGCGGCCATCACGCGCTCGACCCTGTCGGGAACCATTACGGTACGGCCGGTCGCATCCTTGACGTCGGCCGTATGGGCGCAGGTGAAACCTACCAATAATCCCATCATGGCAAATAGATAACGCACGACCTTCGATCCTTTTGTGATCGAGCCGACAGCCCCTCCATGCCCGCCGGCATGGCCATGAAACGCCGCGCGCAACCCGCGACAGCGATGCCCGACTCCGGTAAGAAGCCGAAATGGAGCCTATCACGACCACGAAGGAACTGGCCGCCGTCTGCACCCGGCTGGCGAAGCATCCCGTCGTGACCGTCGATACCGAGTTTTTGCGCGAGACGACCTATTTCCCGATCCTGTGCGTCGCGCAGATGGCGAGCGCCGACGAGGCGGTGGTGGTCGATGCGCAGGCCGAGGGGATCGACCTCGCGCCGTTCTTCAAGCTGATGGCGAATGAGAAGGTGCTGAAGGTCTTTCACGCCGCGCGGCAGGACATCGAAATCGTCTGGCACCGCGCCAAGATCATTCCGCACCCGGTGTTCGACACGCAGGTCGCCGCGATGGTGCTCGGCTATGGCGACTCGATCTCCTACGACCAGCTGGTGCAGCGCATCACCGGCGACGCGCTCGACAAGTCGCACCGCTTCACCGACTGGTCGCGCCGGCCGCTGACCGCGGCACAGCTCAAATACGCGGTGTCCGACGTGACGCACCTGCGCGACGTGTACACGGCGCTCGCCGCCGACATCGCCAAGCGCAAGCGCGACGAATGGGTCGACGAGGAGATGAAGATCCTCACCTCGCCGGAGACCTACCGGGCCGAGCCGGAGAACGCGTGGCAGCGGCTCAAGACGCGCGCGCGCAAGCCGAAGGAGCTTGCGGTGCTGATGGAGGTCGCGGCCTGGCGCGAGCGCGAGGCGCAGGCGCGCGACGTGCCGCGCGGGCGCGTGCTCAAGGACGAGGTGGTGGGCGATCTGGCGGTGCAGGCGCCGACCACGATGGAGAAGCTCGCCGGACTGCGCTCGCTGCCGAAAGGGTTCGAGCGCTCGAAATGGGGCCACGACATTCTCGAGGCGGTGAAGCGGGGGCTGGCGCGCGACCCGAAGTCGCTGCCGCATCTCGAGCGCGGCCGCCAGGCACTGAACGGCACCGCGACGGTGGAACTGCTGAAGGTGCTGCTGCGCATGACTGCGGAGCGCAACGGCGTCGCGGCGAAAGTGATCGCGACGGTGGACGATCTGGAACAGATCGCCGGCAGCGACGAGGCCGACGTGCCGGCCCTCAAGGGCTGGCGGCGCGAGATGTTCGGCGAGAAGGCGATCGCGCTCAAGCACGGGCGGCTCGCGCTCGCGGTCGAGAAGCACCGCGTGGTCGCGGTGGAGCGGTAATCCGGCGCATGATCCCGAAAAGGCCTGTCCCCGCACTTGATCCGGGATGGCAACAGGTTTTCGGATAAGACCATGCGCAAAGAGTTATTCGCTGCGACACCGAAAGCTGTTTGGTTGCGGTGGCGCATCGGCTAATGAGGCTCGAACCTCGAAAGGATCATCCCATGTCGGCAGACGGCACCTGGAACCTGACGATGCAGACCCCCATGGGCGAGCGGCGCAGCACGCTGACGCTGGCAACCTCCGGCGGATCGCTCACCGGCAGCCAGGAAGCGGAAGGCAACACCACCGACATCACCGACGGCTCGGTGAGCGGCAACGACGTGTCGTGGAAGGTCGCGATCACCAATCCGATGCCGCTGACGCTCACCTTCAGCGGCTCGGTGAACGGCAATACGCTCAATGGAACCGCCGACACCGGCATGTTCGGCAGCTTTCCGTTCGAGGGCACGCGGGCGTAACAACATACCGCGGACCCGCATCAGCATCACTTCTGCGGAACATCAAGTTAACCCATGAGACTGGTGCGGCCGGACGTGATAGTCTGACGGCGTTCACATCGGGGGAGCACCCCATGCGCCTCACAACCCGTGATCTTCCTCTGGTGCCGCTGCTATTGCCGGTCGTCGCGATCGGGCTGTTCCCGCTCGTGATGCTGCCGTTGCTCGGTTATCTCGGCTTCGTGGTGCTCGGCATCCTGATCGGCTTCGCCGCCGTGATGGCGCAGCTCGAGGAACAGGGCGCACACACCCGCCACGTCATCAGCCACGGCAGTTTGAACCGCGCCGAACAGGCCAGCTACAATCACGACCAGCAGGCGCTGATGCGCTCGCTTTATGCGGTGAAGATCGTCAGTGCCGGCCTCATCGTGCTCGGCGCCGGCGGATTCATGCTGACGCGCTGACTACTTCTTCCCCGTATCCATCACGGGCTCGCGGCCGACCAGTCGCGCGAGCTGGCGCAAGCGGGCGAACAGCCGCTCGCCGGCGAGCGCCGAGAAGCGCCCCAGCAGCTTGAGCTTCAGCTTGCCGCGCTCGACCACCATCGGCGTATGCGGCAGCACGCCCGGCATCGAGGCCGACGCGAGATAAGCGACGCGCAGCGAGGCGCCGAGCACGCGCGCGCGGTCGAGCATGCGCGCATTGGCAAGCTCCAGCACGTGCGGCGAGAGATCGTCGTCGAGCAGCCCGACATGGCGGAAGAACACCGCGAGCGAGAGGAACGCGCGGCCCGGATGATCGACCGACACGAAGGCCGCGTTGGCGATGATGTTGAGCGACTGCTCGCCGCGATAGTCCGGATGGGCGCGCCAGCCGATGTCCGCCAGGAGACACGCGGCGTGGCGCAGGCGGCGCTCCTCGGCGGTTTCGTCGAGACCCGACGACGCCATGAAGCGGTCGGTCCACGGGATCAGTTCCTGACAATGCACCGGCGAGCGCGAGCGCAGCTGATTGAGATCCTGCGCGGCCGAGATCAGACCGTCCTCGGCGCGCACGCGCGCCGGCAGTTCCGAATAGAGCAGCCCTTCGCGCACGCCGAGCGCCGAGATCACGATCTCCTTCGGCTTCATGATGCGCACGATGTGCTCGAGCACCAGCGCCGCGTAGGCGAGCAGCGGACGGCGCGCCTCGTTGACCATCTCGATGCGCGACAGCATCTCGGGGTTGACGCGGTGAACGAGGCGGGAAAACTCCAGCGCCTCGCGCGCCGAGATGACGTAGCCGTGCATCACGTGCAGCGGGTAGCCGGTCTGGAACATGTGCAGCCGCGCGAGCGCGCGCCACGTGCCGCCGACCGCGTAGAAGCGCCGGCCCTCGCCCTGCTTGAGCATGTGCGCCTGCTGCAGCGCCTTGCGCACGATCTTCTCGGCCTTCTTGACCGATTTTTCCGAGAGGTCGAGCAGCGCGAGGCTGCCGAGCGGGAGCGTGATGCCCTTGCGCGCGTGATGGCCGCGCACGTCGACCAGTTCGAGCGAGCCGCCGCCGAGATCGCCGACGATCCCGTCCGGCCGGTACATGCCGGACACGACGCCCAGTGCGGACAGGTGCGCTTCGCGCTTGCCCGACAGCACCGCGATCTTCTTGCGGCAGATGCGCTCGGCGGTCGCGATGAAGTCCGGCCCGTTCTCGGCGTCGCGGCAGGCGGCGGTCGCGACGCACCACAGCTTCTTCACGCCGGCCTTGTCGCATAGCGCGCGGAAGCGGCGCAGCGCGTCGAGCGCCTTCTCGACGGCGTCGGCTGCCAGCAGGCCGGTCGATTGCACCTCGCGGCCAAGACCGGCGAGCACCTTTTCGTTGAAGATCGGCGTCGGCGAGCGCGTCAGCCCCTCGTAGATGACGAGGCGCACAGAGTTGGACCCGATGTCGATGACGGCGATGGAATGACCGACGTCGAGCCGTCCCTGCGCCGGGATGATCGCGCGCGAACGCGGCTTTTTCTTCAGACGCATTTTCTTCGGCGAACCGGTACCCACTTCGCCGGAAAATGCTTTAGCCGCGCTGGCGGCGCGTAAGGCTGCGGGGCGACGACTCTTTGAGCGATTTGCCACGGCCCGACAAGCTCGGATTTGTCATGAAATACTTGTGGGCGTTGAACGGCTCTTCGCCCGGCGCGGCCTTGATACGCATCGAGGTGCCGTCGGGCAAGAGGTTCCAGCTCTGCTCGTTGTCCTTGAAATTCGCCACCATGATCTGGTCGATGACCTGCTCGTGTACGGTCGCGTTGAGAATCGGGCAGAGCACCTCGACGCGACGGTCGAGATTGCGCGGCATCATGTCGGCGGAAGAGATGTAGATCGCGGCTTTGCGGTGCGGCAGGCCGTATCCGCCGCCGAAACAATAGATGCGGCTGTGTTCGAGGAACCGGCCGATGATCGACTTGACGCGGATGCGCTCGGACAGACCGGGCACGCCGGGCCGCAGGCAGCAGATGCCGCGCACCACGAGGTCGATCTCCACGCCGGCACCGGAGGCGTCATACAGCGCGTCGATGATCTGCGGATCGACCAGCGAATTGAGCTTCATCCAGATCGCGGCGGGACGGCCCGCCTTGGCATGCGCGACCTCATCGGCGACGTGATCGAGGATGCGCTTCTTCAGGTTGAGCGGCGAGACCGCCATCTTTTCCAGCTCGGCCGGCTCGGCGTAACCGGTGATGAAATTGAAGATGCGCGCGACGTCGCGCGCGATCACGGTGTCGGTGGTGAAGAACGACAAGTCGGTATAGATGCGTGCTGTCACCGGGTGATAATTGCCGGTGCCGACGTGAACGAAGGACTTGAGCGCCCTGCCCTCGCGCCGCACGACCAGCGAGAGCTTGCTGTGGGTCTTCAGCTCGATGAAGCCGTAGACCACCTGCACGCCGGCGCGCTCGAGATCGCGCGCCCAGCGGATGTTGGCTTCCTCGTCGAAGCGCGCCTTCAGCTCGACCAGCGCGGTGACGGACTTGCCGGCTTCCGCCGCCTCGGCGAGCGCCTTGACGATCGGCGAGTCCGACGACGTGCGATAGAGCGTCTGCTTGATCGCGACCACGTTCGGATCGCGCGCCGCCTGATTGAGGAACTGCACCACCACGTCGAAGGACTCGTACGGGTGGTGGACGATCAGGTCCTTCTGGCGGATCGCCGCGAAGCAGTCGCCGCCCTGATCGCGGATGCGCTCGGGAAAGCGCGGATTATAGGGAACGAATTTGAGGTCCGGGCGGTCGACCGAGACGACCTGCGACAGCTCGTTGAGTGCCAGCACGCCGTCGACCAGGAACACCTCATCGTCCGCCACGCTGAGCGCGCGCTGCACGAAGGCGCGCAGCTCCGGCGGGGTCGAGGCATCGACTTCGAGCCGGATCACCGAGCCGCGGCGGCGGCGCTTCAGCGCGGACTCGAACAGCCGCACCAGATCCTCGGCCTCTTCTTCCACTTCGACGTCCGAGTCGCGGATGATGCGGAAGCCGCCCTGCCCCTTCACGGCGTAGCCGGGGAACAGCCGCGCGATGAACAGGCCGGTCGCATGTTCCAGCGTGATGAAGCGCTGGCCGCCGTTCTCGGGATCCGGCAGGCGGATGAAGCGATCGATCGTGCCGGGCACGCGAATGAGCGCGTTCATTCCGCGCCCGTCGGTCGCGCGCGCGAGCTGCAGCGCGATGGTGAAGCCGAGATTGGGGATGAACGGGAACGGATGCGCCGGGTCGATCGCGAGCGGCGTCAGCACCGGAAAGATGTGCTGCAGGAAATGATCGTCGAGCCAGGCCTTCTCGGCCTTGGTGACGTCGGTGCCGTCGACCAGGACGATGTTTTCCTTGCGCATATCCTCGCGCAGGGCCCGGAAGCGCGCCTGCTGATCGGCCGCGAGGCTGCCTACCGCCTCGCCGATGCGCACGAGCTGTTCGGCCGGTGTCAGGCCGTCCGGGCTTTTCTCCACGATGCCCTCGCGCACCTGGTCCTTCAGGCCGGCGACGCGCACCATGAAGAATTCGTCCAGATTGTTCGCCGAGATCGAGAGGAAGCGCAGCCGCTCCAGCACCGGATGGTTCTGGTTCTCGGCCTCTTCCAGCACGCGGCGGTTGAAGTGGAGCCAGGAAAGTTCCCGGTTGATGAACCGTTCGGGGCTGGTGGAGAGGTCATGGAGCGGCAGCACGGCAGCCACGGAGGCGCTGCCGAGCGCTAGCTCGCCAGATTCCTCTTTAAAAACAATAGCCTCGCTGCGATCAGCCATGGCGCCCAATGGAATACAGCAGGAAAACTAACCAGACCCTATGTCGGTTCGGTGACATGATGCCGCCTCTACAGGGGTCGGCGTCAAGGGACCGAAGCTGTCCGCAAGGGCAATGAGTCCGGGTATGGTCGCGCGGGTTTACGGTCTTCGGGGGATCGGTGGCGGACGGGGGCGTAACGACAGCAGAACCGGCGCGAGGCTACCGCGACACGATCGTTGCCGCCGCCTGCCTCGGACTGGTGTGGCCGGGCGACGCGCTGATCTATGTCGTGCTGCCGCTCTATCCCTCGGTGTTCGGGGTGGAGATCGCCACGATCGCGATCCTGCTGTCGGTCAACCGCGTCATCCGCATTGTCGGCTACGGCTGGGTGGCACCGCTCGCGCGGCGCTTCGGCGCCAACACGCTGACGGCGGCCGCCTGCGCGGCCGGCGCGCTCTCGACGCTCGGCTACGGGCTGCTCGGCGGGTTCGTCCTGCTGTTCATCGCGCGGCTGATGTGGGGCGGCGCCTATGGCGTGATCAATCTCACCAACACGGCCTACGCCTACGGCGACGGACGCCGCGCGGGCATGCATGTCGGGCTCAACCGCGCGGTCAGCACCATCGGGCCGGTGCTCGCGCTCGGGCTCGGCGGCCTGATCGTCACGCTGACCGATCCGCGCGTGGTGTTCGTGATCTACGGCGTGGTCGGTTTGCTTGCGGTGCCGCTGGCGCTGACCCTGCCGCGGCTGCGCCATCCGCCGGGCGATGCGCCTGCGCGCGCCAGCGGCCGCTGGACCGTCAGCCCGCTCAATCTGTTCTTCTTCGTCGTTGCGCTCGGCGCCGACGGCGTGTTCACCGCCACGCTCTCGACGTTGCTCGCCGACCTGATCCCGGTGACGTCGGCGCTGATCGGCGCGGGCCTGCTGCTCGCAGGCCAGCGGCTGATCTCGGTGATCCTCTCCTTCGTCAGCGGGCCGCTGGTCGATCGGTTCGAGGCAAGCCGCCTGCTGGTGCCCTGCGGGCTGGTCATCGTTGGCGGGCTGTCGGCGATCGCGGCGGGTTACATTTATTCCGGCGCGGTCGTGCTGATCGTGGCGCGCGCGCTGTTCGCCATCGTGTCGCCGGTGATCGCCGCGCAGCAATCGACCGACCGGATCGGCGCCATCGCGTCCTATGCGACGTGGTCGGATTGCGGGCTGGCGGCCGGCGCCTTCATCGGCATCGTGGGGATGGAATGGGCCGGCTATCCGGCGACCTATGCGATGCTCGCCGCCATGATGTTCGCCGCCATCGTGTGGTTCAGCTTGCGCCAAGCAACTCCGCCGCCAGCGCGCGCGTGACGCCGCGCTTCTGCCGCAGCGCTTCGCGGTCGAGCTGAGCGACCGCTTCGCGCGCCGCCGCGAACGAGCGCTCGATGCGCGTCGCCAGATAGGCGATCAGGCTCTCGTCGACGCTGAGCTGCCGGTCGGCGAACAGTTTCACCATCACGGCGCGCAGCAGCGCATCGTCGGGCGCGCTTACCGTCACCACCGGGAGGGCGCGCAGCCGCGACACAAGGTCGGGCAGCGCCACGCCCCAGGTTGCGGGCGCCGATCGCGCCGTCAGCAGGAGGTAGCCGTCCTCCTCGCGCACCAGATTGAGCAGATGAAACAGCGCGCGCTCGTCGAGTTCGGCGGATGCATCCTCGACCACCAGCGCGCCGGTCGCGAGCGAGCCGAGCAGATCGGTCTCGCCGAGCGCCCGCGCCGCGACGCGGCGCGCGCCCGCCTTCTCGGCCCAGATCGCCGCGAGGTGGCTTTTCCCCGCACCTTCCGGGCCGGTGAGCGCGAGCACGCGATCGGCCCAGTCGGGCCAGCGCTCGATCGTCGCGAGCGCATCGGCGTTCGACGTTCCGGTGAGAAAATCATCGCGCGCGAAACTCTCCGCGTGCGGCAGCGCGAGCGCGAGCTGACGCGGGACATTCATGGGGCGCGGTCCGGCTCCGTGCGCTTGACCGTGAAGCCGACCCGACTGCTCGCCGGCTCGCCGGTATAGAACGGGCTTTGGAGATATCGCTTGAGCGCGAAGCGCACGAGCACACCCATCACGGCCGCGAGCGGCACCGCGATCAGCAGTCCGACGAAGCCGAACAGATAGCCGAACGCGAACAGCGCGAACATCAGCCAGACCGGATGCAGCCCGATGCTCTCGCCGACCAGCTTCGGCGCCAGCACATAGCCTTCGAGGAACTGGCCGACGAAGAAGATGCCGAGCACCACCAGGATCGGCGTGTATTCGGGCCAGAACTGCGCGATCGCGACGCCGCCGGCGAGAATGAGCCCGGTCATCGAACCGACATAGGGAATGAAGGTGATGATGCCCGACACGAGTCCGATCAGCAGGCCGAAGCTGAGGCCGCTCAAGGTGAGCGCGACGGCGTAGAACGAGCCGAGAATCAGGCACACCGCGGTCTGGCCGCGCATGAAGCCCGCGATCGCGTCGTCCATCTCGTGCACGAGGCCGTGCACGGTCTCGCGATGCTGCAGCGGGATCCAGTTGTCGACCGCGCGCACCATCCGGTTCCAGTCGCAGAGCAGATAGAACGCGACCACCGGCGTCACGACGACGAGCGAGAACACCGAGATCAGCGCCTGCCCGCCGGACCACACCGACTTCAGGAAGGTCGCGGCCCAGCCGGCGCCCTGTTTGACGATGTCGCCGAACTGCGTATCGCCGACACCCTCGCCGAGGATCTTGCGCAGCCATTCGCGGTTCGGATCCATCGCGAGCGTCTGCAGCCGCTGCACGTAGCCCGGCAGCTTCTCGATGAACGCGCCGAGCTGCCCGATGACGACCGGCACGAACAGGAGAATGAGGATCACGAAGCCGAGCACGAACGCGCCGATGATGACCAGCGAGGCGACCATCCGGTTGACGCCGAGCCGCTCCAGCCGGTTGGCGAGCGGATCGAGCAGATAGGCGAGCGCCATGCCGGCGACGAACGGCAGCAGGATTTCGCGCAGGATGTACAGCGCGATCACGCCGGCAAGCAGTGTGAGCACCCAGAATGTCATCTGGCGCGTCAACGTCATCGCAAAATCCGTCGGCTGGATTGGTGGAGCATGATCTTTTCCGAAAACCGGTGTCGATCCCCGATCGGGGTCGAGGACATGCTTTTCGGATCGTGCTCCCCCCGTCAGCCCGGCGCCCGTTGTATCACGCGACGCCCATGTGGCGCACCCATTCGCGCAAATACACCGCCACCGACGCGAGCGTGAGGATCGTGACCGCCGCCATAAGGGCCTTCAGCGCCCAGCCGGCGTTGAAACCGAAGCCGTGGGCACCGAGCACCAGCCCGACCAGAAGCAGCTGCGCCGCGGTGTTGAGCTTCGACACCGGATGGGGTTTCACGCTGACCGGCTTGTCGATCAGCCAGGAGAACAGCACGCCGCCGACGATCAGCAGATCGCGCGACACCACCAGGATGACGAGCCAGGGCTCCAGCCTGTCGGTGATCCCGAGCGAGACGTAGATCGCGACGACCAGCACCTTGTCGGCGAG
>Ga0207691_10006865_pt1 | contig 10985 bp, 6 predicted proteins | sample KBSM13metaG_FD_184327 | JGI IMG/M metagenome (GOLD analysis project Ga0207691, IMG submission 184327) | Miscanthus rhizosphere microbial communities from Kellogg Biological Station, Michigan, USA - KBS M1-3 metaG (SPAdes) (version 2) | ecosystem: Host-associated > Plants > Roots > Rhizosphere >...
TGGTCAGAATCAGTCTCGGAGTTATATCAAGGTAGCAGCGCATTGCCTTTTGTGGCGCACTACAGTGATAAGCAACGACTGGATGCGACACAGGGGGCTTTGCCATTTGCCGCCTCTCCCGTACCGCTGCGCGCAATCTACTTGCTCGTTCCGGAGCCAGCCCATCAAGGCAAAGACGTAGAGATTTGGCCCGCAAGAGGTCAGGAGGCGTTTCGAGAGGTAGCAAAAGGTTTGCATAGATTGGATGTGACGAACCGTAGTGAGCTGCTGCATCAGTTTGAACTCGTCTCCAAAGTTGTTGCTGCAGTTCGAGAGCGTGGTCGAAATACCGTAGGTGCGCGCGTAGGCCCGCACCAAGTGATCGGAAGCCGCCTTGGACGCTGAATAGGGAGAGCTCGGGTCGTACGGTGTCGTCTCGCTGAACAGGCCAGTGGGGCCGAGCGAGCCGTAAACCTCGTCGGTGGACACGTGATGAAAGTGGATGTGACTCAGCGTCCGCACCACCTCGAGCAGCTGGTAGGTGCCGAGGATGTTGGCCTGCATGAACGCGCCAGGGCCCACGATGCTTCGGTCGACGTGACTCTCGGCGGCAAAGTGCACGAGCGTATCCACCGCGTGCTCGCGGCAAAGTCGAGACACGAGCTCGGAGTCGCCGATGTCACCTTGGACGAAGGTGTAACGCGCGGGATCCACCGCGCCTGCCACGTTGTCGGGGTTCGCCGCATAGGTGAGCAGATCTAGATTGACGATCTTGCCGCTGAACCCAGCCTGCCGGAACAGAAAGCGAATGAACGCCGAGCCGATGAACCCGCAGCCGCCGGTGACCAGAACGTTTTGAGGTTGTCTGAGTGTCGTCATTTACCGAGCGAAGCCTCTCATCTCAGCTGGGCGCGTGTTCTAGCGCGGTTTGTAGCGCGGTTTCTTGTTCGGCGCGGGAGAATTGCAGCTCGTGGAGCCGGGCGTACAGGCCCCCTTGGGCCATCAGTTCGCCGTGCGTGCCCTGTTCGACGACACGCCCCTTGCGCAGCACCAAGATGCGATCGGCTTTTTGCACGGTGCTCAGACGGTGCGCGATCACCAGCGCGGTGCGGCCGCGCATCAGCTCCTCCAGCGCGCGCTGCAGGCGGGCTTCGGTGTCGCTGTCGACGCTGGCCGTGGCTTCGTCCAAGATCAGAATTTGCGCGTCGCGATAGAGCGCGCGCGCGAAGGCGATCAACTGGCGCTCGCCGCTCGAAAAATTAGAGCCGTATTCATCGACGCGCGTGTCGATGCCGCGCTCGCGTGAGGCAAAGAGATCGAGCGCGCCGATGCGACGCAGTACGTCTTCGACGCGCGTGCGGTCGGGCGTGTCCGAAGCCGCCACGTTCGTGGCGACCGTGCCCGGGAAGAGCACGACGTCCTGCGGGACGACCGCGAAACGGCGCCGCAATTGCTCGCGCGCCAGGCCGGCCACGTCATCGCCAAAAGCGCGCACGGTGCCGCTGTCGATCTCGTACAAACGCAGCAAAAGCGCCGTGATCGTGGTCTTTCCGGAGCCGGTGGGACCGACCAGCGCGATGCGCTCACCGCGCCTGGCCGAAAAGGTCACGTCGGACAGAACCGGGGTGCCCGGCTTGTAGCTGAAGCTGACGCCCTCGAACTGGAGCGCGAGCTCCGGATCGCCCGCGGGCTTGCCCACGCGGGCGGGCGCGTCGGGCTCCACCACGTCCAGCAAGCTGAACACGCGCTCGGCGCCGGCCATGGCCGCCTGCAGCAGCGTGTAGCGCTGAGCCAGTTGCGAGATGGGCTCGAAGAACTGCGATAGGTAGGCGGTGAACGCCACCAAGGTGCCGAAGCTGACCGGGCGGTAAACAAAGGACGCGATCACCAACGCTAGGCAGACGGCAGCAATGGTGTCGATCGCGGCGTCTTGAATCGAGTCCCACTTGATCGCGCTCATGTTCGCGTCGCGATAGGAGAGATTGCTCTCGTCGAACTCGGCGGCCGCGGCTTCTTGGCGACCGAACGCCTGGATCAGGGTCATGCCCGTCACCTGCTCGTTCATGGTCGCATTCATGCGCGAGGTCTTGGCGCGGATGGCGCGAAACGCTTCGCGGATGTTGCGCCGCACGAGCACCACCAGCACCGCCATCGGCGGCACCGCGGCGAAGGCAAACAACGACAATCTCCAGTCCAAAACCAGCATCAGAATGACGATGCCGATCAGCCGCGCCAAGTCACCGACCGCGCTCAGCGCGCCGGACGCGAACATCTCCAAGATCGCGTCCGTGTCGTTGGTGACGCGCGACACCAGCCGCCCGACCAGCTGCTTGTCGAAAAAACCGAGCCGTAGTTGCTGTAGGAACTCGAACGCCTCGCGGCGCATGTCGGCGACCGCGCGCGCACCGGCGACTTGCACGGCGTACATTTGAACCAAGCCGAGCAGCTGCTCGGCGACGAGCACGCAGGCCAGCAGTAGGCCACCGTGAAAGAGCGCGACGCGGTCGCCATTCGCGACCACGCCATCGATCGCCGAGCGCATGATCAAGGGGCGCACGAGCGCGCCGGCCGAGGTCAGTAAAATCACGATCAGCGAGGCCCAGAGCAGCAAGCGATAGGGCACCAAGTAGCCCCACAGCCTCTTGGTCAGGCGCGCGTCGTAGGCTTTGCCGAAGCGTTCTTCTTCATGGAACGCTTTCAGGATGCGCTCGGTGCGCTTCTTGTCCGCGCGCCCGCGTTGCTCGCGCTCGCCGGCCACGGGCGGCGTCATTCGGCCACCTGTCGTTCGTCGGCAGCCACCCCACCGAGCTTGGCGAGCTCGCTCTCGATCCGCTGTTCTTCCGCGAAAATCGCGTAAATACCGCCGCTCTTGCTCAACTCTTGATGGGTCCCGCGTTCCACCACTCGGCCCTTTTCGAGTACGATGATCTGATCACAGTGGGCGGCGGCCGCCACGCGGTGCGTGATCAAGATCAAGCCTCGCTTTTGCCGCTGGCGATCGATGGCGTCCAAGATGGCGCGCTCGGTGCGAGCATCCACGGCGCTCAACGGATCGTCGAGCACCAGCACCTTGGGCTCCGAGGCGAACGCCGCAGCCAGCGCGACGCGCTGCTTTTGACCGCCGGAGAGCTGCACGCCACGCTCGCCCACCACGGTGTCGAAACCGTCCGGCAGATCGAGCACTTCTTGTTCGATGCACGCCTCGCGCGCGGCTTCTTCGATCTTGAGGACCGATTCGTGCTCATCCGGCTCATCGAGCGAAAAGCCGATGTTGCGCGCGACCGTGGTCGAGAACAAAAATGCATTCTGTTGCGCGTAGCCGACGCAGGCCCGCACGGTCGACAGCGGCAGGTCGCACACGTCGACTCCGTCCAAGAACACGCTGCCGCGAGGCGTGGGTTGCAAGCGCGCGAGCAGCACTGCCAGCGACGACTTACCGCTACCCGTGCGCCCGAGGATGGCCAGCGAGCGGCCTGCCGGAAGCTCGAAGCTCACGTCGTCCAGCACCTTGCGGTCGTCGTACGAGAACGAGAGGTGTTTGACCTCGAGCCGACCATTGGCGAAAGCGGGCAGCGCGCCATCGCCATCGACGATGTCGGGGACGGCGCTGAAGATGTCGGTCAGGCGCGAGAACGCGGCGCGCCCACGCTGCAGTAACCCGATCACGAAGCCGAGAGAAATCAGCGGCCAAGTCAGCCGCCCGAGCGCGCGGTAGAATGCCAGGAAACCGCCCGCGTCGAGCTCGCCGTGCAGCATCATCAAGCCGCCGTACCAAAACACGACCAACACTCCGACCGAGATGGTCGCGGTCAGGATCGGACCGAGCGCGCCGCGTAATCGCGCGAGCGACAAGCTCTTGTCCAAATACGCCTGGTTCGTCTGCTCGAAGGCCAGGATCTCCTGCGGCTCGAGCGCGAACGAGCGAATCACGCGCACGCCGGCTACGCTGGACAACACACGCGCGCTCATCTTGCCCAAAGCGTCTTGGTTGTCCCGCGTGCGCGTGTAGAAATGCTGCGAAAAGCCGCGCGTGATCAGCAGCACGAAGGGCAGCGGCGCGAGCGACGCCAAAGTCAACTTCAGCGAGATCGGGATGGTGACGGCCAGCGCGCTGATCAGCGCGAAGCCCGTGTTGATGATGTTCAAGATGCCGAAGCCGACCAACAGCCGAACTTGCACCAAGTCGTTGGTCACGCGGCTCATGATTTCGCCCGTGCTCATGCGACGGTAGAAGGAGGGACCGAGCTTGAGCAGACGCTCGAGGATTTCCTTCCTCAGCTCGTACTCCGCGATGCGACCCGCGTTGAAGATGGTGACGCGCGACAGCACGCGCACCACGAAGGCAGCCAACGCGGCGAGCACCAACAGCTCCCCCAGCGCGATCGCCTGCGCGCTTTGGCCCTGGGTGGCAAAGTTGATGGCGCGGCGCATGCTCGTGTCGAACCACCACTGGAATAGTTGGTAGGCGGCGAGCAGCACGAGGCCGACGCTGTAGCGCGGCGCGTGGCGGTAGAACTGCCCCATGAGCCGAACCGGCACGGGGGTCTGGGGAGAGCGAGCGGTGGTCACTGCGTGGGGCGAAGCCGAGGCGACGGCTTATAAGACCTTGCCGCCCAGCTGGTAAGCCCCCTCCCGCGCCAGGTCGATGTTGAGCCCAGAAGTGGGCGGGGCCAGCGCCGTCTCGGTCGTCCCTGCATTTTGCCGCCCCGCCACCCGCCCGGCGGCTGGCTTCCTTCGTGCTCCGGGTCCTTTCGACGACTAACTCGCGACGACCAACTCCGGCAGCAACTCACGGACGAGCTCGAGCAGCTCCTGCGCGGTAAATGGCTTGCGCAAAAAGCGCGCCCCGTCGGTCAGCGCCCCCACGTGCTCCGGCGAGTAGCCCGAGATGAACAAGACTCGGGCATTTTCGCACGGTTGGCGCAGGCGACGAACCAAGTCTTTGCCGGAGACCCCGGGCAGCACCAAGTCCGACAGGACCAGGCCGATTGATGAGCCGTACTGTTCGGCTTGGGCCAGCGCGCTGCGCTCATTGTGCGCGGTGATCACCGCGTAGCCGAAGGAACGCAGGATGCGGGCGGTCACGGCCTGCACTTGCGGTTCGTCCTCGATCAATAGGATGACGCCGGACTGTTCGGGGACGGCGACCGCCATGCGACCGGACGAGTCGGTGCTGGTCGCGCAGGGCAGATGCGCCACGTAGGCGAACTCCATTTCGGACAGCGGAGCGAGCTCCAGCCGCCCCCCGAGGCGCACCAACAACTGCTCGAGCGCCGACACCTCGGACGACTGCGCCAGAGCTTTCGACACGCTCATGCGCGGCGCGGACGATAACTCAGTCCCTGGTTGCTCTACCCGCACCACGATACGCGCGCGCGCATCGGCGGGTTGCATGACAGCACTCGAGTCGCCGACGGCCGCATCGTTCATACCGCGCGTTTCGATGACGATACGACCGTCAGTAGCGAGCAGGCTGCGCGCGGCGGTACACAAGCCGAGTACGATCTGCTCGAGTTGAGCGAGCGGCACCGCGACGGCCGTCACGTTCGGAGACAGCGCAACTTGCACGCTCACGGTGAGGCCCACGATCTCGGAGATGGATTGCTCCGCGCGTGCAACGACCTGATTCAGATCGGTGCAATGGTCGCCGGCATTCGCCGAACGAAACCGGCTGGCGAGCGCAGCTGAAGTCATCCCAACCATCTCATGGGACCCCCGATCAACTGCGGTGTCAACGCTCGCTCGACGAGTGAGTGCGAGAGTCGCTGCTGCCTTTCGGTACGTACCTGCACGTACCTCTGCAACTTCGTCCCATTCGGAGAACGGAAGAATCCGACGGAGCGCGATGGAATCGGCAGCACGCTTGGATTGCCGTCGTTAGCCGTAACTCCTCAGGACGGAGTTAGTGCGCGCTTGCCTTACATCGGACCACTTTGCGGCATGCCCGACACAGCGCGACGGGCCATAAAAATGCCTATGCGTTGACGCGCTTACGCGGCAGCGGCCAACTCGGGATCGGGATCGGAAACGCGGGGCGCGCGAATAAATAACCTTGCCCGTAGTGCGCGCCGGTGTCGATTACCGCCGAGAGCTCGTCCTCGGTCTCGATGCCTTCGGCCACCACCCGAGCGCCCAGTTCCTGGCACAGGGAAACGACTTGGCGCACCAAGATCTGCTGCCGCTTGCTCTTCTCGATGCCATGCACCAAAGCCAGATCCAGCTTCACGATGTGCGGCTCGAGGTCGATGATGCGCTTCAAGTTCGAGTGGCCTGCGCCCAAATCGTCCACGACCAAGAACGCGCCGCTGCGCGAGCAGATCTCTTTGAGCACATTCACACACAAGGAGAAGTAGTTGAACGCAGCCGATTCCGTGATTTCGAGATACACGGCACGCTCGTGAAAAAATAGCGGGTCATCCGGGCGAACTAGCCAGCCCTCGTCCAGCTCATGCGGGTGAAGGTTCACGAACAGTGGCGCGTCGGTGCAGCGGGAAAACACGACTTCGCGCACCTTTCTCCCCAGACTGCCGCAACAACGCTCCTCTTGAGCGCGCTCGAACAGCTTCATGGGATTCTTGAATTCCGGCCACTTGCAGCGCGTCAACGCCTCGAACGCGAAGGACGCGCCGGTCGCCAAGTCGACGATCGGCTGGAACACCACGTCGAGATCCGCGACCGTGATGTCGCGCACCGCCGACGCTCCTTCAGCCCGCGTTACCTGGCGAGCGACGGGGCGGGCGACGGGCTGGGTGGCGGAAGTCGGCCAGTCACGGCCGTCGGCGACCGGAGGCGGCGGAAGCGTCGCGATCTCGTCGGTTGCCGTTGCCGGAGGTTTCGGAAAGCGGACCATGGAACCAACTCATGGTAACGGCTCACGCTCCGGGCGCGATAAGTGCCGGCCGTGTCAAAATCGCGACACCGCTCCACGGTTGCTCAGCGCACAACCGCTACGGGAGGTAACACTTTGCTTCCTGCTCGTTCAGTACAAGCCGATGCTGAAGTGGAAGGCGCCGATGTCCTCCCAATAGCGCTTGTTGTCTCGATCTGGGAAAATATCATCGAGCACGCGATCGACGTTGAATCCGTAGTCGAACACCAGCGGTCCGATCGGAGTGGCGATGCGCAAGCCGGTGCCGACCGCGTACCTCAACTCGAACGCATTGACGCGGGCAGGGTCGGTCCATAGATTTCCAGCATCGACGAATAGCGCCGTCTCGATGCTGCTGGCCACGGGGATGCGCAGCTCCGCCCGTGGATTCAAGAACATGTCGCCACCACGGATCACGACATCCCTGATGGTTAGCCCGGAATTCGGGTCGAGCAAGCGCTTGGCGATGTCTTGCGGCACCAGCGAATCCTGTAAGAAGCCGCGCAAGGTGTCGACGCCGCCGAGGAAGAACAAGCGGTCTGGGTAAGTCTGCGAGCCCGAGATGAGATGTTGAATCACTCCCCAACGAAAGCTCACGGCCAAGGCCAAGCCCTTGTCACTCAAGCGCACGTAGCCCGCGACGCGACTCGTGTAGCGCAAGAAGTCGCTGTGCACGGCTTGAAAGGGATCGATCTGTTCCATGCTGCCGGGGGTCTGCACGGGCGAAGCGCAGGCCGTCTCTGTCGCGGCGGTTGAATCGAGCGGAATGGAGTTCACGTGCTCGACGCCCGCCGACAGAAAGGTGCCGCTAGTGGCATTGAGCGGGTTGTCGCGCCGATCCCAAGTAAAGCCGAGGCGTTGAGCCAGCACTCTCGATAGCCCCTGCGGCACGCGAAACAGCGCCTGCTGTGCCTTGTGATCCTGCAGGTAGCACTTGAGCGCGTTCTTCTGATCGTCGCCGAAGATCTGAGAATAGTTTCGTTCGACCGAGGTGCCGAGCTGCACCGAAATGCGGCGGTCGGGACGATAGGAGAGCGTCACGATGCCGGCGTCCTTGGTGATGCCGTAATCACGCGCGTTGTCCCGAAGATCTACGCCTTCTAGGCTGAGTCGGAACAGCGGACCGAGTCCGATGTTCGGAAACTCGACGGTCGCGGTGTTGCGCCGCTCCAGACGCTCACCGACGCTGAGCTCATTGTACTTCCGCTTCACGTCGTCTTCGAGAATGAACACCGTCGGCAGATAGCCGAGCTGCGAGCGCAGCGTGAGCGAGATGGCTTGACCGCTCAGGTTGCGGTGCCCGTACTCGAACGAAACACGCGCGCCCTCGCCCGTGCTGAAACCGGGCCGAACGTCCAGGTACTGCGGCACGCGCTCCTCGACCTCGACCACCACCACCTTTTCGCGCGCTGGCACGTAGGGATCTTCGAAGCCGACGTTGACGCTCGAAAAAACGCCGAGCGTGGCTAGACGTTCTTCGGTCTTGCGCACCAAGCTGCGCTGATAGAGCCCACCGACTTCGAGCGCCGTACGCGAACGAATCAAGCTCTCCTTGGTGCGATTGGCGCCCCGCACGACGATGCGCGAAACCCGCACCGGCTCACGTTCGCTGACGATGAAACGGACGCGCGCACGTGTGTGATCGAGCGACAGATCGAGCGCCGTTTCGGCCTCCGCGAAGGCAAAGCCTCGTTCCGCGTACTCGTCCAGCACGCGCCGCCGCGCCTTCTCGATTTCCACCTGAGAAACGGCCGCGCCGAGCTGAAGGTCGGCGATCGCCTGTAGCTCCTTCTCGACGATCACGCGATTGCCCTCGAAGCCCAGGTCGTACAGCGTGGCGCGCGGACCGAGCTTGATCGGCAAATGCAAGACCAGCGACGGCTCGCACTTCACGCCGTGCTTCGGATCCGGCACGCACGACAGCGAAGGGTCCACCGCCGCTTCTGAGAGCGGCAAGCCGATCGCATCGTAGCGGCACGCGGTGGGCGGCCGACGCGCGGGGCCGAGCGGCAGGCATTGTCCAGCCGCCGAGCGCGCTGAGCACGCTCGCCGCAGCATCTGGACCGGGCCGACACTGGCCGACAAGTAACCCTCCGAGCGGTACAGGTCTTGGACGTGCTTGATCGCGCGATCGTAGACGTCCGGGTCGTACACTGCCCACGGACTGACCTGATCGACCAGTACGCGCTTGCCCGTGCCCTCGATCGGCCCTTGCGTCGCGTCGAGCACGGCTGGGTCCACGGCGTCGAAAATGCGTCCCCCGGGAAGCTCGGACAAGAAGCTGTCGATTTCGCTGCCGACTTGCGCGGGGGTGCGCGCTCCGGTCAAGCAGGGGTATTCGCGCGCCACGACGTGCACGAGCCCCCCCTCGCGCACCACGAACACGATGTCCTGCATCGGGTCTTCGACTCGGCCTCGCTCGGAGTAGCGCACCTCCACGTCGAAGAAGCCGTGTTCGCGATAGAATTTGCTGACCTTCTCGGTCAATGCGGCCGGCGACAGATCGCTCGCGTTCTCGACGTCGAGCACGTTCTCGAGCTGACCCGCGTCGAAGTGGCGATTGCCCTCGAAGCGAAAGCGGACCTTGGAGTACGCGTAGACGGAGACCAGAAGCTGTGCCTGCTGCCCACCCGACAGGCCATGCGAGACCTTGGCGTGGTGAAAGCCGCGAGTGCGAAGCTCGGTCTCCAGCGCGCGATCGGCATCGCCGAGCGCGTCTTCGTTGGCGCGATCACCTTTGCCCAGCGCGTAGCTGGACAACGCTTCTGCCATGCCTTCCGCTTGCGGGTCTGGCCAGACAGCGAAGCGACGCACGGAGATGCTGCGAGCTTGCCCCGGAATGGCGTCGATCGTGAGCACGACCGACGCCGGATCGTCAGTGTCGACGGTCTCGACCGTGACGCGGGCCTGGTCGTAGCCTCGTCGTACGTAGAGAGCCAGCACGCGCTCCTGCAGTGCGCGCAACTCGGCCGCCGTCAGCGCGCCGCCTTGATGCACGTCCGAGACGCGCAGCACGTCGTCTTGGTCGAGCCCAGCGGCGGTCACTCGAATGTCGGCAATCAGCCGGCGTGGCACCACGCGAATCGTCAGCCGAACGCCGGCACTGCCTTCGGCCTCGACGCTGGCGCGCATGTCCGCGTAGCGTCCGCTGTCGCCCAGCTCGGCCAGGACGCGCCGCACCAGGTCGGCGGTGAGCAGCTGGCCGATGCGCGCATGTTCGATCAGCGGCGTCGCGGTCCAACGCCCGCCCTCGGTCAGCACCTGGATGCGCGCGATGGGGCGGCCGACGTAGGCCGACAGGTCCGGCGCCGATTGCAAGACCAAAGATGCTTCGTCCTCGGCCGCAAGCGCGCGATACGAGCTCAGCATCGAAAACGCGGCTAGCAGCACCCAAATCAGGCGCATCTGTCCAAGCCGCATGCCGCCTGTCTTACACCAGACTGCAGGGCCCGTGGTCACAAGCCGCGCCTGATGGATGAATCTACGCCAAGGAGTTGGCACGGGGGCCGTCCTCTACTATCCGGCCTTGAGTCATGGCGCGCCGAGCCACCAAAAGCGACCCTCAGAAAGCCGCACGAAAGAACGCGCCTCGCGATCCCCGACGCGGGAAACCACGGTTGTCGCGGCTGCTGTTCGGCTTGCTGGGCACTGGCTGCTTGCTCTTCTTGCTCGTTTGGTACGCCGTGCATCATTTCGACTGGGCGGGCCCGCTAGTGGCGGGCTCGCTGCGCGCCGTGTTCGGCGACGAGAGCGTCGCCAAGCTCGAAGACGTCGTCTACGGTGCCGAGGATCGCGTCAACCGCTTGCTGAAAAAGAACCAGCCGCCCAAAGCCTATTGGCAGGTCCCCGGCACTGCCTCGGCCGCGCCGAAGGCGGCCTTCGCCAGCCCGGCGCCGGTGGCAGAAGCTCCCCCCAGCACGCACGAGGCATTTCACCCCACGAACCCGGGCCCCGCGCTGAAGGAGTGGTCCGCGCCCGGGGATGGCGAGTGGTTGGGCCTTCAAGACGTACGGCATGCGGGTGAGCCACCACGCATGTACAAGACCTTGCTTCATCCGGACAAGGGCCGCTCTTGGGCCGAAGTGTTCGTGGTGGCGATCGATCTGAAGCAAGTGACCCTGTATCCGGTCCTGGGTAC
>Ga0207691_10006869_pt1 | contig 10982 bp, 9 predicted proteins | sample KBSM13metaG_FD_184327 | JGI IMG/M metagenome (GOLD analysis project Ga0207691, IMG submission 184327) | Miscanthus rhizosphere microbial communities from Kellogg Biological Station, Michigan, USA - KBS M1-3 metaG (SPAdes) (version 2) | ecosystem: Host-associated > Plants > Roots > Rhizosphere >...
AGTGCCGTCGCCCTCGATCTCGACCATGCAGATGCGGCAGTTGCCGGGCACCGAGAGGGCAGGGTGCCAGCAGAAGAACGGGATGACGTGGCCGCTCGCGCGCGCCGCCTGCATCACCGTCTGGCCTTCGGCGGCCTCGACGCGGTCGCCGTCGATGAAGATCTCAACCATCGACCGTCTCCGGGATCGCCCACTCGGCGCCTTGCGGCTCGAGCCTGCCGCCGCATTTCGAGCGGCCGTGGACGATCCAGTGCTCGAACTCGTCGCGGTACTTGGCGAGGATGCCGACCGTCGCGTAGCCGGCGGCGTCGCCCATGCCGCAGATCGTCGTGCCGTCGTTCGCCTCGGAGATCGCGATCAGGCGGTCGATGTCGTCGGGCTCGCCAAGGCCCGCGACGATGCGGTCGACGATCTTGTGGAGCCAGCCCATGCCCTCGCGGCACGGCGTGCACTGGCCGCACGACTCGTGGTGGTAGAAGCGGGCGAGCACCTGCAGCAGGCGGACCATGCACGTGCCCTCGGCGATGACGATCATGCCCCCCGAGCCGAGGCCCGATCCGGCGCCGGCGACGCTCGCGTGGTCGAGCGTGAGCGGCTCGATCTCTGCCGCGGTCAGCACCTTGGTCGAGATGCCGCCGGGGATGACGCACTTGAGCTTGCCGCCGCCGACGATGCCGCCGCAGTCCTCGTTCAGGAACTTCGCGAACGGATAGCCGTACTCGACCTCGTAGACGCCGGGCTTGCGGACGTGGCCCGAGATCGAGATCAGCTGCGTCCCCGGGCTCTTGGCGGTGCCGACCGCGCGAAACGCCGCTGCGCCGTCGCGGACGATGCCGGTGATGTTGGCGAGCGTCTCGACGTTGTTGACGACGGTCGGCCGCTGATAGAGGCCGCGCACGGTGAGGCGCGGCGGGCGGTTGCGCGGGTACGGTTTCTTGCCCTCGATCGAGGTCAGCAGTCCCGATGCCTCGCCGCAGACGTACGAGCCGGCGCCGCGGTAGACGATCATGTCGCAGACGAACGCGCTGCCGGTGATCGGTGCGCCGAGGAGGCCCGCGGCGTACGCCTCCTCGACCGCGCCGGCGATGCGCCGGTACGGCAGGTCGAACTCGCCGCGGATGTAGATGAAAGCGTGGCGCACCTGCAGCGCGTACGCCGCGATCAGCATCCCCTCGACCAGGAGGTGCGGCGCGTTCTCGAGGATCCAGCGGTCCTTGAAGGTGCCGGGCTCGCCCTCGTCCGCGTTCGAGCAGAGGTAGTGCGGCTGGTCGTCGTTGAGCTTGATGACGCCCCACTTGCGGCCGGCCGGGAACGCGGCGCCGCCGTGGCCGAGCAGGCCCGACGCGGCGACTTCCTGCGTCACCTGCTCGGGGCGCATATCGCGGACCACCTTCTCGAACGTCGCGTAGCCGCCGCGCGCGCGGTACGCCGCGAGCGTGTGCGAGTCCGCGGTGACCGGGAAGGTCATGATGAGCTTCCTGCCGGTCATCGCCTGAGCCTTTCGATCAGGGCGTCGAGCTTCTCGGGGGTCAGGTTCTCGTGGTACGTCTCGTTGACGACGACGACCGGGGCGGTGCCGCACGAGCCGAGGCACTCGACCGTCGAGAGCGTGAAGCGGCCGTCCTCGCTCGTCTCTCCCGGAGCGATGCCGAGCCGCTCGCCGATCTGTGCGACGACGCCCTCGGCGCCGCGCATCGAGCATGCGACGTTGCGGCACGCCTGCAGGTGCCAGCGGCCGATCGGGGCGCGGCGCAGCTGCGTGTAGTACGACAGCACCTCCTCGATCTGCATGCGCGGGACGCCGAGGTACGCGACGAGCTCGTCGATGTCGTTGTCGGCGACGAAGCCGCGCTCTTCCTGGATGCGGCGCAGGCACGGCAGCACCAGCGACGACTCGGATTGCGGTGGAAAGCGCTGTCGCAGCGCGTCGAACTCCGCGTGCAGCTCCTTCACCGGTCGCACTCCCCGCCGATCATGTTGATCGAGCCGAACGTCGGCACGATGTCGGCGAGCTGGCCGCCGTCGAGCATGCGGCTCGCCGCGCCCATGTGGACGAAGCTCGGCGAGCGGACGTGCACCTTGTGCGGCGTGCCGCCGCCGGTCGAGACGAGGTAGAAGCCGAGCTCGCCGTTGGGCGCCTCGTGCGCGCAGTAGACCTCGCCGCGCGGCACCACGGGACCTTCCATGACGAGCTTGAAGTGGTTGATGAGCGACTCGATCTGGCTGTAGACGAGCGTCTTCTCGGGAAAGGTGCAGCGCCGGTCGTCGACGTTGATCGGGCCTTCGGGCAGCATCTGCGCGAGCTGCCGCATCATGTAGACCGACTCGTCCATCTCGCGCATGCGGATGTAGTAGCGGTCGTAGTTGTCGCCCTGGATGCCGACCGGGACGTCGAAATCGAGCTCGGCGTAGGCGAGGTACGGCGTGTCCTTGCGCAGGTCGATCGGCACGCCGGTCGAGCGCAGGAGCGGGCCGGTGCAGCCGAGGCTCAGCGCTTCCGCAGTCGTGATCGTGCCGACGCCGCGCAGCCGGTCGATGAAGATGCGGTTGCGGTCGACGAGGGCGTGGACTCGGCCGACGAATTCCTCGTACTGGACGAGGATCTCCTCGAGGCGGACGAGCCAGCCTTCGGGCAGGTCGCGGGCGAGGCCGCCGATCCGGCCGTAGCTGTGCGTGACGCGCGCGCCGGTGAGCGCGGCGATGTGCTCGTACATGTAGTCGCGCACCATCACGAGGTAGAGGAACGCGGTCATCGCGCCCATCTCCATCAGCGCCGCCGCGACGCACGTCAGGTGGTCGACGACGCGCGAGTACTCGGAAAGGAGCGTGCGCAGATAGCGGCAGCGCGGCGTGATCTCGATTCCCATCAGCTGCTCGACGGCATCGCAGTACACGAAGTCGTTGATCAGCGGCGAGACGTAGTTGAGGCGGTCGACGTACGGGATCAGGTTGTGCCAGGTGTGGTCCTCGCACTCCTTCTCGAAGCCGCGATGGAGATACCCGCAGTGGACGTCGGTGCGCAGCACCTTCTCGCCGTCGAGCTCGGCGACGATCTGCACCGTGCCGTGCGTCGCCGGGTGCGACGGTCCGATGTTGACGATGACCGAACCCTCGGCCGCGTTCCTGCCGAGCGACGTGCGGATCGGGTTGGCGATCGTGGTGGTGTCCATCGTCGTCAGCCTTCGCGGTACGCGACGAGCGGCTGCTCGCGAAGCTTCGGATAGTCCTTGCGCAACGGGTGCCCTTCGAATCCTTCGTAGAGCAGGATCGGCCGCAGGTCGCGGTTGCCGCGAAAGACGATCCCGTACATGTCGTGGCACTCGCGCTCCATGTACGCGGCCGAGCCGTACAGGGCGCACAGCGAGTCGACGACCGGGTTGCCGGCGCCGACGCGCGTCTTCAGGCGGACGCGGACGCGGTGCCGGGTCGAGTAGAGGTGGTGGACGACCTCGAAGCGGAGCTCGTCGGCAGGCCAGTCGACCGCGGTGACGTCGAGCAGCAGGTCGAAGCCGAACTCGTCGCGCAGCCGGCGCGCGGTCGTGACGAGCTCGGCCGCCGCGAGGACGAGCACGATCGTGCCGTGCGAGACGGTCGCCGGGCCGGCCGCCGGGACGAGCTCGCGCTGCAGCGTGCCGAGGTCGTCGCTCGCCATGGTCAGAACCGCTCCGTGACGATCGGATGGCGCGAGCGCGCGATCTTGTCCTGCAGCTGCATGATCCCGTCGATCACGGTCTCCGGGCGCGGCGGGCAGCCGGGGACGTAGACGTCGACCGGAATGATCTTGTCGATGCCCAGCAGCGTCGCGTAGTTCTGGTAGAAGCCGCCGCTCGACGCGCAGACGCCGAACGCCATCACCCACTTGGGCTCGCACATCTGCTCGTAGACCTTGAGCAGGATCGGCGCCTGCTTGTGGGTGACGGTGCCGACGACCATCAGCAGGTCGGCCTGGCGCGGCGAGAAGCGCGGCAGCGCGGCGCCGAAGCGGTCGGTGTCGTACGGCGAAGCGCTCACCGCCATGAACTCCATCGCGCAGCATGCGGTGACGAACGGGTACGGAAAGAGCGAGAACTTGCGCGCCCAGCCGATCAGCTCGTCCTTGCGCGTCGTCAGGTACTCGAATGCCGCATCCTTGGTGGAGCGCGACGCGGCCGGAGCGACCGGGGTGATGGGGAAGGTGCGCGCGTCCATGCCTATTGCGCGACCGCCTCGATCAGCCCCGCCTTGTAGACATAGAGGAGCAGCAGCACGAGCAGGCCGACGAAGAGCAGGAACGTGAACAGCATGAAGCCGGTGACCGGCTGCGCGCCGAGCGCCAGGATGAAGAGAAAGACCGTCTCGAGATCGAACAGGATGAAGACGACCGCGATCGCGTAGTACTTGATCGGCACCGCCTTGACGTTGATCGTGCTGACCGCCGTCGCGCCGCACTCGAACGGCTCGAGCTTGACCGCCGACGCCTTCGGCTTGGGTCCGAGCAGCGCGTTCAGCGCGAGCGTGATCGCGACGAACGACAGGATCGCCAGCAGGTACAGCAGGAAGACGACGTAGGGATTCAAGGCTGCCACTCCGCGGTCCGCACGCCGCCCTGCTTGCGAGGCGCCACGCGATGGCACAAAGCGTACCGGGCGCGGCGCCGCCGCTATTGCGAAAGATCAATCGCCTCGGGCAGGCACGGCGGCGCACCGGGGGCGCCGGCCGCCGGCTCGGCTCCGCTCAGAAGCGGTAGCGGAGCGCGACGCGCAGCACGGTCACCGAGTAGTTCGGCGACTGCATGCCGAGGGCGAGCAGGTTGGGAACAGTGCCGGGCGCGACGCCGTCGAGCCGCCAGTCGTCGGAGTCGTAGTGCTCGAACGTGATGCCGCCGGTGATCGAGAGGTTGTCCTTCAGCTTGTAGTTGCCGTAGACGGTCAGGCTGTCGAGCGACGTCTTCTGGGTCGGGAACGGCGACCCTCCGATCGTGGCCTGCACCGTGGTGTCGCTGCGCGAGCGGGAGAACATGACGTCGGCGCCGAGGTCGAGCTTGTTCTCGATCGCCGTGTGCTTGATGCCCGCCCCGATCGTGTCGAACTTGTCCTTGACGCGTCCCTTCCAGTCGGCGATCCCGAACGCCTGGCTGCCGTTCTGGTCGGAGCGGATCTGCTGCGTCTGCACGAAGCCGCGTGCGTGCGTCTTCTCGGTGATCGCTGCCGCGACCTCGAGCGCGACGTTCGCGCTGCGCGAGTTGGTGAGGCCGACCGGCGAGTTGTTGTAGTCGTCGTCGGCGACGTCGGCCGAGAGGCCGAGCGAGACCTTCTCGCTGACCGCGTAGTCGAGGTGCACTTCGGCGCTGTTGCGGTCGCGGTCGGCGAGGTTGAACTTGCGCAGCAGCGGGTTCTCGACGTAGAACCAGGTCGCGGTCCCGTAGGTCGAGTTGTCGCGCCACGAATGCGCGAGCTTGAGCCACGTCGTGAGCTTTTCCGTCGGCTGCGCCGCGGCCTTGCCCCAGACCGTCCATTCGCGCGTGGTGACGACCTCCTGGTAGGTGCGGTCGCGCTGGTCGTATTCGAGGCCGCCGGTGATGCGCATCGCCCAGGGCAGTTTGTCGCTCGAGTAGTCGCCGAGCGCCTTGAAGCGGTTGAGCGTGTAGCTGAACGGCGTGTTCTCCCGCGTCGCGCCGCTCACGAACATGTCGGTCGCGACGACCGGATACGCCCGCACCGGCGTCCGGTTGTCGCGCTTGTCGTAGTCCCAGCTGCCGATCAGCTTGAGCCCGGCCATCGGCGTCGCGGTCAGCTTGAGGCCGCCGTTGTAGGTGTCGACGCGGCCGCCGAGCGACTGCGAGGGAAGCGGCAGCACCGTCGGCGCGAGCAGGGCGTTCTCGGTCGCCGGCAGGAAGGCGTCGTCCTGGGTCAGCCTGCCGAACGCGAAATCGCCGGTCAGGCGCAGCGTCGGCGTGATGTCGTAGCCGCCGGTCGCACGCAGCTGCTGGAACAGGTTGTCGGGGGCGAGCGCGAGCTGCCCCGTCGTCGCACCGGGGACGACCGGGAAGAACGGGTTCGACCACGTCACCCCGGGGTTGTCGTTGCGGAACGACGAGACGTGGTAGCTGAGCGTGGCTTGCCACTTGCGCGTCGCGTAGGAGAGCGCGAGCTCGGCCTGGTCGGTCTTCTCGTCGACCGGCGCCGCGAACTGCGACGCCGTCGAGAAGAACGATCCGGCGGTGGGCCTGGTGCCGTTGCGCTCGTCATGCCGATAGTTCAGGCCGACGCTCCAGTCGGGGCCGCCGACGAGCGTGCCGCCGAGGTCGAGACGCTTGTACTTGAAGCCGATGTCGATCGGCTGCAGCGTCGCGGCCAGCGGCATTCCGGTCGTGTCCGCAGCGGGGTAGCCAGCGGGAAGCGTCAGCAGCGTTCCGCCGCTGCCGAGGAACGGCGTCGACGCGCCTTCGGTGAGGTTGCGCACCATCTCGGCGTAGCCGACGCGCAGCGTATAGCGGCCCTCGCGGCCCGCCTCGCCGTAGAGCTGGCGGCTGTCGAGGCCGAGGTCGCGGCCCCAGAGGTCGGCGAAGTAGCCGTTTTCGTTGCGGTGGCTGACGTTGCCGTTGAGATCGAGGAACGCGCCCTTGTTGTCGAGGCCGGTGAAGTCGCCGAACTTCTGCGACTTGTCGCTGACGTAGCCGACGCCCGCGTCGACGCTGCCGGTCGTGCCCTTGGGATACGGGCACGACGAGCACTTCCACTGCGACGTGTCGACCTGCGCCGACGCAGTGCCTGTGACGCCGAGGACGCCGAGCGCGGCGAGCAGGTGAAGGGAGCTGAAGATCTTCATCGCATCGGTTCCGGTGGTGTCGCGCGCGACGCTGCGCCGCGACCGGTCAACGCATCAGCTTGGCTCCTGCGGGGTGGTTGCTGCCGTGCACCTGCGAATGGCAGTTCGTGCAGCTGCCGGCGACGAGATAGATCGGGGCGGGGGCGGCGCCGCCCGGCAGCTGCTGGTTCGTCAATGCGAACGACGGATGGCCGGCCGGCGAATGGCACTGCTGGCACAGCAGCGGCGGCGACTTGTTGAGCAGGGCGTTGCGGACCGAGCCGTGGGCGCTGTGGCACAGGCTGCAGTCCTCGGTCACGGGCTGGTGCTCCCACAGCAGCGGCCCGCGCTTGTCGGCGTGGCAGCTGGTGCACGTCTGGTTCAGGCTCGGCTTGATGAGCAGCGCCGTGTTCGACGTCGGCGCGTGGACCGCGTGGCAATCGCTGCACGACATCAGGCCGAAGCGGACGGGGTGCGTCGAGGTCTTCTGGAAGTCGGCGCGCTTCTGCAGGTGGCAGGTGAAGCAGACCTCCGGCTGGCTCGCCTTGACGAGCGCCGGATCACCGTGCTCCTGGTGCACCTTGTGGCAGTCGCTGCACGCGAGGTTGCTGCGCTCGTGCGAGCTCGCGTGCCAGCCGATCCGCGCGCCGGCCTGGTGGCAGCCGAGACACGACTGGCTGCGCTCCTGCGGCGTCTGCGACGACGTCCTTTTCAGGCTGTTGATCGACTCGGGGTTCTTGCTCGCTGCGTGGCGCGCTCCGGGCCCGTGGCACGCCTCGCACTGCAGCCCGCCAGGTCCGAACGGAGCGCGTGCATCCTTGCGGAACGCGTGCTTGGTCTTGAAGATCGCGCCGGCCGAGTAGGTCGAGCTGACGTCGTCGTGGCAGCCGAGGCACGTGTCGGCGCCTTCGTCGCTGTACTTGTCGCGTGCCGGCAGCGGCGGGCGTGCCGGCGCGCTCGCCGCTGCGCCGCTGGCGGCCGGCGCGGCCGCCGCCGGAGCGCTCGCGGGCGCGGCGGGCTGCGCGAGCGCCGCGGCATCGGCGAGCAGCGCCGCGAGCGCGAGCAGGACGCTGCCGATCGCGCGCGCCGTCATGACTTGCCCTTCGGCGCCGTGCCCGGCATCGCGACGACGGACCGCTTGAGCGAAAGGAACGGGCCGAGCTCGAGCACGTTCTTGGTCACCAGCTCGCTCTTGGTGTGGTAGGGCCGGTTGGCGATGATCTTGCGCGCCTCCGCAGCGCCGATCCCCGGAAGCGTCATCAACTCCTTGCCGCTCGCGCTGTTGAGGTCGACACGACGCTCGACGATCGGCGGCGCGCGGCGCGGCAGGGGTTGCACAGCCGCAACGCCCGCCGATGCGTCGGTTGCCGCCGCCGTGTTCGGGGCGGCGATCGTCGGCAGCGCGACGATGATCGCTGCCGCGGTCGCGCCGATCCAGCTCAGCTGCATCGCCATCCTCCTGCGGCCGAACTCGCACGGCCGCTTGGCGCGCGGGGCCGATCTTGTGGTCGGCTTGCCCGCCATCTCAGGTCCACTCAGCGGTTCTTCGAGTGCGCGACCGCGATGTCCGCGGTCCGGCCGGTGCCGTGGCAGACGAGGCACGTCTCGACGGTCCCGAGCGCCGTGCTCCGCGGCTGGTAGAACGACCCCGCGTTCGCCTGCATGTGCGAGATCGCGCTGCTCGTGTCGTGGCACGCCGAGCACACGGTCGCGGTCGGCGAGATGACGAGCGTCGTCGCCGCCGCCGGGGTCGTCGCCCCGGTTCCGGCGTTGAACGAGAACCCGCTGCCGTAGTTGACGCCGGGCACGACGTACGGCGAGAGGCTGACCGACGCGGTGTACGTGCCCTGGCCGACCGTGCGGTAGAGACGGCTGTCGATCGCGGACTGCGCCGTCACGCTGAAGTCGAACGTGCCTGGCAGGTGGCAGGTCTGGCAGTCGTTGAGGATGCCCGGGAACGTGACGTCGAAAAAGCCCTCCGTCGCCGAAGAGGAGTGCCAGTTGTAGGGCACCGAGCGTTTCGCGGACGCGTGGATCGCGTGCACGAACGCGGTCGAGTCGGCCGACCAGCCGCTGCTCGTCCTGTTCGGGTTGTGGCACCACGAGCACGTCGTCGCGTCGTTGCGCTGGCCGGCGTGGAACGCGTCTTCGGTGAACGTGCCGAGCTCCTGGTGACACGCGTTGCAGCGCTTGTCCTCGACGATCGCGCGCCGGCCGGTGTAGCCGGTCGCGACCTTCTGGACGTTGGGCGCGATCACGATCAGGCCGCCTTTCTTGTTCGTCTGCCCCGCTGCGGTCGGGTCCGTCACGGGGTAGGCCGCCAGGTTGGTCTGGGTGAGCGGCTGCGTGCTCACGGCGTTGTACGAGTAGCCCATGCCGCCGGTCAGCATCACCGCGTTGTCGGGCACCGTGACGCCCGTCAGGGTGACTGTGTAGAAGCCGTTGGCGTCGGGTCCTGTGAGCGTCCCCGCACCCGTGCCCGTGGCGGTGCCGTTCCAGATCTTGCGCAGGTATCCGGCAGCCGATGCGTTGAAGTCGGAAGGTGCGGCGAGACCGTCCTGCGGGACCGCGAACACGAACTGCGCGCTCGGCGAGCCCATGAAGTTGTCCCACATCTCCTTCTCGCCGGTCTTCGGGTTGACGGCGGCGGTCGCGAAGTCATTGATCGGCACCGGGGTGCCGTTCTGCAGCCAGCGGAACACCATCACCGGCTGCTTGCTGCCGTTGCGCGAGACGCTCTGCACCTCGTAGGTCGGCGTGATCGCGCCCGAGGGGAGTCGCCCGACCGAGCCGCCCGAAGCGATCCACGCCGAGTTCGTGTTGGCGTTGCCGTTGTCGACCTCGAGGGCATTGTTCGGGTTCGGCGGCGTCACCGGGACGTGGTCGACGTCGATGCCCGCTGCCGAGTGACACGCCGCGCAATGGCTGTCGTCGGACTGCGCGCCGCCGGCGTGGGCGAGGCCCGGCGACGTCGTCAGCCCCGCGGCCTTGTCCGCGAGCGTGAGACCGGTGCCGGTCGTCCAGTCGATGCCGTCGTGGCACGCGCCGCAGGCGAGCCTGCTCGGGTTCTGCTTCCAGGCGTCGCCGTCCTTGGTCTTGGTCGTCCGCGAGACGGTGCTCGAGCCGTCGTGGCACGACGTGCAGTTGCGGATGTCCTGCGGGAACGTCGTCTCTTCGGGCTTGACGCCGGCGTAGTCGTAGTTGACGTGAACCAGCAGCGGGCCCATGTGGATCTTGTGGATGTAGTTCGGCAGGTTGCCGACCGTGCGGCCGTCGACGAGGCGGGTCTCGGACGTGAAGGTCTTGATCGCGCCGTTCAGCGTGAACGTCGCCTCCTTCTGGCCGTAGCGGCGCTGATCGGTGTGGCAGACCGCGCAGTACTGGACGTTGTTGCGGCTGCCGCCGTGGAAGCCCGCCGAATCCTCCGCCTCGCTGAGGCCCGGGACGCCGCCGAGCTTGCGGTGGCACGCCTCGCAGTTCGCGTTGGCGGCGATGTCGCGTGTGAAGTCGGTCGACGACACCGGCAGTCCGGTGGCCGGGATGAAGTCGTAGATCGCGTTGGTCGGATGCTTCATCGGCACCGATGCGACCGCCGAGGTGGCGCCGGTCGGCGTGTTCGACCCGGTTGCGGGTGCACTGCCCGACAGCGCGATCGTCACCCGGTGCGTCAGCGACGCGTTGTACGAGACGTCGCCGAGGTCGGCGATGTTGTTGGGCGGGCTGACGCTCATCGCCGCGAGCTGCGTCGAGGCGGTCGTGATGTCGCGATAGAACGTGTACGTGTAGGTGCCGTCGCCGTGGTCGACGAGCGTGCCGGTGTTGTCGGTGCCGGGGCGCTGCGGAGCCGAAGCGGTGGTCGTGCTCGGCACCGTCGTCACGATGTAGCTCACCCACTTGCTCGGCGCGCCGACCGCTCCGGGAACGAGCTTGGCGATCGCGAACGAGAGGTTCGGGTAGCTCGCGGCGGTCGCCGTCGAGCTCTTGCTCGTGTTGCCGAGGCCGACGACGGCGTTGCCGAAGGCGTCGACCACGGTGAAGTCCACGACGGGCGGGCTCGCGATGGTGACCTTCGTGATCGTCACCGTCGGCTGCAGCTCGGCCCATGCGTCGGCGTTGGCCTGGATCGCGGCAGGGTTCGTCAGCGTGTTGCTGCCGACGTTGGTCGTCCCGGAGCCACCGCCGCCGCCGCCGGGAGT
>Ga0207691_10006870_pt1 | contig 10981 bp, 10 predicted proteins | sample KBSM13metaG_FD_184327 | JGI IMG/M metagenome (GOLD analysis project Ga0207691, IMG submission 184327) | Miscanthus rhizosphere microbial communities from Kellogg Biological Station, Michigan, USA - KBS M1-3 metaG (SPAdes) (version 2) | ecosystem: Host-associated > Plants > Roots > Rhizosphere >...
CGCCGCGCTGTCGCGCAGCAGGGCGAGGCGCGGCAGCTGCTGAGCCGGCGCGTCGGCGAACTGCTGGCCGAACACGCGGCGGCGAAGCCTGTTGGCGCGCAGGCCGCTGCGGCATCGGCCGAGTCCGAGGCGCGGCGCGCGGTGCTGACCGGGCTGTCCGAACTGGTCGACCGGCTCGGCCGCGCGCCGACCTCATCCCCGTCGTCACCCGTGACGCCAGGGACCGGCGCCGCGCGCCAGACCGAGGCGCGAAGAATCGCATTGCTCTCCGACCCCGAACCGCCGGCGTCGCTGAAGGCCGTGACCGCGTTCAAGGGCACCTGGTCGCGCTTGCGCGCCGACCAACGTTTGCGCCAGGCGCTGGCCCAGGTGCCGGCCGCGGCCGGGCCGCTGAACTCGTCGCAGGTCGTCAACCGCGCGCTGCAGGCGATGCGCGAGCTGGCGCCGGCCTACCTCGACGCGTTCATGTCGCATGTCGACACGCTGCTGTGGCTCGAGCAGGCCAGCGGCGGCGACCTCACGCCGCGCCCGGCGCCGCCCGCCGAAGCCCGGCGCGTGCCCGGCGCGCGGCCGCGCGTCACTCCGGCTCGATCCCGGCGGCCTTGATGACGCGGCCCCACTTCTGCGACTCGGCCACCTGGAACTTCGCCAGCTCGTCCGGCGTCGTCGTCCATGCGTCGGAGCCGGTGCCCTCGTAGAAGCTCTTCGCCGCTGCGTTCTTCGTGCCGCTGACGAGCAACTCGTGCAAGCGGTTCGCCACCGGCGCGGGGGTGCCGGCGGGCACGTACGCGGCGAACCAATAGCCCATGTCGTAGCCCTTGACGCCGGCCTCGTCGATCGTCGGCACGTCGGGCAGCATCGCGATGCGCTTGCTCGTCGAGACGCCGAGCGCGCGCAGCTTGCCGCCCTTGATGTGCGGCACGCCGGTCGCGGTGTCGGTGATCATGAAGTCGATCTGGCCGCCCAGCAGGTCGGTGAGCGCGTTCGGGTTGCTCTTGTAGGGCACGTGCAGGATGTCGGTGTGGGTGAGCTGCTTGAACATCTCGCCGGCCACGCGGCTCGACGAGCTGCCGCTGCCGAAGCTGAGCTTGCCCGGCTCCTTCCTGGCCTTGGCCACGAGGTCGGCCACGGTCTTGTAGGGCGATTCGGTCTTGACGACCAGCACCTGCCCGCCCTTGCCGAGGCCCGTCACCGGAACGAAATCCTTGACCGGGTCGTACGCGAGCTTCTTGTACAGGTGCTCGTTCGCGGCCTGGGTCGTGTTGGTCGTGATCAGCACGGTGTAGCCGTCGGCCGGCGCCTTGGCCGCCGCTTGCGCGGCCATCATCCCGCTCGCCCCGGCCTTGTTGTCGACGATGACCGCCTGCTTCGTTTCCTGGGTGATCGAGGTGCCGAGCGCGCGGGCGAGCTGGTCGGTGGCGCTGCCGGCTGCAAACGGCACGATGAAGGTGATCGGCTTGGCCGGGTAGGTCTGGGCCGCGGCCGGGCCGCCGAGGGCCAGCGCCGAGAGGGCGATGGCGGCGGCCAGCGCGTGGCGGCGGCTGAAGCGTGTTGAAGGACGGGTCATGTTCTGTCTCCTGGATGAGCGTTGAGGCGTTTGGTTGGAATCGAAATCGAGACGGGCTAACTGCCGGCGAGGCAGTCCGCCAGCGCGGACGGAATCGTGATCGGCAGATCGAGCAGCAGGAACGACAACGCCTTGCCGTGGCTGTCGAGGTTGAGCGCATCGTTGACGCCGCCGTCGAGCACCTCGTCGAGCACGAAGTTCATCGCGTGCAGGCGCGGCAGCAGATGGCGCGTGACCCGGCTCGGGCGGCGGTGCGCGAACTGGCGCATCACGGCCTCTTCGGTGACCTGCGCGACGAGGCTGTCCCACAGGCGCGGGTCCCATGCGATCACGCTGATGTTCGAGCGGTTGCCCTTGTCGCCGGTGCGGCCGTGGGCGGCGCGGTGCAGCGGCACCTCGAATGTCGTTGTCATGGGCGGCTCCTGGTGAAGGTCATGCGAAGGCGACGATGTTGTGCCCGGTCGGCACCTGCTGGCGCGGCACCGTGCACGACACGGTGCCCAGCCGTGGCCGCACGCTGGTGCGCACGCCGCCGCCGCCGGCCGGGCCGCAGGTGTAGAGCGCGGTCACTTCGCGCGCGAGCCGCTCGGCCGCGGCGCGGTCGGTGTGGTTGAGCGCGACGCGCAGTCGCACGTCGCGCGCCTCGCCGGGCGCGCGCTGCGCGAGCCAGCGACCGGCGTCATCGGCCAGCACGCTGGTCACCCCGATCAGGTCGACCCGCAGCGGGCCGAGCCCCTGCAGCCGCTCGCGCAGCACGTCGGCGGCCAGACGCGCCCTCGCCTCGGCGCGCGCGCCGGCATAGGAGATCTCGCCTTCGGCCAGCCAGCCGCTTTCATGGCAGACATTGACCTTCAGCTCGGCCGGCCGGGCATGGCCGCGCACGCCGGCCAGGCGCACCCGATCGGGGCCGAGCTCGGTGACCGTCGCCTCGCTGATGTCGGCCACCACATCGGGCGTCAGGTAGGCACGGGGGTCGTGGACTTCGTAGAGCAGCTGCTCCTTGACCGTGTGCGCGTCGATGCGGCCGCCGCTGCCGGCGGGCTTGGTGATCACGCAATGCCCGTCGGCGTCGATCTCGGCGATCGGGTACCCGAGGCGCGCGAGGCCGGGCACGTCTTTGTAGCCCGGGTCGGCGTAGTAGCCGCCGCTGACCTGCGCGCCGCATTCGAGCAGGTGGCCGGCCATCGTCGCGCGGGCGAGTCGGTCCCAGTCGTCGCGGGCCCAGCCGAAGTGCGCGAGGGCCGGGCCGACCGTCAGCGACGGGTCGGCGACGCGGCCGCAGACGACGATCTCGGCGCCCGCGCTCAGCGCGTCGGCGATCGCCTCGGCGCCGATGTAGGCATTCGCGCTGACGACCTTCAGCGCGTCGACGGCCGGGCCGATCGCCGCGTCCAGCAGCGCGCGGTGACGTGCGCCGCTCAGGTCGTCGCCGTGCACGACGGCGATGCGCGGCACCCGCAGCCCGAGCTCGCCGCAGAGCGCCGCGATCCGGCGCGCCGCACCGGCCGGGTTCGCCGCGCCGAAGTTGCTGACGATGCGCACGCCGGACGCGAGGCAGCGCGCCAGCACCGGGCGCAGCAGCTCGTCCAGCAGCGGCTCGTAGCCGCCGTCCGGGTTCGCGCGCCGCGCCAGCTGCGCCAGCGCGAGCGTGCGCTCGGCCAAGGTCTCGAAGATCAGCACCGCCGGCCCGCCGGCCGCGATCAGCGCGTCGACCACCGGGCCGGCCGCGTCGGTGCGATCGCCGGAAAAGCCGGCCGCACAACCGACGCGCAGGATCTCGCGCTGCATGGGAGCCTCTCGTCGAACGCGCGAAGGCGCGTTCCAGGCCACCAATATAGGCAGGAGGATCTATTCTGTGAATTCGTAAATCGGGATAGGTTGATCTGAAATGCAAATGAATCTGTCGACCCGACAGTTGCGCGCCTTCCTCGCCCTGGCCGAGCAGCGCAGCTTCACCCGCGCGGCCGTGCTGACGCACCTGTCGCAGCCGGCGTTCAGCGCGCTGATCCGCGCCCTCGAGGACGCGCTCGGCCAGCGGCTGTTCGACCGCAGCACGCGGCACGTCGAGCTGACCCCCGAGGGCAGCGAGTTCGGCATCGCGGCGCGCCGCGTGCTGGCGGAGTTCGACGGCGCCGTCGCGGGCGCGCAGGACTTCGCGGCGCGCCGCCGCGGGCGTGTGGCGGTCGCGCTGCTGCCCTCGCTGGCGGCGGGCTGGCTGCCGGGCGTGCTGGCGGAGTTTCGAGCCGCCTACCCCGGCATCGACCTCGCGGTGATGGACGTGCTCTCGGAAGCCTGCATCGAGCAGGTGCGCAGCGGCAAGGCCGACTTCGCGATCGCCGCGACCCGGGCCGAGACGCCGGAGCTGCGCGCGGACCTGTTCTGCAGCGACGGCTTTCACCTCGTGTGCCCGGCGGGTCATCCGCTCGCGACGGCGACCGAGCTGCGGGCCCGCGACGTCGCGGCGTTCGCGTTCATCCATCTCTCGCGCACGAGCAGCGTGCGCCAGTACCTGGACGCCGCACTGCAGCCGCTGCAGATGAACACCTTGATGGAGGTCGACCAGCTCGCCACGGTGATGGGCATGGTTCGGGCCGGGCTCGGCATCAGCATCGTGCCGTCACTGACGCTGTTCCACTTCCAGCATTCGGAGATCGTGACGCGGCCGCTCGCATGGGCCGGGTTGACGCGAAGGATCTACCTCGTCAGGCGCCGTGACCGCAGCTTGTCGCTTGCGGCCCAGAGCCTGCATGACCTGGTCGTGCTGCGCAAGCCGACCCCGGATGCCGCCAGCGCCGACGCCGCGCGCAAGCCGCGAACCGGCGGCGCGGCGGCGCAGGGTCGGCGCCGCGGCCGGTGACATGGCCAGGCGCGGCTCGGCAGTGGGCGGTCGCTGCCGAGCTCGTCACGCCACGGCCGCGCCGAGCGACTCGACCAGGCGACGCATCCGCTGCCAATGCGTGCCTTCCCAGAAGATGCCTGCACAGCCATCGCAGACGGTGAAGCGCTCGTGACGCTCGCGCACGCGCGGCGGCAGCCGCGCCTCGATCTGCGCCTTGTCGACCGCGCGCAGCGGCGTGTTGCAGCGCAGGCAGCGCGTGAACGGGCGCGCCGAGCGGGCCAGGTCGAGCCGATCGAAGACCTCGTGCAACTGCAGCTCGCTGCGCAGCGCGCGCACGTAGCAGCCATGCGTGATGCCGCGGCGCTTGAGCAGGTCGCGGTCGCGCGTCAGCACGATGCGCCCCTGCGTGGCGGCCAGGCGCTCGATCTCGTCATCGTGGATATTGTTGTCGTAGAGGGTGTCGAACCCGGTCATGCGCAGCAGGTGGGCGAGCCCACCCAGGTGTGCGTCGGCGACGAAGCGGGTCACGCGCAGCGCATGGTTGCGTACGCGCAGCAGCGGCGTGACGTCGAGTGATTCGCATTGGGGGTAGACCGCGACCCGTTCGCCGTCGCGAAGCACGCGGTCGAAGCCGACCGACTCGCCGTCGACGAGCACCAGCTCGACCTCGGTGTGCGGTACGCCGAGGGCCTCGATCATGTGCTTGGTCGTTGCTGCCCTCGCGCAGCGGCACGCGAAGTCGCGGCCCCGCCGCTCGAGCGCGAGAAAGTCGTTCAGCTCGGCATAGAAGCGGAAGGTCGCCGTCACGGTCATGGCGCAGCGCCGCGGCCCGAACATCGTCGGCCCTGCCGGCGCCGGATATTGTCGTGCGCGTCATTGCCACCGCGCCGATGCTGGCCATTCGTGGAATGACGGCGCCGTCGCCCGCCCGTCACAAAATTCCCCTGGCAACTGCCGGGCCGCGAACCATACTGTGAGACGAACGGGGCGTTTGTGCCCCATCAAGGCCCAAGGAGATATTCCATGTGCCATTGGGTTCGTGAACCGGATCGCCGTCGCGACATCGTGGGTACGGAGCGGCCCGCCCGGCCCGACTTCAGCCGCCCGCGTTTCGTCGGTGCCGTCGCGGTCGCACTGCTCGCGCTCGTCGCCGCCGCCGCAACGCTGCTGTCGACCTCCACGCCGGCGGTGTCCAGAGAGCAGGTGGCCACTGTCATGCCCGTCACGCCCGTCGTGGCGCGGGTGAACGCGCCGGCCGGCGCGGTCATCGAACAGACCGCCACCACGCTCGACGACGGCGTGCCGTCGAGTCAGCGCGGGCACGACAGTGCGCGCGCCGCCGGCCATTGCGACCACGGGTTGTAGCCGGCAGTCCCCGGTTCCGTCCCGCGGCACGATGCGGGGGCATTCTGGCGAGCGCGCCGATGACGCCCGTGCGGCGAACCGTTGCGCCGAGTGCGCTCAATGCCGCGTCGCATGCTCCCAGGCATGCCGCACGGCGCGCCTGAACCGCTCCCATCCGCTGGGCTGATGGCGCCGCTCCCATTCGGCGCGCGCCTGCGGTTCGATCTCGTCCCAGCTGCGGCCGTCGTAGCGGGTGTCCGACGCGAGCGCGTGACCGTAGCGGTACGCCGGATCGAACTCGTCGTAGCTCGTGCCCTGCGCCGCGTACTGCGCTTCATAGTCGGCGCGGAAGTCGTCGGCAAGCTCATCGAACGCCAGCACGGCGGCATGACCGTAGACACGCACGCCGCCGATGCTGACCTCGTGTCGATGCACGATGATGCCCGCGCCCTCGGCGGCCGGCGTCGATGCCGCTGCGGCACCGGCCACCGGGCCGCGCCAGCCCGTGCGCGCCCATTCGGCGACGCGGTCGTCGATGTTGACGGCCCCGGCGTCCAGCAGCGTGTCGCGCGCCGCGGCGGCCTGCGTCTCGTCGGCGGCATCGACCTGGACGATGCTGCCGCCGCGCCGGACGGCTTCCTGATAGTGGGCCAGGTGCGGCGCGTCGACGCCGAACAGGCTGGACAAGCGATCCAGCAGGCCGGTCAGCGGCCCGCTTTCGATCTCGGCGGCGGGGGGAATCACCTCGGCGTCGGCCGGGCCGTCGTCCTGACGACGGTGGACCGCAGACGCGTCGAAGCCGCGAAGCTTCACGGCCTCGACGGCCTGGCGAGCGTCTTCCGGCTTGTCGAAGACGGCGATGACGGTGTGCCTCACAGTCCACCTCCTTTCGGGCAGGTCGGCTCGACTCGGCGTCCGAGCCGTCACCCCCCGGATGATCGCGCCGATCGCATTCCCACTTTCGGCAGTGAGGGCGGACGCGGATCGTTGCCACTGCAGGCGCGAAGCGGTTGCGAGGCACGGGCGGCGCGGCAGCGGTGCGAAAAAAATCACGCTCGCGGCGTTCGCATCCGCATGCCTGCCGATAAGCGGGCTGGCGCGTACGCTTGCACACAGTCATGAGCGACGAGCGCGTGCAGACTAGACAGTTGCGCCGCAGCGGCGTCGGTGTCTGCGCCGACCGCTTCTTCTGCAGCGCCCGGCGTCGCCGGCCCACGCTTCAATCCTCAGACGGCTTGCCAATGGCTGCTTCATCGCGAAATTCAGATTCAAACCGGAGAACCTCCATGCCCCCCGCTTCCACCTCGAAACTGCGTGAAGTCACCACCGATGCAAGAGAGGCCTCGTCGTCGAAGGCGCCGGTGGTGAGGGCGATCGACGTCGGCTTCGGCCTGGTCAAGCTGAGCGTTCGCAAGGGGGCCGGCCTCGACTTCATCAACTTCCCGTCGATGGCCATTCCAGCCGACGCGAGCGCGGTGCGCACGCTGGGCACGCGCAAGCGCGACACCTTCGACGTCCCGGTGAACGGCGCGAGCTATGAAGTCGGCCGCGACGTCGGCCTCGCGCAGGCCGGCGGCAGCTTCGGCCGCGACGTGACCGACGAGTTCTATCGCGGCGCGATCTACGAGGCGCTGACCAAGGGCGCGCTGCGCTACATGCTCGAAGCCGGCGACCCGGTGATCGACGTGCTCGTGCTCGGGCTGCCGGTCAATCAGTACAACGACAGCAAGCGCCGCGACTACCTGCGCGCGCAATACGAAGGCGACATCCCGGTCGGCGACGGCAAGAAGGTCACGGTCCGCAAGGTGCTGGTGCAGGCGCAGCCGATGGGTGGCTATGCCGCGCTCGATGATCACCTCGACGCACTCAACGACGTGATCGCGAAGACCCCCGGCGCGCTGAAGCCGCTGGCGAGCGGCGAAGCCCTCGACGATCTCTCGGTGCTGATGGTCGACCCCGGCGAGCACACGCTCGACTGGCTCCTGATCCAGCAGGGCAGCATCAACCCGCGCTCCAGCGGCGCGGCCTCGGACGCCGGCCGGCACCGCGTCGTGCGCTCGGTGCTCGAATCGCTGGTGGCCGAGGTCGGCCGGCCGCTCGGGCCCGCGGTGATGCCGCGCATCAACGATGCGCTGCGCAGCAACCGCCCGGTGAAGCTGGCCGGCTCCGCGCACGACCTGCAGCACTTCGAGCCGGTCATCATGACGGTGGTCGAGGACTGCATCAACCGGATGGTCGACGGCCTGCGCGATGCGCACGAGATCATCGACCTGATGGTGCTGGTGGGCGGCCACCCCGAACGCTACCGCGACGTGCTCGCGAAGCGCTTCCCGGCGATCCCGGTGTTCATCATGCCGGAGTCGATGTCGGCCAATGTGCGCGGTTTCCAGATGATCGGCGAGGCCGTCGCGGAGGAACCAGCGCCGGGCGCCTGACCGCCCGCGCCCGCGCGAATCATGGCCGTGCTTCACCTGCAGGTCGACATCGACCGCGAGGTGGTTCCCGAGCTCCATGAGCTGCTGGCATCGATCGGCAGCGACGTGGCGCGCGAGGAGCGGCTGCGCCAGCTCGCCGCGATCGGGCTGATATGGGAACGAACCCGTCTGCGCGCCCAGGCGGACATCATGGACTCGGTCGCGGTGGCGTCGGCCGTGCCGGCGACGTCTGGCGTGGCAGCGCCCCGACGCCAGCTCCCGGTGCTGACCGACGTGGTCAGCCCGACCGAGTTCCCGGGCGCGAGCCCGGCCCTCGCGTTGCAGGTTGCCGCAGACGACGGCCTCGTCGGGGCGAACGACCCGGTCCACGATGTGCCCGAGGCGCGCCAGAAGGCGCATCGTTCGCGCCTGATGCGCATGAAGGAAAAAGGCCTGTTCAGGAACGAATGAGCGGCGTGCCGCACTGCTTCATGTCACTCTGACCTGCGCCGCCATCACGTCGCACGGATCTCCGGCCCGGCGTCGCGCACGGGATCATGCCCCGCCGTCTTCGGCGGCGCGCGTCAGCATCGCGGCGCGGATGTCCTTCTTCAGCACCTTGCCCACCTTCGAGCGCGGCAGGTCGGGCCAGATGTCGACCCGCTTCGGTGCCTTGACGCTGCCGATGCGCGCCTTCACGAATGCGACGAGTTCGTCGGGTTGCACATGGCGCCTGGCGTGCAGCTGCACCACCGCGACGACCTTCTCGCCCCACTTGTCGTCGGGCAGGCCGATCACCGCGCTGTCCTGCACGTCGGGGTGCTGCATCAACGCCTGCTCGACCTCGATCGAGTAGACGTTGAACCCGCCGGTGATGATCATGTCCTTCGCGCGGTCGACGATGTAGAGAAAGCCGTCGTCGGCCATGCGACCGATGTCGCCGGTGTGGTGCCAGCCGAAGCGCCCGGCTTCGGCGCTCGCGGCCGCGTCCTTGTAGTAACCCATCATGACCAGCGAGCTACGGATCACGATCTCGCCGGTCTCGCCGCGCGGCAGCAGCACGCCGTCGCTGTTCATCGTCGCGACCTGCACCAGCGGCCCGGGGCGGCCGGCCGAGCTCAATCGATCGCGCGCGACCGAGCCGTCGGTGTTGAAGTGCGCGCGCGGCGGCATCATCGAGATCATCATCGGCGCCTCGGTCTGGCCGAAGAGCTGCGCCATCACCGGCCCGATCTTCGTCAGCGCGTCTTCGAGTCGCGCGGCCGAGATCGGCGCCGCGCCGTACCAGAAGCACTGAAGCGAATCGCGCTTCGTCTGCGCGAGCCGCGGGTGCTCGAGCAGCATGTAGATCAGCGTCGGCGGCAGGAAGGTGTGGGTGATGCGGTGACGCTCGATCAGCGCGAGGAAGTCCGTCAGGTCGGGTTTCGGCATGATCACGATGCGCCCGCCCAGCGCCATCACCGGAAGGCACAGCACGCCGGCCGCATGCGTCAGCGGCGCCAGCGCCAGGTAGGCGGGCCGGCCGTCGAACGGATAGCCCATCAGCGTCAGCGCACTCATCGTCTCGAGGTTGCGGCCCGAGAGCATCACACCCTTCGGGCTGCCGGTGGTGCCGCCGGTCCCGGCGATCATCGCGAGGTCGTCGATCGGCGCGATGTCGACGGCGGCGTCGCTCGCGCCTTCGAGCCATTGCGCGAGCGAAGGCGCGAACGCACAAGGCTGGTCGATGCAGACGAGCACGCGCAGCTTGGGCAGGCCGGCACGCATCTGCTCGACCATGCTCGCGTAGGCGCTGTGGAAGATCAGTGCTGCGCAATCGAAGGCATCGAGCACGAAGCGGTTCTCGGCCGTCTCGTTGCGCGGGTTCACCGGGCACCACACGGCTGCCGCGCGCGAGATGCCGAAGACGCAGGCGAACGCGGTCGCGTCGTTGCTCGACAGCACCGCGACCTTGTCGCCCGGGTTGATACCCGAGCGCTGCAGGCCGCGCGCCACGCGGTGGCTGATGCTTTGCACGTCGCGGTACGACAGATCCGCGGCGCCCATCGTCAGGCACGGCGACTCCTCGCCCAGCATCGCCCCCTTGTCGAGGTAGTCGATCAGGCGCATGAGGCCCCTCGTCCGGCGAGTACGCCGGCCGATCCCCAGGGGCCACGAGGGGCCCCTTCGTGGCCCTTGGGATGCGGGCCGGCTTGGGCCACGAAGAGGCCCCTTCGTGGCCCAAAGCGGCCCGGCGCTCGGCCCGCTTCCGCGCGCGCCCTCACCGGTGCACCGTGAGCACGGGCGCCTGCACCAGGCCGAAACTGCGCAAGGCGCCCAGCAGTTCGTGGTGACCGAAGGCCTGGCAGCCCGATGCGAAGCCGACGCGCTTCGGCGCCTGCTGCAGCAGCGAGGCCGCGGCAAAGGCCTGCAACATGCCGGTCTGCTTGTAGTTGCAGTTGCCGAAGATGACGCAGTGCGCGCGCGCCAGCGGGCCCGAGGCATGCACCGAGTCGACCGACTTGTTGATGCGCGGGTTCTCGCGCGGCGGCATCGTGTTCATCACGCCGGCCGCCGTCTTCGCCAACGCGGCGTAGCGGTCCTCGGGGTTCATGCCTTCGGTGGCCTTCAGCGCCGCGGCCACGATCTGCGGCACGGCCAGCATCAGCGGCTTGTTGAACACGCCGCCCAGCACCTTGACGTTGGCCACGCGCGGATCTTTCTTGAACCATACCGGGTGCGAGGTGCCGCCCCAGGGCAGCGCCAGCGCGGCCTCGTGCTGGCCCGGGATCGCGAGGCTGTACAGGCCGGCATCGGCCTGGTGCTCGACATACTGGT
>Ga0207691_10006871_pt1 | contig 10981 bp, 8 predicted proteins | sample KBSM13metaG_FD_184327 | JGI IMG/M metagenome (GOLD analysis project Ga0207691, IMG submission 184327) | Miscanthus rhizosphere microbial communities from Kellogg Biological Station, Michigan, USA - KBS M1-3 metaG (SPAdes) (version 2) | ecosystem: Host-associated > Plants > Roots > Rhizosphere >...
AGAATTCGCAGGCGCGCTGCGCGCGTGACCAGAAGGAGGCAGAAAACTGCAACTCATGTTCGAGACAGCCCGCATCTCGGCGGGCCGTGAAAAAGGGGGGAACGACCTCCGGACGCACTGGCCCGCCCGAGGTCGTTCCCCTTTTCAAAGGCCTGGCGCACCGCCGGCGTCCCGAGCGGCCGTGTTCTGCGTCCTTCTGCGTTGCGGCCGCGGAGCCGCCGCCTGCGTATTTCTGCGTCGCTGTTGGAATCGCGCGTTCCACTCTGCCCCACGGCGCGTCCAGCCCTTGCCGGGGATGACGAAGCGTCTCGCGCATTGAATGAATCCGCTCGATCCCCAGCATCCCTTTACCGTTTCGTCTGAGGTGCGCGACATTTCCATCGTTAGGCAGGCGCGGGTCTACTCGGACGCATCGTTCACCTCGAACACGGGCAGCGTCAGCTCCCAGCGAATGGCCGCGAGGCGCAGCGCTGCGATCACCGCCATGCCGGAGAGCGACGCCGTCTGGCGCCCGGCGCCGGCCGACTCCGAGGGCGAGGTAAAGCGCGATACCGACGATGACCGCGCTCGCGTACAGGTTTCCGCGCCGAAGCACGAACGGAACTTCCGCGCTCAGCACGTCGCGGATGACGCCACCGCCAACACCCGTTATCGTACCCAGCACCACCACTGCGACCGCGGAACGTCCCGCGACTTCCGCGATCCGCGCGCCAGCGATGCTGAACAGCGCGAGGCCGAGCGCGTCCGCGACGAGGAGCGATGCCAGTGGCGGACGCTTGAAGTGCACGTAGCCGAACGTGATGGCCACCGCGATGACGAACACGCCGAGCAGATCGAGTCGCTTGCGACCCGCCGCGAGCGCGCCGCTCACCGCGAACACGCCGATGCCGATGAGGTCCAGCAGCCGGACCAGCGTCATCGCGTTGTCAGCCTGCCTAGCTCTGCAGGCCGACGGCAGGCTGTCGCGTTACGCGTGCGCGCCGCTCACGCGCGGAAGGCACTCGCGAGCACAGGCAGCGCACCCGCCAGCCATATCACGACGCCCGCGATCGCTGCCTTACCTCGACTGATCTTTCCTGTCACGGCCAGCCCGATCACGAGGAGGACGGTCACCCAGATCGTGAACAGGTCGATGCGGCCCAGCAAGCCGAGCACGACGGGCGACGTCGTGTCGGCATCCAGGAATCGCCCGATGCCGAGCGACAGACTGAAGCGGTTGTCGAGCGAGTCGGGATCGACGAACATGCCCTGCACGCGCGCCACCACGCCTTCCACGATGCGCGGCACGTAGGAGAACGTCGCGACGACCATCGCCGCGTTCAGCGTCTGCTTCGCGTCGAAAAACTTTCCGACGACCCACAGCACGAACCCGATGAACAGCATGGCGATCGGCGGCCCGACGAACGCGCCGACGAGCGCGAACTTCGTGGCGAATTTGGACGCTGCGGCGATCTGGTCAGGCGTGAGCTTGTTGCCCTGGGCGCTCTGAGCCATCCCGCGCGCGAACTCCGCCTCCATGATCGGCTCGAACACATCGCGGTTGGCGAGGAACAGTCCTCCCACGATCACCGTGATGATGATCAGCGGAACCCAGAAGTCGCGGTTCGCGCGTCGAGCGAACACGGACGACGGCGAATAGAAGATGTCCATGAAGTCGTCGAGCAACGACGACTTCTCGGCTTTTACGGGAGGTGCGGACGGCGGAGAGTCGATTCCGGGGCCGTGGTCGGACGTCGAGGGTTGGGTCATGGCTCGGTGGCGAGGGCGTTGGGAAGATGGAGCGCCCGTCCACATGTGTCCAGCATCCGTCCAGCGTACGCCCGGCACGGCCGCCGTCACCCCAGAGGGCGGAACGAAATGGGGGAGGACAGCGTGGCGTTCAGCCCCGCGCCTCCCCTCGACACATTGCCGGAAACGTTAGGCTGTGAAGACTACCTCCGTGCAGTCGTCCGCTTCGCCCGTGTGGACCGCTTCGTCGCGCCGGCGCGGCGCGCTCCGCCGCTGCGACCGTTCATACCGCCGCTCTCGCTCATCTCGTCATCATCCGCCTGCTCGGCTTCGATGTTGATCGAGCTCTCGGCCAGCGACGACAACAGCTTGTCCGTCTCGCCTTCCTCGTCGAGCGTCTGCTGGAGCAACGTTGCCTGCTCTTCCTCGCCGAGCTGGCGCGCGTACGTGCGCACTGTGCCGTAGCCAGCGATCTCGTAATGCTCCACGCGCTGCGCGGCCGCGATCAGCCCTGCATCGAGCACCTCGGGCTCCGGACGCTCCTTGATCAACTCCTGCCCTTCCTCGAGCAGACCCTCCATCCCCTTGCACTTCTTCCCGCGCGTCGACTCGTCGAGAAGCTTGAAGATCCGTTCGAGCCGCTTCACGTGCTGTTGTGTCTGCCGCTCGTGCTGCGTGAACGCGCGTTTCAAGTCGCTATTCGACGCCGCTTTGATCATCCTCGGCAGCGCTTTCAGGATCTGAGTCTCGGCGCTGTAGAGATCCTTGAGCTCTTCCACGTAGAGCTCACGCAAGGAATTCATCTGCACGGTGACGCCTCCGGACCAGTGAGTGGATGGTTCGACGACCCCGCGTCGTCGACACATCACTCGCTAGTGCAATGGCGGGGCCCGCAGCGGACATTCTGCCCGGATGCGATCCACTATCAGTGGACCAACATCGAGATCATCGAGGACGACATCATCATCGATCGGTCCTGCTCTCGAGGATGATGATGTTCTCGCGCTCCGCCGCGGTCATCGGTGTCACGCGTGCGCCCGCCGCAGCACCATCCGGCGGCGGAAGCGGACGCGTCCACCGGACGCTCGTGTCGATCACGACACGGGTCACACGCGCCGTGCCGACGACCGCTCCACGCAACGCGTTCGCATCATGCGCCCTCGGCCCGGCGCCGACATCGAGCGCGCGCACCAACCTGATCTGGTTCGGCAACGCGATGTTACCCACGGAGATGCGGGGCGCGGCGCCGGCCAGCAGGAGGAGCGCGCAGACACTCACACCGAACGCGCTTCTCGTCGATCGCGCACGCGGAGCCGAGCGCTCGCCGAGGATACGACCGACGCGCCGGACGAGCGGCGAGCCACCCGACTCGACCATCGCCGACATCGGATGCAGGCGCGGCGTGTCGTCCACCTCGCGAGCGCGGCCCACCCACTCGGCGACCGCCGCGAGACACTTCGCGAGTGTGACTGGATGACTCGTGCTCGCGACTGCCCAGTCGTCGCAGAGATACTCCGCGACTTCCTGCATGCGATGCCGGGCCAGGCGGTTGAGCGGTTGCATGAACAACACCATCTCGATCGCGCGCGCGGCGACGAGCCACTGCGGATCACGACGCACCAGATGCGCGATCTCGTGCGCCAGCATGCTGTCCTGCTCCACCGGCGCGAGCTCCATGAGCGCACGTCGCGGCAGACACACCTCGTCCCCCGTGAGCGCGACCGGGCTCGCGATGTGGTCCGAGCATGCGAGCCGAACGTTGCGCCGCACACCGGCGCGCGCCAGCAACGCCCGCATACGATCGGCGATTGGCGTCGCGTCGAGTGGCGTGCGGCCACCAAGGACCCTGAGCGTTCGGGCGTGGCCGGCGGTGAGCCACAGCAGTCCCGCGCCCGCGGTCGTAAGCCACAGGATCAGCACTCCGGGCGTCCAGTGCGTCCCCCGCTGGCGCATGAAGAAGACGCGAGGCTCATTTCCCGGCGGGCCATCGCGAACCGCGAGCCGCATCGCCGGCACCGCTGAGGGCGCGGTTCTCGGCGCCAGGCGGAGTTGACCTGCGAGCGGCTCGCGCGCGACTGCCGTCTGCAATGACGCGGTCACGATCCCACCCACGAGCGCGGTTTTCCAGAACAGGTCGTGCGTGGCATCGCCCATCCGCTTCCAGGACGTTGCCACCCACGTCGCGAGGAGGATGAGTGTGCTGTGGACGAGATACGTGAGGAGCCACGCGACGGCGATGTCAGTCCATCGGAGCACGACGAATTCCAGGCTAGCCAGCATCGCTGCCACCGTCGTTGGGGGCGGGCTCGCGCGCGGCCGACGCACCGCGCCGTGTTCCGTTCTCCGCTTCGGCGATCATCCGCTTCACGCGGTCGAGGTCTCCGGGATTCATGTCGCGCGAGCGGAGGAGATGGCTCATGAGCGCGGCGGAGCTGCCGTTGAAGAGCAGCTCCGTGAGCTCGGAGACCATCGAGCCGCGCACGTCCTGTTCGGTGATGAGCGGACGGTAGACGAACTGGCGCCCGTCCAGTCGGTGCTCGACGACGCCGCGCTTCTCGAGGCGCGAGAGGAGCGTCGCGATGGTTGTTTGCGCGAGATCGCGCTCGGGGCGCAGCCGGTTCTGGACGTCCAACACCGTCGCCTCGGCGCGATCCCACAGGATGCGCATGATGGCGAGTTGGAGATCGGTGAGAGAGGTTGGCACGGTTGAGAGGGATGAGGAACCCGGCGCGTTCATGGAGTGGCGAGCCGCGTCGTTCACTTTGGTGAGACAAGCGCCGCGCGTGCGGGGTTGCCGATCACCCGCAATCGCGATCGTCATCAGGGTTGCGCCGGCGAGACGGTGCTCCAAAGTTGTTCGCGCCATACCTGAACTGCCGTCCGCCTTCGGAGCGCGCACTCCGCAGACGGATCGGTCCATTCTCTACATCGAGGAGTCGCATCTGATGATTCGCATCCCGTTCCGCGCGACGGCCGCCGCGGCCATCGCCGTTCTGGCGTCTGGCTGCGCGAAGACCGAAACGAAATCGGCGGCCGATTCCGCCGCGAGCGTCGCTACACCCGCACCGGCGCCTGCTGCCACCGCGAACACGGTCAACTTTACCGCAAAGGAATTCGCGTTCGAGGGGCCGGACACGATTCCCGCGGGGCTCACGGCGTTTCACCTGACCGACGCTGGTAAGGAGTTGCACCACGTCGCGCTCATCAAGCTCGATCAGGGGAAGACGTACGCCGATCTGCAGACCGCGTTCAAGGCCGGTGGTGGTCCACCACCGGCGTGGGCGGTGGCGTACGGCGGTGTGAACCCGCCGGCGCCGGGGGATTCGGCTACAGCCATGCAAGTGATGGAACCGGGCAACTATGCGGTGGTCTGCTTCGTCGAAGGCGCGGATCATGTCCCGCACATGGCAAAGGGCATGATGAAGCCGCTCACGGTGACGGCATCGGCGAACGCGAACATGACCGAGCCGACGGCCGACGTCACGCTGACGCTCAGCGACTACAAGTTCGTTCTCTCGAAGCCGCTCGTCGCGGGCAAGCAGATGATCAAGGTCGAGAACGAAGCTACGCAGCCGCACGAGGTCGTGCTGGTTCAGCTGGCGCCGGGGAAGACGATCGAGGACGTCGGCAAGTGGGTCATGGACATGAAGGGCCCGCCGCCGGGAAAGCCGATTGGTGGCATCCCGGGGTTCATGGCCGGGAAGAACACGTACTTCGAGGCGAACCTCGCGCCGGGCGACTACGGAATGATCTGCTTCATAGGGGATGCGAAGGACGGCAAGCCGCACTTCGCGCACGGCATGGCGCAGACGTTCAAGATCAGCTGAGCCCAAATGGAGGCCGTAGGAAGGAGGCGGCCTTCGGAGGCCGCCTCCTTCCTACGGCCTCCTTCCTCAGGCCTATTTCTTTGGTGGAGGCGGCGGCGGCGTTAGGCTCGCCTTCCATGCCGCCTCGAGTCCCGGGACGTCGTGCGGCAGTGACTTCGCCTGGGCGAGGGTGGCGCTGAGTGGCTCGCCGCGCCGCGTTCGGTCGACGACCTGCCTGATGATCCCGCGGCCCTCACGGGCCCACATGAACTCGACCAGGCTCGCGGACTGGAGCGCAGCCAGCGTCTCCCGCGGTTGTTTCCGGAGATTCTGCGGCTGAACGGGCCGGCCACGCGAGTCGACCCGGCCCTGGTCCATCCCGCTGAGCGCTCCTTCACTCGACACACCGGCAGGAATGGAGGATTCGGGGATCGACATCTGTACGAGCGTGTCGATCGGTACGAGGTCGCCCAGCTGCGACGCGAGCTGCGCGTTGCGATTACGAGACGACGGGTACCCAGTCACGAGCTGCGTCGCACCGGCGACAATCCAGTCCGGCAGCGGGCTCGCGCCCACCGCCGTATCCGCGCTCAGAACCCACTGCCGCGCGACCCTATTACGCACCGACGACACCAGGAACCTCGCGATCGGGAGCGGATTTCCTTCGCGGTCTCGCGGAATGTTCACGTGCTCCCACACGATGATCTTGGCTCCCGACGTTCGCACGACGCTATCCATCGCCGCGCTGTCCGCGGGTTGCACGATCAGGCCAACGGCCGTTCTGGGCGGAAGCGTCTGGAAGTAGCGACGATATGGTAGCTGCGCGTCGTCGAGCAGCAGGAAGATGCCGCCCAGCAGGGAGCGATCGCGTGAGGCGACGACGATGTCGCTGCTGTCCAGCACGGAGAAATGATCGTTCGCGCCGATCGGCACGACCTTGACGGTCGGCTCGAATCCGGGAATCCCGGTCGTTTCGGGGGGCGGCCCTGAGGAGCACGCCAACGCGAGTGCCAGCAGGAAGGTGGCGCTCGTCAGGCTCGTGAAGCGTACTACGGGTCGTCGCACCGCGTCCATCTGGATTCCGGGCATCGCGTTCTCAGTCCGTTCCGGTTTTGGGTCTGTCGGAGGCGTTCGAGGGGCCGTCCGCCGGGGTCTACTCCCAATGGGTCCGCCGGTTCCCTCGCTTCCGGCCTCGACAAGTCTAGTGCCTCGGCACGAGTGCGACGACCCGCACGGGACCGCCGGAGCCGCCTTCGATCTTCATGGGCAGCGCGAACAGGAGTGCCCCGGTGGCGGGCAGCAGGTTCAGGTTCGTGAGGTTCTCGATGCCGGGAACGTCGGCGGCGGCCGCGATGCGGTGGACCATGAAGTCCTGCGACGCGCCGTAGTCGATGGACGCCGCGTCCACGCCAATGGCCGCCGCACGGCGCTCCTGAATCAGCAGCCTGGCGGCTTCGACGCCGTAGCTCGGGAAGTGGAGCTTGGAGGCGTCGTTTGGCGTGTCATCGCCCATGTACGATTTCTTGTCAGGCCAGCGCGTGCTCCATCCGGTGCGCAGCAGCACGATCGTCCCCGGCGGAATGCGGCCGTTCGTGCGCTCGAACGCGAGGACGTCGTCACGCGTTAGGCGGTAGTCCTGGTCAGCCCGGGTCCGCGCGGTGACGTCGATCACGACCGCGGGCGCGATGAGCCGGTCGAGCGGCACGCGGTCGACGGTGAGGTGCCCTTCGCCAAAATGGATCGGGGCGTCGAGGTGGGTGCCGCCGTGCTCGGGCGCGGAAAACGCGAACGACGAGTAGAACCAGCCGCCCGGCGTCTGTCCGTACGACAGACTGTCGAGCTTGAACGTCGTCGGCGACGTCGGCCAGTAGATGGTCTTCGCGTTGAGCGCGTGCGTGAGATCGACCGTTCGATAGCTCCGCAGGTCGAGCGTCTGAGCGCCGGCAACACGCGCCCACGCCGGTATGACCGACGCGAGCACGAGCGCAACGGCGAACACGCGAGCCTGACGACGTCCGGCGTTCATTGTTTCCTCCCTGTCGTTATCCGGCGCAACCGCGGTCTGCGGTCGCGCTTGTGTGAGCCGCGTCCATGAAGCGAGCGCGACGCGGCTTGCGGCTGTGCAGCCCATATAAAAAGGTAGGCAACCAACGCGGCGCTCAGCGCAAGCGGATATGCGCCGCCGTGTCGTGGAGAGCAAGCGCGAGAAGACAGCACGGAAGCAGCACGCACGCGCCACACCGTATCGCAACGCTCCAACGAACCCTCCTAACGGCAGAGGTAGGCACCGTAAGTGGTCGTCCCGTTGTGATCCCAATGGACTACCTCTTGCTCAATGCACGAAGGTGAACCACTCGAACCCGCAGCTCGCGGATGAGTTCATCACGCCCACCAGCGGTTCGCTCCCCACGCCTAACGCGACGGCCGTCGGGCGTACGTCCGCGTCGTCGTACCTGACGGTTCCGTCCGGTCAGGCCACCATCATTCGGTTGACGAACGCGGGATCGGGTGGGACGCCGCAGAACATCTCCGTCCCGATTGCGGACCTTCACCCTTGCAGCTTGCACCTGACGGCTCGCGCCGCCAGGCAGGAGGATTTCCCATGACGACCCTCGAACGTCACGAGCCGCAACCGGCGACCGCAGAAGAGCCGACACAGGTCGCACCGGGCCTGGCTTACCTGAGAGACCGTATCGTCAACGTGGCGTTCATCGCGTCGTCCGATGGACGTGACGGTGAGTGGGTGCTCGTAGACGCCGGGCTCCCCGGTGCGGCATCGCGCATCGTCCGAGCCGCCGAGTCGCTGTTCGGTGCAGGCGCGACCCCGGCGGCCATCGTCCTCACGCACGGCCACTTCGACCATGTCGGGTCGCTGCGTGAGCTGGTCCGGCGCTGGCAGGTGCCGGTGTACGCCCACGAGCTCGAGTTGCCGTACCTGACGGGCCGCTCGTCCTATCCACCGCCGGATCCGGCGGTGGGCGGGGGAGCGATGGCGACGATGTCGCGCTTCTTCCCACGCAAGCCCATCGACCTTGGCGACTCGGTGCAGCCGCTCCCGAAAGATGGAACTGTTCCCGTGATCGGGGAGTGGCGATGGCTCCATACACCGGGGCACGCGCCGGGCCACGTCTCGTTGTTTCGCGACTACGATCGCGCGCTCGTCGCTGGAGATGCGTTCGTTACGACGAAGCAGGAATCATTGTGGGCGGCGATGACACAGCGGCCCGAGGTCCACGGACCGCCGGCGTACTTCACCATGGATTGGACGGCGGCCGAGTCGTCGGTCGATGATCTCGTGGCGTTGCGGCCGAGCGTCGCGGTGACGGGCCACGGCATGGCCATGCGCGGTGAGCGGCTCGAGCGCGAGCTGCGCGAGCTATCGATGAACTTCCGCGACCGGGAGGTGCCTCGACGTGGTCGGTACGTCGGCCATCCGGCGGTCGCCGATCGCTCCGGCGTCATCTTCGTTCCGCCGCCCGTCGCTGACGTCGTCGGCCGCACGGTGACTGGCGTCGCCGCGGCCGCGGTGGCGCTCGTGACACTCGCCGCCGTTAGGCGGCGGAGCAACGGCGGATAGCAGCACGCGAGCGGATAGCATCACACGACCAGGAGGCGCGATCGCACGGTGCGATCGCGCCTCCGCGCGCATGACGGATCACTGTCTTCAGCTTTCCTAAACGCTCCATGAATACCTGCCCCGACCGTCTGATTCGTTAGGCGGCGACGGCCCGACAGGTCATCTGGCGGTGCTCGCAACAGGACGCAGCCCGGCGCGGTTCCTGCACTAGATATAGTTGCGATACAGACCTTATTGCTTTGGACAGCAACTGTGCAGCTCAGCAGTATTCGCTGCACGGGCCAGGAGGTGCGTCGGAAATGGCTTGCGACCGGGCAATGTTGAACGTCTCGAAACGCGGCCGAGTGGGCACGCTGGTATTGGTGGCGGCGCTCTTTGGGTGCACGCGCGAGATCCCGCGGTCTGCCGAAGCCGAAACCGCGTCGGCGCGACCCGCCACCACACCCGCTTCCAGCACGCCGTCCGCCACGGGCGCCCGCGCGGAGATCACCATCCCGGGCCGAGACCCTGAAGACGGGCAGTGGATCCGCCCGGCGAAGGACTACGCGAGCACGCGGTTCAGCGGACTCGATCAGATCACGACCGCCAATGCCGCCTCACTCAAGCTCGCGTGGAGCTTCTCGACCGGCGTGCTGCGCGGGCAGGAGGCGGCGCCGCTCGTCGTGGGTAGCACGATGTACGTCGTGACGCCGTATCCGAACATCCTCTACGCGCTCGATCTCTCGAAGCCCGGCGCGCCGGCGAAATGGAAGTACGAGCCGAAGCCGCTCGCCGCCTCGCAGGGCGTCGCGTGCTGCGACGTCGTGAACCGCGGCGCCGTCTACGACAACGGCAGGATCTTCTACAACACGCTCGACAATCAGACAGTCGCCGTCGACGCAAACACCGGGAAGGAGCTGTGGCGCACGCAGCTCGGTGACATCAACAACGGCGAGACGATCACGATGGCGCCGCTCGTCGTGAAGGGGAAAGTTCTCGTCGGCAACAGTGGCGGCGAGATGGGTGTGCGCGGATGGCTCACGGCCCTCGATGCCGGCACCGGCAGAGTGGCGTGGCGCGCCTATCACACCGGGCCTGACTCGCTCGTGCTCATCGGCTCGCGCTTCAAGCCGTTCTACAAGAGCGATCAGGGCAAGGACCTGGGAGTGAAGACGTGGCCTCCCGACAAGTGGAAGCAGGGGGGTGCCGGCGCGTGGGGCTGGATCTCGTACGACGCGGCGCTCGACCTGATCTACTACGGCACGGCCAATCCGGGACCGTGGAATCCCGAGCAGCGGCCCGGCGACAACAAGTGGTCGTCGACGACGTTCGCGCGCGACCCCGATACGGGTGAAGCGGTGTGGGCGTACCAGGTCACGCCGCACGATCTGCACGACTACGATGGCATCAACGAGAGCATCCTGCTCGACCTGCCATGGAACGGGCAGCAACGCCGAGTGCTCGTGCGGCCAGAGCGAGATGGCTATGTGTACGTGCAGGACCGCGCCACTGGCGAAGTGCTGGCGGCCGACACGTTCGGCGTCGTCAACTCCACGTTAGGCGTCGATCTCAGGACAGGCCGCCCGGCGGTCAACAAGGAGAAGGAGCCCATCACCGGACAGGTCGTACGGATGATCTGCCCGGCATCGCCGGGTACGAAGGACTGGCAGCCGTCGGCGTTCTCGCCGCGCACGGGGCTCATCTACATCCCGCACCAGAACCTGTGCATGGACGTCGAGAGCGTGGAGGCGAACTACATCGCCGGCACGCCATACGTGGGCATGAACGTGAAGATGTACGCCGGACCGGGCGGGCACCGCGGCGAGTTCGACGCGTGGGACCCGATCGCACGGAAGAAAGTATGGAGCCTCAAGGAGAACTTCCCGGTCTG
>Ga0207691_10006872_pt1 | contig 10981 bp, 7 predicted proteins | sample KBSM13metaG_FD_184327 | JGI IMG/M metagenome (GOLD analysis project Ga0207691, IMG submission 184327) | Miscanthus rhizosphere microbial communities from Kellogg Biological Station, Michigan, USA - KBS M1-3 metaG (SPAdes) (version 2) | ecosystem: Host-associated > Plants > Roots > Rhizosphere >...
TAGCCGTACGTTTCCCACCCGGCGGGGCCGAACACGGCGCACTCGTACGCCTTGAGCGTCGTCAGGCTTTGGCGATCCGTCCGGCTGCCGTGGTAACGGCTCAGTTCCGAAGAGAACAGGAGCGTTTCCGGCGGCGACGATTGTGCTTTCGGGAGCGGCTGTTCGGAGTCGCTGAGGTTGAACAAGGCGCGGACGGTCGTGCCCGGCTGCGGGAGGACGCCGCCGCGGATCAGCTCCAGCACCGGGCCGACGTCTTCGTTGGGGACGAGCTTCGCCGCGCGGCGGGTAAAGTCGCGCAGGGCGCGCCAGGCGCGGCGGGCCGCGAGCAGGTCGTGGTAGAGGTTGCGCATCGCAGCCTGGTGCGAACCCTCGGGCCAGGACCAGCTCAGGACGGCGGACCGGAAGGTGTCGGCGGCGTGGGGGTCGGGGACGGTTTCGCCGTCGGTCATGAAGTCGGCGAACTCGCGCTTGCGGCCCTCGCGCACGGCTTGAATGAGTTCCTCGCCGCAGAACGAGCAGAAGAACGGGAACGGGCGGGCCTCGCCGTACTCCTCGCCCATGAACAGCAGCGGCAGGTGGGGCGAGAGGAGCATCAGGCAGGCGGCGAGGCGCTGCTTGGCCGGCGTGCCGAGCAGGGTCGTCAGGCGGTCGCCCCTGGCGCGGTTGCCGACCTGGTCGTGGTTCTGGACGCAGACGACGAAGCGGTCGCCGGGGATGCCGTCGGGCGGGGCGCCGTGCTTGCGGCCGCGGTGGGGGCTGAAGTCGCCGGCGAAGAGGAAGGGCGTCTCCATCGCCCGCGCCAGTTGCCTGGCCGAGCCGTAGTCCTGGTAGTAGCCGCGGCGCTCGCCGGTGAGGAAGGCGTGGACGGCGTGGTGGAAGTCGTCGCTCCACTGCGCGTCCATGCCGTGCCCGCCGCGCTCGGGCGGGAGGACGACGCGGGGGTCGTTCTGGTCGCTCTCGGCGACGACGTGCGTCTTGCGCCCGCTGCGCCGCTGTACGCCCTCAGCCTCCTCCTTGATCTCCCGGAGCAGGTGCCGCGCGCCCAAGTCGTGAATCGCGTGCACGGCGTCGAGGCGCAGGCCGTCGAAGTGGAATTCCTCGAGCCACATCCGCGCGTTGTCGAGGGCGAACTGCCGGACCACGTCCGAGCCGCGGTCGTCATAATTGATCGCCCGGCCCCAGGGCGTTTTATATTTGTCGGTGAAGTAGGGGCCGAACTCGTTGAGGTAATTGCCCTCGGGGCCGAAGTGGTTGTAGACCACGTCGAGGAACACCGCGAGGCCCGCCGCGTGGCAGGCGTCGACGAGGCGCGCCAAGCCTTGCGGGCCGCCGTAGCTGTTCTGGGTCGCGTAGGGGAGGACGCCGTCGTAGCCCCAGTTGCGCGTCCCGGGGAACTGCCCGACCGGCATGATCTCGACGGCCGTCACACCCAGCTCGCGCAGCGCCGGCAATCGCGGGATGATCGCGTCGAAAGTGCCCTGCGGCGTGAAGGTGCCGACGTGCAGCTCGTAGAAGACCAGGTCGTCGCGCTCGACTCCGTTCCAGTTCCCATCGGTCCAGTGAAATGACGCCGGCTTCACGACCGCCGATGGACCGGGCACGCCTTCTGGTTGCCACAATGAACAGGGGTCGGGCCGATCGTCGCCGCCGTCAAGGCGGTAGACGTAGCGCTGCCCCTCGGGCACGTCGGCCTCGACGTGGTTGAAGAACCCGCCGTCCTCGTCCTTCGCCATCGGCCGGGAGCGCCGCCGGTCGCCATCCATCTCGTCGCCGTCGATCAGGACCAGTTCCACTCGCTCCGCGTTCGGCGCCCACACCCGCCAGGTCACCGCCCGTTCGTCGGGCGACGCCACCGCGCCGCATCGGCGCACGACTGCGGCGGGAATGTTTCGGAGGGTCGGTATCTCCGTCAGTTGCAGTTCCATGCGTCCCCAATTGGCTCGACCGCTCTCATTGCTCTGCTCCTTCAGCCGGTCCCTTGGCCAAGGAGCCTAATGCTTCGGGAACGGCTGCGCAGACAATGGCGGTGCCAGAAGGGACGACCTCCGAAAAGCCCGGGGAGAATCTCAGGCGGGCGGGCGCGAAAAGCACGAAGCGCGTCCTCCGCCTCACTCGGTGGCCGGCCCGAGCAGGGTGTATAGCCCGTCGTGGGTTTCGAGCTGCACGCGGGTGACTTCCTCCGAGTGCTTGGCGAAGGTATCGCCCAAGCCGTTGTACAGTTTGTCCGTCCGGACAACCGTCCGTCCGTGGGCGGGGATCCCCTGGATCGGCTGGACGTAGGCTCCATTCACCCACAGGTTCACCGCGCGGAGCGGCTGATTCTCGAAGTTATAGATCTTGATGATCTTGCGATCGCCGCTCACGATGGCCGCCACCCGCGCGCTCGACTGCGGCTGCGTTGTGGGGAACTTGGCGTTGCCGGCATAGGCGGCGAGGTTGGTGTCCGACATTGCCTCGGCCGGGGGGGCCGTGCCGTTCCCGTTGCTGGTGGAACCGGCCTTCGAGGCGGGCTGCCCGCCGGCGCAACCCGCGGCCAGTGTGGCAACAAAAACGGCGACCAAGGATCGGCGTAGCATGATGAGCGTCCTCCCTTTGATAATCAGTCGTCCAATGTGATGTGACACACAGATGCTAACGGCGTGCCGAAGCGGGCAGAGCCGTTAGCTCGGCGCAGGAACGTTTAAGACGGCGGGAGGGGTCGGCTGGCGAGTCCGCCGGCGAGCGGAGATACAGTGTTGAACGAATCGACAGATTGGCACGTCATAGACGTTTTGTCGCCGGAAGCCCTTGATTTGCTTCAAGTGACGCCGGCTCCGTACGCCCGTCTCACGCCCACGGGCGAGGGTCCCGCCGCGGTCAAAGCGCGGCTCCAACGCCTCAAGCCCGCCGATCTGTTCTCCCGCCCTGTCCGCAGCGCCGACGACGCCCGCGCCGCGCTGGCGGGCCTCTGGCTCTACCACGATTTCCTCCACGAGTCGCACGCCCTCTCCCAGGACGTGCACTCCGCGACCGGCAGCTTCTGGCACGCCATCATGCACCGGCGCGAGGGGGACTTTTCCAACGCCAAATACTGGTATGCCCGCTGCCGCCACCACCCGGCGTACGCCGCCATTGCGGCCGAAGGCGCCAAAGCGTTGAAGGATTCGCACCAGGCCCCGACCCTGGCCGCGCTCGTGCGCGGCCAGTGGGAGCCCGACGGGTTTGTCGACGTGGTGAGCGCGATCCACCAGAAGACGGCCGATCCGATGTACGCCGCCGCGGTGGAACTTCAGCGCGCCGAATGGCGCGGCCTGTTCAACTACTGCGTCGGCGCCGCCGCCGCCAGCGGCTGAACGAACGCGTCGTCCGACTTCGGGCCCCGCGGGTAGGTCAGCGTCACCGGCTTCTCGTGCACGAGCAGCTCGGCGGGCTTCAACTTTTTAGGATAGTCCTCCGGCCGGCGCATCGCGTACTTCACTTCGTTGAAATGGTCCGCGTGGAACCGGTCAACGTTGTACACCTTTGAAAACTTGAAGAGCATCTTCAAAAAGTTGGTCTGCCCGCGGGCCAGTTGGCCGGCGAGGATCTTTGACACCGCCACCGCGGTCCGCCAGCCCATGAACTTGCGGTTGATGATCTCCTGGGTCTTCACAAGCTCTTCGTAGAACTCCCGCAGCGGCAGCTTCGTCGGCATGACGGCGTGCTGGATGTCATACAGCCGGTAGTCCGCCGTCGTCAGGCCGCGCGTCTCGGTGTGGAACAGCTCCGTGCCGGGGTAGGGCGTCGCCACGGTCAGGTGCACGACCTCCGGCACCTTGGTCGCCCACTCCCGCGCCCGCTCGAATTCCTCGCGGCCCCAGCCGGGGTCGGAAATGAGGTTGATCGCCACGTCGATCTTCAGCTTCCTGGCGATCTCCAGCGCCTCGAAGTTCTGATTCGGCGTGATGCGCTTGCGGAACGACTTGAGCTGCTCCCCGTCCAGCGACTCCAGCCCCAGGAACATGTAGCACAGCCCCATCTTCGCCCAGCGCGCGAAGACCTCCTTGTTGCGGGTGAGGACGTCGCAGCGCGTCTCGAGGTAGTAGCGCTTGCGCACGTTCCGCTTTTCCATCTCGTCGGCGATCGCCATCCCGTGCTCGGGGTAGATGAACGCGACGTCGTCCACGATGAAGACGTTGGGCTCGCGGATCGACGCCATCTCCTCGGCGCAAAGGGCGGGCTCCGCCTGGCGGTAGCTGCGGCCGTAGAAGGTCCAGGCCGAGCAGAACGAGCAGTCCCACGGGCACCCGCGCGAGAACTCGATCGACGCGCACGGGTCGAGCTCGCCGATGAAGTACTTGTGCCGCTTGCGGGTCAGCTCGCGCGCCGGCCGGCACGCGTTGATGTCGGCCTGGAGGTCGCCGCGCGGCCCCGCGCCGTTGAGCGTCGTCACGCCCGGCAGGCCGTCGACGCTGGGGACCGCCGCCAGCATCCGCGGCGCCGCCACCTCGCCTTCGCCGCAGACGATCGCGTCGATCGCGCCGTCGCCGTGGCGGAGGACCTCCTCGGCGATGAACGAGACGCTGTGCCCGCCGAAGAAGACGAACGCCTTGGGCAGGATCGATTTGGCGAGCTTCGCCAAGTCGATGGCCTCGGGCACGTTCGCCAGGTAGTTCAAGCTGAACCCCACGGCGTCCGGCCGGAACCCGCGGATTTCATTGTCGAAATCGCGGTGGTTAAAGACTTGAAGGTCCAATAGCCGAACGTCGTGCCCGGCGCGTTTCAGCGCCCCCCCGACGCATTCCAACCCCAGCGGCTCCAGCCGCAGGTAGACCTCCGAATACAACAGGGCGCTGGGGTGGACGAGAAGAACTTTCATGTCGCTCGCAGGTTAAAAAACCAGGCCGGTCGCACGGTTGCGGGATTATGGTCCGCCCCGCGCCGGGGCACAACCTTCTCCAGCCGTCGCACCAGCGGCGCCACCGCCGCACTCCATCGCCATGGCGTCATCGGCGCCGCGCGGAACCAGTCAATCACCGAATTCTTACCGCATCGTTATGACTCCCTCCCCGCGCCATTCTTAGGCTTCCGGCACGATCGCAGGGAGTCACATGAAACACGGGACGGGTTACACGACGGGTTACACGATCGACTGGCGGCGGCTGCTTGACGCGGGGTGGTGGCACTGGGTGGTCACGATCCCGCTGCTGGCGGCACACGCGACCCTCGGCGCCGAGCGCACCCGACCATGCTTTGAAGCCGCGCTGCTGTTGTGCGTGGCGATGGCGGTGTTCGCCCGGCGGCGCACCGGCAAGCCGGGCGCGATGGCGGTGCAGGTGCGGGTCGCCTTCGCCGCACTGCTGGTGCTCGGGCTGGCGCCGGCGGCGCGGTGGTTCCACTGGGTGCAGTTGGCGGGGATGACGTCGATGGTGGCCGTGGGCTACTGCCCGCTCGAGAGGCTGCTGTCACTCATGCCGTGGAACCACGACGGGCCGACCACCGCCGGGCTCGTTCTCACAACGTTCCTCACCCCGCCGGGGTGCGGCGGGATCCTTCGACCGATCGAACGGGGCGACGCGCCGGCGACGGCGCGCGCCCCCACCTGCAGCGACGAGAGTCCGTGCGGACTCGCACTCACTCCGCAGATGATCGACCCGACAAGTGCAGGTGCGGGGGCGGGTCGAACGGCACGGTTACGCAGCCGGGCGGACACCGGCCGCGCGGGGTGGCGCTTTGGACACGAAAAGGAGGTCGATGACGTTATCCGAGCCGGTAAGTGAAGTTGAGTGACGCGTGAAAGTGAAGCACGCGTGGAAGCGAGAGACGCGTTCGGACGCGGTTGAACAGCGGCCCAGCCGCGCCGCGGATCCGATCGCAAAAAATCTGTGCAACCAAAGAGGAGATTGACCATGACGTACCATTCCATGACAACCCGATTCTTTCGCCCGGGCACCGTGATCGTGGCGGGCGCCGCCGCGCTCCTGCTCGCGCTGGTCGTGACCGCCGGGGCCGAGCCGGGCAACGACAACCGCACCCCGGTGCTGGAAGGCGAGTGCGCCAAGCTCGCCGTCGAGGCGGGGAACAAGGTGATCGCCCACGGCTACGCCACCGGCGCCCAGATCTACCGCTGGACGGGCGTGAGCTGGGAGTTCGTCGCGCCCGACGCGGTGCTGTTCCAGGACGAGGGGGAGCACGGCGTGCTCGCGTCCCACTTCGCCGGCCCGACCTGGAAGAGCCTCAGCGGCAGCGAGGTGGTCGGCGCCGTCGACAAGAAGTGCACGCCGGACCCCGACTCGATTCCCTGGCTGCTCCTGAAGGCGACCAGCAGCCACGGCCCCGGCATCTTCGACGGCGTGACCTTCATCCAGCGGGTGAACACCGAGGGCGGCCTGGCCCCGACCGAACCCGGCGACGAAGTGGGTGACCTGGCGGCAGTCCCCTACACTGCCGAGTACTACTTCTACCGCGCGCAGTAACGCCGCGTTTGAAACGAAAAGCCTGGGCGCGCCGGGACCAACCCGGCGCGCCCCGGCGCGGGGGGCGTCGGGCGGCGGCGGGTCCGTCCGGCGTTGCTCATCCGCCAGTTTTGCACGTCACCGCTCGACCACGATCGTCCGGTAGTCCGAGCCGAACCACGAGAAGCCGTCGATCCGTAGCTCGAACGGCGGCGTGACGACGGCCGCGCCGCTGCCGTAGCGGATGGGGAACACAGCGGACGGGTCTTTCCCCAGGGCGGCGTAGACCCGGCGCTTGTCGTCGGGCGTCGCCGGCAGGCCCCGCCAGAAACCCGTGACAGTCCCGCCCGGGAGGAACATCTGTGGCTGCGTGTAAGAGATCTGCTCCGAAGCGTCCGAACCCACAACCGGGGGGGCACAGAAGCCGGGCAGGCGGACGCCGTCGGCCAGCGTAAAGTCGCACCGCACCACAGTCATGGGGCCCTCGGGGTCGGGGCGTGGGAACGGCGGACTCCCGTCCCAGGGGCGGTAGGTCAGCTCGTCCGTGTCCTCGTACCAGGGCTCTTCCTCGTCGAGACCGTGGACGCACAGCCACACCGGGACTCGCTCGAAATCGGCTGGACGGAAGTTGGCGTACTGCTTCAAAAGTGGCCGGGACACGCGCACCTCCGGTGTCAGACTACACCGGGACGGCAGAAGTGCGAGATCGGGATTGGGGGCGTTCGGGGCATTGATCTCTTGTGTGCCAGACGTCCCACCCCGAGCTCACCCCTCGATCGATGAGATGCTCCGTGCCACCTCCCAAGGCCTCGCCTGCGGGCCGTCGAGCAGCGAGGCCGCGACGCCCTCCGCCGCCGGCGTCGGGGCGGGAGCAGTCGGCAGGGGGAGGGCGGACGGGACGAGGGTGCGGTTCAGGTGCTTTTTCGCGATCCCCAGGTCCAGCGCGTTCACTCGGCCGTCGCGATTGAAATCGACGCGGGAGCTGATCGGCGCCGCCGTGTTCAGCAGGGCCTTGACCGCGCCCAGGTCCAGCGAGTTGACCCTGCCGCTGCCGTCGGCGTCGCCGATCAGATTGCCGAAGGCGAAGACGTCGGGCGACGTCAGTCCCGTGTGCTCGTTCGCCTTCACCGTCACTTCGAGCCAGCCGTTAGCCGCGGCGGTGGCGTCGGGGTTGGCGGGGTCATAGTCGGGCCAGACGAGCGTGATTCGGTCGGAGCCGCCGACCCCCGCGCCGCGGCGGACGGAGACCGACGCCGGCGCCGCGCCCGCCGCCCACGTGCGGGGGTCGGCGGTGGCGCCGCGGCGGAAGGAGAAGTCGGCAGCGGTCAACGTCGAGTTCTGCGGCAGGCCGGGGATGTCGACAAAAATGCCATTGAGGCCGCGGCTGTAGGTGGTGGTGCCGGCGAAGGTCTGGGCGTCGCCCTGAAGCAGTGGCAGGACGCCCGGCGCGACGGCAGCGTCGTCGGCGGCACTTGGGGCGGCGTCGTTGCCGTCGAAGACGCTGCGGTTGTAGAACGCCCGCCGCGCCACCACCCGCGGCGATGGCGCGGCCGGAGCGTGAGGCGCGACCCACGGCTCGGTGCCGTGCACCCCGTCGTCGGCCCAGAACACAAGCTTGTCCCCGAACGTCGCCGCGGCGACGGGGTTCGACGAGGCGGGCCCGGGGTTGACGTCTGCAATGAGGTGTGTGCCCGCCGCGGTCCCGTCCGATTCCCACAGCTCGGTGCCGACCGTGTTCGGCGCCGGGGCGCTGAAGTAGACCACCCCGTCGCTCGCCTTGAGCAGATCGAGGGGGATGTAGCCAACGCCCAGTGGGATCTCCACGACCTGGTGGGTCCCGTCGGCCGTACCGTCGGTCACAAAGAGCTGCCTCAAGCTCAGAGGGGTCTGCGCCGTGAAGAAGACGCGATCTCCCGCCGGTTGGAAGTCGCCCGGGCTGGAGCCGTGGGAGCCGGGGTAAATGTCCTTCAGCGGGGCCGTCCCGGCGGGCGTGCCGTCGCTGACCCACAGCTCGGAGTTGCCGGCGTCGGCTAGCGACGACGCGGCGAAGACGACGCGGCCGCCGACCGGCGCGAGCAACGGCCGGTTGGGGTTGTCGTTCTGCCCGCCGATCTGCCAGAAAGACCCGAGCTGCACGGTGCCTCCCACGGTCCCGTCGCTCCGCCACAACTGCCGCTCGAACTCCCCGCGCACGGTGAAGAAAAGGTTGCCGCCGACGCGGGTGAGTTCCCGCGGGTCCGAACTGCTGGAGATCCCCTGGGGCACGAACGTCCTGAGCGAAACGGTCCCCTCGGGGGTGCCGTCGCTCGTCCACAGGTCGTTGTTGCCGGACCGTTGGTTCGCCGTCGTGAAGAACACCCTGTCGCCGACGGAGGTGATGTTCAGGGGCCCACCCCTGGAGGGGATGACGCCGACGGGAAGGTCTTTCACCAGGACCGTGCCGGCGGCGGTGCCGTCGGACTTCCAGAGGTTGTAATCGGGGCGTGAGCCCGGGGTTGCCGGGTCGGTCGTCCCGGAGAAATAAGCGAAGCCGCCGCTCACGGCGAAACTGTTGGCGACCGGATCGGGAGTGACTGTCCCCATGTACGCGACCTTCAGGGACGCGTCACCGACGGTGTGCGTGCCCGCGGGGGTGCCGTCGGTCACCCACAGTCGGCCGGGCCCCGCGCCCGACACCGGCTCGACGGAGAACAGCGCCCGGTCTCCCAGCGTCGCCATTGCCGTGACCTGTTGGCCGAAGACGGACAAGAGCTGGACCGTCCCGGCGGTAGTGCCGTCGGTCGACCAGAGCCCAACTCCTCGCCCCGCGCCAATTGCGTTGAACAACAGCCGGTCCACTCCCGCGGCGTCGCGCACCTCGACCGGCTGCGCGGTCTTGATGGCCGGCAGGTCCAGCCATGAGACGTACGACCCCTGGGGTTCCGTATTCACGTCGGCGACGAGGCGCGTCCCCGCGGCCGTGCCGTCACTGAACCAGACTTCCACGCCGTGCTCCGCGTCTCGCGCGCTGAAGGCGACGCCGTCGCGGAACGTCTCCAACCTCCGGAGGTCGGTCCCGTCGAACGCGCGGAGCGCCATGGTCCCGGCGGGTGTGCCGTCGGTGCGGTAGAGCGTCGTCGTGTGGGTGGCCGCGTCCGGAAAGGCGAAGAAGACGGTATCGCCGGAGGCGGCTATCGGAAAAATGTTTGCCGCCGGCAAGGTGATGAGATTCACCGTCCCGGCGGGGGTGCCGTCGGTGCGGTTGATCGTCACCTGGTTCCCGTTGAAATCGACAGTGGTGAAGTAAATCGAGCTGCCGACGGACAGGGCGTCGCGGACGTCGCGCGAGGTGCCCCCCGGGGCGTCGACGTCGGTGAGGGCGACAGTTCCGGCGGCGGTGCCGTCGGTGCGGAAGAGTTCCGAGCCGCCCGCGTCGGCCGTCGCGACGAACACCAGGGAGCCGCCCGCGTCGGCGAGCTGGCGGGGGCTGGAGCCGTCGGCGCCCGGACGCAGGTCGGCGACCAGCGAGGTGCCGCCGGCGCTGCCGTCGGTCTTCCACAACTCGTTGCCGTGCTCCGCGTCCTGGAACGTGAAGTAGAGCCAGTCGCCCGAGGCCTCCATTTCCGTGAGCGGGGCGGCGACGTCCGACGCGGCCGCTGTTTTCACGGGGACGGTGCCCGCCTCGGTCCCGTCGCTCCTCCACAGTTGCTGCGATCCGTCCGCGCCGACGATCATGAAGAAGGACATGCCGCGAAAGGCAGCCGCTTGCCGGAGCTGCACGGCCTGTGCGTCGGGGCTGATGTCTTTGACCATCACGGTGCCGGCTTCAGTCCCGTCGCTCTTCCAGATGGCGTCCCCATGGACGCCGTCGTTGGCGAGGAAGAAGAGGACGTCGCCCACCGGCGTGAGGCCGCCCGGGTTGGACGATGCGTTCCCGGGCCGGATGTCGCGCACGCGCACGGTTCCGGCGGCCGTCCCGTCGGTCTTCCAAAGCTCGAGGTCGGACAGGCCGGTGCTGGCGTTGAACGTGTCGGCCACGAAGAAAACGGTCCCGTCCTGCGTCGCCGTCATCCCTCGCGGAGCAGACGCGAACCAGCCGGCCGAGATGTCCTTCACCAAAGCCGTACCGGCGGCGGTTCCGTCGGTTTTGAAAAGCTCCTCACCGGTGGCGGGCGTGAAGGCATTGAAGTAGAGCGTGTCGTTGACGGCGAGGGGGAAGCTGAGGGCCGCGCCGTCCCCGGTGCTGATATCGATGTCTTTCAGCAGGGCCGCGGACAGCAATCGCCGGCATTCAAGGCGTCCAACGTCAATGCGTGACAGCCGGGCTGGGGCCGGGGCGATGCGGGCGGGCGCGGGGCGGGGGCATCGGGCCATGGTGCGGTCCTCGGTGGTGTATTCCGGCCGGCGGCGCGACGGACACGGGGCGCCGTCGGTGTCCCCCCTTTGGGGCAGGCGGCATTCCTTCAGCGGCGGGCGAGGGCTGGCACACGGGTCGCGGGCCTTACGGCCGCATGTCGCGCCGCAACAGCGGCCCATCGCTCGACAGGATTTTACGCGATGTCCTGGGACGGGATTGCGGAAAATCCTGC
>Ga0207691_10006874_pt1 | contig 10978 bp, 5 predicted proteins | sample KBSM13metaG_FD_184327 | JGI IMG/M metagenome (GOLD analysis project Ga0207691, IMG submission 184327) | Miscanthus rhizosphere microbial communities from Kellogg Biological Station, Michigan, USA - KBS M1-3 metaG (SPAdes) (version 2) | ecosystem: Host-associated > Plants > Roots > Rhizosphere >...
GATCTTCAGCATCGCGTCCCCCTGGCGGCAATAAACGCTCCGGCCGTCGGAAGACCAGCGCGGGTAACGCGCCCCCGGAGCGAGCAGAATCCGGGGACCGTCGGAAGCCAGAGGCATCATGAGAACCTGCCAGCCCTCGCTGTCCTGCTTGTCGTAGGCGAGCCAGCGTCCGTCGGGGGAAACGCTCGCCGAGGCGGTGAGTCCCTCGTCGAGCTGTCGCGCTTGGCCTTTTCCGTCCACGGGCCTCAGCCACAGTTTCGGTTGCGAGGCGAACTCCGTGCATACGACGGATGCGCCGTCCGGGGTGAACGCCAGCGCGTACTGTTCTTCGCCGGGCGGCACGAGCTGTTGCGGAGCGCCGCCTCCGTCCGCGGCCTGGCGGTAGATGCCCCAGCCCTGGCCATCCTCGGGAGACGCCGAGAACGCGATGTTTCGGCCGTCGGACGACCACGCGGTGGCGTAACCCTGGACGTGGAGTTTCCCGACCGGAAGCGCCCGGCGGATCCGGCGGGCCAGATCGTAGATCCACACGGTCCCGTCCGATGTGATTGCGGAAAGGGAGCGGCCGTCCGGCGACGGGATCGCCAACCGCCCGAACACATCCGCGTCGAACGGAAGGATCTCGATTTCGCCCTTCTCGTTGATGCGGGCGAGGCGCGAGAGATCCATCCCGCTGCCGCGAATGTAGCCGCTGGCGTACACGAGCGTCCCGTTGTCCGAGACGGCCAGGGCCGCTCCGCCGTTGCAGCCGAAGGCCACATCCCTCAGCACCGCGACCGGCGATCCGGTCGTACGCAAGTTCCGGACGTCGAACGGGGCCGCAAAGAGAGTGCCGTCGCGTCGCGACATCAGGAGCTTCCCGTCGGCCGTCGACCGGCAGAAAAGAACGTCCTTCTCTACGCCCGAAAGGCTGCGGGCCGGTAGATCGAGCACCGCGGCGCCGCCCGCGGTGCTTCTGTTCGTGACGAGCGCGCTCGATGAAGACAGCCACTGCGGCCAATAGAGGGGAAGCCGGGCCGGCTTGCCCTGCACGAGGATCGTCTGCGCCGAGGTATCGGGTGCTCCGCCGCCGGGCGGATATCGCCAGAGCCCTTCCGTGGTCGAGACGGCGACGAGGATCGACCCGTCGTCCCCCCAGCTCCCTCCGAAGAAGTCGGGGATGTCGGCGAGCTTCTGCGTAAGGCCGGTCGCGAGCGAATACTTGCGGAGCTCGCCGCTGCCAGTCCGGGACACCTGTGACACGTTCGTCGCAAAGCCGATCCACTGCCCGTCCGGCGAGAAGAACGGACCCTCCGCCGATACGCTGTCCGGCACGACGCGGGTTTCGTCCCGATCGAGACGGTGGATCCAGAGTTGATGCGGCGCCCCTTCCTTTTCGGCCACGAACGCGAGCGTCCGCCCGTCGCGCGAGATCGCGACGACCGGGGAGGCCCATCCGGTCAGGCGCGTCCCCGCGGGCAGAGGCACGATCGAATGGACGGGCGCGGCCCGCACAGGAACCGTCGGCCGGGCCATCCATTTCGCGGCCGCGAAACCCAGGGCGAGCGCGGCGATCACCGCCGCGATCCAAGGCCATGCGGATCTCTCGGCTGGCCCCTCGAGGGGTGACGCGGCCGGTGCGGCGGGCTCGATCCACGCGTCGCCGATGTCGCGCAGCCGCTTCTTCGGGTCGCGCTCGAGGCACCGCGCCAGCAGCGCCCGGACCTGGGCCGGCGTGCCCGAGGGGAGCTTCGACCAGTCGGGGTCTTGGCGAAGCACGGAAGCGAGAACGTCCGACACCGTCTCGCCCTCGAAACATCGCCGGCCGGTCAGCATCTCGTAGAGAACCACGCCGAACGACCAGATGTCGGATCGCTTGTCGACCGGCCTTCCGCGCGCCTGCTCCGGCGACATGTACGCCGCCGTTCCGATCACCACGCCGGCCTGCGTCGCCGCCGCGGTGATCGTCGGGGAGCGGGTCACGTCGGGAGCCGAGCCGTCGATGGCGAGCGCCTTCGCGAGGCCGAAATCGAGCACCTTGACCACGCCGTCCGGCGTGATCTTCACGTTCGCAGGCTTCAGGTCCCGATGGACGATGCCCTTCTCGTGCGCCGCCTCGAGCGCGTCCCCGATCTGCCGGGCGACGGCCAGAGCTTCATCGGTCGGCATCGCCCCGACCGCGAGCCTCTCGGCGAGCGTCTCCCCTTCCACGAGCTCGAGCACGAGAGCCTCGATGCCGCCGCTTTCCACGAGCCCGTAGATCGCGCCGATGTGCGGATGGTTGAGCGCAGCGAGAAGCTGGGCTTCCCGCTGGAACCGCGCCAGCCGGTCGGGATCCGCGGCGACCGCCTCGGGAAGGACTTTGATCGCGAGGTCTCGGTTCAGCTTGGGATCCCGGGCCCGATAGACCTCCCCCATCCCTCCCGCCCCGAGGGGTCCGAGGATCTCGTAGGGACCGAGGCGCAAGCCGGCTTCGAGAGGCAAGTTGCGGTGAGCATACAAGATAGGAGCGCGCCGGCGGCCCCGCGCTGGACGCATCTGGTAGATTGAAACGTCCATGAGTCAGCGCAAACGTCACTCCACCGTGGGGGTCCGCGTCGGGAAGGTCACGGTCGGCGGCGGCGCCCCGGTCGTCGTCCAGTCGATGTCGAACACGGACACGGTGGACGTGAAATCCACCGCCACCCAGTGCATCGAGCTCGCCCGGGCCGGCTCGGAGATGGTCCGGATCACGGTCAACATTCCCGAAGCCGCGGCGGCGGTGCCCGAGATCAAGAAGCGGATGCTCGACGCGGGCGTCGACGCGCCCCTGATCGGAGACTTTCACTACAACGGGCACGTCCTTCTGACGAAGTACCCCGACTGCGCCCGGGCCCTCGACAAGTACCGGATCAATCCCGGCAACGTCGGCAAAGGGGTCCGGCGCGACGAGCAGTTCGCGACGATCTGCAGGATCGCCGTCGAGAACGCCAAGCCGGTCCGCATCGGCGTCAATGGCGGCTCCCTCAACCAGGAGCTCGTCATGGAGAAGATGCAGGAGAACACCGACAGGGACCTCGGGCACACCTCCGAGGAGATCATCAACGAGTGCATGGTCCTCTCCGCCCTCCAGTCGACCGAGCTCGCGCTGCAGTCGGGGCTGCGGAAGGACCAGATCATCATTTCGTGCAAGGTCTCGCGGCCGCTCGATCTGATCGCGGTCTATCGCGAGCTCGCCACGCGCACCGACCAGCCGCTGCACCTGGGACTGACCGAGGCCGGCATGGGCATGAAGGGCCTCGTGTGGTCCTCCTCGGCGATGGGCGTGCTTCTCAACGAGGGCATCGGCGACACGATCCGCATCTCGCTGACGCCGCGTCCCGGCGGAGATCGCCGTGAAGAGGTCTACGCCGCGTGCGAGCTTCTGCAGTCGCTGGGCATCCGTGCCTTCGCGCCGTCGGTCACGGCCTGTCCGGGCTGCGGCCGCACGACGTCCACCACGTTCCAGGAGCTCGCCGAGCGCATCCAGGGCTACATCCGCGACCAGATGCCCGTCTGGAAGCAGGAGCACGAGGGCGTCGAGAACATGACGCTCGCCGTGATGGGCTGCGTCGTCAACGGTCCCGGCGAATCCAAGGCCGCTTCCATCGGGATCTCGCTTCCGGGCACGGGCGAGGAGCCGCACTGCCCCGTGTACATCGACGGCCAGCACTTCACGACGCTCAAGGGCAACTACGACGAGCTCGCGGCGGCCTTCCGCGCCCTGGTCGACGACTACGTCGCGACGAAGTATCCGAAGAAGGAAGCCGGCCGCCCCGTTTCCGTCTAGCTCGAGCTAGACGTTCAACCCCAGCGCCACCAGGTCGCAGGCGAACGCCAGCACCGAGAACACCGTGCGCACGGTGTGAACCCGCTCCCACCGCGCCCAGACCCGCGGAAGCTCCGGCGGCGGCGCAGCGGCCGTGGCCTTCGCGACGCGGTCGTTGATCGGGATGTTCACGATCCGCGTCAGCACCACCGCCACGAGCAGCGAAGCCGTCGCCGCAACGACGAGCGCGAAGCTTTCCGCGCCCATCCGGGAGCGCAGCAGGACCATCCAGAGCGCGTTCGACACAAACGCGGCGAGGATGGGCAGCGGCATCATCCGCGCGAAGCGGACGTTCTGCGCCTGTTGAAAGATCACGAAGCTCGATGGCGGCAGCTTCGGCCGCGCGTACGAGTTGCCGACCCGGTCGCCGAAGAAGATCCCGGCGAGCAATCCCGTGGTGAAGACGGCCACGAGCTGGACGACGAGAAGCGCGCTCACTTGGCCGAGCCTACTTCGCCGCGGGCAACTGGCGTGCGAGCTCGGCGGTCCAGCTCAGCGCGACGTCCACCCGCCTCCAGTCGCGGCCCGCGTAGCCGGTGATGAAGACGAACGTGTTTCCGTCTCGCGTCACATCGTACTCACGCAGGGGCTGGGTGCCGAGATCGTAGGGAATCTCGAAGAGCTCGCGGATCGCTCCCGGTCGCAGAGTAGGCTCCGTCTGTATCTCGACGAACATCATCCTCTTGTTGTTGTGAAAGTAGAGGCCCCGGTCGGTCCACACCGGGAAAACGCCGCGGTCCGAGGTGATCTGAACCTTGCCGCCGGATCCCGCCGCGGGTTGGACCACGATCTGCGACGGGCTGCCGGGACTCACCACCGTGTAGGCGACCCATTTTCCGTCCGGCGAGAACACCGGGCTCGCGCCGCCCGGCTCGAACAGGGTCGCCTTCTGGTCTCGAAGCGAGAGGATGTTGACGTCTGTGGACGGGAAGTTCTTCGTGATGGCGAACCTCGCGCCGTCCCGCGACCAGTCGGACGGGAGCTCCGGCCGCGCGTCGGGCCGGAACGGCTCCTCCACGCCGGATCCGTCCGCGCTTCGGAGCCAGATGCCCTGGTGCGCACGGTCCGAGCTGTAGGCGATCCGACGCCCGTCATTGGACCAGACCGGATAGTAGTTGCCGTTCCCGTCGCCGATGGTCAGACGCGTCAATGCCCCGGTCTCGAGATCCACCGTCCAGATGTCGTCGGAGTTGCCGTGACCGGGCCCGATCGTGACGGCGAGGCGCTTGCCGTCGGGCGAGAAGCGCGGATAGTGATAGGAACGAGGAGGGACCGGCACCGGGCGCGGCTTCCCCGCGGCGTCGGTCAGAACGAGTGAGCGATCCTTCGCGGCGCCTGAGGAAGGAACGTACACGATCGTTCCGTTCCCGGCGAGCGCGAGATACCCGACACCGCTCGACGGGTCGCCCGCAACCTTGTCGTTGAGCGCCACCGGTGCGCCGGCGGTCTGTCGACGTCGTCCGTCGAACGGAACCGCGAAGAGCATCTCCGAGCGAAAGAAAAGCAGATGCCCCGACGGCGCCCAGCGCCCCATGGAGCCGCCCTCGTACACAGTTCGCACCTTGCGCGTCGAAGGCTCCCAGACCGCGATGCGAGCGTCGTCGTAGTTGCCGGGCCCTTTGAGAAGGCCGATCGTGAAAAGGACCGCGGAGTCGTCTCCCGGCAGGTACGTCGGCCAGCGGTGGGATCGCTCGCCCGCGGCCGGGTCGAGCCTCGTCGCCGGCTCGGCCCTTCCTCCGCGCGCCGGAATTCGCATCAGCCCCGACGTGTAATCCGGCGCAAACACGATCGAATCGTCGGTCATCCATACGCCGCCGCGGTTGTTGGGAGCGTCGGCGAGCGTCATGCCGACGCCGCCGCCGGCGGGCACCTTCTTGAGCTTTCCGTCCGCGAAGAATCCGATCCACTGTCCGTCCGGCGAGAAAAACGGAGACGTTGCTCCCTCCGTACCGGTGACCGGGAGCAGTTCGATCTCGTTCCACTGGCGAAGGTAGAGCTGCCGGTGGAGGTCGCGGTTCGCCACGAACACGATCCGCGTCCCATCGCGCGAGACGTCGAGGACGGGCATGTCGTCGAACGGGATCTGGTCCGTCGGAGGCAGGTTGATGGCGAACCGGAGCGGTGTCGTCGGAGGCGCCGCCGCGGTCCGGGAGCGGAGCGCGAGCCACCAGCCGGCCGCGGCGAGGAGCGCGAGCGTCGCCATCGAGAGGGCGAGCGGCGCTCGCGAACGGGGCGCGGCGGCCGCCGCAGGCGCAGCGCTCGCCGGGCCCGACTCCAGCGGCTCGTCGAGCTCCAGCCTCGCGTCGGCGATGTCGTGGATGCGCGTCTTCGGGTCGCGGTCGAGGCAGCGGCGGAGAACACGCTTCACCGAAGCGGGAGTCTGCTCCGGCAGAGCCGACCAGTCCGGCTCCCTCATGAGGACCGCCGCGAGCGTGTCGGAGACGGTCTCGCCCTCGAAGGCCTTGCGCCCCGTGAGCATTTCGTAGAGCACCGTCCCGAACGCCCAGATATCGGAGCGCTTGTCGACGGACTTTCCGCGAGCCTGCTCCGGCGACATGTAGGCGGCGGTCCCGATGATCACCCCGGCCTGCGTGGAAGCGGCCGTCATCGTCGGCGACGAGGTGATGTCGGGCGAGCTGCCGTCCACCGAAAGCGCCTTGGCGAGGCCGAAGTCGAGGACCTTCACCTGGCCGCGAGGGTCGAGCTTGACGTTGGCGGGCTTGAGGTCGCGATGCACGATGCCTCGCTCGTGCGCGGCCTCCAGGGCGCGGGCGATCTGGCGCGCGATCTCGAGACTCTCGTCGACGGGAAGGGGTCCCTGAGCGATGCGTTCGGCGAGGGTCTCCCCTTCGACGAGCTCGAGGATCAGCGCTTCGCGGCCATCCTGCTCCTCGAGACCGTAGATCGATGCGATGTGGGGATGATTGAGCGACGCCAGGACCTGCGCCTCGCGGCGAAAGCGGGAGAGCCGCTCGGTGTCGCGGATCAGGCCCTCCGGGAGCACCTTGATTGCGACCTCGCGCGACAGCCGCGAGTCCCTTGCCCGGTACACCTCTCCCATGCCGCCGGCGCCCAGAGGCGCGACGATCTCGTAGGGTCCGAGTCGGGTTCCCGCAGCCAGCGTCAAGGGCTCAAAGCGTACAACGGACGACCACTTAGAATCGGCGCGGAGGCTCCATGGACCTGCGCTCGCTTCAGAAGCCGCTCAAGGACAGGTACCGCGCCGACCCGAAGTCCTCGCGAATCACGCTGACGGCCAAAGGCGGAGAGTCCGGCGCGCCGATCGCCTGCTCCGTCGATATCGGCCGCGCAATCTACGAAGCCCAGGCGCACGCGGGCGTCGGCGGTGCGGGGACCGGCGCGTGTTCCGGAGATCTCCTCCTCGGCGCGCTCGCCGCGTGCGCGCAGGTGACCTGTCAAATGGTGGCCACGGCCATGGGAATCCCGACGAAGTCGATTGCCGTGACGGTCGACGGCGATCTCGATCTCTCCGGGACGCTCGGGATCTCGAAGGAGGTCCCGGTCGGATTCGAGTCGATCCGCCTGAGATTCGACGTCGATGCGCCGGACGCGACGCCGGATCAGCTCCGCGCGCTCGCCGAGAAGACCGAGCAGTACTGCGTCGTCATGCAGACGCTGTCGAAGCCGCCGGCGATCGAGACGCGCTGGGCCTGACGCCTACTTCGCGGGCAAGGCGGCGCGCCAGTCCGAAACGAAGCGAATCTGCGCCGACGCGACGTCCTCGACCGGGACCGCGTAGAGGAGCCGCTTCCCGTCGCGCGTCGTATCGAAGGGACCGCGCGGCGGCGGCTTTCCGCCGAAGATCGCCCGTGGCGCGCCCAGTCGCAAGCCTCCGCCCTGTGTCTCGACGTCGACGGCGAAGAGACGCCCGTCGGGAGGCTGCTCGTAGACGATCGCCTGGTCGCCGAGCCATCGCCCGGAGTCGGCACCGGCGGTCGACACCTGCCGCTTCTCTCCGAGCGACGGATAAGGGACGACGTAGACCTCTCGGCGTCCGGTTTCGTTCGAAACATAAAGCAGCCACTTCCCGTCCGGGGAGATCGTGCCGTTCTGAAGCTCGTCCGGATCGGTCGGGAAGAGCTTCCGAGGCTTCGATTCTCCCTCGAGGGGCAAGTCCCAGAGGTCGACGCCTCCGCTCTGGTTGTCCTGGATGCGGAGCAGCATCCGCTTCCCGTCGGCGGACCAGGAGAGGGGCCAGATGTTGGACTTCTCGGCGCGGATGAGCTTCGACTCCGAGCTTCCGTCGGCGGCTTTCACGCGGACGCCGGATCCCGGATCCCCGTAGGCGATTTCTCTTCCGTCCGGAGACCATGCCGGAAAGTTCGAGCCCTGAACGCCGAACGTGAAACGGGATCCGACGCCGCGTTCGAGGTCGTAGAGGCGAATCTCGGGCCGGAGGTTCTTGTTGCCGAGTACGGTCGTGACGGCGCGTCGCGCGTCCGGCGACAGGGCAACGGTGAAGAAATTCGTGGCCTCGCCCACGGTGCCGAGCGGCTTGCCGTCGAGGTCGAACCATGTCAGTCGGCTCTTCCGGACCGCCTCGTTGCCCTGGAACACGAGCCGACCGGTATTCGAGATCGCGAACTTCCCGAGCCAGCGAAACGCCTCGAAAGCGACGCCTTCGGCGATCGGAGCCGCGGGGCCTGTCGTCTTGAGGCCCTTCACATCGAACGGCTGCGCCAGCAGGTTGCCATCCCGCACGAACACGAGATAACCGGGCTCCGCGAATCGCCCCTCGCTGTTTTCGTGAGCCACGAGCGTGGACTTGCCGGTTGCGAGATCGAGAGCCTGGATGGTGGTGTCCTGGTCGACATCCGACGTTTGCGTGCCTGAGAGATAGAACAGGTGCTTGCCGTCCGGCAGAAACCAGGGAAGCCGATGCGTCCGGCCCTGGCCGTCCACCTTCGTCACGGCCACCGGCACGCCGCCCGTCGCCGACACGCGGGAGAGACCGCCGAAGGGCGCCGGCGCGAAGACGATGACGTCGTCGACACTCCAGCTCGCGCCGCGTCCGTCCTGCGCATCGCAGATCGTCTGGACGGGGCCGCCCGCCGCGGGAACACGCTTGAGCTTACGCGCGGCAAAGAACCCGATCGAGTGACCATCCGGCGACCAGAAAGGGCCCATCGCGTCGTCCGTTCCGGCGATGGGCTGCACGGCAAAGCCGTCCATGCGTCGGATCCAGAGCTGGCGCTTGCGGTCGGCGCCCGTCGCGGAGAACACCAGTGTCGATCCGTCCGGCGAGATCGCCGGCGACGTCCAACGATCGAGATCCATCTCGGGCGGGATCTCGATCGATGACCTCGTGACGGAGATCTCGGAAGCGTGGCGGGCCCGCAGACCCGCGGCGAAGCCCGCGGCTGCCAGGACGAGTGCTGCAGTCCAGGGCAGCCAGCCGAGCGAACGGCGACGCGCGGGCAGCGCCGGCGCGGCGATGCCGCTCGCCGAGCCGCCATCCGCGATCCACTTGAGCTCGCTGCCGAGATCCCCCGCGCTCTGCCAGCGGTCCTCGGGATCCTTCGACAACGCCTTGCGGATGACGCGGTCGAGCGCGGGCGGCGAGGTTGGCAGCACCGTCGAGACGGGCGCCGGCTCCTCCTTCATGATCGATGAGATGAGCGACGCCTGCGAGGAGCCCGAAAACGCCTTCTTGCCCGTCGCCATCTCGTAGAGCACACAACCGAACGCGAAGATGTCCGTTCGTCCGTCCGCCTCGCGGCCCTCGAGCTGCTCGGGCGCCATGTACTGGAAGGTCCCGAGGATCGTCCCTTCCTGCGTGAGGCCGTGCTGTGTCGGCATGGACGTGAGGGCGGAGGGCGGCGCCGCCGGCGCCATCGCCTTGGCGAGGCCGAAGTCGAGCAGCTTGACGCCCGTCTTCGTCAGCATCACGTTGCCGGGCTTCAGGTCACGGTGGACGATCCCCTGCCGGTGCGCTTTATCCAGCGCGTCGGCAATCTCGACCCCGAACCGGAGCGTCTGCGAGAGCGGCAGCGAGCCCTTCCCGAGCCGATCAAGGAGCGTCTCCCCTTCGAGATACTCCATGACGAGGTAGTCGGCGTCGCCCTCGCGGCCGACGTCGTAGAGCGCGCAAATGTGCGGATGCGAAAGCTGCGAGATCGTCTTCGCCTCGCGCTCGAAGCGCTGACGCACCTCGGCGGCCGACGACAGATGTTGCGGCAGGACCTTGATCGCGACGATGCGCTCGAGCCGCGTGTCCTTCGCCTTGTAGACCTCTCCCATTCCTCCCGCGCCGATCGGCGAGAGAACTTCGTAAGGCCCGAGTTTTGTTCCGGCGGAAAGGCTCAAGACTGTGCGGATTCTACCTTCATGGCTGTCTCAGCCCCCCGCGCCATTTCTGGACAACGAGGTCGCGCCGGAGCGACGCCCTGAACCCGGCGGCGCTCTACTTCGACGTCCTCGCCACGAAGTCGGCCATGTCGGCCTTCATCGCCTTCAGAGACGGCTCGTTGACGTACATCATGTGTCCGCCCGGGTAGTACTTCATCTCGATGTGGGACTGGAGCGACTTCTCGAGACCGAGGTGGCCCATCATGTATTCGGTCGCGAAGAACGGCGTGGCGAGATCGAAGTACCCGTTGAGGACGAGGACGCGCAGATTGGGGTTCGCGGCCATCGCGCGCGCGAGGTCGACGCCCGTGTTCGTGAGGGTGGGGCTCGGAAACGGAAGGCCCGGAACCTTGTGTCGGAAGTCCCAGCTCTTCCAGGCCTCCGCGGAAACCACGTAGGACTTTCCCTCGCCGAACTTCAACGAGCCGTTGTACCAGTCGAGGAAGGCCGCCGTGTACGCCGCCGAGATCGCGTCCGATTGCGGATCGGCCTCGGCCTCCTTCGCGAGCGGGTCGACCGTCGGGCCGACGAAGCGCGAGTCGAGCCTCCCGACCGTGATGCGCTTCTGGCGGAAGAGCTGTTGCGTGTATTCGCCCTCCGACACACGCAGATCCGCGAGGCGCAGGTATTCCTCCGAAAGGCCCGTGTACTGGTGCAGCTTCTGGACGACCGCGGTCCGCCGATCCTCGGAAAGCCGGTCTCCCTCGAAGAGCGCCGCCGTGAATTCACCCGCCGCGAACTTGCGGACCTCCGTGAGCCAGGGCTCCAGCTCCTGCGGCGGAT
>Ga0207691_10006876_pt1 | contig 10975 bp, 10 predicted proteins | sample KBSM13metaG_FD_184327 | JGI IMG/M metagenome (GOLD analysis project Ga0207691, IMG submission 184327) | Miscanthus rhizosphere microbial communities from Kellogg Biological Station, Michigan, USA - KBS M1-3 metaG (SPAdes) (version 2) | ecosystem: Host-associated > Plants > Roots > Rhizosphere >...
AAGGCTTGTGGCCATACGAGAAAAAATCCTGTGGACTCAAGGTCCTGGAGCTTTAAGGGGGCGGTATGTTAGCCGAAGGCGCCCCTGCCCGAAAGGCGACCAGTACCTAATCTAGGGGAATGTTACGTAAAAGAAAGAGCTCGTAACCCACCAGCGCGATGTACCCCAGAAGGACCGCGTAAAGCACCGTACCCACTGCCTTGCCCCAAAACCGCAAGCGGGCCAACAGGGTGAGCGTCGTCACTCCCATCGCCGTGAGACCGATCTTCCAGTAGCCAAAGCTGTGCCCCGATCCATGCACCAGCGGCTCCATGAGCGGATTGATCTCGCTGGCTCCGTTGGAAATGAGCGTCAGCGTGAAGATGGCATCCAGAAAACAGAGCAGAAGGATGCCAATAGTGAGAGCGAGCCATTGCGGGTGAAACCAATCGGTGACCACCACGTGGCGCTCGGTGCTTCTTCGTGGTGCAAGCCTGCGCCGCGTGAAGTTGCCTCGCCACAGCGCGTGGAGCACGGAACGACGCCTTTCGGTTCTTGCTCTTCGCTCGGGAATGCTGGCTGACATCTGCCGAACATTCTATGAGCGCACGACGCCGGTACACGCCACAGCGCCTCGAATGCGTGTGAGCCACGTCCCAATTCGTTCAGTAGTTGAAGCGCAGCTCGGCCATGTAGTTGCGCCGAATGCCGCGTCCCTCGGGCTCCGGATATTCGAGGTGTATATCGTTAAGTAGATTGAAGCCCTTGACGGCGACTTCGAGTCGATCGCTCACGTGCCAGGCAAACCGCGCGCTGAGTTCCGAGTACTCATCGAGCGCAGGTTCGGGCAGCGACCCGACGTTCCGCCACATGACGTCGAGGGTGAAACGGCGCAGGTCCATGGAAGATTTCAGGTAGTAGCGCGACGAAGGATCGTTGCCGGCCTGGACGACACTCACGATGCCCGAAGCGCCCTCACTGAACTCGAGGCGCTTGTGCAGCGTGCGCACTCCGGGCGACAGCCGCCACCACGGTGTCAGCTGGATGCTGGCCCAGGCTTCGAAGCCATAGGCACTGCCTTCCATGAGATTGCCCCAGCGCAGCGGCAGGAAAACCACCGGCGTGACTTCGATGGTTCGCAGGTCATCGTATTCGTTGTAGAAGACGCTGGCCGAAATCGAAAATGCGGTATCGGGATTGGCACGATAGCCAAGCTCATAAGCGGTGACTTTTTCAGTCTTGAAGTCCGGATCTCCGAGCACGAACAGCTGGCCGCCGACGAACTCCTGCACGTCGGTGTCGAAGGGTGTGGGCGAGCGGATGGCGCGCGAGCCTGCGACCCAGAACATGTTCTTGTCGTTCGGCGCCCACGACAACCGCAAATCAGGCAATGCGGTCCAGTCCGAATAGCTGTTGTCTTCGAACTTGATGCCGGCGGTGAGCGTGAGCTCTTCGTTGAGTGTGATCGCGTCCTGCGCGAAGACATTGCTGAGTATCAGGGAGCGATGATTGGGCACGAAAGCCAGGTTGTTGTTATCCGTGCGGTAGCTGCTGTGCCGCCGCCCGAGTCCCCAGACCAGCTGGTGACGCGCTCCCACACTGGCGCTCTGCTGGAAATCGAGGTCGTAGGTGTCTATGTCGTAGGCGATGCCCGAAGGCGTGCGCTCACGGTCCACGCGATCGAAGTACACCTGCGTACGCGTGGTGACGACATCGCCCAGGTGTTCCCAGCGGCCTAGCAAATTGGCACCGTTGAAGCCGACGTCCGGAGCACCCGCGAAGCCCTCCTCGGCCGCCTGGTAATCACCCTGAACCGTGAAGCGGTGCCTGCCCGCGCCCGCGTCCAGCCGGAATCCCGCCTGCCATTTGCTCCAGTCGTCGTCGGCGTCCGCGCCATCGGCGAATTCGGTGTCGCCGCGTTCGAACCACCTGGCGTACACGCGGAAGGCGGCATCGTCACCGAGATCGCCGCCGTAGCGCAGCGCAGCCGCCTGCTCGTTGGGGCCACCATCGAGACGCACCAGCCCGCCATGACTCTCGGCTGCCTTGCGCGTGATGATGTTGATGACGCCGTTCATGGCGTTGGCACCCCACAGCGTGGCCCCGGGGCCGGAGATGACTTCGATGCGATCGACGTCATCCATGAGCACATCCTGCATGTCGTAGTCGATGCCGGAAAACAGCGGCGAATAGACGCTGCGCCCGTCGATGAGCATGAGGATCTTGTTGGAGAAGTTCTGCACGTCGGGCCGGCCGGCAAATCCACGCGCGCCATTCGAAAAGGTGGTCGACGTGAGTTGAGTCACCTGCAGATTGGGAGCGAGGCGCAGCGCTTCGGGCACGCTGGTCACGCCTGCGCGCAGGATCTCTTCCCGGGTGATCACGTAGATGGAAGCGGGCGCCTTCGCGAGGGGCTGTGCGGACTTCGATACCGAGGTGACCTCGACCTTCGACAGCTGCTCGAGCGACATCCGGCTGAGTTCTGTTAGCGGATCGCTGGCATCAGCCAGGAGTTGTGCGTGCGCCGGCGCGCCGAGGCACGTCAACGCGGCGACTGCGACTATTCTTGCTGACAAGCCCCTCATCCCCCCCTCGTCAGATTTACGGTGGCCATCCTGATGCGGCAGGCACTCGAGCGCTGTCGGTTTGGATACCCATCGATGCAACTGATGGCGCCCTGCGGCCGGCGCTCGACGCGCGCCGCCACCGACAGCAATTGCGAGTTGATTTTGAGTCCACTGCGGTCTGCGGCGATCAGCGAGATCTCGAACCGCAGATTGCGATCGACTTCGATGAAGTTGATGATTCCGCCGCCGTCGAGCCCGAGCTCGTTGTCGGTGACCATCAGAATAGGTAGTTCGACCGCGCGCGTGCGCAGCGTGCGCGTGCGCGAAAACGCATCCGCGCCGATATAGAGAATGTGTACGCCGTCGAGCTCCTGCACGCGGGTGACGCGGCGAACCACCGCGCGATGACCGTTCACCGACATGCCCGGCAGCAGACGTTCGAGATGCACCGCCACGTCATCCGCGCCGCTGACTGCGATGACGAAGGGCGCGTCGGCGGCAAGCGGTGGCCACTCGACGTATTGCGCGAAGCGGAACAGATAGGCGGCCTTCACTGCCTCCACCGAGAATTGCGCGCCCTGAACGAGCGGAGCCACGACGACTGCAATGGCAATCATCAACACGCAAATCGGCAAAAAACGTCTGCGGCCCAACCGCGCCTTCACCAACTAGTTGCTCTCCGGTTTTCTCGTGTAGGACACAGCCGATTGCAGTGGAACGTATTTCCTATATGAAGGCAAGATGCGTCAACGTGAGCGAAATGAATAGTAAAGTTTTCAAGACAGCGCGCCGCTCATGGCGCGGCATTCTATCCATCCGGAATGCAAGCCGCAGCATCGCCGGAAAACTGATGGTGGTGATGCTGGTCACTACCACCATCGCGCTCGCATCTGCGGGCGCCGCGCTCATGTACACCGACCTGCGCGACAACCGCGCCGCGTGGGCCGAGGATCTGCGCACCGAAGCCGGCATCCTCGCGCTGTCGCTCACCACGGCGCTGTCTTTCAACGATCACGACTTCGCGGAGCGCACGCTCGACGCACTGCAGGCGCGCGAAGCGATCCGCTCGGCAGCGCTCTATGCCGCCGACGGCAACCGGTTCGCCGAATACACCCGCGCGGGCCAGCCACTGCCGCCAGCGACGGTGCCGGAGCTGCTGCCGGGCGATGGTGTGCACATCGACGGCGAACGCGTGCTCGTCACCAAGACCGTGGCGCAGGGCGGCGAGGTGCTCGGTACTATCTACCTGCGCGCGGAATACGACGTGCAAGGTCGGGTGTTCGCCTATCTCAAGGTGCTGGGCGCCGTGATGATCGTCGGGCTCATCGCGGCCCTCCTCGCCGCCTCGTGGCTGCACCGGGTCGTCAGCCGCCCGATGGAATCCATGGCGAACGTGGCGCGGGCCATCGTCGAAAAGCGCGGCTACTCGTTCCGCGCCGAGAAGATGACCGACGACGAGGTCGGCGTGGTCATCGACGCGTTCAACAAGATGCTCGATGAGGTGCAGGCACACGCGCGCGCGCTCGAGAACAGCGAAAAGCTCTACCGCGCCATCGGTGAATCCATCAACTATGGCGTGTGGGTGACCGATGCCGAGGGGCGCTGCATGTACGCCAGCGACTCGTTCCTGAAACTCATCGGCCTCACGATGCAGCAGGCGGCGGATGATGGCTGGGGCAGCGTGCTTCATCCTGACGACATCGAAGACACGATGGCGGCCTGGAAGGAAACCGCGCGCACCGGCAGCATGTGGTACCGCGAGCACCGCATGATGGGGGTCGACGGCAAATACCATTCGATCCTCGCGCAGGGCGTGCCCATCCGCGATGAGACCGGGCGCATCCAGCGATGGGCGGGCATCAATCTCGACATCAGCCGTCTCAAGAACACCGAGCGCGCGCTGCTCGAGGCGGACCGGCGGAAGGACGAGTTCCTGGCCACGCTGGCACATGAGCTGCGCAATCCGCTCGCTCCGATTCGCAATGCCGTACGCATCCTCGATTCGGACGCCGCCGATGACCGGCAACGCAAGTGGGGCCGCGAAGTCATCGCGCGCCAGGTGCAGCGCATGTCGCTGCTGCTCGATGACCTGCTCGATGTCTCGCGCATCACGCGCGGCCAGCTCGAGCTCAAGAAGGACTACGTCGATCTCAAATCCGTCGTCGGCATTGCGGTCGAGACCGCGCGCCCGCTGCTCGATTCCAAGCAGCATCAACTCACCGTCAACCTGCCTGCCGGAAACGTGAAGCTCGAAGCCGATCCGCTGCGCCTGTCGCAGGTGATCGGCAACCTGCTCACCAACGCCGCCAAGTACACCGACCCGCAGGGCAAGATCACGCTGCACGCGCGCATCGAAAATGCCGAGCTGGTCATATCGATTCGCGACACCGGCATCGGGCTCACCGCCGAATCGCTGCCCGGTCTCTTCACCATGTTCTCGCAGGTCAACTCCGCGATCGATCGGGCGGAAGGTGGTCTCGGCATCGGTCTCGCGCTGGTCAAGGGCCTGGTGGCGCTCCATGGCGGACGTGTCGAAGTGCGCAGCGAGGGTCTCGGCCGCGGCAGCGAGTTCCTCGTCCACCTGCCACACAAAGTGCTGGCGCCTGCGAACGCGGTGGTGGCGGAAGACAACCACGGCGCCGCGAACGCCAGCGCCGTGCGCCGCGGACGCATTCTCGTGGCCGATGACAATCGCGATGCGGCCGAGTCACTGGCGCTGGTGTTGAGATTCTCGGGCTACCAGGTGTCCATCGCGTTCGGCGGCGCCGAGGCCCTCGAGGTGGCTTCGCGGGATCGGCCGTGCGCCGCCATCATCGACATCGGCATGCCGGGCATGAGCGGTCACGAGGTCGCGCGCCGCATGCGCCTGGAAGCGTGGGGACGCAATGCCATACTCATCGCGCTCACCGGCTGGGGCCAGGAACAGGACAAGCAGGCCGCCAAGGCCGCGGGCTTCGACGAACACCTGACGAAGCCCGTGGACCCGGACGACGTCGAGCGCATCCTCGCCGATCTGCTGAACGATGCGCCGGAACGTCGCGCGGGCGGTCTGACCGACTCCATGCGCAACGCCTGACGTTCGCGACGATTGTTAGTTCGGCAGCCTCGAGACCATTTGCAGCGGGAGCTCGTCGGCAACCAATTGCAGAAGGCGCCGCGGATCCACGGGTTTGGAAAGGTGGCCGTCGAAGCCCGCCTTGAGCGCCGAGGCGCGATCTTCTTCGCGTCCGTAACCGGTCAGCGCCAGCAATCTCGGACGCCGCGCCGCCAGCGCGAATCGCTCGCGAATGGCGTGCGCCACCATGAAGCCGTCCATGCGTGGCAAGCCGATATCGAGCAGCACGAAATCCGCGCGGAAGTCTTCGAGACTGGCGAGGCCCGCTGCCCCGTCATACACCACCTCCACATGGTGGCCGTCGGTGCGCAGGACGGCGCGCATGGATTCGGCCGCATCGGCGTTGTCCTCGATGATCAGGACGCGACGCGGCCGAACGGCTGGCCTTTCGTCGGAGAGCTGCGGCGCGGGGGGTTCGACGGGTGCCGGCACTCGCGGCAATTGAATGCGGAACACGCTGCCCTTACCCAAACCCGCACTATTGGCCTCCACGCGGCCGCCGTGCATTCCGACCAGCAGTTTGACGATGGTGAGGCCCACGCCAAGCCCGCCTTGCGCCCGATCGAGCGTGCGGTCGCCCTGCAGGAACAGATCGAACAAATGGGGCAGCAACTGCGCGTCGATGCCTGCGCCCGGGTCGCGAACTTCCAGGATCGCATCCGCCGCGGACCCGTCGATCACGATCTCGATGTGTGCACGCTCCGGCGAATACTTGCTGGCGTTGGTGAGCAGGTTCGCCACCACCTGGCAGAGCCGCGTGGTGTCGCCATTGACGAAGATCTTCTCGTCCGGTTCACGTACCGACGCCAACTGGCGGCGCGCGTCCAGTACCGGCTGCACCGTTTCCAACGCCGCGTCCACCACGCTGTCGAGGCTTACCGGTTCACTGCGCAGTGACACGGCGCCGCGAGTGATGCGCGCCACGTCGAGAAGGTCGTCGACCAGGTGCGTGAGGTGGCTCGCCTGCCGTTCGATCATCTGTCCCGAGCGGCGCACCGTCGCCGGGTCTGCGCCGCCCTTGGAGAGCACGTAAGCCACGTTGCGAATGGGCGCCAGCGGATTACGCAGCTCGTGCGCCAGCATGGCGAGAAATTCATCCTTGCGCTGATCGGCTTCGCGCAACGCCTTCGCGTGATCGGCCGCAACGACGAGCGCTGCACGTTCTGCGCGCGAGCGCTTCTGGAGCTCGTGCATGAGCGCACTGGAAAGCCCCGCTATCACCAGAAAGAACACGACGTGCGCGACCCATTGCAGGGGCGGAGGGTCTGCCGGCCAGTCGGTGAAGAAGATGGTGGCCACTATCGGGGTGAGAACGCTGGCTAACAACGCCGGTCCGCGCCCTCCGAGGTAGGCAGCGGCGAAGATTCCCAACACGAACGGCAGCAGCGGCGCCTGGCTCCCCAGTAACGGCGCCAGCACGCCACGAATGACACCGATGAGCAGCACGACGGCAACCGCCGCCCCATAACGCAGCACCACCGCTTCGTCGCGAAGCAGCGGTCCGATATAGGCAGGAGCGGGGGTACCGTTCGATACAGCCGGAAGGGTTCGAGCCTCGATCATCTTTTCCCTGATTGCTAGCCCAAACTCTAGCTCTGCCCGATGCAGGCGTCGCGCCCGTCAAAATGTAGGAATCTTCCGGCTTGCTAGGCGCAACCGTATTGGCTCTAAAGCGCGGTTACCAATTTGTCATTTACTCGCACTTTTTCCAGCCTGACGCTGCGTGTGTATCTGACGATGGAAGGCTGTGTCACGCCGTTGAACGAGCAATCACGCAGAGTGATGTCGTTGACCGGCGCCTTCGGCAGCCCCTGCGAATCGAGCACACGAATCGCCTTTTTCACGTGCAGGCGTTCGACGAACACGTTGCGCAATTGCGGCGTGAATGCGCCGTTCGCGCCTTCCTCGTAGTTGAAGTCGCAGGTGATGGCTGCGCGGCTCACCTGCCCGACGTCGATGTCGCGATAGTAGAAGTTCTCGAGCAGACCTCCGCGCAACGCATTGTTCTTGAAGCGGATGGCGTACCAGAGGTTCGGACTGTCCATGTGGCAGTTCTCAGCGAAGACCCAACGCGCGCCTCCCGAGATCTGGCTGCCTACCACCACGCCACCATGCCCTTCCTGCATGCGGCAGTTGCGGACCAGGATGTTCTGCGAAGGTGTCGCGAGACGCCGTCCATCGGCATTGCGACCGGAGTTCACCGCGATGCAGTCGTCGCCGGTGTTGAACGAACAGTCCTCGATGAGCATGTGATCCACGGATTCCGGATCCACGCCGTCATTGTTAGGGCCGTGGCCGAATACATCGACCCCGCGCAGCGTGACGTTCCGGCACAGCACCGGATGGATGTTCCAGAACGGCGAGTTGCGCACGCGCACGCCTTCGATGAGCACGTTCTCGCAGTCGTAGGGTTGGATGAACGGCGGCCGCAGCAGCGACCCGTCGCCGAACACCCGTTGCTCGACCGGCACGCCGGCCTCGGCCATCTCGAAAAGTCTCTTCCGGGCCGGAATCTGGTCGGGCATGCCCTCCTTCCAGCCATATGCGACGGTGCCGCCCCATCGGCCTTTCCACGGCCACCAGTTCTGCTCGCTGCCCTGGCCGTCGAGCGTGCCCTTGCCCGTGATGGCGATATTCTTCTGCTTGCGCGCGTAGATGAGCGGCGAGTAGTTCATGCACTCCATACCCTCCCAGCGCGTGAACACGATGGGATAGTTCGCCGGGTTGGTGTCGAACAACAGCGTGGACCCCTCGCTCACGTGCAATTCGACATTGGACTTCAAGTGAATCGCGCCCGTGAGGAAGCGTCCGGGCGGCACCAGCACCCGGCCGCCGCCGGCGTTCGCGCAGGCATCGATCGCCTTGGCGATGGCACTCGTGTTGAGCGTGACACCGTCCGGTGTCGCACCGTAGTTCGTGATGTCGAAGACACGATCCGGGAAGGTGGGGGGCCTGACATTGTGGGCGATGTCAGCGGCGCGCTCCCAGGCGTCCGCACTGCCGTTGCTTGCGGCTGCGCCTCGCAACGCGAGCAGTGAGGCTGCGGAAGCCGCACCGTAGAGAAATTCGCGCCTGCCGGTTCGCAATTTCATTTGCCACTGGTCGCGAGAAAGTTCTCGACGACTTCCGTGAATGTTCCAGGATTCTCGCGCGGCGAACCATGTCCGGCATTCGGGATGCTGGCCGATCGCGCGCGCGGGATCATCTTCGAAAGCTCTTCGTCGATGCGCCGATGGATCTCAACGGTCTTCTCGCCGGTGATCACGAGTACCGGTATTCGCAAGGACAACAGGTCATGCCGTGAGATGTCGGGATATGGATTCTCGCTGCGCACCATCATGCGAAAGAAGCCGGCATTCTGCATGACCCCGAGGCGCGCTTCTGGCGAAAGGCTGTCGAAGCGCCCGGCCTTCGCGAAACCATCTACGAAATAGCGCATTGCCGCTTCATCGTTGCCCGCCGCGAAGGCGTCACGCGCCGGGTCCTCGATGCGCCGCATGAAATCGTCGTACAGCGCGCCGTCCTGAAAGTGTTTCGCCCAGGACAGCAGAGGCGGCTCCGCCAGCACGAGACTGCGAACCATGCCCGGATGCTTGATCGCCAGCGTCAGCGCCGTCGCCGCACCCATCGACGTTCCGACGAAGTTCGCCCGCTTCAGGCGCAGCGCCTTGATGAGCGCCGCGAGGTCCTCGGCTTCGACGATCGCGGAGTGGTTGGTCGCGTTGTGTGGATTCTGATTGGGAAAGTTGTAGCGGCGGCTGTATGAGATGACGTGGTAGTACCGCGAGAGCGCCGCTATCTGGGGCTCCCAGGAGCGGTAGTCGCCCTGGCCGCCATGCAGCAGTATCACGGGCTCGCCAGACCCGGCACTGATGTAATGCAGTTCGACGCCATTGACGATGATCTTCGTGGGCGCAGGAAGCGCCGCTTCGGCCGACACGGCTAAGCAGCCAAGGCAAGCCGCCACGAGCAATCTCATGTTCCCGCCAGGTGCAGGACGATCTCGCGTGTCGAGGGGTGCTCGCGGTGCTCGAATAGATAGATGCCCTGCCAGGTCCCGAGCATCAGTCCGCCCTCCATCACCGGCACGGAAAGCTGCACCTGGGTCAGCGCTGTCTTCAGGTGCGCAGGCATGTCATCCGGACCCTCATCGTCATGCTCGTAGAGTCCGGCGCCTTCGGGCGCGAGCGCGTCGAAGAATTTCTCGAGGTCGCGCCGCACGGCCGGCGCTGCATTTTCCTGAATGAGCAGCGAAGCCGAGGTATGGCGGCAGAATATTGTGAGCAGGCCTTCGACAGTCTGTTGCTGCTCCACCCAGCGACGGACTTCGGCAGTGATTTCCAGCAATCCCCGGCTGGCGGCGCGCAACCGCAGAACATGCATGTATTGTTTCATCCGACATGACCGTACTCGCTGACCTGATGCGTCGCAAGAGATCGGCTAGAGTTCATCGCATGCCCAAGATCAACATCGCGAATGTCCCCGTGCGGCAAGGCTCGGGATACCCACCGCCATTCGACGCGCCCTGCGCGACGCGTACGCGTCGGCGGCTTGGTGACGCGGGTGGTCTCGCCGACTTCGGCGTGAACCTGATGACTTTACCGCCGGGCGGTTGGTCGAGTCAGCGTCACTGGCACAGCCACGAAGACGAGTTCGTGATGGTGCTCGAAGGCGAATTGATCCTCATCGAAGATGCGGGGGAAACCGTGTTGCGTGCCGGCGATTGCGCGACGTTTCCGAAAGGAACCGGCAACGGCCATCACATGGTCAATCGGACGCAGACAACGGCCGTGTATCTGGAAGTCGGTTCGCGTCAGCCGCAGGATCTAACCACCTGTTCGGACATCGACATGATGAGCGCGAATTCCGACGGGCGCTTCGTGCACAAGGACGGCACCCCCTATTCGCGGCCTTAGTTGCCGCGAAACGGCCGAAATCTGTCAAATGGACCGGTTCAGTTGGGCTTAAGCCTGACCTGAGTAGATTGCTAACCAAGGAACGCGGAGGAGCAATCATGGCCACACTGAACGAAAACGTCATTGCTGAGTCGCGCAGGATTTTCGACCTGTGCGATGTCAACGGCGATGGCTTCATCGACACGGAAGAATTCCATGCGCTGCTGGAAGCTCTCGATGGCGACGTTTCCCGCGAGGAGTGTCTGCTCGACTTCGAAGTCGCCGACACGGCCGGCGATGGATACATCGAGTTCAAGGAATTCGTCGCGTGGTGGACGAATTGAGATGGCGCCCCCGGCCGGAGTTGAACCGACGACCTACCGCTTAGGAGGCGGTCGCTCTATCCACTGAGCTACGGG
>Ga0207691_10006877_pt1 | contig 10974 bp, 16 predicted proteins | sample KBSM13metaG_FD_184327 | JGI IMG/M metagenome (GOLD analysis project Ga0207691, IMG submission 184327) | Miscanthus rhizosphere microbial communities from Kellogg Biological Station, Michigan, USA - KBS M1-3 metaG (SPAdes) (version 2) | ecosystem: Host-associated > Plants > Roots > Rhizosphere >...
TCCGGTTCGACGGCGGCGTCGAGCTCCCGGGGTCGTCTTCCCCCCACGTCGTCCCCGTGCCGATGTCCGATCCGGCGGCGGTCGATCCCGAAGAAGCGTTCGTCGCGTCGATCGCGAGCTGTCACATGCTGTGGTTTCTTGCGCTGGCGGCGAAGCGGAAGTACTGCGTCGACCACTATGCCGACTCCGCGGTCGGGACAATGGGGTTGAACGCCGCGGGCAAGGAGTACGTAGCGCAGGTGACGCTGCGCCCCGCCGTGCGGTTTTCGGGCGACCACGTTCCCGATCCCGATCAGCTGCGCTCACTCCACCATCGCGCGCACGAGGAGTGCTTCATCGCCAATTCGGTGCTGACCGAGATCCGCTGCGAGCCCCAGCCCGAAGCCGGGTCGACGGTCACTCGTTGAGGAGGGCGTCCAGCCGGGCGCGGGCGATGCGCGCGACCTGCTTCAGCGCTTCCTCGAATTCGACGCTGGGCTCGCGTTCGACCCGCCGCGCGAACTCGCGAAGGATGCCCGCGCGATCGTAGCCCTTGACCGCGAGAATGAACGGGAAGCCGAACTTCGCGCTGTACTCTGCATTGAGCGTAGTGAGCCGCACAAGCTCCTCCGCCGAGCACTCGGCGAGGCCCGCCCCCGATTGCTCCAGCGTCGAATCGGCAGTGAGCTCGCCGCGCAGCGCGGCCTTGCCCGCAAGCTCCGGATGCGCGCGAAGCAAGGCCATCTGCGAGGCGGCGGGCGCCTCCCATACGGTCGCCATCATCGACTCGTGCAGCGCGCCGATGCTCGCGAAAGGACGTTTCCTGCCCGCGCGCTCGGCGACCCAGGGCGAGTGCTCGAAGACATGCCCCAGCGCCGTGGCGAAAGCGGCGGGCGAAAGGCGATTGAGTTCCCAGAGCGTCATCCGTATAACCTGCCGAGAAGTGTCGCATGCGCGCGCGACCGCGGGTGTTGCCCGGCGCGAAACCGCCGCATAACAAACCCGTAATATACGAGGACGGCCAATATTGCATAAGATCTGCGCGCGCCTGCCCGATCCGGTTCCGGCGCCGCCGGAACGATGAGCAATGGGGGATGCGCAATGGGAAGGTTGACGACGCACGTGCTCGACACGGCGCATGGCAAGCCCGGAGCCGGCATGCGCGTGCGGCTTTTTCGGAAACGCGACAGCGGTTACGCCCTCCTCAAGGAGCTGTCGACCAATGCCGATGGCCGCTGCGACGCGCCACTGCTCGAGGGAGACGCATTTGCCGCGGGCGAATACCGGCTCGTGTTTTCCGCCGGCGCGTATTTTGCGGCGCAGGGGGTCGAAGTGCCGCAACCCGCCTTCGTCGACGAAGTCACGCTCGATTTCGGCGTCGCGGATGCCGCCGCCCACTATCACGTGCCGCTGCTGGTTTCGCCGTACAGCTTTTCGACTTATCGCGGCAGCTGACGGTAACGAGGCGCGCGCTGCCCCGCCAAGCGATCAAAACAGCGATTCCTGCTCCGGAATATTCGGCGCGTCTTCGGTGGCTGTATCGACGGCTGCCTGCTCCGCCCGGTCGAGCAGGGCGGCGTCGTCGTTGCGGACGCTGTTCACCCTGAACGATACGGGGCGGCAAGCCATCGCCGCGGCCGGATAAGGCGCGATCAGGTCGGCGACGTCGGCATTGGCGGGGTCGAGCCAGCGCTCGTAGTCTTGAGGCGCGATGATCAGAGGCATCCGGTCGTGAATGCCCGCGATCAGCGCATTGGCTTCGGTGGTCACGATCGCGCAGGTGTCGAGCACGTTGCCGTCCTCGCTGCGCCAGCGCTCGAAGAGCCCGGCAAGCCCGAAAAGGGAGCCATCCGCCATTCCGATGTGCATCGGCTGCTTGCGAGCGGCGTCGCCACCGGCAGCGCGCGGGGGTTTGGACTGCCACTCATAGAAACCATCGGCCGGCAGCAGGCATCGGTGCCAGCGATACGGCATCTGGAACGACGGCTTGTCGGCAAGGGTCTCTCCGCGCGCATTGATCATCCGCGCGCCGATCGTTGGGTCTTTGGCCCACCTGGGCACGAGGCCCCAGCGCACGCGTACGAGCTCGCGGTGTCCCTCAGCGCTTACGCGGACGATCGGCACGTCCGTCATCGGGGCGATGTTGTAACGGGCTTGCAAGTCCGGCGCGTGCCCGAGGCCGAACGCCAGCGCGATGGCGGCCGGCTGACTGTGCAGTTCGAAGCGGCCGCACATGATCAGTCGCCGGGCGTGGTAGCGCCCTCCGCGATGGTCTCGCCGCGGTGCTCGGGCGCCGTCGTCGCGAGCACGCCGCGCGCTGTCCGCGCGACTTGCAGCGTGTCCCAGTATGCGTAGGCGCCGACGGCCGCGGCTCCGGCGAGCGGCACCCAGCGGCTCACCGACGTGCCGGCAACGCGCTGCACGACGCTCAAGCCCAGCGACTGCAGCGTCGAGGTCAGCGCCTGCGTCGACAACTGACGCACGATGGCGCGCTCGCCGGCACGGACGACGACATCGCGCAGCACCTGGCTCGCCATGTGCCGGAAGAGGCAGTACAGCATATGGGTCCGGGTGAGCTCCACCGTGCGCCCGTGCAGCGCGAAGATGTCGGCCACCAGTTGCCGCTGGATCTTCCAGATGAGGAACAAGTCCGGCAATACGGTCAGCATTCCGAAGGGGCCGGGAGGCAGTGCCAGCGATGCCGACACGAGCGCGGCATTGCGTGCGGCCTCGCGGGCCAGCTTCTCCGCTACTTTCGCGGGATCGGCCGCGGGTTCCACGCGCGACGTCGGAACCTCCGCGATGATGCGCTCGATCAAGCCGGACGCGTTTTGTTCCGGCGTCGACGCGCCCAGGGTTGCAGGAGGATGCATGGAAGGGTTCGTCAATGCGCCAGCGGGGGAGTTCCATCTCGCGCGGGGCGTTCCGAGATTATGCCTTCGCCGCCGCGCTGTCGACTCGGCGGAAGGCGGCTGCTGCCCGGCCGGTACAATGCGGGGCCGGTTTCGCGCCGGCGACTGGCCATGGGATCGCACGAGCGATGCGCGTTTTCGGATTCGCCGGCTGGTCCGGCAGCGGCAAGACAACCCTCATCGAGAGGATCATTCCGAGACTTGTGGAACGCGGTCTCGTCGTGTCGCTCGTCAAGCACGCGCACCACACGGCCGAGATCGACCAGCCCGGCAAGGACTCGTATCGTCACCGTCAAGCGGGGTGCCGCGAGGTCATGGTGTCGTCGGGAACACGCTGGGCGCTGATGCACGAATTGCGCGGCACCTCCGAACTCACGCTACCCGAGGCGCTCGACCGACTTTCGCCCTGCGACCTCGCTCTTGTTGAAGGGTACAAGGCGTACCCGATCCCGAAGCTCGAAATCTGGCGAGATAAATTGCGCAAACCATTGTTGTGCCTCATGGATCCGCAGATCCTCGCCATCGCAACCGACAGTGCCGACGCGTTGCCGGCCGGAACCGCGGACCGGCTGCCAGTCTTCGCACTTTCCGACTTTGACGCAGTCGCAACATTCGTCGCCCAAAGGGCTACCGCCGGTCCCTTGCGCAATTGACTTGAGGGGGTGCGGCGAGTAACTTGAACTTGTTCGAGAAAAGGCTGCCGAAGTCGGGCAAATCGGCTTGTGGAACGTGCGGAAACAAGGATCAAAACGCGCGGCCGAAGCATCGGTCGGCAGTACGTAAAATATCTACAAATCGTGAAAAGTCAACGCACTGGCGCTGTTATCTCGATTTTACTTGCGATGGGCTTTGCGGGTTCCGCACTGGCCCAGGATCGCTCGCCAGCGGCCACGAACGGCTTCTACGGCGGTGTTTCGATGCGCGATCACGCAACGGAATCGGCCGGCATCACCTTGGGCCCTGCAAGCTCGGTATGGACCCGGTTCGTAACGCCAACCGTCGACGATTCGTCGGCGCGCGCGCTCGTGTTCGGCGGATACCGGTTTCGCAACGACGTCGCAGTGGAGGCATCGTTCAATAGCGTCGATCAATACGCGCTCAAGCCGGATGCCGGCGTGCGCCGCGGCGTCGGCCTGAACCTCGCTTCGAATTCCGGCATTGGCGAGCCCTCGACGCGGAGCTGGAACGTCGACGTGTTCACGAGCTGGACGTTCTATCGGCAACTCGCCCTCTACGGCCGCGTCGGCTATGCGCAGAGCGAGACCACGCCGGTGTTGGGTGCGGTCCCCGTCCCGGTAGACCGGCGGTCACGCGACGGCGTGAACGTCGGTGTCGGGCTTCGTTACGACATGAATCCGTCGCTTGGCCTGCGCGTCGAGTACGCGCGCTTCGGCCGCTTCGCCGGCGAGTTGGCCGGGACTTTCCCGGATACGGACCAGGTCAGCTTCGGCTTGCAGATGCGCTTCTGAGCGCGCTCCGCCGTCCCGAACTGCGCCACACCTGATGCTTGCGCCTTGCACCGGCCAAGCGTCGCATTCTTCAGCGGTGCATCATGCGTGACAACGCCGGCACAACCGTTTCCCTCGTTTATCTTGCACGCCTGCGCGAGACGTTTGGCGCAGCCTCCGAGCGCGCCGAGATTCCGCCGGGAGTGAACAATGTCGGTTCACTGCGTGCATGGCTCGCCACGCGCGGTGGCGCGTGGGCAACCGAGCTTGCGCCCGGGCGCGCCGTGCGTGTCGCCGTCAACCACGATCTGGCCGGCGCCGACACTCCCATCGCCGATGGCGACGAGGTTGCGCTATTTCCGCCGGTCACCGGCGGCTGAATCCGGGCGTTTGCAATCAAATGCCGGTGCGGGTCCAGACTGAAGACTTCGACGCCGGGCGCGAGTTGGCCGCGTTGCGCAGCGGCGATTGCTCGGTCGGCGCCGTCGCCGCGTTCATCGGCACCGTGCGCGACGTCAATGCCGATGCGTCCGTTTCGAGCATGACGCTTGAGCACTATCCGGGCATGACGGAAAAGGCGCTCTCGGACATCGTTGCCGAGGCGAAAGCGCGCTGGGACATCGTCGATGCCCTCGTCATTCATCGCGTGGGGGCGCTCAAGCCCGCCGACCAGATCGTCCTCGTGGGGGTCACCAGCGCGCATCGCGGCGAAGCCTTCGCCGCCTGCGAGTTCATCATCGACTACCTCAAGACTCGCGCGCCGTTCTGGAAGAAGGAAGATACCGCCGCCGGCGCGCGCTGGGTCGATGCGCGGACGAGCGACGACGACGCCGCGGCGCGGTGGCAGAATCCCGCCAAGCCGGCCACCTGAAGCGCCTTCGTGCCGCGCACCGCCGGGCGCGCAAATGCACCCGCACCCGTTCGCGTTGCGGACGTATTGTCAACACGCGCCCTGGGCTTCTCTTGACCCGGCCTTGAGCGTCGGCTACCGTCGCGGGCCGTGGCCGAATCCCGAAGCACCGCCTTGATCGCGATAGACTGGGGTACGACGTCGGCGCGCGCGTATCGTCTCGACGCGTCCGGCGGCGTTTGCGATACCCGCAGCGCCGGGCTCGGCATTGGATCGCTCCGCGACGGGAGGTTCGGGCCGGCCCTGGATAGGCTTCTCGATGACTGGCGCGATGACGGCGCGCCACGGATTGCGTGCGGGATGATCGGCAGCCGCCAAGGTTGGGTCGAAGCGCCCTATGTCGAATGTCCGGCGGATCTCGCGCAGTTCGGGCGCACGCTCACGGCGACCCCCGGCGGCGAGCTCGCGATCGTCGCCGGTGCGCGGTGCGTCGATGCCGCCGGCGTGCCCGATGTCATGCGCGGCGAGGAGACGCAGCTCGTGGGAGCGATCAGAGACGACGACACGCGCGTCCTGGCCGTACTGCCTGGAACGCACAGCAAATGGGCCGTCGTCGAAGAGGGGCGACTCGTCGCGTTCGCCACCTTCATGACCGGCGAGCTCTACGCCGTCCTGCTGACGCACAGCATTCTTGGACGCATGGCGGGCGAGGCCGGCGGCGAAGCCGCGGGGGCGGCCTTCGACCGCGGCGTCGCGCGCGGATCGGCGGGCGTGGGGCTTGCGCACGCGATCTTCGGCGCGCGCACCCTGGCGCTCGCGGGCGATCTGGCCCCGGAGGACGTCGGCGATTGGCTGTCGGGCGTTGTGGTCGGCGACGAGATCCGCGCGGCGCGCGACTGGGCGCGGGAACAGGGATTCGACGCGACGAGCGTTCGCGTGATCGGCGATGGCATGCTCGTGACGCGCTACGTCCGCGCGCTGGAAGCGCAGGGCGTCCGCGCGGAGGCGGGTCCCGTCGCTGCGGCGGCGGCGGGGCTTTTTCGGATCGCACAACATGCAGGACTCGTAACGACATGACGCACAACCTCGTCGACTACCTCGATCCGCTGCCGCTCATCGCGGTGCTGCGCGGCATCACGCCCGAAGAGATTCCCGCGGTCGGCGCGGCCCTCGTCGCCAATGGCTTCCGGATTCTCGAAGTCCCGCTCAACTCGCCGCGGCCTTACGACTCCATCGCCCAGCTCGCCACGACGTTCGGTGAGAAATGTCTTGTCGGCGCGGGTACGGTCACGGCCGTCAAGGAAGTCGCCGAGGTCCGCGCGGCCGGTGGACAGCTCGTTGTCATGCCGCATGGCGATACCGCGGTGATCAAGGCGGCGAAACGGCAGGGGAGAGTCTGCGTTCCGGGAGTCGCGACGCCGACGGAGGCGTTTGCAGCGCTCGCTGCCGGCGCCGATGGCTTGAAGATGTTTCCCTCCGACCAGCTGCCCGCATCGGCTTTGAAGGCGTGGCGCGCGGTACTGCCGCGCGAAACGCTCGTCTTTCCCGTCGGCGGCATCCGGCCCGAAAACATGGGGCCGTATTGGGCCGCGGGAGCGAACGGCTTCGGCACCGGCTCCAATCTCTATACGCCAGGATCGACAATAGAGCACGTGAAGTCGGCGGCGGCCGCGTACGCCGCCGCGTTCCGCGCGCTTCAGAAACGGCCGGCGGCTGCGGCGGGCGCGCAATGACGAGTGCTCAATGACAATTGCGGCGAGCGAGTCTCCCGCCATCGTCGCCATCGGCGAACCGATGGTGGAATTCAATGCCACGCGTTCCGACGCGCCCGATACGTACGTTCGCGGCTTCGGCGGCGATACGTCGAACATGGCGATTGCCGCGGCGCGCCTCGGTGCACGCGCCGGCTACGTTTCCCGCGTCGGCGACGACGCATTCGGGCGCGCGCTTCTGCGCCTGTGGGCCGATGAGCGCGTGGACGCTCGCGGCGTGGCCACGGATTCCGGGGCGCCGACCGGCGTCTATTTCGTGACGCACGGACCCTCCGGCCACGAGTTCAGTTACCTGCGCGTGGGTTCGGCCGCGTCGCGGATGGAACCGGCGAGCCTGCCCATGGACGTCATCCGCGGCGCACGCCTGGTGCACGTGTCGGGCATCAGCCAGGCGATCAGCGGAAGCGCTTGCGACACCGTGTTCGCGGCCATCGAAGCGGCGACCGCGGCCGGAGCCCGCGTGTCGTACGATCCGAACCTGCGCCTCAAACTGTGGTCGCTGCCGCGCGCCCGCGCGGTGATTCGCGCGACCGCAGCGCTGTGCCAATGGTTCCTGCCGAGCCTGGACGACGTGCGGACGCTCTCGGGACTAACCGATCTACGCGCCATTGTCGATTGGTGTCATGCGCTCGGCGCGCCGGTGGTCGTGCTGAAGTGCGGCCGCGAGGGCGTGATCGTTTCGGACGGCCGCCGCGAGGAGCGCCTCGCCGGACACGTCGTCGATACCGTCGATGCCACGGGCGCCGGCGACTGCTTCGACGGAGCTTTCGCCGCGCGGACGGTCGAAGGCGACGACCTCTTCGCGGCGGCGCGCTACGCGAATGCGGCGGCGGCGCTGGCGACGACCGGCTTTGGCGCGGTGGCGCCGCTGCCGCGCGACGCGGACGTGCGTGCCTTGCTCGAACGCGCGGCATGATTGCGGCGACGTTTCGCGACGATCTCTTCGCCGGCAAGGTCGGGCTCGTATCGGGCGGTACCAGCGGCATCGGTGCCGGTATTGCCGATGCGCTCGCCCGCTGCGGCGCGGTCGTGACGGTGACCGGCGCGACGCAGGAGGAAGCGGACGCAGCGCGCAGCCAACCGTCGTTTCGCTGCCGCGATGCGCGCGCGCTCGACGTGCGCGATTCGGACGCGATCGCGAAGCTCATCGCCGATCTGCCCCGTCTTGACATTCTCGTCAATTGCGCCGGGATCATTCGCCGCGGCGCCGAGCACGACGTCGAGGTGTTCGCGCACGTCCTGGACATCAACCTGACCGGCACGATGCGGCTTTGCGCGGCTGCTCGCCCGCTGCTCGGAAAAACAGCGGGTTGCATCGTCAACACGGCTTCGGTGCTCTCGTTTTTCGGAGGTGGGCTCGTTCCGGGCTACAGCGCGAGCAAGGGCGGCGTCGCACAGTTGACGAAATCGCTGGCAATTGCGTACGCAGCGGATAGAATTCGCGTCAACGCCATCGCGCCGGGCTGGGTTGAAACGAAGCTCACGCAGGCGTTGCAGAACGATCCGGGTCGTAGCGCAGCCATCCTCGCGCGCACGCCGCTCGGACGCTGGGGGAAGCCGGACGACATCGCGGGAACCGCCGTGTTCCTGTGTTCGCCGGCTGCGTCGTTCATCACCGGCGCCGTCATGCCGGTGGACGGGGGTTACCTCGTCGCGTGAGGCAGGGGGCAGGATGGAGATCCCTCCAATCGTCAAGGCGGTGCGGCATCTCGAAGCGGGCGAATGGAAGGCGGCGCACGCGCTCGTGCAAAAAGACGCGTCGTCGCTCGGCTGCTGGGCGCACGGAATCGTCCATCTCATCGAGGGCGATCTCGACAACGCCAAGTACTGGTACCGGCGCGCGCATCGCCCGCTCCCCCACGGCAACACGGCCAATGCGGAGATCGCCGCGCTCAAGGCGACGATCAAGGAAGGCACGCAATGAACGTGTCGGCGGGATTGCGCGCAGCGGGGGTCCGGCCGGATCTCGCGCTGGCGGCGATTCCCGACGACGAGCGCGTCTGGGTGCCGCAGGCGGCCGACGTCTGGTTCCGGCCGCTCTTGCTCAACACCGTCAGCGGTGGCTGGTGCAATTTGCTGCGCGTGAAGAAATCGGGCGTCCTGCACCGGCATCGGCACCCGATGATCGTCACCGGCTACGTGCTCAAGGGCCGCTGGAAGTATCTGGAGCACGACTGGATCGCGGAGGAGGGCAGCTTCGTCTACGAGCCGCCCGGTGAGATTCACACCCTGACCGTTCCGGCGGACTGCCCGGAAATGATCACGTTCTTCAACATCAGCGGCGCGATGATCTACCTCGACGCCGACGGCCGCACCATCGGCTACGAGGACGTCTTCACCAAGATCGAGATGTGCCGCCGGCATTACACGGATGTGGGGCTCGGCGCGGACTACGTGGACGCGTTCATCCGCTGACTTCGCGACGACACCGGCGAGAGTGGCTTGCCGGTCTCCCCTATAATCGACGGATGTTGGGAGGCTTCCTCGCCGTTGGAGCGGGCGCCGCGCTTGGCGCGTGGTTGCGCTGGGTGCTGGCGATCTGGCTCAATCCGCGGGTGCCGCATTTTCCACTCGGCACGCTCGCCGCGAATCTGCTCGGCGGCTATCTCGTCGGATTTGCCGTAGCGTATTTCGCGGCGCGGCACGATCTCGCGCCGCAGATGCGCCTCTTCACGATCACCGGATTTCTGGGCGGCCTCACGACTTTCTCGACATTTTCATCCGAAGTGGTCGATTTGCTGACGCGCGGCGAGTATGCGACGGGCGGCAGCCTCGCATTCGTTCACCTCGCCGGGTCTCTTTTGCTGACGCTCGCTGGAATTGCCACGTTCCGCGCGCTCGCGGCCTGAGTCTTTCCGGCTCCACTTCCATTTCAAGGAGATCTCCATGTCCCGCGCGATCCGCATCCATACCCCCGGTGGTCCCGAAGCCATGAAATGGGAAGAAGTCGCGGTCGGCGATCCCGGCCAGGGCGAGGCGCGTGTCCGGCATACGGCTGTCGGCGTCAACTACATCGATACCTATCACCGCAGCGGGCTCTACAAGGTGCCGCTGCCCTCGGGCCTGGGCTCCGAAGGCGCCGGCGTCGTCGAGGCGGTGGGCGCCGGCGTCGACTGGGTGAAGCCGGGCGATCGCGTCGCCTATTGCGGCGGCCCGCTCGGGTCGTACAGCGAAGCGCGCGTGATGCCCGCGGACCGGCTGGTCAAGCTGCCGGACGGCATTTCGGATCGGGTTGCCGCGACGTTGATGCTGAAGGGCCTCACCACGCAGTATCTGTTCCGCCAGATCTACAAGCTCAAGGCCGGCGACACGATCCTGTTTCACGCGGCAGCGGGCGGCGTGGGCCTCATCGCGTGCCAATGGGCGCGCGCGCTCGGCGTGACGATGATCGGGACTGTCGGGTCGGACGAGAAGGCCGAGCTCGCGAAAGCGAACGGGTGCACGCACACGATCGTCTACACGCGAGAGAACTTCGTCGAGCGGGTGAAGGCGCTGACGGGAGGGAAGGGCGTGCCGGTGGTCTACGACGGCATCGGCAAGGACACGTTTCCGGCGTCGCTCGATTGTCTCGTGCCGCGCGGCCTCTTCGTGAGCTACGGCAACGCCTCCGGGCCCGTGCCGCCGTTCGACATCCTGTTGCTGTCGCAAAAGGGCTCGCTCATGGTGACCCGGCCGACGCTCTTCACGTTTGCCAACAATCGCGAGAACATCGCCGCCATGTCGGGCGAGCTGTTCGATCTCGTGAAGAGCGGCAAGATCGTCAGCGAACCACGGCAGACGGTGCCGCTCAAGGACGCAGCCGACGCACACCGTGCGCTCGAGTCGCGGAAGACGACCGGAGCAACGATACTGGTCCCGTAGCGCGTATTCGCCATACCTCAGCGCGAATTGAGTAGCGCGCGGGCCGCCGGCGCGAGCTCGCTCGCGGTGAGTCCCAGCGGGCCGCGGCCGGCCTCGACGCACGCGTCCGCCGCCGCGCCATGAAGGCAGACGGCAAGGCGCAGCGCCGTCTT
>Ga0207691_10006878_pt1 | contig 10974 bp, 8 predicted proteins | sample KBSM13metaG_FD_184327 | JGI IMG/M metagenome (GOLD analysis project Ga0207691, IMG submission 184327) | Miscanthus rhizosphere microbial communities from Kellogg Biological Station, Michigan, USA - KBS M1-3 metaG (SPAdes) (version 2) | ecosystem: Host-associated > Plants > Roots > Rhizosphere >...
CGTAGACGAGCATGGTGAAAATGAGCGCCCAGCTAATCCAAATGGAAGATCTGTCCTCCAGACCAAAACGCCGGCTCCAGAGCCAATGACCGCGCCAGAAAATTGCCAGGACGGCAATTGAAGCCGCGAAGGCTGGAACATTCTTGAACGCTTTGAGCATTGTTGGGATGTCATCGGGGACCTGTTGTCCCGCGATTACAAGCATGGTCACGGCAAAAGCGAAAGCCGCGTCGACGAAAGACTCCAGTCGGGTCATCTCCAGTCCGCGCAGGCGAAAACCCTTCAATCGCGGGAGAGCGTCGAGATCCGGCGGTAACGAGGTTGTAATTTCTTCGTGCCGGTTGGCCATCGCCTTCCGTAATGCCATAGAGCCGCGCTCCTGGCAATCAACATCGAACCCGTCCTTCTGCCTAACGAGTCTACTGGTAGTGCAGGGCAATCACCGGATCGACTTTCATGGCGCGCCACGCCGGGATACAACTCGCCAGTAAAGCCACAGTCATAAGAAGGAGCGAGATGGCCGCGAATGTGCCCGGATCGGTCGCACTCACGCCGAAAAGCAGACTCTCCATCACGCGGGTGAGCACGAAAGCCGCAGCCAGACCAATGACAATGCCGACGACAACAAGTCGCACTCCCTCACGCATTGTCATTTTCAAGATATGACTCTTCTGCGCACCGAGCGCCATTCGCACGCCAATCTCATGAGTGCGCTGGGCCACGGAGTAACTCATAACCCCGTAAATTCCAACCCCTGCCAGAATCAAGGCCAGATTGGCAAAGATCCCGAGCAAAAGCATGCTGAAACGTTGGCGAGCGACGGCTTCGGAGACAACCTGTTCCATGCTGCGGATATCTGAGACAGGCTCGTCCTTATCGATTTCCCAAATAGTTCGGCGAACAGCCGCCCCCAGGCTCAGCGGATCGACGCTGGTGCGAACAGCGAGCGCGTTTGGCGGAAACCAATCCACCTGCTCGTGACAGAAATACATCTGTAGCTTCGGCTCAGCGATAAAGTCGTTTTGACGCACGTCCTTCACCACCCCGATAACCTGGCGCCAGTGGCTGCTGGAAGTGGAACTGCCGGGCTTAATTCGTTTGCCAATCGGGTTCTCGCCTGGCCAGAAGTAGCGTGCTGTCTTTTCGCTAATGACTGCGCCCCAGGTGGTGCTTTCAACGTCGGCCGAGGTGAAATCGCGGCCCTGGACGAGTGGGATGCCCATCGTTTCGAAATAACGCGGGCTTATCACCCGCATAATGACATCCGGCCGTTGGTTAGGCGGAGGATCCGCGCGCCCTTCAATCGCCACTGAGACAGAATCGCCATTGTAAGTCAGAGGAAGATTACTCGCGACCGCGGCCGATCGGACACCGGGCAAAGTTTCGGCGCGGCGGATTACTTCTCGGTAGAACGCCGACCGAGCCGCTTGCGTGGAATACTTCGATTCGGGCAGCTCGACCTTCATCGCCAGGAGATGATCGGCTCGGAATCCCGGGTCCAGGTTGCGCAAATGAATAAAGCTATTAATGAGAAGCCCGGCGCCGATGAGCAGAACGAAAGAAAGCGCCACTTCGGCAACGACGAGAAGGCCGCGCAGCCGGTTGCCACGTGGGCCAGCGTTCGATTCGCGACCGCCTTCCTTAAGGGTCGAATTGAGGTCGAACCGGGCCGCCTGCAATGCAGGAGCGAGGCCGAAGACGAATCCCGTGCCTAACGAGACAAGGATTGTGAAAATTAGAACACGAGTGTCGATCGCGATCGCTCCTGCCTGGGGTATGCTGTCGGGGATGAAAGACTTCAGCAGGTCAAGACCAACTACCGAAAGAATAAGACCAAAGCCGCCGCCGAGCATCGCGAGGAGCAGGCTTTCGGCCAGGAACTGCCGAACGAGACGCGAGCGTCCGGCACCAAGGGCAAGACGCAGCGCGGTCTCTTTTTGCCGGACTGCGGCGCGAGCCAGGAGCAGGTTGGCGACGTTCGCGCAAGCGACCAGAAGAACAAAGCCAACCGCCCCGAGCAGGAGAAGTAAGGCTGGCTTGACGTCGCCGACAATCTGTTCATGAAGCGGAACAACAACGACCCCGATGTGGTCGTTTTCCTCGGGATACTGTTTCTGCAAGCGAAGACCTATAGTGTCCATTTCCGTTCGAACCTGTTTAAGGTCGATACCCGGTCTAAGACGGCCGACCACTTCGAGAAAATGATTGCCTCTCTCTCCCGCCTCCTTCGCATCGAAAGCCAGCGGAACCCAGAGTTGATCCTTAAAAGTTGGCAACTCGAAGCCTCGCGGCATTACCCCGACCACATTATAGCTCTCGCCGTTCAAGCTTATCGATCTGCCAATGATCGCTGGGTTAGCAGCAAAACGGCGCTGCCATAATCCATAACCGAGAATGACGACGTGGCCTTTGCCCGGTTGATCCTCCTCAGGCAGAAAGTTACGACCGAGCTGCGGCTCCACGCCTAACAATGAAAAGAGGTAAGACGAAACACGCCGACCGTCGAGCCTTTCCGGTTCGCCTTCACCGGTCAGGTTGAAACTGCGCGGCGCCATCGCCCCCAGATCTTGAAAGACGGTCGCTTGCTGGCGCCAATCAAGAAAGTTGGCTGGTGAGGGTGTATTGCGCGGGAATCCGACTTGAGTCGCATCCTCCCACACCACCACGAGTTGGTCTGGATTTTTATAAGGGAACGGACGCAGAACGACAGTGTTTACGACACTAAAGATCGCGCTGTTCGCTCCAATACCCAGGGCCAGGGCGACAACGGCCACAATCGTAAAGCCCGGGTTCTTGAGTAAGAGACGCACACCATACTGGACATCCTGCCAAAACTCGGCTGGCCACGTTAAGATGCGCTCAGCGCGGGCCACTTCCTTGATTTGTTCGACTCCGCCGAATTGCCGGTGCGCGGCGTGACGCGCCTCCGTCGGACTCATGCCCTCCGCCAGATTGCGCGCGGTGAGCTCTGCGAGATGTTGCTCGATCTCCTCGTTCATCTCCATGTCTTTATTCTGCCGGTGCACAAGCGCGAGGACGCGGCGCCATAGTGTCATTGAGCTATTCATAACTAATTAGCCGTTGGCCAGGACACGATTGATCCCCATAACAATCCGAGACCAATGCTCTCGTTCGGCCTCAAGCTGTTTGCGACCGGCCGCAGTCAATTTGTAAAAGCGCGCTTTCCTATTGTTATCCGACAGACCCCATTCCGCCTTCACCCAACCCTGCGCTTCCAATCGATAAAGGGCGGGATACAGCGACCCCTGCTCCACTCGAAGGATTTCTTGCGAAATTTGCTGAATCCGGTCCGCAATTCCGAGTCCATGACGCGGACCATGTTGCAGGGCGCGCAGAATCAGCATGTCGAGCGTGCCGTAGAGGAGATCTGGTTTTTCCTTGTTCATATATTAACACCCAGACCGTCTGGGTGAAGACAATCTGCGCCGCTTACCTAGACTGTCAAGGGAGAAGCGGACGATCGCGGATTGTCGGCGCTGCCGCATCAAGAGTTGCGCGCGAAAGACAATGGGGAATCGTCTCAGGATTCAAATGAGAAAATTTCTCGCTTTCCTCTTGGCAGCGATTGTTGTGGCCGGCTGCGGATCGACCCCGTCCATGTCCTGGCGCGAGGCCGCAATTCAACCGCATCCTTGGGGTTATTACACGGGCGCACCGGAAACACGCTGGAACTCGGACGGGCGTAGCATGACGCTCTTGCGCGAACTGCGCTATATCGATCCGCAGGGCACCGTTTGGATCGCGCCGGCTGGCTCGATCGTAGACGGGGCATCAATTCCGCGCTCGCTCTGGCCCTTTATGGGCGGGCCGTTCGAGGGCAAGTATCGCAACGCCTCGGTCCTGCACGACGTCTCCTACACCGAAAGGAACCGTCCGCCTAAGGATTGCGATCGGATGTTTTACAACGCGATGCGTTGCAGCGGGGTGAGCGCGTTGGAGGCGAAAACGATGTATTACGCACTCCTGCGCTTCGGGTGGCACTGGGATTTTGCCATCAAACGCGCCAAGCCGGTTAAGATAGGCCGAAAGCTGGTCGCACGTGCAGAATCAGCAGAGCCAGCGACCGCTGAAAGTGAACACGAGATTCAAGGCGCGGAGGATTGGATTCGGAAATCCGATCCGAGTGTCCAGCAAATCGAACAAATGGCCGGGACAGGCATTCGTTGATGGCCAGCGGCCACAACTTACCGAGATAGCTACGGCAGGTCGCGCTTGGTCGCTCATTACGCTGCCATCATGGCGGCGTTTCCTATTGCATGCTTCCGGTCAACCGGGCACGATGAACGTTTTTCATGAGCACGATTACTCCTTCGCTCGCGCCCGACTTCGACGTGGATTTGGCCGAGAGTGAGCTGTCCAACGACGACCTCGCGCCGGTTCCGAGCGAACGGCGCAAATGGCGTCTCGGGAGTTATGCCGCCCTTTGGATCTCGATGTCCGCCTGCATTCCGACTTACATGCTGGCCTCGTCGCTGATCGGCGGCGGGATGAACTGGTCACAGGCCATCTTCACTATCTTTCTCGGCAATCTCATCGTCGTGGTCCCGATGATTTTGAATGCCCATGCCGGGACGAAGTACGGGATCCCCTTCCCTGTCTTTTGCCGCGCTTCGTTCGGCACACGCGGAGCAAACATTCCCGCGCTCATGCGCGCGTTGGTGGCGTGCGGCTGGTTCGGGATACAAACTTGGATTGGCGGCAACGCAATCTTCAAAATCCTGGCAATATTTCTGCCGACGTTAGACCAAGGTTCCGTGAGCATTTTCGGCATTAGCCTGCCGCAATTCCTTTGCTTTCTCTTTTTCTGGGGCATCAACATGTTGGTTGTTTACAAGGGAATTGATTGCATCCGATGGCTGCTCAACATCAAGGCGCCGCTTCTCATTGCCCTCGGGCTGCTTTTGCTGGCCTGGGCCTATCAAAATGCCGGTGGATTTGGTCCAATCCTTTCGCAGCCTTCCGCTTTCGATCCCGGCCAGCCGAAGTCCGGTCAATTCTTTGCCTTTTTTGTTCCCGGGCTTACCGGCATGATCGGTTTTTGGGCAACGTTGTCGCTCAACATCCCTGATTTTTCGCGTTACGCGCGGTCGCAACGCGACCAAATCATTGGGCAGGCGCTCGGTCTCCCTTTAACCATGGCGCTCTACTCCTTTATCGGGGTAGCAGTGACTTCGGCAACCACCATCATTTACGGAGAGACCATCTGGGATCCAGTCGATGTCCTGACTCGATTCAAAAACCCAATTGTGCTGGTCGTCGCATTACTTTCTCTCTGCATCGCAACCCTGGCGACAAATATCGCGGCGAATGTCGTTAGTCCCGCCAATGATTTTTCTCATCTGTCACCGCGCAAGATTTCATTTCGAATGGGTGGTTTGATCACCGGCGTCATTGGCGTCCTGATGATGCCGTGGAAATTGGTAGCGGATCCTTCCGGTTATATTTTCACCTGGCTGGTCGGTTACAGTGCGCTTCTCGGGCCCGTCGGCGGGATAATGATTGCCGATTACTATGTCTATCGGAAACGTCAGCTCGATCTCACTGACCTTTATCGCTCTCGTGGCCGTTATGCTTATCACGGAGGATTCAGCGGCGTCGCGATTGCCGCGGCCACGCTTGCCATCCTGCCTAACATTCCCGGATTTCTCGTCACGATAAAAGTTTTACCCGCCACCGCGGTCGCCCCGTTCTTTGTTTCGCTGTATCACTATGCCTGGTTTGTGGGATTCTTTCTCGCCTTTGTTCTCTATCTTGCCTTACGCGCCTTTTTTCCGCCTAATCGGCATCCTGATCCCGCAGGCGCGGGAGAAGAGCCTGCACTGAGCGCAGCCGAATGTGATCTCTGACCATTTCTACGCTCTGGAGGTTTTGGCTCGCCAGACACACTTCAATCTGCTCAAGATCAGAACATTCTAAACATGCAAACGCCTGAACTGCCGCCCTTCGATCATAAACCGCAGCGCTACACCGGTCCTTCTCCCGACGAGATCCTGCGCCTGCGCAAGGAGTTCCTCAATCCGGGAATATTTCTCTATTACAAGAAGCCGCTCACACTGGTTGAGGGAAAAATGCAATATGTCTGGGATGAAACCGGAAGACGTTATCTCGATGCCTTAGGCGGAATCGTCACAATCAGTGTGGGACACTGTCACCCCGATGTTGTGGAAGCGGCCCGAAAACAAAACGAGCTGCTCCAACATTCGACCACCATCTATCTCCACCCGAACATTGCCGAGTACGCAGCGAAGCTGGCCTCAAAGATGCCGGGCGAGCTAAAGGTTTGTTATTTCGTTAACTCCGGCTCGGAAGCGAACGATCTCGCCATGCTTATGGCGCGAGCCTACACCGGTAACTATGACATGATCGCGCTACGGAATGCTTATCACGGCGGCAATGCCTCGGGGATGGGACTAACCGCGCACGCGACCTGGAAGTTCAACGTACCACATAGCTTTGGCGTTCATCACTCGATCACGCCCGATCCATATCGAGGCGCGTGGGGACACGCCGATCGGGACGCGGGCAAGAATTATGCGGCTGACGTGAAGAATTTGATCGACTACGCGACGCCGGGCCAGATCGCCGGATACATCGCCGAGTCGATTCAAGGTGTGGGTGGCTGCGTTGTTTTTCCGGATGGATATTTGAAACATGCTTACGAGCATGTCCGAGCGGCGGGCGGTGTCTGTATCGCTGACGAAGTGCAGGCGGGCTTTGGGCGGACCGGATCGCATTACTGGGGCTTCGAAACTCAGGGCGTTATCCCCGACATTGTCTGCATGGCGAAAGGAATCGGGAATGGCTGCCCGTTAGGTGCGGTCGTGACCACACCTCAAATCGCTACCGCGCTCTCGCAGCGTATTCATTTCAATACTTTCGGCGGCAACCCGGTCGTATCGGCGCAAGGCAAAGCCGTCCTGGAAGTGATCGATCGTGAGAAATTGCAAGCGAACGCGCTCACCATGGGCAACCACATTTTCGCTGGCCTGCAACGGCTGAAAGAGAAACACAGTGTGATCGGCGACGCTCGCGGCAAAGGTCTCATGCTGGGGATCGAGTTAGTGAAGGATAGGGCGACGAAGGAGCCCGCCAAGGCGGAATGCGCGCATGTTTTGGAAACCTGTCGCGATATGGGATTGTTGTTAGGCAAAGGCGGCTTGCAAGGGCAAACGATTCGGTTCTCACCGCCAATGTGCATTCATCAGCAGGACGGTGATTTCATCCTGGAAGTTTTGGACCGGGCGCTGGCGAGTCTCTAACCTGGACCCAATCGTCGTTGGCGCTAGGAGCGGAAGCGTGCGCTGAGGTTGGGACAACAGCGCACGCCAAACTACAAACCGAGTTACTGAGCCGGAACCGCTAAAATAGCGATCTTTTGCAAGGTGGTCGCGTCGATCGCTCGACCGGTGATCTCTCCCGCGTTATTGATGTCCTTGGCCTGATCGATAACACCGACGAAACCCGTGTTACCCGGATCGTTCAGGTCGTGGACCTCTCCATTCTCCCACATGACTCCTCGACAGTCAGTGAAATCAGCGTCGCAGGAAATCCCAACCGCCTGATTTTTATCATTAAGTCCATAGGGTTCACTATCGACATGCTCTGGCGTTCGATTCGGCAAGGGAAGGAGTGGTTGTATACCTGTGTTCCTGGTCCAAATAAAGCCATGCAGGATATCGCCCTCCGGAAAGGCGGGATCACCCGCGAATCCAACTACGGTGCCGCTTTGATTAATCGCGGTCGGCGTATTCCAGAACTCGGCCCCAAGATTGCCAATATCGGTGACAGAACCGCGATACCAAATGACAGCGTGTTTCGCTGTGTAACGTCCGATCGCCTGGTCACAGATACCCGTGATGCCAACCGCCTGCCCAGCATCATTGATAGCGGTAGCGGCGCCTGAAGTATCGTCCGCGGCGAACAACGGAAATTCGCGCACCCTATCTCCATGTTTGAGGTCCCAAAGGACCGGCCGGAACTGATATATCTGTGGTGGAACGCAGGTAGCGTCTTGACACGTATTCTCTGCCCAGCCTACAGCCTGGCCATGATTGTTAACGCCGGCGGCGAAGCCATGGATGCCGCCTAAGGTCGGCAGCCCTCTCATCTGACCTTTCTCCCAGGCGAAACCGAGATTGACAAAGCCCACATTGTTCGGCCCAGGGTAAAAGAATCCGCTACTCCAGATTTCGCCGGAAGTATCGGGTGTGTCTGTTTGGGAGATCCCGACTATGATGCCTCTGGTATTCTTGATCGGCCAGGCGATGCTGCTGTTAGGGCCGCCCAACGTTCCAAGATCAAGCATGTTTCCGTGATGCCATGCGACAGCGTGCCGACTCGTGTCGCCCGGTAGGTTAGAATAGCCGGTTATCCAACCTTGATTATTAATGCCGTTCCCTCGACTTGCTGTTCCGCCAAGTGAATTGAGGCCATAAACGGCATAACTCCCTGCTTCGCTCAGGGGAGCCGCCACGCAGCAGGCTGCGATCAGAATGATTGAACGCATGTAGATAGTTAAGGATTGTTTACTCATGATTGTGTTGCTCCTTGTTGATGTTTCATGAGTTCAATCCTAGAAACCGACTTCCAACAGCGATAGAGCCACTTCGCCGTTTTGGCCTAGTCCGGTTTAACAGGTCCTGGAGTTAGGACCTACGCTTTTGGCTAGAGGAAAACTTCGCCTCAAGTGCAGCAGAAAATTTTCTCAATCCTTCACGAATTTGCGGACGCGTCCACGCCGCAAATCCGAAGGTCAACGCAGGATCTGTCTCCGCGTGGATAAAGCAAGATGAGAGAGGCGTCGGCCGGATACCAATCTGGGCACAAGCTTCCATGATCAGAGGCAGATCGTCTTTCCGCCGCAGCCAGGCGACGAAATGCAGTCCAGCTTCCGGGACCTCAAGAACGAAATGTTTTCCAAGCAATTCATTGAAGTTCTCGATAAAGAATTCACGACGCTCGGCATAAAGTTTCCTCATCCGTTTGATATGGCTGAGGAAATATCCCTCCTCCAGAAAACGGGCCAGGGTCGCCTGGTCGATCGCGGGTGAATGCTGATCTATGACCGCGCGGATCTTGATCATCGGTTCGACTAACTTTTCTGGAGCGAGGATGTAACCGAGTCGCAGGGATGGATACAGAATCTTACTCATCGTCCCCGCGTAGATGACTCTTCCGAACTCGTCCAGGCCTTGCAGACAAGGAAGCGGCGGTCCGGTGAATCGAAACTCCGAGTTATGATCGTCCTCGAAAACATAGGCGTCACGTTCGTGGGCAAGCGCAATCAACGCATTTCGCCGCGCCAGACTCATGGTCATGCCGAGCGGAAATTGATGAGAAGGGGTAACATAGATAATCTTGGGTGACCTATTCTTCGGCGGACGCGCCAGAACGATTCCTTCTTCATCAATTGGCCTTGGTATGACGGTCGCGCCCGCGAAGCCGAGAACCCGTCGCGCCTGGTAAAATCCGGGATCTTCGATCCAGGCGATCTCGCCTCGGTTCACCAGCGCAAGCGCGCTAATCATCATCGCCTGCTGAGTGCCAGCGGTAACGATGATTTGATCGGGATGACAGCGAGCGCCACGATAGTCGCATAGATAGGTCGCGATCGCCCTGCGCAAATCCGGGTCGCCGCGGCTCGACGCATATTGCAACAAGTGAGCGCCTTTCTTCATCAAAACCTGAGCGCGAAGCCGTTCCCAGATCGCAATCGGAAATTCATCCAAGGCCGCCAGAGCGGGAACAAAAGAGACGCCCGGCCTGCCGGCAATGCCATAATCAAACTGGTTCCCGGCGCGCGAATCCGGGATCTTCTTCACCCGCTCGGAGAGCCGCGCTGGTCCTTCAAAATGTGGTTCTGCTTGGGCCTGGCGCGACTTGAGAAAAGTCTCGGGTAAGGATCGGGCGACAAAAGTACCCGATCCAATCCGGGTTTCGAGATATCCTTCGTCATGCAGCTTGGTAAAAGCCAGATTTACGGTTAGCCGCGAAATTCCGAGGTCGAGCGCGAGCGCACGAGAGGATGGCAAACGCGAGGAGTTTTGGCTAAAACTTCCGGACACCAACTCATCCCGGATTTGTCGATAGAGCTGCTGATGGATCGGCTCCGAGGACGCTCGATCGAGCCGGACCATTTCAAAAGCCACGATAGCACGACGCCGACGCTTCTTGACCGCTCTTCTGTCTTGCTTTGCTTTCACTCGATAACTCAGTTTGAAAGAACTTAGGACCAGATAACCTCAAGGAGCCACCTCTAAAATACGGCTTCTAGAAGTGGTCTGTCACATTCAGCACAAGTGGTTCTTGACAGGAGCACGCGGACCGAAGACCTCTCTGTCATGGAGACACCATGTAGCGATTATCAGGAGACAAAGGGCTTAATCTATTTCGCTCGAATGCTGGACAAGATCCGGCTCCGCGCGGAAGGGCGACTTGAGGAGGGATACTTGCTCGGCACGGAAGATCCGACTTGTTTCGATGCACGCTGCACGAGATTTCTCGGCGTGAACTACGAAGAGTTGGCGACGCGAACCTTGCAGGGCGGATCGGATGAAGAAGTGCTCGACTGGTGCTTCAGGATCGGGCGACGACCAAGTGAAGAGGAAATCGAAATATGGAACGCTTTCATCGCGAAGCGAGGATGGCGCGATGCCGGAAATGCCGACCTGCAAGTGGCCAAGGAGCGCAACGGCTGGGCGGATCGGACAGATATCCAGACCTGGGTTGATTTGCACGACGCCGAGGAAGGCAGGGCGCCACGAAGATAATTCGAACTTGTTAGGGCGTAAATCCCGCCTAAAGCGTACGACAAGGCGCTTTACAATCGCGCTGGGCATTGTGTAAATCGAAGGCAGTGCACTCCCAGCCTAACGACGATCGTGCCCAGCGCGCACACTGGATGAATGAAGCGGTTTCGCTGGGTCGCAAGGGGATGCGAGAAGACGGCGGTGG
>Ga0207691_10006880_pt1 | contig 10970 bp, 8 predicted proteins | sample KBSM13metaG_FD_184327 | JGI IMG/M metagenome (GOLD analysis project Ga0207691, IMG submission 184327) | Miscanthus rhizosphere microbial communities from Kellogg Biological Station, Michigan, USA - KBS M1-3 metaG (SPAdes) (version 2) | ecosystem: Host-associated > Plants > Roots > Rhizosphere >...
TAGGCGCTTTATCAATATGATACAGGTTGGGTTCGAATCCTAGTCTCCCAGCCAAAACAAAATGCCCCGCCTTGTGCGGGGTTTTTTGTTTTGGCTTGGGTTGCCGACGGATCGGACCAAGTTCGACAAAATCGGCAGGACTGCCGATTTTGAACAGCGGAGCGAAGCGTAGTTGGCCCCGAAGGGGCGGCGCACAGGGATTTGCGCCGTATACCCTAGTCTCCCAGCCAAAACAAAATGCCCCGCCTTGTGCGGGTTTTTTTGTTTTGCTGTTTGGGCCACGTCCGAACCCGCGGGTTCGACACTTTTATTCAGGAAAGCCGAAAGTGAACAGCGGTGCCGCGTAGCGGCGCAGCTGGCCCCGAAGGGGCAGCGCACAGGGATGCGCGCCGCGAATACTGAGCCCAGGCAATAAGACTTCCACCGAAGTCCATCAAAGTGCAGACAGTCACCTAAATCCGCGTACATGCGGGGGTTTTTCATGTCCTTGGTAGCCCCGGTCGTCCGCCAGTGTCGCCGAGTGGTGCGTAGGCAGATCGCGCAGCAAAGGTTCTGTTGCACGCTTTTTGCTACACTTTTTTTCATCAATATTTCCATTCAGTTTGGGATTGGCGAGGCTTTGCAACATTGTGGAATATGCTAAAAAAGATATTTGTTCTGGTGACCGTCTCAAATTTCCGTCAGGCTTTGCGTTGAAGCTCGCGTAACGCACGGGCTTCAAAACAGGGGTGTCAAAATGAATGCGTATCGTCGGTTTGCGTCTGCGCGCGTGACGCGCGTGCGCAACAGCTTGCTGCGTCGTCTTTGTGCAATCGGGCTGGTCCTCTGTGGCGGCGCCGTTATCCCGGCCACGTCTCTCGCCCAGAACCTCTGGCCCGGCGCGCCCAAAGGCCAGAGTTCTGGCTGCCAGATCAACACCTACACCGTGCCGAGCGGCGCGGCCTACGTGCAGGTCACGGCCGTCGGCCAAGGTGGAACTGACGGCTACGCAGGGGATTATTCGCCCGGCACGGGGGGCAACGGCGGCATCGTTACGGTCGTTGCCGCGGTGACGCCAGGGCAGAAACTCTATGCCGTTCCGACCTCCGATCTGTTTACGGTTTGGGGCGTCACGCACGGTGGCGGTTCAGGCGGCAACGGTTCGTTCGTCGCCACGAGCGATCCATCCTCGAGCTGCCCTTACTCGCATCCCGACGCGGCCGGCATGCTGGTCGTGGCAGGCGGGGGTGGCGGCGGCGGCTCGGGCTTTCGCGGGACGGGCGGCAGCGGCGGCGCGGCGGGCAACGCTGGCGGCAACGGTGGCAACAACAATTCCGTCGACGGCGGCGGTGGAAGCCCTGGAACGCAGACAGGCGGCGGCGCCGGGGGCGCAGGTGGCCATGGCGGTGTGTATTTCGGCGCCGCCTCGGCGGGCGGCAGTGGCAGCTACTTTGCCGGCGGCTTGCACGGCTCCGACCCTGACGGCACCGCCCCGGGTGGCGGCGGCGGCAGCGGCTACTACGGCGGCGGCGGCGGCGGCGGCGAAGCCGGCGGTGGTGGCGGTGGCGGCGGCGGCGGTTCGAACTACGTCGCGCCGTCGATTCCGACCAGCGCACCGAGCGATGCGCAACCAACGGGCACGCTTCAGAACGGGTCTACCTCGCAATATCCGTTCGTCGAAATCAGGCCGATTTTTTCGACGGCGACGACCATCACGAGTTCGCCGAATCCATCGGCGCAGGGACAATCGGTCACGATTACGGTCCACGTCACGTCCTCTGCCGCCATTGGGCGCCCGAGCGGCGGCAATGTCGACATCACCGACGGTGTCGCCACGATCGCCACGGTCGCACTGGTCAATGGCGTCGCAAGCTACACCACGTCGTCGTTCTCGCAGGGACAGCATCCGCTGCAGGCTTTCTATCTCGGCTTCGCGAGCCCGAGCGAAATCGATCGCCCAAGCCATACCGTGAACCAGATCGTCAACGGCGTCGTGACGCCGTATACGCATGTCGTCGGCGCGCCGCTCGCGTTGACCACGATCTTTCTGAATCCCTCGAATCAATCGGCGACGTATGGTCAAGCGGTGCAATGGGAAGTCCAGGGAAATGGCAACCCGACGCCGACCATTCAATGGCAGGTTTCCACCGATGGCGGAGCCAACTATTCGAACCTCGCCGGACAAACCAGCCAGTTTCTGATGCTCACGGCGCAGGTCGCGATGAATGGCAACCGTTATCGCGCGAACTTCACCAACGCCGCCGGGACGGTTCCCACCAGTGCCGCGACGCTGACGGTACAGCCCGCCGGGCTGCAAGTCATAGCCAACGATAAAACGATGTCATTCGGCGGCAGCGCTCCGCCCCTCACGGTGACTTACAGCGGCTTCGTCCCCGGCGAAAACGCCAGTGTCCTGAGCGGCACTCTCGCCTGCGCCACAACGCCCGCGGTGATCACCGCGACGACGCCGAGCGGCGACTATCCGATCAATTGCAGCGGCCTGACGTCGGCGAACTACACGATCTTCAACGTGGCCGGCACGCTGCATATCCTGCCGCCATCGCCGAATATCTCCGCTTCCCCGATGCCCGGTAGCGTGCCGCTCGGTTCAACGTTCGCAATCTCCGCTGCCAAGGGTGCGTCCAGCAACCCGATCGTGTTCAGCGTCGACGCGTCGACGACGGACAGCTCATGCACCGTCTCGGCCGCGGGCGTCGTTTCTTTCGTCAAGACGAACTACAACTCGGGCACCGCCACCTGCACGATCGATCTGAACCAGGCGGGCGACGGCACCTACCCGGCGTCTCCGCAGGTGCAGCTGTCCACACTCGTGGTCTACTACCAACCCGGCATCAACCCGCAGCCGACGCCCAACCTCAGGGAAGTTGCAGAGGGCGGCTCTACGACGTTGACGTTCGGCATCGTCTTCAATACAGCGCCAACGCCGACGGTGCAGTGGTACTACGTCGCGCACGGCGATTACCAAAACCCGATCCTCATCCCCGGCGCCACATCGACGACGTTGACACTCTCGGGACTCACGTCGAATCAGGACGGGAATTACTACTACGCGCGCGTCACGAACAATCCCGGTCAATCGATCTACGCGACGAACACCGATGTCAGCACGAATCCCGTCACGGTGAAGGTCGACGGCGCTCCGGTCATCTACCTGCAGCCGCAAAGCGCCGAAATTCATGTGGACGACTTTTATTCCCTGCATGCCGCCGCATCGGGCAGCCCGGTTGCGACGATTCAGTGGCAGCTGTCGTCCGATGGCGGTGCGACCTGGACCAACTCGGACAACCCCGGCGCGACCTACGACACCATCGCGTTTCCTCCCGCCGGCCCGGGAGACGACGGCACCCTGTATCGCGTGACATTCTCGAACGTGCACGGCTCGGCAACGTCGGATGCCGCGGTGATCCACGTCGACTATCACAACATCACCGGCAACCCGGACGACGTATCTGTCAGCGCCGGCCAACCGGCATCGTTCACCGCCGCCTTCGCCGGCTACCCGGCGGCGACGGTGCAGTGGCAAAGCGCGCCCGCCGGCACGACGAATTTCACCGACATTCCCAATGCCCTCGCTCCCACCTATACGATTGCCAGCGTCGACCCGTCGCAAAACGGCTTGCGCTATCGCGCGGTCTTCACGCAGACCGGAGCGCTCGACGGCACAGTCGTCACGCCATCGAACTACGCGACGTTGACCGTCGCGCTCGCGAACCCGACATTCGTGGCCGCGGCGGCCGCTGGCGGTACCTTCGGCAAGAACGTGACCGATGGCGCCGTCCTCTCGGCGGGCGCTGCGCCGACCGGCACGATCACTTTCACGTTGTACGGCGTGGGCGACAGCACGTGCGCCGGGGCGTCGCTATTCACCTCGATCGTCGACGTCTCGGGCAACGGCAACTATTCCTCTGGCTCCTATGAACCGGCCGGCGTCGGAACCTACTACTGGACGGCGGCCTATAGCGGCGATGCGAAAAACAATCCGAAATCGGTAGCCTGCGCCAGCGTCGGCCAGAGCGTCACGATCACCCAGGCGTCGCAGGCGATCTTGTTCGGCGCGTTGCCGCAAGTCGTCGTCTCCGGCACGGGCAACGTCACGGCCACGGGCGGTGGCTCGAACAATGCCGTCACGTTCAGCACGAACACGCCGACGATCTGCTCGGTGACGTCGGCAGGCCTCGTTACCGGCATTCTCGTGGGGCAATGCGAGATCGACGCCGCGCAGGCGGGAAATTCCAACTATCTGCCGACCACCGCGAACACGCCGCTGCAGATCGGCAAGAACCTGGTGCTGACGCTCAGCGATGACGGTAATGGCCACGTCCGCTACACCAAGCCGCCCGTCTACACCGGCACGCTCGAAAACAAGGGCACCGCGTCGGCAAGCAACGTGATGGTCACCTTCGGTCTGTCGGCGGGTTTGGACGCGTTCAACGAGCAGTGGACCTGCAACGTCCTCGCCGGCGGCGCGGTGTGTCCGACCAGCAGTGCAGTGATGACCGTCGCGACGATGCCTGGTGGCAGCAAGCTGCAGTGGACGCTGACCGTCCCCGTGGTCGCCGGCACGACAGACACGACCGTGCGCGTGGATCTTTCGGCGACCAATGCGACGTCTGTCAGCGACACCTCTGCGCTGGTGATCTTCAGCGGTGGTTTTGATCCGTAGCGGCGACGCCGGAGCGCGATCGCGAAGAGGACAACGCCACGGGCCGACCCAAGGCAAGAACGATATCCGTCGCGGACATCGTTCGCGGCGGTAGCATCGGCCGGGAGCGATTTTGGACAGCGCAATGAAGTGGAGCTTGCCCCGGAGCGGCGCGGCCCACGGACGGGCCGCAATCTCCTGCTCTCCCAGCCACGACAAATGCCCGGCTCGCGTATACTCGGATACTTTCCGCACGGGGCATTGTTGTCATGCCGATTCATTCAGAAATCGACGCACAGATCGTTCATTCGAAGAAGGAACTGCTGCTCAAGCGCTGGCTGGCCGACCTGTCGTCCGCCGGTCAATCGGGTGATCGGCGCACAACGGCATTGGACGTCGAGCAACAGGCCGCCGAGTTCATCAGTCAACTCGATGCCGGCTTGCAGTCCGGCAATGTCGCCAAACCGGACGCCGCCGGGTGGGGATCGGTCCGCAGCTTCCTGAACGGCTTCTCGCGCGAGCGCGCGACACGCGGATTCAGCGCCGAACAGACCGCGGCTTTCATCTTTTCGTTCAAGAAGGCGCTGTTCGAACTATTGCAGCAGGAGATCAAGGATTCTTCGCTACTCGTCGGCCAACTGTGGGCGTGGACCGAATTGATCGACAGCCTCGGGCTGCAAACGATCAGCGCGTACCAGAAGTCGCGCGATGAATTGATCAATCGCCAGCAGGCGGACCTGCTCGAGCTGTCGACGCCGGTGATCAAGCTGTGGGAGGGCGTGCTCGCGCTGCCGATGATCGGAACGCTCGATAGCGCCCGCACGCAGGTCGTGATGGAGACGTTGTTGCAGCGAATCGTCGACACCGGATCGCACATCGCAATCCTCGACATCACCGGCGTGCCGACGGTGGACACGCTGGTTGCGCAACACCTCATGAAGACCGTGACGGCGATCCGCCTCATGGGCGCCGAATGCATCATCAGCGGAATCCGGCCGCAGATCGCCCAGACCATCGTCCATCTGGGCGTGGACCTCGGCAACATCACGACCAAGGCCAACCTCGCCGACGCGCTGGCCCTGGCGATGAAGCGCACCGCTGCTGCCGCCGCGCCGCTCTGACGTCATGGATCACATTCCTATTCTGCGCATGGGCGAATGCCTGTTGATCACGATCCAGGTCGACATGCACGACAAGCTGGCCCTGGCGCTGCAGGACGACCTGACCGCGAAGATTTACGCGACGGGCGCCAAGGGCGTCCTGCTCGACATCTCGGCTCTCGAGATCGTCGACTCGTTCATGGGCCGCATGATCGCGAATATCTCCGCGATGGCGCGCATCCTCGACGCGCGCACGATCGTCGTCGGCATGCGCCCCGCGGTCGCGATCACGTTGGTCGAGCTGGGCCTGGAATTGCCCGGTATCCAGACGGCGCTCGATGTCGAACGCGGCATGCAACTGTTGCGGCGCGGGATCGGACGCCACGACGTCGATGGATAATCCCGCTGTGATTCAGCTGCGCAACGAACATGATGTCGTTGCCGCGCGCCAGGTGGTGCGCACCGTTACCCAGCACTTGCGCTTCAGCCTCGTCGACCAGACCAAGATGGTGACCGCGGCCAGCGAGCTGGCGCGCAACACGATCATTCATGGCGGTGGCGGCACGATGCAGTGCGAGATCACCCAGCGTGACGGCCGCGACTGCGTGCGCCTGGTTTTCGAGGACCAGGGTCCCGGCATCAGCGACATGAGCCTGGCGATGAAGGACGGCTGGTCGAGTGGCACAGGCCTCGGCATGGGCTTGCCCGGGACCAAGCGCCTGGTCAACGAATTCCAGGTAGACACCGTGCCCGGACAAGGTACGCGCATCGTGATCGCGCGCTGGAAATGACCTCGGTTGCACACGTGGTCTGCGAAATCTCCGATTCCAGCCACGTCGGTGAGGCGCGCCGCTGCGCCGCAGGTGTCGCCCACAGCGCCGGCCTGGATAGCACGCAATGCGGCAACGTCGCCATCGTCGTAACGGAACTGGCGACCAACATCCTCAATCACGCCGCGCGCGGCACGATCCTGTTGCACGAACTCGTCGCGCCCGGCGCGGGCGTCGAGGTCATTGCGATCGACCGTGGCCCGGGCATGCCGAACATCGACCACTGCATGGCGGACGGTTATTCCACTGGCGGCACGAAGGGCAATGGACTCGGCGCAGTCCGGCGCCTCGCCGACCAGTTTGACGTCTGGTCGGACGCACGCGGCACCGCTGCCGTTGCACGCATCGTCCAATCGAGGGGAGGCGCCACCAGCGCGGCCATCGGTTGCGTCTGCGTTCCCAAGGACGGCGAACAGCAGTGCGGCGACGCCTGGGCAGTTCGCTTCGATCAACAGACCGATTCGATCCTCGTGGTCGACGGACTTGGCCACGGTCCCGATGCCGAAACGGTGGCGCTCGCTGCAGTGGCCGCGTTTCGTCGCAGCGCACTCGACGACGCCAGGGCGATGCTCGAGCAAGTCGATGCGGCGCTGCGCGCATCGCGCGGAGCGGCCGTCGCCGTCGCCATGGTTCCGAAGAACGGCCAATCGCTGCGCTACTGTGCCGTCGGCAATATCGGCGGCCGGCTCGAGTCCGCGAGCGGTTCGCGTGGCCTGGTCTCGGGCAACGGCATCGTCGGCGGCAGTTTCCGCACGCCGCAGACGTTCGAGTACGATTTCGCCGGGGAGACCTTGCTCATCCTGTTCTCCGACGGCCTGCAGTCGCGCTGGGACCTGGATGCCTACGCGGGACTGCGTTTCCGCCATCCGGCCCTGATCGCCGCGATCCTGTTCCGCGACTTCTCCCGCGGCCGCGATGATGTTACCGTCCTCGTCGTTCGCCTCGGCACGGGGACTTCCAGAAAGTGAGCCGTACGGCGCCACCGATCGATGAGGCAGGCCCTGCTGCGCAATCGCCGCAAGCCCTCGTCGATGCGCGGCGCGTCGATGAACTCGAGAAATCGGTCGCCTTGTTGAGCCTCGAGCTCGAGCAGACCAACCAGGGCGTCGTTGCGCTGTACGCGGAACTCGATGATCGCGCCGAACAGCTGCGCCAGGCCAATGAACTGAAAAGCCGCTTCCTGTCGTACATGAGCCACGAGTTCCGTACGCCGCTGAGTTCCATCCTGAGCATCACTCGCATCCTTCTCGATCGGCTCGACGGCCCGCTGTCGGACGAGCAGGAAAAGCAGGTGCATTTCATCAGCAACTCGGCGATGGAACTGACCGAAATGGTCGACGATCTGCTCGATCTCGCCAAGATCGAAGCAGGACGTATCGTGGTCTCGCCGGACTGGTTCGAGATGGTTGATCTGTTCTCCGCGCTGCGCGGCATGTTCAAGCCGATCCTGAGTACGCAAGCGGTATCGCTCATCTTCGAGGAGCCCACCGGCGAGACGCGCGTCTACACCGATCATTCGAAGCTCGCGCAAATCCTGCGCAACTTCATCTCCAATGCGCTGAAGTTCACGCAGAAGGGCGAGATACGCGTGACCGCCGCGGCGGACGGGGAAGGATTCGTCACGTTCGCGGTGATCGATACGGGCGTCGGTATCGCGGCCGAACACCACGGTGCGCTGTTCCAGGATTTCGTCCAGATCGATACACCGATCCAGAAGCGCTGGCGCGGCACGGGCCTCGGCCTGTCGCTCAGCAAGCGCTTGGCGACGCTGCTCGGAGGAACGGTAGGCGTGGAAAGCGAGTTGGGCGTCGGCTCGCGATTCTATGTGCGTATCCCGACCCGCTATCCTGACGCGTGATCGAGATGGCTCCTTCTGCGCATCCGATCAAGACCGTCATCATCGATGACAACCCGGCCACCCTGTACAGCACAGGCCGGATACTGGAGAGCGCGTCGTACCAGGTCGTGCGTTGCTCGCGCGGCGACGAGGGACTCGCCGCGATCGACGAATCGACCGACGTCGCCATCCTCGACATCAATCTGCCGGACATCGACGGCATCGAGATCTGCCGGCGGCTGCGCTCCCATATCACCACGCGCCAGATGGGGATAATCCATCTGACGGCAAGCAAGGTCGGCGACAGCGACCGCGTGCAGGGCCTCGACGCGGGCGCCGACGCCTACCTGACCCATCCGGTCCATCCGCAGGTGCTGCTGGCGACCGTGCGCACGCTGCTGCGCACGCGCGCCGCCGAACAGGCGATGCGTGGTAGCGAGACGCGCTTCCGCAATATCTTCGACCACGCGGCATGCGGGATCGCGGTTTTCGATCAGGCCTTGCGCTTCATCGATGCGAATCCGCAGATGCTGAGCCTGATGAATCGAACGACGGATCAGCTGTACGGGCATGCGCTGTCGGAGTTCGCCACGGACAGCACGCGCGCCCAGCCGCAGGACATCGTGCGTGGACTGCAAGCCGAAGGACGCTGGCTCGGCATCGTGCCGGTCGCCGGCCCCGCTGGTTCGATCGTTGAGCTCGAGGTCAACCTGACGACACGGCCGGGATCGGAAGAGGTGCTTGGCATCGTCACCGATGTCACCGCGCGCGCGCGCCTCGACGCCGAGCGCGAACACCTGCTTGGCATCGAGCGCGAAGCGCGCGCCGAAGCCGAACGCACCGCGCGCATCAAGGACGAATTCCTGGCCACGTTGTCGCACGAACTGCGCAACCCGCTTGCGCCGCTCACGAACGCCCTGTACCTGCTGCAGCGCTCGGAGCCCGCCAGCAAGGCGGCCGGCAGGGCCCGCGACATCATGGCGCGCCAGGTCGAAAACATGGCCCGGCTCGTCGACGACCTGATCGACGTGTCGCGCATCACCCGCGGCCTCGTGCAGCTCGATCTGGTCCGCGTGCCGCTGCGCAGCGTGATCGACGCAGCGGTCGAAACCAGCCTGCCGAAGGTCCAGGCGGCGGAGCATCAGCTGGTCAAGAATCTGTCCGGCGTGGACGTCGATGTCATCGTCGACCCGCTGCGCCTGGCGCAGGTGCTGACCAATATCCTCAACAATGCCGCAAAGTATACACCGCGCGGCGGACGTATCGAACTCGTTGCGGAAGTATTCGCCGAAAAAATCGTCATCTCCGTCAGCGACAACGGCGTGGGTATTCCCCAGCACATGCTCGACGGCATCTTCGACATGTTCCGGCAGATCAATCCCACCGGCCCGAAAGCCGCCGGCGGCCTGGGAATCGGCCTGACGCTCGTTCGGCGCCTCGTCGAAATGCACGGTGGCGAAGTTGGCGTCTTCAGCGAGGGCAGCGGAAAGGGCAGCCGTTTCGTGGTCGAGTTGCCGCGCGTCGATCTCGCCAGTTTCGAACCGGCTACGGAAAAGCAGCACGACGACAGTTCGCGATCGAGCCAGACCGCACACGCGATAGTCATCGATGACAACCACGATGCCGCTACTTCCTTGAGCGAACTGCTGCGGGCGCTCGGGCATCGTTGCGAGGCGTTCTTCGATGGCGAGTCGGGCATTCATGCCGTGCAGGAACTTCTGCCCGACATGGTCTTCATCGACATCGGCATGCCGGACGTCGATGGCATCGACGTCGCGCGGCGCCTCAAGGCCACGCCGTCGACCTCTCATATCCCGCTGTTCGCGTTGACGGGTTGGGACCAGGCCCACGATCGGCAGCGCTCGATGGCCGCCGGCTTCGATCGTCATTTCACGAAGCCGATCACGTTAGCCGACCTGAATTCGGTTTTGGACCGCAACGAGGCGACGCGGTAAACCCGCTCGAGTAGATCGGCCCGGCGCATCTTTTCGATGCCCGCAAAAAGCCCTGCGAGCGTGGCTGCAGGCCGCGATCCCGACACCGAAGCGCCCCAGTCTCATCGGGCGAGACCGATAGTTCATACAAGGCATCTCCTCGAGGAGAGTGCCATGACAGACCTCGCCACGCGCGCCGCACAGCGCTCCGACCTCGGCGTGCGTACGACCGACACGCTGGTCGCGCGGCTTGCCGACAAGTATCGCGACCGGATCACCGGTTATTTCCGCCTGCCCGCGACTGCTGCCGAACACGTTCCGTTTCCGCCGGGCCTGGGCGCCGAGGTGCGCAAGGCGCTCGAGCAGCGCGGGATCACGCAGCTCTATTCGCACCAGGGCGAGGCGTGGGAAGCGACGGCAAACGGCGAGCACATCGTCGTCGTCACGCCGACCGCATCGGGAAAATCGCTGTGCTATCACTTGCCCGTGATCGAAGCGGTGCGCGCGCAACGCGCCAAGGCGCTGTACCTGTTTCCGACCAAGGCGCTCGCGCAGGACCAGGTGGCCGAGCTGCTCGAGCTGAACCGCGCGGGCGAGCTGGGCGTGCGCGCCTTCACGTTCGACGGC
>Ga0207691_10006882_pt1 | contig 10969 bp, 8 predicted proteins | sample KBSM13metaG_FD_184327 | JGI IMG/M metagenome (GOLD analysis project Ga0207691, IMG submission 184327) | Miscanthus rhizosphere microbial communities from Kellogg Biological Station, Michigan, USA - KBS M1-3 metaG (SPAdes) (version 2) | ecosystem: Host-associated > Plants > Roots > Rhizosphere >...
GCGGGTTGCACGGGCGATTGCACGCGCGCGGCCGGAACCTGGGCGGACTTCGTCGGGGCGCCGCTGCAGGCTGCGAGCGATGCCGCCGAAGCGGCCGCCAACAACGCAACGGCCAGGCGCGTCGTCATGCGCCGCCGCTGCCTGCCCGGATCGCCTGCGCCAGCTGGTGCACCGCCATCGCGTACATCGGCGAGTGGTTGTAGCGGGTAATCACGTAGAAGTTGCGATAGCCGAGCCAGTACTCCTTGCCCGCGTCGCCATCGAGCGTGATGACCGTGGCTCCTTCGGCGGCGCCGGCGGCCGGCACGGGTTCGCCGGCCTGCGGACGATAGCCGCGCTGCGCGAGCAGCGGCAGCGGGTACACCGGATCGATGCTGTCCGCAACGAAATCCGCCGCCGACGGATCGCGCGTCGCACGCGCGACGACCGCACCGCCACGCTGCCAGCCATGGACGACGAAGTAGTTCGCGATCGATGCGAACACATCGTCCTTGTCGCTGATCAGGTCTCGCTTGCCGTCGCCGTCGCCGTCCTTGCCCCACAGCCGGTAGCTCGACGGCATGAACTGGCCCAGTCCCATCGCACCGGCGTAGCTGCCGGTGAGCGAGGCGACGTCGATGTGTTCGTCCTGGCCCAGCGCGAACAGCTGCGCGAGCTCGCCGGCGAAGAACGGTGCGCGCTTGGGATAGCCGAACGCCAGCGAATACAGCGCATCGAGCACGCGGTAGCTGCCGGTGTTCTTTCCGTAATTGGTCTCCACGCCGATGATCGCGACGATGTATTCGGCCGGCACGCCGGTGCTGGCGGCGATGCGATCGAGGTCGGCGCGGTTCTGCGCATAGAACGCGACGCCGCCTGTGATGCGCGCGTCGTCGAGGAAGATTGGCCGATACGCACTCCACGGACGCACCGCTTCGGCCGGCCGCGCGATGATGTCGACCGTCCGCTGCAGGAACTGGGCGCGCGCGAGGCCATCGCGGACCGACTGCGCCGGCACGCCATAGGCACTCGCCGTGTAGTCGACGAAGGCATCGATCCGCTGCGCCTGCGGCAACATCGGATCCGTCACCGACGCCGGCGCCACCGGGCGTTCCGGCGGCTGAGGTACCGGCGGCAATAAGGGCGCAGGAGGGGCAACGGTGGCAGGCGGCGCGGCGGTGGCAGGTGCCGACGGGGGCGATTGCGTCGCACACGCCGCGAGCGCGAGCGTCAACGGGAACAACATTGCGCGTCGATTCATCGGCGCGAGGGTAGCACGTGATTCCAGAAACGCGTCGCCGGAGCACCGGCTTGCGTCAATTTCAAACGCGCCGCCGCGCGCTGAAAAACTCGCATGCGGATGGCGCTTCAGACTCGCCAACGTCCGTGAAGTCGCGGTTCCCAACATCCGCGCTCGCTCCTCCCGGAGCCTCGCATCGATGACGAATCAATGCCCGTGCACCGGCTTGTGCGCGCGCACTGCCATGACGACACCGAGTCCCGCCAGCAGCGACACCGCCGACGTGCCGCCGTAGCTGAGCAGTGGCATCGGCACGCCGACCACCGGCAGCAACCCCGCGATCATTCCGCCGTTGACGATCACGTACACGAACATCGACAACGCCAGGCTGCCGGCCAGCAGGCGCGAGAAGCCTTCGCGCGCCTCGCTGGCGATCCACAGGCAGCGACCGATCACGAACAGATAGAGCAGCAGCACGGTCGCCACGCCGATCCAGCCGAATTCCTCGCTCAGCACCGCGAACACGAAATCGGTGGTGTGCTCGGGCAGGTAGTCCAGGTGCGACTGCGACCCGTGGCCCCAGCCCATGCCGGTCCAGCCGCCGGAGCCGATCGCGATCTTCGACTGGATGATGTTCCAGCCGCTGCCGAGCGGATCGGACTCCGGATCCAGGAACGTCAGGATGCGGTCCTTCTGGTAGGGACGCAGCAACCAGAACCACGCGACCGGTGCGACCGCCGCGACGCCGCCCGCCGCGGCGATGAACCACCACCAGGACAGTCCGGCGAGGAACAGCACGAACGCGCCACTGATGCCGACCAGCATCGCCGTTCCGAAATCCGGCTGCAGCAGGATCAGCCCGGTCGGCACCGCAATGATGACGCCGGCGATCAGCACGACGCCGAATCGCGGCGGCAGGATCTCGCGATTGAGATACCACGCCGCCATCATCGGCAGGCTGAGCTTGAGCACTTCGGCGGGCTGGAAATAGAACACGCCGAGGTTGATCCAGAGATTGCCGTGCTTGCCCTGCCCGATCGCAAGCACGATCAACAGCGGGACCAGCGACACGCCATAAATGAGCGGGGCCCAATGCCGCAACTGGTTCGTCGGTACCCGCGACAGGCCCCACATCGCCGCGAAGCCGAGCGCGAAGCGCGAGCCCTGCGCCATGACCAGATGCGGGGATTCGTTGCCGGCGCTGTAGAGCACGGCCAGGCCGATGACCATCAGTGCGAGCAGCGCGATGCACAGCCACCCGTCCAGCGTGTGCGCCAGGCGCCGGGCAATGTCGTAGAGCCAGCGCAGGATCGCGTTCATCGCGACGCGACCGGGGCCTGCGCTTGCGTCGTCGGTGCCGACGCGTTGCCGTTGTTCGCCTTACCGGTGGCCGTCGCACCGTCCTGCGGTGCGTTTGCGGTCGTTGTTGGCGCCTGCGCATTCGCTGGCAACGCCGTGGAATGCCCGCCCGCGGCGATCACGTCGGGATTCACTTCCGGCTCGGGCATCTTGCCCAGCAGCCACGCATCCATGATCTTGCGCGCGATCGGGCCGGCGGTACTCGCACCGAACCCGCCGTGTTCGACCATGACCGCCACCGCGATCTTCGGATCGTCGACCGGCGCGTACGCGATGAACCACGCCTGGTGGCGCAGCGACAGCGGCAGCGAGTGCGGATTGGAGCTGACGTTGCCCTTGCGGCTGGTGTTCTGTGCGGTGCCGGTCTTGCCGGCGATCGTGTACGGCGCGCCGCGTGCGACGGCCGCGCCGGTGCCGCCGGGGAGCATCGTCTGCATCATTCCTTCGGCGACCACGCGCAGGTGCTCCGGGTTGTCGCTGAAGTGTTTCGACGCGGGCTGCGGCAACGGCGTCCACGCCGCGTTGTAGCCATCGCGCCGCGCGCTCACCAGGTGCAGTCGATGGCCGCGGCCATTGTCCGCCAGCGCCGCGACACCGCGCGCCAACTGCAGCAATGTCACCTTCCAGTAACCCTGGCCGATGCCGGCGATGACCGTTTCACCGACGTACCACGGTTCCTTGCTGTGCTTGGCCTTCCATTCCGGCGACGGGACGATGCCGGGGTTTTCTCCGAGCAGGTCGATGCCCGTCGGTTCGCCGAATCCGTACTTGCGCACCCACTGGTCGAAGCGTGCGATGCCCATCTCGTAGGCGAGCTTGAAGTAGTAGTAGTTCACCGACTCGGCGATCGACTTGCGCAGGTCGGTCCAGCCGGCGCCTCCATGCGCATCGCGGTAGCCGCGGCGTTGTCCGGGGATGTGGAACTCGCCGGTCGAGAACACTTTGTCCTCAGGCCTGCGCATGCCGCTGTCCAATGCCGCGAGCGCGAGGAAGGGCTTGATCGTCGAGCCCGGGGGCCCGCCGCCGAGCACGTTGCGGTTGAACAGCGGCCGCGACGGATTGTCCATCAGGGTGCGGTAGTCGTCGTGCGAGATGCCGTTGACGAACAGGTTCGGATCGAAGCTGGGAAGGCTGACCATCGCGAGGATTTCGCCGGTGCGCGGATCCACCGCGACCGCCGAGCCGTCGAAATCGCCGAACGCGGTGACTGCGGCGCGCTGCAGGTCCAGGTCGATCGACAGCTTGAGGTCGGCGCCGGGCGTGGCAGGGATGCGGCCGACGGTGTGCAGCGCGCGGCCTTCGACATTGGTCTCGACCTGCTCGTAGCCGATGCGGCCGCGCAGCGCTTCCTCGTAATAGCGCTCGAGTCCGCTCTTGCCGGTATGCGTGAACGCGGTGCTGGTCGCGCCGAGCTTGGCCAGGTCGGCCTCGTCGATGCGGCCGACGTAGCCGATCACGTGCGCGAACATCGCGCCGTACGGATAGCGGCGGCTGAGGTACGGCACCAGGTCGACGCCGGGATAGCGCCAGCGATCGACCGCGAAACGCGCGGCCTCCTCGTCGCTGATGCGCAGCTTCAGCGTGACCGGGCGGAAGCCGCGCGTGGCTTTCCGGTCGGCGTTGAAGTGCGCGATGTCGTCCGGAGCGAGCACGATGATCTTCGACAGTCGCCTGAGCAGCCCGGGAATGTCGCCGGCCTGTTCCGGGGTCACGTCCAGCCGGTAAGCCGGCACGTTGTCGGCGAGCACGCGACCCTTGCGGTCCAGGATCAGCCCGCGACCGGGAATCACCGGCCGGGGCTTGATGCGGTTGGCCTGCGAACGCGTCGCATAGTCCGCGTGCTGGATGACCTGCAGCTTGAAGTACCACAGTGCCAAGCCGCCGAGCGCGAGCACCACGAGCACGAAACCGATCGCCGCACGTGCGCGGAACTGCGCCGCTTCGGCACCTGCATTCTTGAGCTGGCGACGACGCATCACGATGTCAGCCTCTGCGCCCGAGCCGGAAGCCGTCCAGCAGCAGGAACAACGGGCCCCACAGCAGCATGCCCAGCAGTGGCGCCCACCAGAAACTCCACGGCAGTTGCGGTTCGCCGAGCGCGAAATGGACCGCCGCGCTCACCACGCGATCGTTGATCAGCAAGCCGCCGATCGCCAGCGCCTGCTGCGACAACGGAAAGAACCGCAACTGCGCCCGGAAGCGCTGCAGGATGAAGGCCATCACCGTGAGCCGCAGCGCCTGCTCGCCGAGCAGCCCGCCGAATGCGACGTCGGCCAGCACGCCCATCGCGAAGGCGAAGCCCAGGCCGGCGCGGTCGGGATCCTCGATCACCCAGTAAGCCACGACCAGCGCCAGCCAGTATGGCCGCAACGGCAACAGCATTGCCGGCAACGGCAACAAACCGAGCAGCAGCGCCACGAACACGCTCAGCGGAAGCAGCCATTGATTGCGCGGACGGCTCATGGCGTCGGCTCCGGCGGTACAGGCCTGGGTTGGGGACTGGAGGTCGCCTGCTGGCCAGCCGGTGATGCCGGAGCCTGCGCCTGCGATTGCGCCTTTGTCGTCGCAGGCACCTGCCGGGCGAGCGAAGTCGCCGCTGGCCGGACAGGTTCCGTCGCCACCGCATTGGATCCGACGCTCCGGATGGCGCTACCGGACTTGAGCAACAGCACGTCGCGCCCGCGGTCCAACTGCGCAGCCGGCTTGAGTTGCCCCACAAGGAACGCACGACTGTCGTCGGGTTGCAGCGACATCACCTGGCCGACGGCGAAGCCGGCGGGAAAACGTCCGCCCAGCCCCGAGGTCACGATGCGGTCGCCCACCTTGATATCGCTCGACAGCGGAACGTTGGCCAATTCCAGCCGGTCGCTGCGCCCCTTGCCGTACGCGACCAGGCGCACACCGGTGCGCGCGACGACGACCGGGACGGCGTGGTCGGGATCGGTGATCAGGAGCACCGTCGCCGTCGTCGGCAACACCGCGATGATCTGTCCGACCAGGCCGCCGGCGTCGATCACGGTTTGTCCGACTTCGACGCCATCGCGGCTGCCGGCGTCGAGCAGCAACCGTTGCCGGGTCGGGTCGAGATCGACGTCGAGGATCGGCGCGAGCTGCACGTCGAGGCCTTCGCGACGGCCTGCGCCGAGCAGGCCGCGGAGCCGTGCGTTTTCCGCCGCAGCGGCCTGCAACCGCGACATCCGCGCGCCACTGATAAGCAGCGCGTTGCGCAGGACACGGTTCTCGTCGGCCAGACGCGCGCGCGTCGACGCGTCGTCGTGTACTTCCGCGCCCAGCCGCGCCGGCGCGCCCGCCAGCCACCACAACGGCTGCACCAGCAACTGGCTGCGCTCGCGGATCTGCGCCAGCCAGCCGCCGCGATGATCGAGCACGATCAGGGTGATCGCCAGCGCAAGGTAGGCCAGCAACCGCAGGGTGCCGGCGACATCGCCGGAGCGGGGAGCGGGGGAGCCGGCGTAGGCGGGCACGTGGAGGTCAGTAGGAGACGGACGGGAATAAACAGGCCATGACGGTCGCGGGCGGCGTCACGCCGCGCTGCCGGCAAGGAACGAAAGCGGACGAGTGGGCGGGGAACACCGAGTCCGGCTTCACGACTCCGCTCTCCCGTCTCCCGGCATCACTCGGGCGCGAAGAACTCGTTGCCGTGCATGTCCAGCAGTTCCAGTGCGCGGCCGCCACCCCGGGCGACGCAGGTCAGCGGGTCGTCCGCGACCTGGACGTGCAGGCCGGTCTGCTCGCTGATCAGCCGGTCCAGGTCGCGCAGCATCGCGCCACCGCCGGTGAGCACGATGCCGCGCTCGGCGACGTCGGCGCACAGTTCCGGCGGGGTCTGCTCCAGCGCCTGGCGGATCGCGCTGACGATCCCCGACAGCGGTTCGCGCAGCGCCTCGAGCACTTCGTTGGAATTGATCCGGGTCATCTTCGGCACGCCTTCGGCGAGGTGGCGGCCGGAGACTTCCACTTCGCGTACGTGGTCCTGCGCATAGGCGCAGCCGATCTCGAGCTTGATGCGCTCGGCGGAGGACTCGCCGATCAGCATGCCGTGGCTGCGACGCACGTAGGCGATGATCGCCTCGTCGAAGCGGTCGCCGCCGATGCGCACCGACTGCGAATAGACGATGCCGTTGAGCGCGATCACCGCGACTTCGGTTGTGCCGCCACCGATGTCGACGACCATCGAGCCGCGGGCTTCGGTGACCGGCATGCCGGCGCCGATCGCCGCGGCCATCGGTTCCTCGATCAGCGACACCTGGCGCGCGCCGGCTTCCAGCGCGGATTCCTTGATCGCGCGCTGCTCGACCTGGGTCGAGCCGCAGGGCACGCACACGATCACGCGCGGGCTCGGCCGCAGGAAGCGCGACTTGTGCACCTTGCGGATGAAGTGCTTGAGCATTTCCTCGGTGTAGGTGAAGTCGGCGATGACGCCGTCCTTCATCGGCCGGATCGTGGTGATGTTGCCGGGCGTGCGGCCGAGCATCTGCTTGGCCTCGCTGCCGACCGCCGCGACCGAGCGCGGACCAGTGCCGACGCGGTCCTGGCGCACCGCGACCACCGACGGCTCGTTGAGCACGATGCCCTGCCCGCGCACGTAGATCAGGGTGTTGGCCGTGCCCAGGTCGATGGCCAGGTCGTTGGAAAACATGCCGCGGAACTTCTTGAACATCGGAGGCAGGGGTCCGTCAGGAGTGCGATGGGGGCTTGGAGGCGCGCGCCATGGGGCGCGCCCGACTCCGCGCGGGGGCGCGGTGAGGTGTTTCGAAGCGGATTGGCTAGCCTAGCAACCCCCCCCCACCCCGGCAACCACGAAACCAGTGAAAGCGTCTGCAAAAACGCAGTCGCGGCTGGCCGCTCGCAAGGTGAATCGGTACCCTAGCGCGCCCCCGGGGCTGCCCGGACCCCTTTCATCCGCCGGTCCCGATCGGCTCACGAGGCTGCCATGTCCGCGCTGATCTGCGGCTCCCTGGCCTACGACACCATCATGGTGTTCCAGGACCAGTTCAAGAACCACATCCTTCCGGACAAGGTCCACATCCTCAACGTGTCGTTCCTGGTGCCGCGGATGCGGCGCGAATTCGGTGGCTGCGCGGGCAACATCGCCTACAACCTGCGCCTGCTCGGCGACGACCCGATCCCCATGGCGACCGTCGGCCAGGACTTCGCTCCCTATCGCCAGTGGTTCGCCGAACACGGCATCCGCCTGGACCGGATCAAGGAACTGCCGGAGCTGTTCACCGCGCAGGCGTTCATCACCACCGACCTCGACGACAACCAGATCACCGCGTTCCATCCGGGCGCGATGATGCGCAGCCACGAGAACCACGTGCGAGACGTCGAGGGCGCCACCTTCGGCATCGTCGCCCCCGACGGCCGCGACGCGATGCTGCAGCACGCGACCGAGTTCAAGGCCGCCGGCATTCCCTTCATCTTCGATCCCGGACAGGCGATGCCGCTGTTCAACGGCGAAGAATTCCGGCATTTCATCGATCAGGCCGACTACGTCGTCGTCAACGACTACGAATCCAACCTGCTGCAGGAACGCACCGGATGGAACGAAGACGTCATCGCCTCCAAGGTCAATGCCTACGTCATCACCCAGGGTCCCAAGGGCTCGCGCATCCTGACGCGCGAAAAGACGCACCTGATCCCGCCTGCGCACGAGCGCCGCATCACCGATCCGACGGGCTGTGGCGATGCCTATCGCGCCGGATTGATCTTCGGCCTGATGCGCAATTACGAACTCCCGGCCTGCGGCCGCATGGCTTCGCTCATGGGCGCACTGAAGATCGAGCATCCCGGAACGCAGAACCAGCGCTTCACCTATGCCGAGTTTGCCGAGCAGTTCCGGCAGCAGTTCGGGTACGCGCTCTGACATCGACCTGATCGACCGATCACGCTGGGAAGGTCCGCTGGCTCCCCGCTTTCGCGGGATGCCGCGGGCTCGAGCGGTCAATCCCACCCGGGCATCTGCCCGCGATCCAGTCCACCCACCTCGAACACCGCCGTCCGCGTCCCGGCCTTGACCGGGAATTCGACCGACAGCGACTTCGCATCGCGCGTCATGCGCCACAGCGCGCGCTCGTCCTCGATGAACATCGCGATCGCCTCGTCGGTCTTCGGGCGCGAGGCAGCCATCGATTTCGCCGCCTTGTCGTCGACCTTCACCTTGACCTTGCAGCCGCCGTAGCAGTTGAAGTCGCCGGCCTGCAGCACGAGATAGGCGCTGCGGCCCCACGACGGGTGGTCGCGGAAGATCAGCTGCACCGGCTTGGCCCCGCTGCCGTCGACATCGACGTCGTCCTTCGCGTCGATCGCCGCCGATACCTGCGTGCCGCCTTCGACGGACAAGCGGTTGTAGTTCCACAGCGCCGCGACGCGCGCGGATTCGTGTTGCGCCTCGGCCTTTGCCTTGACCTCGTCGTACCTTGCACGCACGCGCCCGGCTGCCTGCGAACCGGGGTATTGCGACATCAGCACATCGGCCTGTGCCTTCGCCAGGGCCCAGTTCTGCTGGTCGACGGCCTGCTGGAACCCCGTTTCGCCCTGCTTGGCCGCATCCTCCATGGCCGCGGCCCGTGCGGCCGCCTGTTCGGCGCGATGCTGCTCGCGGTTGCAGCCGGCAAGCAGCGCGAGCGACAACGCGACCGCCACTGCAGTCCCGCGGTTCATGGCGTCGTCGCCTTTGCCTGCTCCGGCGTGGCCACCGGCGCTGCCTTGTCGATCACCGCCTGCACCGACGCCGTCGTGATCGGGTGGTAGCCGGCACGTGATTTGGCGAACACGTCCTTGGCGAACTGCAGGCCTTCGGACGTTTTCACCAGCGCCTCGTAGGTCGGCATGATCAGCTTGCGACGGCCGACGCGCTGCAGGAATTCGGCCATGCCGGCATCGGCGGCGTGGTATCCGCTGCGCGCGGCGAGCGGATACCAGCGCTGCGCGAGCTCGCCGTTCGGCGTGCCGCTGAGGTGGTACGCGGCGTCGAGCGCGTTCATCCGATCAGGCGCCAGCGTCTGCGGGAGTCCGTCCAGGAAGTGCGTCCATTCCTGCGTGCTCCATGCGTTGGTGATCGACGCCGGTGGCAGCTTGCCTTCGGCGCTATACGCGATGCGCGCCGCATCGACGATACCGAAGTTGCGCGACTGCGCGCGCCGGGCGAACGACGGAATCCCCGGCTGGTGCAGCCATGCATCCAGCTCGGCCGGCGACACGGCGTTCGGGTTCTTCGACAGGAGATTCTTCTGGAGGTAGTCGACGAACTCGTCCGTGTTCGCGCTCTTGAACGCATGCGCATCGAACCAGCCGCGCAGGAACGGATCGAACGCCTCGCGCCCGAAGCGCTGCTCGAGGAAGCGCAGGAACCACGCGCCCTTGGTGTAGGCGATGTCGCTCAAGGCCTCGTCGGGGTCGCGCCCGGTCAGCGCCGGCAGTGCCAGCACCTGGTCGGCCGCGGCGATTTCACCGGTCTTGATTTCGCGCGCCAGTTCTTCCTGGTCGATCTGGCGCTCCATTTCGGCCAGTTCGTCGCCGTACACCGCCTCGGTGATGCGGCCCTGCACGTAGGTGGTGAAACCTTCGTTCAACCAGATGTTCTTCCAGCTGGCATTGGTGACCAGGTTGCCCGACCAACTGTGGGCCAGCTCGTGCGCCACCAGCGATACCAGCGACTTGTCGCCGACGATCACGGTCGGCGTGGCGAACGTCATCCGCGGGTTCTCCATGCCACCGAACGGGAACGACGGCGGCAGTACGAGGATGTCGTAGCGATCCCATCGATACGGGCCGTAAAGCGTCTCGGCGACCTGCATCATCTTTTCGGTGTCGACGAACTCCGTCGCCGCCTGGTGCACCATCGCCGGCTCGGCCCACACGCCGCTGCGGCCGGACATCGGTTCGAACACCAGGTCGCCGGCGGCGATGGCGAGCAGGTACGACGGGATCGGCTGCGCCATGCGGAAGCGGTAATCGCCGGTGCGTGGCGCACTGCCGTCGGCGGCGGCGTCAGCCTTCTGGGCGCTCATCAGCACCATCGCATCCTTTGGTGCGACGACATGCGCGCTGTAGGTGAAGCGCACCGAGGGCGTGTCCTGCAATGGCACCCAGCTGCGCGCGTGGATCGCCTCGGACTGGCTGAACATGAAGGGCTGCTGCTTGCCCTGCGTCATCGACGGCGCGAGCCACTGCAGCCCGGAGGCGTCGGGCGAGGTCGTGTAACGCACGCGCACGCGCGCATTGCGCGCCGGGACATCGACGGTGAGCTTGCTGCCCAGGATCGGATCGCGCGCCGCAAGCGCGTAATGCAGCGGCGCCCAGTGATCCTGCGCGTCACTGCCCTCCACGCCCGCGATCGACAGGTCACGCGTGTCGAGCACCAGCCGC
>Ga0207691_10006885_pt1 | contig 10967 bp, 9 predicted proteins | sample KBSM13metaG_FD_184327 | JGI IMG/M metagenome (GOLD analysis project Ga0207691, IMG submission 184327) | Miscanthus rhizosphere microbial communities from Kellogg Biological Station, Michigan, USA - KBS M1-3 metaG (SPAdes) (version 2) | ecosystem: Host-associated > Plants > Roots > Rhizosphere >...
TGGCGCGGATCCCCGCAAAGCAGGTCAGCGCATCCGACAAGGACGTACTGAAGCACCTGGAGCGCAACCTGAAGATGGTCATCTTCGGGCAGGATCCGGCGATCGGGACGCTGACGTCGGCGATCAAGCTCGCGCGCTCGGGCCTTGGCAATCCGGAAAAGCCGATCGGCAACTTCCTGTTCGCCGGTCCCACCGGCGTCGGCAAGACCGAGGTGACCAAGCAGCTCGCGTTGCAGCTCGGCATCGAGCTCGTGCGCTTCGACATGTCCGAGTACATGGAACCGCATTCGGTGTCTCGCCTGATCGGTGCGCCCCCGGGCTACGTGGGGTTCGACCAAGGCGGCCTGCTGACCGAGAAAATCGTCAAGACGCCGCATTGCGTGCTGCTGCTCGACGAGGTCGAAAAGGCACATCCGGACATCTTCAACATCCTGTTGCAGGTCATGGACCGGGGCGTGCTGACCGACACCAACGGGCGCGAGGCCAACTTCAAGAACGTGATCCTGGTGATGACGACGAACGCTGGCGCCGCTCAGGCGGCCCGTCGAACGATCGGCTTTACCAAGCAGGATCACAGCACCGATGCGATGGAAGTCATCCGCAAGAGTTTCAGCCCGGAATTCCGTAACAGGCTCGATGCGGTGGTGCAGTTCCAGCCGCTTGCGATGGATCACATCCTGCGCGTTGTCGACAAGTTCCTGATCGAACTCGAGGCGCAGTTGCACGAGAAGAACGTCACGCTCTCGGCAACCCCCACGGCGCGCGAATGGCTCGCCCAGCACGGCTTCGATCCGCTGATGGGCGCTCGGCCGATGGCGCGCGTCATCCAGGACAAGGTCAAGCGGCCGCTGGCGGACGAGTTGCTGTTCGGCAAGCTCGCCCGCGGTGGGCGCGTGAGCATCGACGTCAAGGACGGCGAGTTGTCGGTCGAGTCCCAGGAAGAGCCGGAGAAGCTGCTGCCGGTCACGGTGTAACCGGCAGCGGCGCTCAACGGCTCAGGCGGCGATAGCGCGCATAGCGCTCGGCGTCGATCTGTTCCACGCTGCGGACCGAGCAGGCGCGCGTGCTCGCTGTGACGCGCGTCGCCTTCGGGCACAGCCGGTTGGTCGTGCCGGACGTGCTGATCTCGACCTGCGGCATCCCCACGGCATCGCAGTTGCCGTAGAACGACACGCGGTAGTGCGCGTCGCCATCCTGCACCAGCAAGTACTGCGTGCCGAAGCCGAACGCCTGATGATCCGGAGCCAGGTCCACGCAATCGGCGAGGGGAGTCGACTGCGTGGTCGGCGCCTCCGCCTGGGCGGGGCCGATTGCCATGAGCAGTGCGAGGGAAGTGATGCGGAGGACTTGCATGACGGTACCCATTGATGGACGGCTCGGGTCGAACCGGGATCCAACGTAGGGCGGCGCGCGTTATGCGGAATCTGCCTGAAGTGGCAATGACCTAAGACCGTCGGCCTCCAGTCGCGGTGACCTGTGACAGGGCAGGCGCAAAAAAGGCGACCATTGGTCGCCTTGATGCATCTGCGTCTGGATAGTCCGTGCGGCGTCGGCCGCGGTTACTTCATGCGGTAGGTAATCCGGCCCTTCGTGAGGTCGTAAGGCGTCATTTCGACCTTGACCTTGTCGCCGGTGAGGATGCGGATGTAGTTCTTGCGCATCCGGCCCGAAATGTGGGCAATGATTTCGTGGCCGTTCTCCAGCTTCACCCGGAACATGGTGTTCGGGAGGGTTTCGGAGACCGTGCCTTCGAATTCGATGACGTCGTCTTTCGCCATGTGTTTCCTGGTGTTGCGCGGCGCGTGGTTCGACAAGCTCACCATGAGCCAGGCACGCCGCGGGTCCGGCGGAGCCGCCGGGAAAGTCGGGCATTCTGGCACGCGGGCGGGGTGCGGCGCAAAAGAGCCTCAGTCGGCGAGCGACGCGGCCGCCAGTTCGCCGAAGCGTGCGGTCCATGCCTCCGGCGGTTCATGCAAAGACGTCAAGGCCTGGACGCTGCGAAGGAATTCCCCGCGTGGGCATGCCTGTGCGCCCAACCGCAACAGGTGCGGGCTCTCGACCTGCGCATCGATCAGCGGCCACTGCCATTCGCACAATCGGCTGGCCAATGCCGCCAAGGCTACCTTCGACCCGCCCGGGCGCGCGCTGAACATGCTCTCGCCAAAGAACATGCGGCCGATGGCCACGCCATAGATCCCCCCGACCAGCGCGTCCGCGTCGAACACCTCGACCGAATGTGCGTGGCCCAACCCGTGAAGCGTCGAATAGGCGTCGCGCATACCGGCTGTGATCCATGTTCCGGCCTGGCCCGGGCGCGGGACTGTCGCGCAGGCGGCGACCACATCGTCGAACGCCGTGTCGGCACGAACGACCCACCGTGCCCGGCGCAGCGTTCGGCGGAAGCGTTGCGACAACCTCACCGCGTCGGTGCGGAACACCATCCGCGGATCCGGACACCACCACAGGATCGGCTGGCCTTCCGAGAACCACGGAAAAATGCCGTGCCGGTAGGCGTTGAGCAGCCGCTGCGGGGTCAGATCGCCGCCCGCCGCGAGCAAGCCGTCCGGATCGTGCAACGCGGTGGTGGCCGGCGGGAAGGGAGCGTCCGGAGCAGGGCCCAGCCAATGCACGCGCAGCGTCATGTGGATATCTTGATTCGGGACGTGTGGATCGCCGCGCGAGACATCTGCGGCTCAACTGCGCCGGAACGGCGAGTGGCTGTCCAGCAACGCCTTGTAGCGCAGTACCGAGGCGGTTTCCTCCCTGCACCAGGCCCCGAGGGCCTCCGCAAATGCGGGATCGGCGATCCAGTGCCGACTGCGGACCAGAGCCGGCAGGAAGCCGCGCGCCAGTTTGTGTTCGCCCTGCGCGCCCGGTTCGAAGGCGGTCAGTCCTTCGCGCAGGCAATAGTCGATGCCCTGGTAGTAGCAGGCCTCGAAATGCAGCCCCGGAATGCGATCATGCCCGGTGTCGCCGGCCGTTCCCCAATAGCGTCCGTAGAGCGTGTCGGTGCCGCGCAGGCACAGCGCGCCAGCGATTGGCTCGCCCGAGCGCTCGGCCAGAAACAGCACCACTTGTCGCGGCATCGCCCGCGCGAGATGGCGGAAAAACGCCAAGGTCAGCGTCGGCGTGTTGCCGTATTCGGCGAACGTCTGGAGGTAGAAACCGTGCATCGCGGAAAGGTCGGAGTCGCTGGCCTCGTCGCCGTGCACGATCCGGAACTGGACTCCCGCGCGAGCCAGTTTCGCCCGCTCCTGGCGGATGTTCTTGCGATGCTTGTGGTCCATCGCGGCGAGGAAGGCGTCGAAGTCGCCCCAGCCGCCGAAGTTGCGCCAGTGGTACTGCAGGTCGACGCGCGAAAGCCAGTTCGCACCAAACGCATCGTCGTCGGTCGGCTCGATGAAATTGACGTGCGCCGAGGAAAGTCCAGCACCCGCGGTCAACGTTTCGATCGCCTGGACGAGTTGCGCGCGTGCATCGGGGTCGCGCGCCAACAGGCGTGGTCCGGTCACGGGCGTATACGGAACCGCGCACAGCCACTTGGGAAAATACGCTTCGCCGTAGCGCGCATAGGCGTGAGCCCAGGCGTGGTCGAAGACGAATTCGCCGTGTGAATTGCGCTTGATGTAGCCGGGCGCCGCGGCGACCAGCGTGCCGCGATCGTCATGCAGAAGCAGGTGCCGCGCTGTCCAGCCGTTGCGTTCGAGCAGGGCGCCATGCGTCTCGAGACCGGACAGGAACGCATGGGCGATGAACGGATTGCGACCGTCGTGCAGCGCGTCCCACTTGCTCGCGGGAATCTCCGACAGGCTGCCGACGACGCGCGCGACGCTCATCGGCCCGCGATCAGGCGTCCTTGTCGAGGAATTTTTCCGCGTCCAGCGCGGCCATGCAGCCGAAGCCAGCGGATGTGATCGCCTGGCGATAATGCTGGTCGGCGACATCGCCCGCCGCGAATACGCCCTTCACCGACGTCTCCGTGGCGCCACCGGCCAGACCCGAACGGATCTCGAGGTAACCGTTGTTCATCGCCAGCTGGCCTTCGAACAGCGACGTGTTCGGGGTATGGCCAATGGCGACGAACAAGCCGTGGATCGACAATTCGCGGGTCGAATCGTCGAGCGCCGAGCGCACGCGCAGGCCGGTGACGCCGGCATCGTTTCCGAGCACCTCGTCGACGACGTGATGCCACACCGGCTCGATCTTCCCGGCCTGGATCTTCGCCTGCAGCTTGTCCTGCATGATCTTTTCGGCGCGCAGCGTGTCGCGGCGGTGCACCAGATAGACCTTGCGCGCGATGTTGGCCAAATAGAGGGCTTCCTCGACGGCCGTATTGCCGCCGCCGATCACCGCGACATCCTGGTCCTTGAAGAAGAAGCCGTCGCAGGTCGCGCAGGCGGACACGCCACGGCCCTTGAACTTTTCTTCCGACTCCAGGCCCAGGTATTTGGCGGTGGCACCGGTGGCGATGATCAGCGCGTCGGCGGTGTATTCGCCGTTGTCGCCCTTGAGCCGGAACGGTCGCTGCGAGAGATCGGCGCTATGTACGTGATCGAAGATGACTTCCGTATCGAAGCGTTCGGCATGCCCCTGCATGCGCGTCATCAGGTCCGGCCCCATCAGTCCGTGCGCGTCCCCTGGCCAGTTGTCGACCTCGGTGGTCGTCATCAGCTGGCCGCCCATCTGCAGGCCCGTCACGAGCACGGGCTTGAGGTTCGCTCGCGCTGCGTAGACGGCGGCGGTCCACCCCGCGGGGCCGGAACCGAGGATCAGCAATTGGGAATGCTTGGAAGGCGTCATATATAATTAGGGGCTGTGTGATGTGGCGTTTGCCGGGCGAAACAGGCGACTTGAAGCGGACATCAAGCGCATCCGGGCGACCGCGAGCGGCATAGCTTGGAGGCGCCGCCCCCGCAACACAAGGCGCGGAACGCGGGACGAAGCGTTCGTCCCGCATCGCGAAACCCAAACTGCCCGATGAGCCGCTCGCGGCTCGCATATGGGCGCAACGGAGATCCGGCAAATGCGTATCGGCGTTCCCAAGGAAACCAAGACCCTCGAAGGGCGCGTCGCGCTCGTGCCGGCCGCCGCCGGCGACCTGGTTCGTCGCGGCCACGAGGTCTGGATCGAGAAGGACGCGGGCATCAAGTCCGGTTTCAAGGACGCCGAATACACCAGGCTCGGCGTGCAGGTCGCGCCCGATGCGGCCGCGCTGTACGAAAAGGGCGAGTTGATCGTCAAGGTCAAGGAGCCGATCGAAGGCGACCTCGCGCTGCTGCGCAAGGACCACCTGCTGTTCTGCTACCTGCACCTGGCGCCGCTGCCCGGGCTCACCAAGCGCCTGCTCGACATCGGCCTGACCGGCGTCGCGTTCGAAACGGTGGAACTGCCCAATGGCGACCTGCCGCTGCTTGCGCCGATGTCGATCATCGCCGGCAAGATCGCGGTCCAGGTGGGCACGCACCTGCTGCACCAGCCGATGGGCGGGAAGGGCAAGCTGCTGGGTGGGCTGCCGTCGACCGAACGCGGCAAGGTCGTCGTCTTCGGCGCGGGCCAGGCCGGTGGCAACTCCGCGGCACTGGCCGCGGCCGGCGGCTCGAACGTCGTCGTGTTCGAGAAGCGCCAGGATCGCATGGACGAGATGATGCGCCTCGGCAACAACGTGACCGCGCTTTATCCGTACGAGGAGGTCGTCGCGCGCGAAGTCGCCTCGGCCGACCTCGTCGTCGGCGCCGTCCTCGTGACCGGCGCGGTTGCGCCGCACGTCCTCAGCCGCGAAATGATCCGCGGCATGGAGCCGGGCAGCGTGGTCGTCGACATCTCGATCGACCAGGGCGGCTGTTTCGAAACCTCGCGTCCGACCACTTGGAAGGAGCCGACCTACATCGAGGAAGGCGTCACCCATTTTGCGGTCACGAACATGCCGGGCGCGGTGCCGCAGACCTCCTCGCAGGCGATCTGCGCGGCGATCCTGCCATGGGTCACCAAGCTCGCTTCCGGCAACTGGCGCGACAGCCAGCCGCTGGTACGCGGCATCAATGTCGAAGGCGGCAAGATCGTCCACCCCGCCTTGCAGGGCATGAAGCTCTGAGTCATCGCAGGACGCTGGCGACCCTCCCCGATGGCTTGTACTATCAAGCCATTAGGGGATTGTCTTAAGGTCTGACCGCACGGTGGCCCGTCCGCTCCAGGAATCCATCCGCAGCAAGCGCACCGGTGCCTCGAAGAAGGCGGCACCGGCGGCGAACCCGCGTCGCCAGCGATTGTGGCGCGACATTGCGCTGATCCTGGTCACGCCGTTCCTCTTCTACCTGCTCGCGAGCCTGGTGACGTTTTCGCCGGCCGATCCGGGCTGGTCGCATTCGGGAAGCATTACCGCGCCGCTGCACAACGTCGGTGGCCGCGTGGGCGCGTGGCTGGCGGACGTGCTGTTGTACCTGACAGGCTACGTTGCCTTCCTGCTGCCGGTCGTGCTCGGCGGCGTCGCGTGGATCGCGCTGTTCGGCATGGACTCCGATGGCGACGGCGAAGCCGACCTGGGGCCGGCCCTGCGCCTGGTCGGCATCGTCGGTTTGCTGGTGTCCGCGACCGGCCTGCTATACCTGCGCGTCGGTGGCGCCCCCGATTTCTCCGCGGGCAGCGGCGGTATCCTCGGGCAACTGGTCGGTCGATCGCTCTATCACGGGTTCGGGCCGGTTGGCGGGAACCTGTTCCTGCTCGCGCTGCTGCTGGTGTCGGTAACGCTGGCGACGGGTCTGTCGTGGCTGGCAGTCATGGACCGGATCGGGCAGGGCGTGCTCGCGCTCGGACCTCTGTTCCGCCGCAGCACGCAGCAGGCCAGCGACTGGCAGCAGGCGCGTGCCATGCGCGAGGAGCGCGAGGAAGTCCGCAAGTTCGACAGCGAACTTCGGGCCAAGCGCGCACCCGTGAAGATCGAGCCGCCGGCACCGGCGATGGTGGAAAAGAGCGATCGCGCCAAACGCGAACAGCAGATTCCGCTGTTCCACGTCGGGGACGGTTCGGGCATTCCTCCGCTGGCGCTGCTCGACGATCCCAAGCCGCAGCAGAAGGGCTACAGCGAGGAAACGCTCGAGACGGTCTCGCGCCAGATCGAATTCAAGCTCAAGGATTTCCGCATCGACGTGCAGGTCGTCGGCGCGTACCCGGGCCCGGTCATCACGCGCTTCGAAGTGGAGCCCGCACCGGGCGTCAAGGTCAGCCAGATCTCGTCGCTCGACAAGGACATCGCCCGTGGCCTGTCGGTAAAGGCAGTGCGCGTGGTGGACGTCATTCCCGGCAAGTCGGTCGTCGGCCTGGAGATCCCCAACTCGCACCGCGAGATGATCTTCCTCAGCGAGCTGCTGCGATCGAAGGAATACGACAAGTCCGGAAGCCCACTCACGCTCGCACTTGGCAAGGACATCGCCGGCCGCCCGACCGTCGCCGACCTCGCCCGCATGCCACACCTGCTTGTTGCCGGCACCACCGGTTCCGGCAAGTCGGTCGCGGTCAACGCGATGGTGCTGAGCCTGCTGTACAAGGCATCCGCGAAAGACGTGCGCATGCTGATGATCGATCCGAAGATGCTGGAGCTCAGCGTCTACCAGGGCATCCCGCACCTGCTCGCGCCAGTCGTCACCGACATGAAGGAGGCCGCCAACGGCCTGCGCTGGTGCGTGGCGGAAATGGAGCGCCGCTACAAGCTGATGTCCGCGGTGGGCGTGCGCAACCTGTCCGGCTTCAACAAAAAGGTGAAGGACGCGCAGGACGCCGGGCAGCCTCTGATGGATCCGCTGTTCAAGCCGAACGCGGAGCTGGGCGAGGCGCCGCGCCCACTCGAGACGTTGCCGTTCATCGTCATCTTCATCGACGAATTCGCCGACATGATGATGATCGTCGGCAAGAAGGTCGAAGAACTCATCGCGCGGCTGGCGCAGAAGTCGCGCGCCGCCGGCATCCACCTGATCCTGGCCACTCAGCGACCGTCGGTGGACGTCATCACCGGCCTGATCAAGGCCAACATCCCGACGCGCATCGCGTTCCAGGTGTCGAGCAAGATCGACTCGCGCACCATCCTCGACCAGTCCGGCGCCGAGACACTGCTCGGACACGGCGACATGCTGTACCTGCCGCCGGGTACCGCGATGCCCGAACGCATCCATGGCGCATTCGTCAGCGACGAGGAAGTGCATCGGGTCGTCGAGCACCTGAAGCAGAGCGGCGGCGGTCCGGATTACATCGAAGGCGTGCTGGAGGAAGTCCAGTCGCTCGGCGATGGTGTGGTGGTCGGCGCAACCGGTTTGCCGGAAAGCGGCGGCGGGGCAGGGGATGAATCCGACCCGCTCTACGACGAAGCCGTCCGCATCGTCACCGAGACACGCCGGGGTTCGATTTCGGGTGTGCAGCGCCGCCTGAAAATCGGCTACAACCGCGCGGCGCGCCTGATCGAAGCAATGGAAGCAGCGGGCATCGTCAGCCCGCAGGAACACAACGGCGACCGCACCGTGCTGGCGCCGCCACCGCCGCGGTCCTGAAGTTCAGTTCGCGTTCGACGACCGTCGAATGCGCATTCAGCTGGACGACGTCAGACTCGCCGCAACGATTCACAGGAGACGTTCGATGCGCGCCATACGCCTGGCTATCCTTGCCGCTGCGTTGTTCGCCACCACGGCGTTCGCGGGTGCCCGCGACGACCTCAACACATTCACCAAGGGGCTGAAGGGCCTCGATGGTCGATTCACGCAACAGGTGTTCGACGCCAACGGCAAGCTCAAGGAAACGTCGAGCGGGCGCTTCGCGCTGTCCGCGCCGCATCTGTTTCGTTGGGAATACACGAAACCCTACGAGCAGCTAATCGTCGCCGACGGCCAGCGGGTCTGGGTATACGACCCGGATCTGCAGCAGGTGACGCGGCGCCAGCAGGGCGCGGAGGAACAGAACAGCCCGCTGGCGGCGCTGGTCGATCCCGCGAAGCTGGAACGCGACTACGTCCTGCATGATGCGGGCACCAAGGACGGCCTGAATTGGCTCGATGTCTCGCCGCGCAAGGCGAACGACACAGGCTTCAGGTCCGCGCGTCTCGGCTTTGGTCCGCAGGGCCTGGAGACGATGCAGGTGGTCGACGCCCTCGGCCAGAAGACGCGCATCGACTTCAGCGGCTGGAAGCGCAATCCGGCGTTTTCGTCCGGGACGTTCCGCTTCGTCCCGGCCAAGGGCGTCGATATCGTCGGCGAGGGTTGAACGACAGTCGAATGACGACGCACCGGCTGAACGCGTCCAGCATCGGCGCGATCGGATCACGATTCATGCACGGCCCCGACGCCAAGGTGGAAACGAGCCTTGGCGCTCGCTTCCACCGGGAATCCGATGCTCCGTATCGTCATCGCATCCATGTTGCTGCTGGGCGCCGGCTCCATCGCTGGCATGCCGGCAATCAGCGTCACCGGCAAGGCGCTCGCACCGCCGCCGCAATCGCGCGCGGAGGCCGTCGTCGCCATCGACGATGCGACAGCGGCGGCGCTGATCGGCGCCATCTCGAGCCAGTTCGGCGAGCGCGCTGTCCAGGTGCGGCTCGGGGAGGTGCGGGCCACGTCCGCGGGGATCGTCCAGCGTGACTTGCACGGATCCGGACAGCTGCAGCTGGGGCGCGATCCGGTCTGGATCCCGTTCCGTTTCCGTGCGCTGTACGACACCGAGCAGGCGAGCGTCGGCAGCCCGACACTGACGTTGGGCGAGGGCACTCCGTCACACGTACTTGCGCGCAATGACGCGGTCGCCCAGGCCCTGGCAGATGAAGTCGGCCGACGGCTGCACCGCGAATTCACGCAGCAGGCGACGGACATACGGCTGGACGATGTGCGTTCCGCGCCCGCCGGCGCCGGATATCTCCGGCTCGAAGCGAACGGTACCGCGCTGTTCGGTGGCGACGGACGCGCCGCGACACGCATCCGGGCGCTTTACGATCCCCGCAACGGCGATTGGTTGCAGCTCAATTACGACCTCGGCACCGCCGGTACGGAGTCCGGGACGCCGTCGCCATGCGCTGAATGCATGGGGTAGGGGAACCCCGGCTCTTGATAAGGTGTCGCCCCGACCTGAAGCAGCGGAACCGTGGCCCGGCGCAACGCATCCAGCATCGAGACACCTGATCTGCTGACGACGGATCGCGACGCCCTGCGGCCGCTCGCCGAGCGCATGCGCCCGCGCACGCTCGATGAGATGGTGGGACAACGGCGCCTGCTTGCCCCCGGTTCCGCGCTGCGGCGCGCGATCGAATCCGGGCACGTGCATTCGATGGTCCTCTGGGGTCCACCCGGCTGCGGGAAGACGACACTCGCGCTGCTGCTGGCGAAATACTGCGACGCCGAGTTCCGCGCGATTTCCGCCGTCCTGTCCGGCCTGCCGGAAGTCCGGCAGGTCCTTGCCGAGGCGGGACATCGTTTTGCCGAAGGCCGGCGCACGGTACTTTTCGTCGACGAGGTCCATCGCTTCAACAAGACCCAGCAGGATGCGTTCCTGCCGCATATCGAACGCGGCACCATCCTGTTCGTCGGCGCGACGACGGAGAATCCGTCGTTCGAACTGAACTCCGCGCTGCTGTCGCGTTGCCGCGTGCACGTGATGGATGCGGTGTCGGTCGACGACATCGTGACCGCGCTTCGGCAGGCGCTGGACGACAGGGAGCGCGGCCTGGGCGGGCGTGGCCTGGCGATATCCGACGAGGCACTGCGGGAAATCGCAGGTGCCGCCGACGGCGATGTCCGCCGTGGCTTGACGTTGCTCGAGATCGCGGCCGAGCTTGCCGAAGGCGAGGGCGGCACGATCACCGAGGCCACGCTCGCGCAGGTGCTCGCCGACCGCACGCGCCGCTTCGACAAGGGCGGCGAGCAGTTCTACGACCAGATCTCGGCGCTGCACAAGTCGGTGCGCAGTTCCAATCCCGACGCGGCGCTTTACTGGTTGACGCG
>Ga0207691_10006887_pt1 | contig 10963 bp, 9 predicted proteins | sample KBSM13metaG_FD_184327 | JGI IMG/M metagenome (GOLD analysis project Ga0207691, IMG submission 184327) | Miscanthus rhizosphere microbial communities from Kellogg Biological Station, Michigan, USA - KBS M1-3 metaG (SPAdes) (version 2) | ecosystem: Host-associated > Plants > Roots > Rhizosphere >...
GCGGGCAATGGCTGGAGTTCTGGCTGTTTGTCGGTCCCACCGCCGGCGGCACTATCGAGTTGATGTATCAGGTGGGCGTGCCGCCGCTCGGCGCCACCCGGCCAACCAACTGGCTCCTGGAAACCCATCCCGATGCCTACACCTTTGGCACCCTGGCCGAGGCCGAGCTTTACATCGGCCACGACGAGCGGGCGCCGATGTGGTTGGCGCGGCGGGATGCCGCGTTTCAATCGATCGAGAATTACGACCGCAAGACCCGTTGGGCCGGACCCATGCAGATCCGGGCGCACGGTATCCAAACCGGTGTCGGCAGTGCCGCTGGCGGGGCGGCGCCCGCTCCGGTGCCGTTACCGGGCGGTGCCGGCGCGGGTATTACGGTCGGCAGCGAGCCGCCTGCCAACCCGGCAAACGGCGCCGGCTGGTGGGACAGCAGCAGCACCCTCGGCGGCGGGCAGTTGTATATTTGGTACAACGGGCAGTGGGTTGCCGCCACCAACCAAGCGGTCGGCTTCCCGGAAGGGATCGCCACCGCCACCCCGGGGTCGGGCGAGACCGTTACGATCGGCCGCGATACCCCGAGCCTTTACATCTCGTCCGGCCCGCTCGCCGCCTTGAGCGTGCGTCTGTGGGCCAATCCGGCATTGGGCGAGACGGCGCAGATCAGTTTTGCCAGCCCGGTGACGGCGTTGACGGTGACAAATTCGGCCGGCACGCCGGTATCAGGCGGCCCGACCAGCGCCTATGGCCCGGGCGCGGCATTGGTGTTTCGCTTCTCGCCACCCGGTGTATGGGCCTATTGGAAATGACCATCCAATTCCCGCTCTTGCCGATCGCGTCTCAGACCTACACCGACGCCGGGGTTTCATGGCGTTGGGATGGCGAGAAGTGGCTGGCGACATCGGCCGCCAACCCGGTATCGCCACCGGTCACGCTGGTTGCTACCGCCAGCCAAATCTTACCGCAAGGATTTAGCGGCACCGTCATGGTGGAGCAGACGGGGCCGGTAACGATCGCTTTGCCGCCCCTTCCGAGCACCGGGCAGCAAGTGACGGTCAAGGATGCCTTGGGTCAGGCTGCGACGTATCCGATCACGGTGGCCGGCACCATCGAGGGTGCCACCAACATGATCATCAACTTTGCCTATGGCTGGGTGGCGTTGAGCTATGCCGGCACGCAATGGGTGCAGACATGACCATCGCACCCTGGCCTGAGTGGCTGCCGGATCAACCCGATTTTGGCAACACCGGCTCGCCGGTCATCAAGAACTGCGTGCCGCTGACCCAGAAATCCTACGGCCCGATGCCGACGGGGGTGCCGTGGAGCGACAACACCCTGGACGAGGTCTGCCAGGGTTCCTACTCACTCCGCGCCCCGGACGGGCAGGTCTACATCTTCGCCGGCGACCGGCAAAAGCTCTACCAGGTAGTGCCGACCAGCACGACCTTGGCGGACGCCTCGCGCACCGCCGGCGGGGCTTATGCCACGCCGCCTGTTCTCCTGGCCGGCGGTCACTGGTCGATGACCAGCTTTGGCGACCGCATCATCGCGACTAACGGGGTGGACCCGATCCAGAGCCTGGCCTTGGGGGATGCTAACTTCGCCGATCTGCAGCCGGGTGACCCGCTGGCCGACCCGGTCGTCGCGCCTGCGCCGGTCGCCAAATACGTCGCGGTGGTGAAAGACTTCCTGATGGTCGGCAACACCGTCGATGATGTCGACGGGCCCAGACCCTATCGGGTGTGGTGGTCGTCGATAAATGATCCCACCAGTTTTCCCTTGCCGGGATCGGTGGAAGCACAACAGGTCATGAGTGATTACCAAGACCTGGTTCAGACTGATCTAGGTAACGTTACCCAGTTGGTCTCCGGTTTTTCTCCCGGTAGCGATGTCGTTATTTTCTGCGAGAGGGGGATTTACACAGCTTCCTTCACGGGACCGCCGCTCATTTTTCAGTTTAGAATTGCTCAAGGAGCCAGCGGCACGATGGCGCCGCGTTCGGTGGTGGTGGATCACGCACGCGACCAGAGCGGCGCCGTCCGGCCGGTCTGTTACTACCTGTCGTCCGATGGCTTTGCTGCCTTTGACGGTAGTGCCTCTTACCCCGTCGGCGCCCAGAAATGGGACGCCTTGTTCTGGCGCGAGCTGGACGACCAATACCTGACTTACGTTCAGGGTATCCGCGACCCGCGCTCCCGCAGCGTCATCTGGGCCTATCCAACGGTTGGTTCAAACGGGCTTCTGAGCCGTCTTTTCGTCTACAACTGGGAGCTTTCCCGCGCCTCCTACATAGACCTCGATCCGCCGCTGACCCACGTCGAGTGGATGACGGTCGCGATGTACGGTACTATCTACAACCTCGACAACATCGACGGGCTCGGCGACCTCGACACCATCCAGCCGAGTTTTGACGATCCGTTCTGGACCGGCAACATGGCGTCCAGGCTTAGCTTTTTTGACCGTGATCACCGCCTGGTGATCGGTGGCGGGCCGGCGATGGCGCCCACTTTAGAAACCGCTGAGATGCAGCCTAATGATGGCAGGCGGGCATGGGTGCGAATGACGCGGCCGCTTAACGACGGTGCTGCCACCGCAACAATCGCGGTTGGCCACCGCGAGCGGCAGACCGATCCCGTCATCTGGGAGCCGCCGGTCGCGCTCAATGAGATCGGGGAGTGCCCGCAGCGCGCCACCGGGCGCTACATCCGGTTCCGCATGCAGATGCCGGCGGGGCAGACCTTTCGCCATCTCGCCGGGATCGACCTCGACCTGGTGCCGGAGGGCAAGCGGCGATGATGAACGTGCTCGACGCCTTACGCTACCGCCTGGGCGGCGCCACGACCGATCTTGAGGGCGAGCGCATCGATCCCGGCACCTTGGAGGCACTGGGATTGCGCGGCGGCGGGATGTTGTCCAGTGCGCCGCAGTCGCAATTGCCGGCGGGCCTGCCGCTGGTAGTGCAGGACAGCATCCTGAAGCGGCCGAGTTACCAAGAGGGCGGGCGGTATATGGCCCCCGGGCCGTATTACAACCCGAACATGGGCGAGCCGAATTTGCCGGACGACGATCCGCGACGGCGCGAGGACTTGCTGGCCAACGAATTGGGCTTTAACCGCTACCTTAAAAGAGAGGGCGGCCAGGTGTGGCCGGAAGCTCAAACCGGCTTTATGAGATTTCGGGAGCAAGGGCAATCACCCTTTGCCTCGCCGCTTAATCAGCTGCTGCAGCGCGGGCCGTTCGCGCTCTACTGATGGCCGCTCACTCCCCCCTCACCGCCACCGTGCCCACAGTGCCGCCGGACCAGCCGCCGCAAGCCTGGGCCGCGTGGCTGCGCGGCATGGCGGAGAGCCTTAACTTGCTTGCCGCCCGCGCCAACAATGTGCCGGTCGATGCGGCCAACGATGCAGCAGCGGCCGCGGCAGGCGTACCGGTCGGCGGTCTCTACAAAAACGGCAGTGTTTTGATGGTGCGGGTTGCCTGAAGTCAGCGTGCGCTTGCCGCCGCTCGATGAACTGGCGGAACGCTGGCAAGCAATCGCGCCGCTCCTTGCCAAGTCTACCCGCCGGGCTGGTGGTGCCTATGAGCCGATCGACCTGCTCCGCGGCGCCTTTGCCGGACAGTTCGGCATCTGGATCTGTGAAGTGGGCAGCGACATCCAGGGCGCGGTGGTGACCGAAATCCGGCAGTACCCGAGAAAGCGGCTGTTGGACGTGGTCTTTGGCGGTGGCAACAATATGCACAATTGGATCAAGCCGCTGGTTGAGACGATCGACCGGCACGCTCGCGAGGCCGGTTGCGAAGCCGTCGTCTGTATCGGCCGTCCGGGATGGCTCAAAGCCTGGGGCGCCGAGCCCACCGGCAACATCATTATGGTCCGAAGGATTTCAGCCTGATGGGCAAGCCATCACAGACCAACGCCACCAGTACCGCCATCAACCCGGTGCAGGTGGCACAACAACCTTATCTCAACTACGGTTGGGGGCAGGCGCAGAACCTCTACCAGAACAACCCGCAGACTTATTACCCCGGCCAGACCCTGGCCGACTACATCCCGCCCAACACCCTGCAAACCCAGGGCTACCAGGACCTCTACAACACCGGGCAGAACGTCACTGCCGGCATGTGGCCGACTGCCAACACCGCCTTCCAGCAGGCAGCAAGCGGGCAATACGGCGGGCAGTACAATCCGGCTTATGGCGGCTACGCACAACTGGCCGGCGGGTCGGGGCCGGTGATGCAGAACTATCAGGCCCTGCAGAACGCTGCCACTCAGGGAGGCAGCCAGTACGGCCAGCAAATCGGGCAATACGCCGCGCCGCTGATGCAGTATGCGCAGCAGGCCGCGATGAACAACAATCTCGGACTGTCGCAGTTAGGCCAAACTGCCTCGGGCGCGTATCTTAACTCGAACCCGTACATCAACGCCGCTATTCAGGCAGCGCAGCGGCCGGTGACGGAAAACTTCCAAACCAGCGTGGCGCCGTCGATGGACGCCGCCGCCAGCGCCGCCGGAAGGTACGGTTCCGGTGCCATGTCGGGGTTGTACGGGCAAGCCCAAACCAAGCTGGCGCAGGGTCTCGGCGACATCTCGAGCAATATGATGAACGCCAATTATGCCCGGGAGCGCCAGGCGCAGGATGCTGCCGCACAGAACTACGGGCAACTTTATAACTCCGGCCTCGGCCTCGGGATGCAGGGCATGGGCGCCGCCGCGGGCATCCAGAACCAGGCCGCCAACCAGTATTTCGCCGGGCAGAGTGCGGCGCAGCAGGCCGCCAACGCCTACGGCGGGGCTACCCAGGCTGGTCTCGCCGGGTTGTCTAGCGGGTTCAACACCGGCAACCAGGCAGCAATGAATGCCTTGCAGATGTACCCGCAACTGGCGCAGGCCGCTTACTCGGGGCCCCAGGCGACGATCCAGGCGGGGACTGGTCTCACCGCGCAAGACCAGCAATACCGCCAGTTCCAGCAGCAGCAGATCCAAGACCAGATGGCGCGCTATTACGGGGTGCAGCAGGCGCCATGGCAGGGGCTGGAGCAATTCATGCACACGATCGGTTCGCCGCAGCAAGGCAGCAGCACCCAGACGACACCCTATTTCTCCAACCCGGTTGCCGGGATCGGCAGCCTGTTATCCGGGGTCGGCGGGCTTGCTACCGCGTTTTCCGATCGCCGCCTGAAAGAAGACGACCATGTCGTTGGCAAGATTGGCGATCTGCCGATCCACACCTTTAAGTACAAAGGCGATAATCAGCAACGCATCGGCTTTATGGCCGACGAGGTCGACCCCCAGGCGGTCGTCGAACATCCCAGCGGATACAAGATGGTGAATTACGAGCGGGCCTTGGGCAGCGCGCTTAACTCCTTTATGAGCAAGAACTGATGGCAGACATCTCCACCTGGTCGCCGGTCGACGAGAGCAACAACCAACCGCCACCGGACGGCTGGCCGGAAAATCAGAGCCCATCGTCGGTGAATAATTGCGCCCGCGCCATGATGGGCGCGGTCCGGCGGTTCTATGACCAGATCATCGCCGGCACCCTGTCATTGCCGTACCTGCCGATCACCGGCGGCACGGTTACCGGCAACATTACCGCCAACGTCGTCACCGGGCAGCAACTGACGAGTAACGGCAATGTCGATGTCGCCGGTACGGTAACTGCGACCACCGGCCACTTCGCCGGCGACATCACCGGCAATGTCATTAGCAGCAACCAACTAACCAGCAACGGTAATATCAATTCAACCGGCCTAATCACCGCCGGCGGCGGGCTCACCTCGCCCGGCAACATTAGCGGCAACGTCCTCACCGGTAACGCGGTCAACTCGAACGGCAATCTCGGGGTGGCCGGAACCGGCAACATCGCGGGCGACCTTGGGGTGGCGGGTACGGTGTTTGCGCACGCCTTTGTCGATACCGACGGGCTGTTCTCGGTGTTCGACACCTTGCGCGATTTGCAAGCTCGGGTCGAGGCTTTGGAAGGAGCAGCACATGCGCGGTGACATGACCCCCCGGGAAGAGCGCGTCCGGGCGCGGGCCCAGCGTTTATGGCAAGAGGCCGGTCAGCCAGAAGGCCGGGACGAATAGTTCTGGCACCAGGCGGAGCGAGAGATCGCCGCCGAGATCCATCAGGAGAGGAACCCAGATGTCTGATTACGCAGCACTCCGAGAACTCTATTACGAAGCCTTGCAGATGATCCCGGATGGGGGCGCTACCCGCGGGGGCGCTACCCCGGCGGAAGGCCGTGCCGCGCCGGGCGAGCGGCAGATGTCGGAGGGGCTCAGGCGCGATCTGGAAGCCTATGGCGGGAGGAACCAGGACCCCAACGCCGAGCCCGCACTGATGCACGCGCGCACCCAAGCCGAGTGGCACCAGGCGCAACAGGCGCTGGTCTTGGCCGAGACCCCGCCGGAGGAATTGGCGATGGCAATGGGGGTGTCGGACGGGGTCGAGCCGTCGAAACAGCAAGGCGAGCGAATGCACGAACAGCGCGCCAAGGACGCGGCAGACCGGGTCGAGCAGTCGAAGCGCGACGTCGAGGCCATGCGGCAAGGCGAGTTCCGTTCGGGCGGCGTCGGCCGCTCGGCGCCGCAACCAGCTTCGACCCCGGGCTATGTCCCAGCTCCGGTGCAGGGCCAGACCCCGCCGGTTCCGGGGCGCCAATCCCCGCAGAACCCGACCCACCGGGAGAGCCACGAGCAGACCGCCGAAGCGCACCGCCAAGCGGCGGCGATCCACGGGGAAGCGGCGCAGAACCCGGCCAACCAGGCGCAGCACGGCGTCGCCCAGGCGGCGCACGAAGAGCAGGCCGCGGCGCATGAGAAAGAAGCGCAAGGTCAGCCAGGTGCGCCGGAAGCCAGGACGCAACCCAAGAACGGCAAGCCGGCCAAGTAAGGGACACTACCTATGGCGGATCAGCGGGAGACCACCGGCTATATGGCCCTCCTAGGGGACGCCCCGGCGTCTTCTAGCGGCGGCGGATGGCTTAGCGGCCTGCTAGGAGGGGGCGGCAGCCCCCTCGACCTCTATGGCGACCTGTTTACCCCCGAGCAAAAAAAGGCACTGCAGCAGCGGGAGCTAAGCCAGGGCCTATTTCGCATGGCCGAGAAGCTCGGGCAGGCGGCGCAGCCGCAGCGGGTACCGGTCAATACCCTGGGCGCCTTGGGCAGTGCCTTGGGAGCTTTCGGCACCGGCAGCGATATAACGGAGCAGGCGCTCAAGGGTATGCAAACGGCGGAGCAGGTGCGGGCGTTAAAGCAGAAGCGGGATTTGGCTGCAAAAGTCCTTCCGTTCTTCTGGAAAACCGCTGGTGGCGACATTTTGCAGTCACCCTCGGACACCCCGCCGGCCCCGGGTGCGGTGCCGTTGGGACCTGCTCCGGCCGCTCCCGGAGCACCTACCGGTGGGCCGCTTGCCAGCAACGCACCGCCGCCACCGCCTGGAGGAGCGCCATCGCAGATCGGGCTCCCCGGCCCCGGCCTGTCGCCGTTTGGCTTACCGGATACCTCACAGATCGGGCTCCCGCCACCCGGCACGTCGCCATTTGGCCTGCCGCCCGGGCAGCAATCCGGTCTCCTGCCGCCACCACCGGGCGCCAACCCGCAGATGGGGCAGGGGGGCGGGCTGCTAGCCGGCCTCCCTTTCGACCAAACCGCCCCTGGAGCGGGTGGGGATGACCTGTCAAATATCCGGGTCGAGCAGTTGAGCGGCGAGGCGGCGCCGGCCGGGGTCGACCTGCCGTTCCCGACCAGGGCCAACCCGAACAAGCCAAAGAGCGCTTGGGAGCAGGGCTACACTTACGACGCCCCCAAGGTGCCGTTTGGGCAAGACCCCGGCGATGTTCTCCCGGGCAGTGATCGTGACGCTCGTCTCGCTGCTTTGACCCGGCAGTACGAGAGCGGCGACCGCAACATCATGCAGCGGGTCAACGCCACCTCGACATCAGGTGGTTACTACCAGATCAACGACCCGACCTGGCGCGACATCGCCCCGAAAGCCGGGATCGACCTGGCGAAATACCCGCGCGCCATCGATGCGCCGCGCGAGGTGCAGGATGCTGCAGCAAAGGCGCTCAGAGAGACCCGCGGCATGCAGCCGTGGGCCTCCAATAAACCCTTGATGGCAGCCGTCGGCAGCCAGGACACCGTGATCCCGTCCGGCCGCGGCATCCCGGCCAGTGCCCTGCAGCGTGTCGCCGACACCGGGGCGCCTGGAGCCGTGCCGGGCATGCCATCCGCTGCTGCCGCCGCTGCTGTCACTGCTGGCGGCAAGATCCCCGGCCTCAACATGACACCGCAGCAACTCGCCTCCTTTAACGCCATGTTCGAGATGGCTGGGCTTGGCGACCCCTTTAAGTCACTGTTGGACACCTATTACAAATCGCCGGCTTATCTGATGCAGGCGGAAGGCGCGAAAGCGCTAGGCGCGCTTCCCTTCGAGGGGCCCAAGGCCGCCGCCATCGCCGCTGCACAACAGCAATACATCCAGCAAAACGCTACCCATCAGAGCGACCTCGACATTGCCAAAGAACTTCTGACTAAAGGCGGCCTGGTGCAGATGCCGGATGGCAGTTACAAACAAATCACCAGTATTCAGGAGGGTTTGGCAGCGGTCGACATCGCCAAGGAAAAATTCAAATCAGAAAATGAGCAAGTTACCGCAACCATAACTTTGCCTGGCGAGGCACGTCCTCGTGAGGTGCCAATGACCCGTGCGCAGTTTGCAATGGTTTCAAAGGGTCTCGCTGTTCCAGAACTTGGCATTCCGGCGATGAGTGGCGTGAAGCTTGGTAAGCCGGTCTACAATCCAACGGAAACCGCCCTTGGCCCGGTCGAGGCCAAGGCTATTTTCGATAACCAACAACTGGCAACTGATGCCGCAACCACGATCGAGACCAACAAAGAAGCACGCCGGCTGCTCGACAGCGGGGTTATCACCGGATTTGGCGCAGACCGGGTGACCGCTCTGTCAAAGCTCGGCAATGCACTAAAGCTAAGCGGCAGGAGTACGCAAGAGACTGTCGCCAACACCGAGTCCTACCTGGCAACTACGGCCGGCAATGTCGGCAGGATGATCAAGCAGTTCGGCTCCGGTACCGGGTTGTCGGACGCCGACCGCGAATATGCCGCGCAGATGGCGGCCGGGCGGGTGACGCTGGATGAAACCTCGATACGCCGCATCCTCGACATCAACGACCGGGCGTCGCTGAACATCATCAACCGGCACAATCAGCGGGTTTCCGGGATTGCGCCAGGTGCTACGCTGACGCCCCTGACCGTGCCGGTGCCAACGCCCTACACGCCGCCGCTGCCGACTGCGACTGGCCCAAAGGGGGAAAAGCTGATCCTACGCGATGGCCAATGGGTGCCACAGTAAATGTCTGATCTCCCACCCCTGCCGCCCGGCTTCAAACTCGATCAAGCCGCGGCGCCACCCGCCGACGTCCCGCCGCCGTTGCCGCCCGGTTTTAGGCTCGACACGCCAGGTGGCGAGGCTCCCTCGACCTGGGGCGACTGGGGACGAGCGGCAATGACCGCCGGGGTGCGGGGGGTCACAGGCTTAGCCGGGGCACTGACCGATCCGTTAGCACCCTTGCGGACGCTAGTGTCCCCGGACCTGGCAAGGATGGAACGTCAAGAACAGCAAGCCGCCACTATCCCATCTCCGGCACAGCTCGCTGAGCGCGCGGGGACGGCAGTCTTCAACGCAACCGGCATACCGGAATATCAACCAACAACCCCCCTCGGCCGGGTCGGCATGGCGGCGGCGCAAGGCGCTATCGGCGGCGGCGCACTTGGGGCCGGCGGCGCCTTGCTACGCACCGGAGCTGCATTGGCACCACTGGCCGGCGGCACTGCACTTAATGCTGGGTTGGGAGCGGCTTCAGGCACTACTGGGCAGATTGCATCGGAAGCATTCGGCGGCAGTGAGCGAGCCGGGGTCTTAGGCTCGCTGATCCCCGGTGGCGCGATAGCCGCTGCCGGTCTCAAGGCACGCCCCCGCATGACCCCGGACATGGAGGCTGCGGGGGTCAACCCGACCTTGGGGCAAGCCTTGGGCGGCACAGTTGGCCGGATCGAGCAAGGCCTCGCCTCGATCCCCTGGCTCGGCGACTTTATCAAGACTGGTCGCGCCGGCGCCGTCGAGCAGTTCAACCGCGGCGCCATCAACGATGCGCTCGGTCATATCGATGAGCAGCTCCCCAGGAACACCCCACTAGGGCGGCAGGCAATCGATGCGGCCGAGACGATAGTCGGTAACCGATACGACCAGATTACGCCAAACCTCAACGTAACGCTCGACCCGCAATTCGGGACCGGCCTGACTGACATATTCCGCCGGGCGACGATGTTGTCGGCCGACCATCGGCAGCAATTCGCCAACACTTTCCGCACCGAGGTCATGGATCGGCTGACCGGCGGCAGCGGTCTCACCGGTCAAGCTTTTCGCGATGCTGAGTCAACGCTCGGCACAGTGGCGCGGGAAAACCGATACAGCCCGCTGCCGGCCGATCGTGCGTATGGCAGGCTTGTGCAGGACTTACAAGGCGAGCTACGCGATCTACAGGTCCGCAGCAACCCCGCACATGCAGCAGAACTACAGAACATTCACCAAGCTTATGCCAAGCTTGCGCGCGTTGACCTGGCCGCAGCCAGGATGGGAACAGGCCTGGGCGGCGCGTCGGAGTATGGGGTCTTTACTCCAGCACAACTTCAGTCCGCCGCGCGACAGATGGATCCCACACTGAGGAACCGCGGCTTTGCGGCAGGGCGGGCATTGATGCAACCCTTCGCCGAGAGCGGCCGGCGGCTGCTGGGGGATACGCTGCCGGACAGCGGTACGCCGTACCGTAGCCTTGCCGCTTTAGGCGCTGGTGCCGCTGGTACGGGGGCACTCTTCGACCCGATCACAATGGGCGGCCTTCTTGGTGCCGGCGTCGGGCTCGGCGCGATGTACTCCCCTCG
>Ga0207691_10006890_pt1 | contig 10962 bp, 9 predicted proteins | sample KBSM13metaG_FD_184327 | JGI IMG/M metagenome (GOLD analysis project Ga0207691, IMG submission 184327) | Miscanthus rhizosphere microbial communities from Kellogg Biological Station, Michigan, USA - KBS M1-3 metaG (SPAdes) (version 2) | ecosystem: Host-associated > Plants > Roots > Rhizosphere >...
GGCCGATGGTCGCGCCCGGATGAATCTCGATGCCGGTGAAGAAGCGCCCCCAGTGAGCGAGCCAACGGGCAAGCCAGCGCAATCCCGCTTTCCAGAGCCGGTTCGGCACGGCGCGGTGCCAGACGAGGGCATGCAGCCCCGGATAGCAAGTGAGCACTTCCCAGCGGCTGCGCGCCGCGGGGTCCCGGTCGAACACGACGGCGATGTCTTCGCGCAGGCGATCGAGCATGGACGCGATTATCTCATTTTTGTCCGATGGATTTACTCAACTATTACCCTGGCGCAAGGCGCCACGGGCGCTACACTCGCGTCCCGTGCCCGGCCGCAGAATGCCGGTCCGCTCTCTTCCCGGAGGATTCATGCGTTTCTACCGTTTGCTCACAGCGGCCGCGTGCGCCGCCCTCGCGACGTCCGCATTCGCGCAGGAGGTGGTGCTCAAGGTCCACCACTTCTGGCCGCCCGGCGCGATGGGACCGTCCACCATCCTCGCGCCGTGGTGCGACAAGATCGCGAAGGAGTCGGGCAACAGGATGAAGTGCCAGATCTACCCGGCGATGCAGCTCGGCGGCACGCCGCAGAATCTCGTCGACCAGGTGAAGGACGGCGTCGTCGACATCGTGTGGACGCTGCCGGGCTACACCGCGGGCCGCTATCCGCTGATGGAGGTGTTCGAGCTTCCGTTCATGTCGAGCAGTGCGGAAGCGACGAGCCAGGCCGCGTGGGACTACTACACGCAATTCGGCAACAAGGAATTCCCGGGCATCAAGGCGCTCGCGGTGCACGTGCACGACAACGGCTACGTTCACACGAATCCGAAGCCGGTGAAGGTGATGGCGGACTTCAAGGGGCTGCGCATGCGCGCGCCCACGCGGCAGACCAACAAGATGCTCGCGGCGCTCGGCGCCACGCCCGTCGCGATGCCGTTGCCCGCGCTATCCGAAGCGATCAGCAAGGGTGTGGTCGACGGCTACCTGCTGCCCTGGGAAGTCATTCCCAGCATCAAGGCGCACGAGATCACGAAGTACGAGAGCGAGACCGATCCCAAGTCGCGCGCGCTGTACACGGCGGTGTTCATCTTCGCCATGAACCAGGCCAAGTACGACAGCCTCCCGCCCGAGCTCAAGAAAGTGATCGACGCGAACGCAGGCGTTGCGCTGTCGAAGCAGATGGGCGCGCAGTGGGACGCATCCGCGCCGCCGGCGCGCAAGCTCGCCGTCGACCACGGCAACACGTTCTACGTGATCCCGGCGTCCGAGCTTGCGAACTGGCAATCCGCCACCGCAGGCCTGGCCGACGAGTGGGTGAAGGACGTGACGGCCAAGGGCAACGAGGGCGCGATGCTCCTGAAGTCGGCACGCGACCTCATCGCGAAGTACGAGAAGAAGTGACGCACAGGCGACACGGTGCGCATGACGTTCGTCTTTTCGTCGCCTTTTCGAGCGCTGGCGCGCGGCCGCCCGAAGCCGGCGCTCTGACATTCCCTCGTTGCAAATGGCGGGATAGCATTTGACCCGCCATTTGCAACGACCCTCAACTAAGCATGATCGCGGCGGCGAGCAGGCCCATGATGGCGGCGGACATGAGCACGGCGTAGAAGACCGCGACGACCAGCGCGCGCAGCACACCGCCCCACCATCGCCCGCCGTATACGGTCTGGCGCGCTCGCATCGCGTAGAAGAACACCCAGCCGACGAGCGCCCACCGCGCCAGCGGTATCGGCACGAGGAGGAAGAGCAGGATCATGATCGCGGCGAAGGCGTGCAGATGAGCGCTGTACACGAGGTGCTCGGCGTAGCGCTGCGGGCGCCCCGGGTACTTGCTGCCGCGTCCGAGGTAGGCGATCTTCATCAGGAACGCGAACGCCGGAAGCAGGGCGACCATCGCGTACGGGCCGTACCGCAGCGCACCTGCATACAGCCGCTCGGCCTTCTCGTCCCTCGACAGCTTGCGAAAGTGATCCCATCGCTTCGCGACCCTCGGCGGCATCGCGATGTCCTCGCCGTTCCAGCGCAGCGCGAGGTTGAGATCCTTGTCGAGCCCGAACAGCGTGTCGCCGTCGTCGGTATCGAGGATCGACATCTTGGCCTTGCCGCGCGCTTCTTCCTTCGCCGACTTCACGGCGTCGTCGATGGCCGCCTTCGCCTGGTCGGGCTCGACCATCACGACCTCGTCCTTGAGGTCGAGCGGCGATTGCAGGAGGCCGATCACCGCGAACAGGAGCAGGTACAGCACGAGGAAGAGGCGCGCCGGCCGGATGTAGCGCTTGCGCCGCCCGATGAAATACTCGCGCGTGAGGTATCCCGGCCGGCCGACGAGGGCTGCCATCGTGCGCCAGAAGCGCCCGTCCATTGCGACGTACCGCCCTGCGGCCTCGCGCATGAACGCGGCGAACGTCGGCAGCGCCACGCGCGTTTCCTGCCCGCAATTGGGACAGAAGTGGCCCGTCGCATGCGCGCCGCAGTTACGGCAGTTGTCCTGCGCAGGCAGTGCGCGAGGCGCCGTTTCGGCCGCGCTGTCCATTACACTGTCCCGCGCATCGTCATGAGGACGTCAAGCATAACGTCTAACCTCGCCGCGCGTGCATGCTGCGCGACGATGCTCGCGTGCACGAGCGTCGTGGCGCTGGCCGACGACACCAACGCCGTCGCGCCGTTTGCGGCCACACCCATGGCCGTCGTCGACGAGATGCTCGCGCTCGCGGCGGTCGGCCCGTCCGACTACGTCGTGGACCTGGGCTCGGGCGACGGCAGGCTCGTCATCACCGCCGTCAGGAAGTTCGGCGCGCGCGGCGGGTTCGGCGTCGACATCGATGCATCCCTCGTCGACTATGCGAACCGCAAGGCGGCCGAGGACGGCGTCGCCGACCGCGTCAAATTCCACGTGCGCGATCTCTTCGTCACGAACGTCGAGCAGGCGACGGTCGTGACCATCTACCTGCTGCCGATCGCGATGGACCGGCTCGAGCGCAAGCTCGCCGGCGAATTGGCGCCGGGCACGCGCGTCGTCTCGCACGACTATCCGCTGCGCGGCTGGAAGGCCGAGCGCATCGTGGCGCTCGACGTGCCCGAGAAGACCGACTACACCGGCCGGCGCAGCACCGCGCTGTATCTCTACGTCGTACCCAAGAAGAAGACACCGTGAACGACGCAACCGAGCAAACGCCGCGCGCACTGCTGCGCGGCAGGGACGCCGTCGCCATCATCGTCGGCATCGTCATCGGCGCCGGCATCTACCGCACGCCGCCGATGGTCGCCGGCGTCACGGGCGATGCGGGATGGATGCTCGCGATGTGGGTCGCCGGCGGCGTCGTGTCGCTGATCGGCGCCCTCTGCTACGCCGAACTCGCCTCGACGTATCCGCACACCGGCGGGGACTACCACTTCCTCACGCGCGCGTTCGGCCGCAACGTGAGCTTCCTGTACGCCTGGGCCAAGGCGACGGTGATCAACACGGGATCGATCGCGCTCCTGTCCTTCGTGTTCGGCGATTACCTGTCGCGCATCGTGAGCCTGGGACCGTTTTCCACGGCCATCTGGGCAGCCTTCATCGTCGTCGCGCTCACCATCGTGAACCTGATGAGCCTCGAAGCGTCGGCGCGCACGCAGAACTGGCTCACGGTCGCCGAGGTCGCGGGGCTCGTGCTCGTGATCGTCGCCGGCACCGTCGCCGCGCCGTCCGGTGCGACGCCCGTCTACTTCGCGTCGACGCCGCCACTCGGTTTGATGGGCCTTGCGATGGTGTTCGTGCTCCTCACGTATGGCGGATGGAACGAGGCCGCGTATCTTTCCGCCGAGGTGCGCGGCGGGCATCGCGCGATCGTCGGCACGCTCGTCGTGAGCATCGCCATCATCACCGTGCTGTACGTCGCGACCAACGCGTCGCTGCTGGCGGGCCTCGGCTTCGGCGATCTCGCGAAGAGCAAGGCGGCGCCGGCGGACGTCGTCACGCGCGCGTTCGGCGACGTCGCCGGCAACGCGCTCGCGGGCTTCGTCGCGGTGACCGTGCTCACGTCGATCAACGCCACGATGCTCGTCGGCGCGCGCACGAACTACGCGTTGTCGGGCGACTGGGCGTCGCTGCGCATCATCGGCGGGTGGAATGCGGCGCGCGGCGTGCCGGTTCGCGCGCACCTCGTGCAAAGCGCGATCGCGCTCGCGCTCGTTGCGTTCGGCGCGGCGCAGAAGGACGGCTTCGAGGCGATGGTCGAATTCACCGCCCCGGTGTTCTGGGGATTCCTGACGCTGGTCGGCATCGCGTTGTTTCGCTTGCGCGCGAAGGACCGCGACCGCGCGCGCCCGTTCAGCGTCCCGCTCTACCCGCTCACGCCTGCGATCTTCGTCGTCGTGTGCGCGTACCTGTGCTATTCGGGAATCGGCTACGCGGTCAGCCGCAGCGCCATCCACGTCAGCCTGATCGTCATGGCGGCGGGCGTCGTCGCGCTGCTGCTCGCGCGCATCAAGGCGCGCTAGCGGCCGCCTCGGCCGAGCAGCTCGTCGATGCGCGCGAGCATCCCGCGCAGGATGTTCACTTCCTCGCGCTCGAGTCCCGCGCGGCCGAACAGCCGGCGCAGCCTCGGCATGAGGCGGCGCGGCCGCTGCGGGTCGAGAAAGCCGATGTCGGTGAGCGTGCGCTGCGCGTGCGCAACGAGCGACTCGACGTCGTCGTGCGTGGCGGCTGCGAAGCGCGGCGCCCGCCACACGTCGCGCAAGCCCGCCGCCATGCGCAGCTCGTAAGCCGCGAGCTGCACTGCCGCGGCGACGTTGAGCGACGAGTAATCGGGATTGGCCGGGATCGTGGCCGCGATCCCGCATTGGGCGAGCTCTTCATTCGACAGGCCCGACATCTCCGTGCCGAACACGAGCGCGACGTCGCCGTGGCCCGCGCGGCCCACCGCTTCGAGCGATGCTTCGCGGATCGACATGACGCGCCCCGCGAACGCGCGCGGCCGCGCCGACAATCCGATCGCGAGCACGCACCCGGCAAGCGCCTCTTCGAGGGTCGGGACCACCGTGGCGGATGACAGCACGCCAATCGCGCCGGTGGCCATCGCGTCGGCGTCGGGATGGGGAAACTTCGCCGGCGCGACCAGCGCGAGCCGGTTGAGACCCATGGTGTACATGGCGCGCGCCGACGCCCCGATGTTCCCCGGATGCGACGTGTGCACGAGCACGACGCGCATGCGCGCAAGCGGCGCGTCAGTGGTCGCGGGTAGAATGATCGACATGCATCCGATGCTTACGACGGCCGTCAAGGCGGCAAGGCGCGCGGGCACCATCATCAATCGCGGCGCGCGCGATCTCGATCTTCTCACGGTCACGGCCAAGGGGCCGAAGGACTTCGTGAGCGAGATCGACCACGCCGCGGAGGCGGCGATCGTCGAGACGCTGCTGTCCGCCTACCCGGATCACGCGATTCTTGCCGAGGAAGGCACCAACAAGGGCGCCAATCCCGACGCTGAGTACGTGTGGATCATCGATCCGCTCGACGGCACGACCAATTTCCTCCACGGCTTTCCGCAGTACTGCGTGTCCATCGCGCTCGCCCATCGCAACATCGTGCAGCAGGGCGTGATCTACGATCCTGTGCGCAACGACTTGTTCACCGCCACGCGCGGACGCGGCGCGTTCCTGAACGACCGGCGCATCCGTGTCTCGCGCCGCACGCACCTGCGCGACTGCCTCGTGGGCACGGGCTTTCCTTTCCGCGACGGCAGCTACCTCGACACGTACCTCCAGATGATGAAGGTGATGATCACGAACACCGCGGGGCTGCGCCGGCCCGGCGCCGCCGCGCTCGATCTCGCGTACGTCGCCGCCGGCTTCTACGACGGGTTCTGGGAGGTGGGCCTCAACCCGTGGGACGTCGCGGCGGGCAGCCTGCTGGTGCTCGAAGCCGGCGGGCTCATCGGCGACCTCGCCGGCAACGAAAACTATCTCCATGGCGCCCAGGTCATCGCTGCCAATCCCAAGGTGTTTGCGCAAATGGTGGCCACCCTCGCGCCCTTCCGCGAGGACATGACGCGCGAACGCGCTGCCGCTCGTCCAAAAGAGTAATGCTTTTAAGCGGTTGGGCTTCCACTTTGAGGGAATGGCGGCGTATGCTCGCCGCATAGAACGTCCCGCGCCGGCACGTTTCGCGCTTCAGACAAGAATCCGGCCCCGCGGGACCTTTTCGGGAGCTTACGAATGTCGACGTCGAATCTCGGCCGCGCGGCCGCGTTGGGTGCAGCGCTACTGCTTTCGTCCATCGGCGCCGGCGCGGAGACCGTGTCCACGCTGCGCGTCAGGCTGCACCCGTACGTTGCCGGCTGGGGCGAGCTCCCCGCCGCGCAGCAGGCCCGGCTTTCGACGGTGGCCGGCACCACCCTCACGCTGACCGGCAGCACCCGCACCGGCGCGATCGACGTCGCGCTCGCCGCTCCGGTCGACGAGAACGAGGCGCGCGACATCGTGCGCAAGCTGCGCGTCGATCGCAACGTGCTGTGGGCCGAGGCCATCGTTCCGTCCGTGGCCAAGCGCAAGGCCAAGCTCGAGGACACGAAGGTGGAGGGCCGGCGCCTGATGGTGCGGATGAAGACGGATGCGCCGCCCGTCGATGCGGACTTCCTGGAGCGACTCGGCAAGCGACTTGGCGTGCCGGTGACGTTCGAGCGGCAGATCGCGCAAGTGGCCGTGCTGAGCATCCCGCTCGCACAATCGGCCGAGCGACTGGCGGAGATGGCCCGCACGATCGAGCAGGAAGCCGAAGTGCAATACGTCGATCCTGTGCGCGTGGCGCATGCGTTCGCCGCACCCAACGACCCGTACTACGCGGCGCAATGGTCGCTGACCGGCAGCGTGGCCGGCATCAACGCCGACACCGCATGGACGCTGCAGCCGAGCGCCGCGGGCGTCACGGTCGCGGTCGTCGACACGGGCATCCTCCCGCACCCGGATCTCGAAGGCCGCGTGCTGCCGGGCTACGACTTCATCGCCGATGCCGAGCGCGCGCGCGACGGCAACGGCCGCGATTCCAATCCGCGCGACGAAGGCGACTGGTCGTCGGGCGAATGCGGCCCCTTCTCCGAGCCGAGCTTCTTCCACGGCTTGTTCGTGTCCGGGATCATCGCCGCCAACACGAACAACGGCATCGGCATCGCGGGCATCGCCGCCAACGCGAACATCCTTCCCGTGCGCGTCCTCGGCACGTGCGGCGGCACCTTCGAGGATATCTTCGCGGGCGTGCTGTGGGCGTCGGGCGTGAACATCGCCGGCGTGCCGGCGAACCAGAACCCGGCGAAGATCATCAACCTGAGCCTCGGCGGATTCGGGCCGTGCGACCAGTCGATCCAGGAAGCCGTGGACGATGCCATCGCGCATGGCACGGTCGTCGTCGTGGCTGCGGGCAACTCGTCGCTCGAAGCCTCGGATTTCGCGCCCGCCAACTGCAGTGGCGTGATCACCGTGGGCGCGCACGGCGCCCAGGGCGGTCTCACGAGCTACTCGAACTTCGGTCCGCGCATCGACCTCACCGCGCCGGGTGGCGACTTGCCGTTCAACGATCTCATCGTCGGCCTGCATTACGACGGCGAGACGACGCCGACGAATCCGAGCTACGCATTCGGGCGTGGCACGAGCTTCGCCGCACCGATGGTGTCGGGCGCCGCCGCGCTGCTGCTCGCGCGCGACGGCTTGCTCACGAGCGGTCGCGTGCTCGATCTCGTCACCGGAACCTCGCGCCTATTCCCGGCGGGCTCGCCATGCATCGTGCGCAGCGTGTGCGGCGCCGGCATGCTCGACGCCGGCGCGGCGGTGGGCAGCGCGATCCCGAGCGGCGCGACGCCCGCTGGCGCAGCCAAGGTCGTCGAGTATTACCGCGCGGACCTCGACCACTACTTCATCAGCGCCGATCCCGCCGAAATCGCCGCGCTCGATGCGAGCGTCTCGGGCGCCTTCAAGCGCACGGGCCTGTATTTCTACGCGTACCTCGACCCATCGGCAGCGCCGGTCGGTGCAAGGCCGGTGTGCCGGTTCTACGCGCCGCTGAGCGTGCAGATCGATTCGCACTACTACTCGGCCAGCGCGGAGGAATGCCTCGCCGTGCTGCTCAACTGGCCGGGCGTGTGGACGCTCGAGACGGGATCCGCCTTCTACGTCCAGGTGCCTGACGGCGACGGCCGCTGCCCCGACAACACGCTGCCGGTGTACCGGTTCTTCGACAATCGCCGCGACGCCAACCACCGTTACACGGTCGACCTGTCGGTGCACCGCGCGATGCAGAATCGCTCGTGGGTTGCGGAAGGCACACGCGGCGTCGCCTTCTGTTCGCCCGTCTAGGGGCGAAGCTCACCGTTCGCGCGAAGGGCCGCCCCGAGCGCGAACTGCGCCCCCTCGGGGGGCAGCGAGCAACGTCCTTTCGCGAGCGTGGGGGTCCATTCGCGCGAAGGGCCGCCCCGAGCGCGAACTGCGCCCCCTCGGGGGGCAGCGAGCAACGTTTTTCTGCGAGCGTGGGGGCCCTTAACCAGCGGGAGCTGCCCACTCCTTGATGAGCACGAAGGCGAGCGCGAGCAGCACCGGCCCGAGGAACACGCCGATGAAGCCGAACGCGACCACCCCGCCGAACACGCCGAGTATCACCAGCATGAACGGTAGGTCGCTGCCGCGGCTGATGAGGAACGGCTTCAACACGTTGTCGACGGACGACACGATGAAGAAGCCCCACGCGAGCACGAAGATGCCCCACGCGGTTTCGCCCGCGCCGAAGATGAGATAGAGGCCGGCGGGAATCCACACGAGCGGCGGGCCGATCGGAACGGGTGACAGGAAGAACGTCACCAGGCCCAGCAGAGGCGCCGCCTTGAACCCCGCGATGTACAGGCCGATGGCCATCAGCACGCCCTGCGCAAGCGCCGTGCCGAGGATGCCGTACACCACCGCGCGCGTCGTCGCGCTCGCCACTTCGAGCATGTGCGCGCCGCGCGTGGGCGAGATGCGCGTGACCGCGGCGCGCAGGCGCGCCATGATCGCGTCACCGTCGCGATAGAAGAAGAACGCGATGAGCACCGACAGCGTGAGCTGCAGCAGTCCCTCCCCGACGATCGCGCCGGCACGGAACGCGAATGCGCGGGCCGGCTCCACGAAGCGCGTGAGCTCGTCGAGAAGTCCGCCCGTGTCGTAGGCAAGGGACGACCAGTACGCCGAGGCTCGCTCGCCGATCAGCGGAATGCGCGCGACCCACGCCGGCGGCTCGGGCGGCCCGCGCGCGATGACGCCGCGTGCGAATTCGCCGAGCCGGTCCGCGTTTTCTGCGAGCGTCGATCCGACGATCACGAACGGGGCCACGACGACCGTGAGGATGAGAAGCGTCATCATCGTCGCCGCCACCGCGGGACGGCCCGCGCGGCTCACCATCCAGTGGAAGACCGGCCAGGTGGTCGCCACGAGGATCGCCGCCCACGCGATCGCGGACAGGAACGGTTGCAGCACCAGGTACACGCCAGCGGCGAGAAGCGCCAGAACGACGAGCGTGATCGTGCGGTCGATGCGCGAGGGGGCTTGCATGAGCGGTGAGCGGGTGCCTCGCCGATTATGCATTATGATCGTCGGGCGGCAACGAGGCCCTCGGAGGAAATCGAATGAAGAGATTGCACGGCATTGCGGCGTGCGTGCTGATGGTCGCGGCCGTCGCCGCTGTCGCGCAGACGTACCCCAACCACCCGGTCAAGATCATGGTCGGCGCCAATGCAGGCGGCGGCACCGACATCATCGCGCGCATGCTGGGCGACAAGTTCCAGGCGGCGATGGGCCAGCCCTTCATCGTCGAGAACAAGCCGGGCGCGTCGAATACGATCGCCGCCGATGCCACCGCCAAAGCCGCGCCGGATGGCTACACGCTCCTCGTCGCGACGAACACCGGGCAGGCGATTGCGCCGCATCTCATCAAGCTCGGGTTCGACACGAACAAGGACCTCGTGCCCGTCGCGCTGATCGTCGTCGTGCCCAACGTGCTCGTCGTCTCGCCGAGCGTGCCGGCGGGCAACGTGCGCGACCTGATCGCGCTCGTGAAGGCCAATCCGGACAAATTCGCGTACGGCTCCTCGGGTGTGGGCAGCACGCAGCATCTGGCGGGCGAGGCGTTCAACCTCGCCGCGGGCACGAAGGCCGTGCACGTGCCGTACAAGGGGTCGGCGCAGGCGCTCGCGGACCTCGTCGGCGGACAGATCCAGCTCGACTTCGACACGACGTCGTCCGCGATGGCGTTCATCAAGAGCGGCAAGGTCAAGGCGCTTGCGGTGATGAGCCCGAAGCGCACGCCCGAGTTGCCCGACGTCCCCACGCTTACGGAAGCAGGCCTTCCGGGCGTGGAAATGACGACGTGGTACGGCCTGTTCGTCACCGCGGGGACGCCGAAGCCGGTCATCGACAAGCTCTATGCGGAAACGATGAAGGCGATCAAGGATCCGGAAGTGGCCAGGAAGCTGGCGGGCCTCGGCGGCGAGCCGGGTAGCGCATCGCAGGCGGAGTTCGCGGCGCTCGTGAAGTCCGATTACGACCGCTTCGGCAAGCTCATCAAGGACGCCAACGTGAAGCTGGAGTAGGCATGAAGCCCACCATCGCACTTTTCACGGGCGACCCGGCAGGCATCGGGCCCGAGCTCGTTGCAAAGCTCCTCGCGCAAACCAATGCGATGCAGGACGCGAACATCCGTCTCATCGGCGCCCGGTCGGTGATCGAGGACGGCATGCGCGCGGCCAACGTGCGCGTCGACGTCGAGCCGCTGCTCGTCGACTGGCCGCTGGCCGATGCCACGGGATTCGCGCACGGCGAGGTCTCGCAGGGCAACGGCGAGTACATGCTGGCGGGACTCGCGCTCGCGTTGCGGCTGTGCCAGGAGGGTGACGCCGACGCCATGTGCTTCGCGCCGCTCAACAAGGCGGCGCTGCGCGCCGGCGGCATGCGCCACGCAGACGAGCTCCACTACTTT
>Ga0207691_10006892_pt1 | contig 10961 bp, 11 predicted proteins | sample KBSM13metaG_FD_184327 | JGI IMG/M metagenome (GOLD analysis project Ga0207691, IMG submission 184327) | Miscanthus rhizosphere microbial communities from Kellogg Biological Station, Michigan, USA - KBS M1-3 metaG (SPAdes) (version 2) | ecosystem: Host-associated > Plants > Roots > Rhizosphere >...
CCTGATCTGGATTCTGATTCGTAGGCATAGTGGTCTCCATGGCAACGCGGCCATTGGGCTTGGTCCATGTCCGAACCGAGCAACACCGATGCCACTGAGTGCTCAGTTTCTGGAGCGAAGATCAACTTGGTATAGCTGGAGATCAAATTGCTATAGCTGATCGAGAGGTGGCACGCATGAAAACTCCACAGGCAGACGGCAGCTCGGCCCCGCTCAACGTGACGGAGACACCAGCTCCTCCGAAGAAGACACCAGCGCCTCCGAAGAGACGGCGCGGAGAGAAGCTCGATCGCGGCGACGCACACATCGGTGCCACGGAGGATCAGATGTCAGATACACAAGCTCCGACAGGCGAGGCTTACAAAGACGAGCCGAAGCAGGGCTGAAGGTTGGCTTGCCAGGAAGGGCCTGGAAGGCAATGCCCATGGATAGCCCATGCGGAGTGTAGGATCGCCACTATTTCATCAGGTATTTCCTCTACCGTGGACGAGGCAGTGGCCTCGATAAAGCCTCACGCACTTGGCACGAGCTTGGCCCACACACGGGTTGATGAACAGTCTCTGTCCGGTGTGTGGTCGGGAAGCCCTACTGCTTCCGCATCTGAGCGGCGAAGCCTCTTACGTGTTCTACTTTCGCTGCGGTGTGTGCCGTCACATCTGGACGGTCAACAAAGTCTCCGGGCACATTCGCCATGTCACGCCGCTGCGGTCACCACCGTAAGGCGAAGAGTCGGCTAGCGTGTGCGACGTATGGTGGGACTTGGTGGGCCCCCCGGGGATCGAACCCGGGACACCCTGATTAAAAGTCAGGTGCTCTACCACTGAGCTAGGGGCCCGGGCTCAGAGAGAAACCCGAATTGTACCATGCCCCCTTTTCAGCGCTCGCTCGCGGAACTATCGATGTCCCGCGCGCCGTGGCTGCAGTCGTTCCGCAAGTGTATAGAGCGTATACGGTGGTGCGAGTTCCATCTGATCGACTGTGTCAGGATGCGCCGCTGGCGCACTTGCGGCCTTGAACACCGCTTTACGCAGCACCAGCTTGTCTACTTCATTTGTGACCCAGCGCGCCGACACGAATGAGATGAAGAGATCGCTCAGCCCCAGTAACACCAATCCAAGGCTGCCGTTGGCATTGAGCGTCGATCCTGCTTGAATCGTCCAGAACAAGCAGAGTGTGACGATCATTCCTGTGAGGATGTTGCCAACGATACCGATGCGGACGACGCGAGTCCCGCCGGGCGTCAAGGTGACTATCGACGGCAGCAGGCGCGCATGGTCCGATAGCACTGCGTTAAGCGCCCCGCCGATTCCGCCGATGAGCAGCGCCACAAACCAAAGAAGAGACGTCATGTCTGCTAGACCATTCTCCTGGGCACAGACGTCATGTCGGGCCCGTTCGAGTGAAGAACGTCGCGGGCATTCCTCCCGTACATGCTGAGGTGGTCTCAGCCTTGCCGCCGTGCTGGGCTTCATGACAATATGCGCCAGGGGCGTACTCCGTGGTCGGGCCAGCTATGACGAATCCGCCGGTCTCCAATCCCCCATCGCTCGAACTGCTCAGGCGAGCGCGCGCCGGGGACAACAGCGCGCTCGATCGCCTGTTCCAACGCTATCTCCCGTCGCTGCATCGCTGGGCGCACGGGCGCATTCCCCGCTGGGCGCGCAATTCCGTGGATACGGCTGACGTCGTGCAGGAAACCGTACTGCAGACGATCCGTAACCTCGGCTCGTTCGAGCCACAACGCGAAGGGGCGCTGCTCGGATACCTTCGTCGATCGCTGCTCAACCGCATTCGAGACCGGTTCCGTTACGCGGCCCGTCACCCGGCGCCCGCCGAGTTGACCGATACGTCTGCCGACGGCAGCGCGTCTCCACTGGAGCTGGCAATCCACGAGGAAGATCGCCGCCGCTACGAGGACGCGCTCACGCGATTGACGCCGAGCGACCGCGAGGCCATCGTCGGGCGCATCGAGCTCGGTTACAGCTACGAGCAGCTCGCTCTCATTCTGAAGAAACCCACGCCCGGCGCCGCCCGCGTCGCTGTTCGTCGGGCTCTTCTCCGACTCAGCGACGAGATGCGCTGTGAGCGATGAGGAGTCAGGCGAATCGCTAGCCGCGGCTGTCGCGGATCACGCCAGTATCGATTGGCGTGAATCCGAGCGCCTGACGGGCGCCGATCCCGAGCTCGTACGCCAGTTCAAGATCATTTCAGACATCGGTCAGGCGCGCCGCGCCACCGTTGTCGCCGATCACTCACGCAGTGCGCGGGCCCTGCTCGGACTGTCGCTTGCCGTTGCGGCGATCACACTCACCAAGCTCGCGCTCGCCTTCGTCGGTATCGTCGTGGGCTGGTCGCTCGTGATGTCTGGCGCGATCCCGTGGTCGTCGAGTCTGAATGTGTCGCTGTTTGGCATCTCAGGCGTCCTGCTCGTGGCGGGCGGCGCGCGTGACCGCCGCGTCCAGGCACTCGGCCTGCTCTTCATCGTCATCGCGTCGGCCTTCACGACCCCACTCATGATGACCCTGCGTGGCACGGCATTTTCGACGCTGGCCGCATTTCTCGAGCCGCTGTACTGCGAAGCCTTCCTGACCCTGGCCCTGTGGCAGTTCGTCTGGCTCTTTCCAAGCGAGCCCAAGCCGCGCTGGGCCCGGACCATCGGGAAGAGCTTCCTTGTCGCTGCCAGCGCCATTGGCGTCACGCTTTTCCTGTCGAACGCGGTTCTGGGGTTGACGTCCTTCTCGAGCACCTCCGCGTGGGCCAGCACGTTGTTGATGCTCGATCGGATGACGACGACGCTGTTGTTCTGGCCCGTGTTGTTCGCGGTGGCAGCGCCTGCCATTCCGTACCTGATCTGGAAGTCCCGGGTTGAAACCGCCACCAACCGGCGAAAGATCGCCTGGTTCGTCGCCTCTCTTGGCATCGCGCTCTCCCCAGTCCTCACCGCCGTGCTGCTGACACCGTTCTTCCCGGCCCTGACCAGCCCCTTGTGGCGCGCCCGCGTCGGCGCGATCGTCTACATCGCGCTGGCGTCGATGGTTCCGACGACGGCGTATGCGGTTGCGGTGAGTCAGGTGTTGGACTTGCATCTGGTGATTCGCCGGACGCTTCAATACGGTCTGGCGAAGACCTCGGTGTGGTGCGCGATCCTGCTGCCCCTCCTCTACCTGCTGTTCGACATCTACAACAATCGCTCGCTGCGCGTTGAGGAATACTTGACGGTTCGCCGGCCGTTCGAGCCTCTTCTGCTGTCGCTGGTCAGCTTTGGCATCCTGACGTTCCGTCATCAGATTCTGCAGCACGTCGATCGGTGGTTCAGTCGCGACGCCAGCGATCACACCGAGTCGCTGGCGAGGCTGGAACAGGGACTTCGATCGGCACGGACGATTCGCGACATCTCGGGCACCCTGAAGCGCGAAATCGAGCGCGCCCTTCATCCTTCGTCAATCGCGGTGATGATGGTTGACCCGAGTGACAAGCGGCTCGTTTCGCTGGAGAGTCCGGTTCCGCCGCTGCGCATGGGATCCGCGCTGCTCGATATCCTTCGATCGATTCGAACGGAAGTGCAAATCAGCTATCGCGCAGACGGTCCGCTTGCCGGACTGCTCCCGCCTGCCGATCGCGCGTGGCTCACGAACACCGGATTCGGGTTCTTTTCACCGCTGCTCGGCTCGCCGGGCATCCTGCTCGGAGTCGTTGGGATCGGTGAGAACACGAACGGTCTGGCCTATACGGAAAAAGACCGGATGCTGATTACGGCCATGACGGGGCAGGCCGCGCTCAAGCTGGAGAACAGTCAGCTGCGGGAGCGAACCCCAACGGCCGGCGCCTCGGGAACGGGCCGTGGGGCGGTCATGGATTGGGTGAACGAGCCGGCAGAACGCTGTCCCGAGTGTCACGCCATGTGGCGGCCGGCCACCCGCCACTGCGACTGCGGCGCCGCCACGATTGAAGCCGCGCTGCCGCTCAACGTCAAAGGCAAATTCCAGGTCCAGCGCTTCATCGGCGCCGGCGGAACCGGCGTCGTCTATCTGGCGGTGGATCTGGCGCTCGATAGAAAAGTTGCGATCAAGACGCTGCCCGCCATCAAACTCCAGCACGCCGCCCGCCTGCATCGTGAGGCGCGGGCCATGGCGAACGTCACGCATCCAAACCTCGCATTGATCTACGGGGCGGAGGAGTGGAAAGGCACGCCCCTCTTGATCTTCGAATACCTCGAGGGAGGAACGCTGCTCGAATCGCTGAATCGCGGGCCGATCTCGCTCGAAGAGGTCGTCGAGCTCGGGACGCAGCTCGCCGATGCGCTCGACCTCATGCACGCCTCCGGCGTGTTGCATCGAGACATCAAGCCGAGCAACATCGGTTACAGCTCGGATGGCACGCCAAAGATTCTGGACTTCGGTCTCGCGGCGATCCTCGAAGGGTCACGCAAAGAAGGCACGCTGCCGGCCGTTCTCCCGAGCGAGCCCAGCCTGATCGCGGAACTGGCATGGGGCGTTGAACCTACCACGAGCCTCACGGTGACGCAGCAACTGGTGGGTACACCTTTGTACCTCTCGCCGGAAGCGCTGGCAGGCCAACAGCCGCAGCCGTCCTTCGATCTCTGGGGCCTGGGTGTGGTTCTGTATCAGGCGTATGCAGGACAGCATCCACTGGCGGGCGAATCGATCGTCGATCTCGTCAAGACGCTCAGACGCGGAGCCCTTCCCGATATTCGGGATTTTCGCGCCGACTGCCCCGCCGCCTTTGCCGCGTTCCTCAATGACGCGCTCTCGCCCGTCGTCGCGCGACGGCCGGTTACGGCAGCGGAGCTGCGAACGCGGCTCCGCTGGCTGCAAGGTCATCTCTTCCCGCAAGCGAGCTGAGAAAGATTTCCTGTACCGGGTAAGCATGAGCGACGTTCTCCGATGGACGGGCAATTTCATCCATCGAGGTCGTCATGACGCCAGCGCAAGAAGTCGATTACATCCTTAACGATTGTTTCTTAGCTGTCGGCCAGGCCGTCGGCACACAGAAGAGCCTCGATTTCGACGTGATCCCGTGGTGGCGGGCCCGCTACCGCGCATTCTTCCTCCACGCCATGTCAGCCAACGGCAACTCGTGGCTGTGCGATCGTCATCGCGTCACCGCCGTCGGTCGCTTCCTCGGCCAGCGCGCACTGCATCACGCTGCGGACAACCCTTCGATCGATTTGCGTACGGCTGCGCTGGCGTCCAGCGACGTTGAGACCGGGTGCCGCATGAATGCGGAACGCGAAGGGGTGTCCGCCCCACATGCGAGCCAGGCGTAGGCCGGGCCCGTTGTACCGATACACCAGCTCGGCGTTCTGGCCGGTCAATGCGTCCGAGGCGGCCTGGAGCCTATTCAGCGAAGGAGACACTCGTGAAGACACAAGAGACCCCAAGTCCGTTCCACGCAGACGTGACCGACTCGCTTCGAACATCGACAGACATGTTCAATTCACTGTCGTCCGTCGAAATCCAGGAACTCGAGCGCCAGGTCGAGTACATCGTCGACGACTGCTTCTTTACCGTTGGGCAGGTCGTCGGCATGCGGACCACCGTCGACTATGAAGCCGTTATCTGGTGGCGCGATCACTATCGCGAGAAGTTCCTCGCGGCGATGATGGCGTTCGGCAACCGCTGGATGGAGGATCGCTCCAACGTTACCGGCGTGGCGCTCATGCTGGCGGAGCGTGCCGTCCGTTACTCCGAGGGCAAGCCGTCGATCGACGCCGAGGCCGCACGCAGGGCCGCAGCCGACGTCGAACGCCACTGTGAACTGCACGCGCGTCGCGCCGCTCGCCGCCAAGGGCAGGACACCTCGGACGCGGCGGTTCCGCGTATCGCGGGTTACTGGTGCACCTATCCCTGATCGGCCGACACAATCTTTGCTGTCGTGATCGCCTGACCCACGTGGCGGGTTGAATGCTCCGCCGCGTGGAACAATAAACCAAGGACCGTCGTCGGCAAACCGGCTCGTCCCAGCTTGCGCTCATCGAGGAGTGACTCCTTTGGTGTGTCGGCAAGCTGCTTCAGGGCGCGGTCGATGATCTGGCCGACGTCGGACAGCACCGAGTCGAGCGATGCGGGCGGATCTCCCGGAGCGCCCTCTTCACGAAGCGCCGCCCTCTGTGCGTCGGTCAGCAGTTCACCACGAGCGTAGGTGAACAGGCGATCGAGCGCCCCGCCGGCGTGACGGACGTGATAGCCGATCGACGCCGCGCCGCCTGGCCGCAGCCACACGTTTTTCGAGGGAATCAGCGGCACGAGGCTCTCGAGATCTTCGCGCACCTGCATCAGCGCGTGAACGACGGGCATCAGCAAAGGCTCATAGCCGGCAACCGGTCCGCGTTGCCAGACTTCCGGCGGGGGCATCGCACTCATCTCTCAACTTTATCCGAACCACAACTTGTCAAGAAACCTGTTAACTCCCAATTCCCAATAACCAACTTCCAACATTTCTTGGGAGTTGGGAGTTGGAGGTTGGGCGTTGACATAGGTCCTTTCTGCTACGCTGTCGCCGCGAGTCCAGACGTGGCAACCACCGAGTACGATCCTCAGCTCGCAACGCTCACCAAAACACCGCCGTCTGGCGACCAGTGGGTACATGAGATCAAGCTCGATGGCTATCGCGTCGGCTGCGTGATCTCGAACGGGCGCATCAGGTTGGTCAGCCGGAACGGGCTGGACTGGACGGCCAGATTTCCTGAAATCACCGAAGCCATCGGCTCGCTCGGCATCACGAACGGGCTGGTCGATGGCGAACTGGTCGTGATGCTTCCGAGTGGACGCAGCAGTTTCGAGGCGATGCAGCAGGCGGTTGCGAAGCGCCCGCCTCGAAAGGGTCTGGTCTACTTCGCGTTCGATCTGATTCATCTCGAAGGCGAACGCATCGAGCGGCAACCGCTCGTGGAGCGCAAGGCGCGCCTGCTGAAGCTGATCGGATCGTCGAAGGTTGGAAGACTCCGCTACACCGAGCACGTTGAAGGACGCGGCAGCGACGTCTTCGCGCAGGCATGCAGCCTGGGACTGGAAGGCGTCATCTCCAAGCGGCGTGACCTGCCGTATCAGCCCGGCCGTCGCGACAGCTGGCGCAAGATCAAGTGTCTTCGCCGAGGCCTGTTCGTGGTTGGCGGCTTCACCGATCAGGAAGGGGCGCAGAGAGGGCTCGGCGCTCTGCTCGTCGGACGCTACGACGGTAAGCGGCTCGTCTACTGCGGCCGCGTTGGCACCGGATTCACCCAGACCGTCGCTCGCGACCTCCGGACACGCCTCGAGGCGATCGAGCAGCCCGCGTGTCCGTTCGATCCACCACCCGGAGGGCCGCTCGCCAGGCTGGGGCACTGGGTCAAACCGACTCTCGTCTGCGAAGCGACTTTTCTCGAGCAGACCAACGCCGGAATGCTTCGTGCGCCAGCCTTTCAGGGCATCAAGACCGGAATCAAGCCTCGCGACGTGACCGTCAACGCCACCTGAAGATTTTCAAAGCGATCGCGAACGGCACAATCGTCCATCCCGCCATGATGGCCAGTTCATTCCAGATGGACGCCAACGACGCGCCTTCGAGCACGACCGCGCGCAGCGCATCGACGAGGGCCGTCAGCGGGAGCAACTGGATGAAGGGCTGAACCGCATCCGGGAAGTTCGACGCCGCGAAGAAGACGCCACTCAGCACCCACATCGGGACCGACATCATGTTCATCAAGCCGGAAGCCGCCTCGAACGTGCGAGCACGGCTTCCCATCAGCAGTCCAAGCGCGCCCCACATCAGGGCGCCGAAAATCGCGACCAGGGCGATGCTGATGAATCCCCCACGAATCGGCATGCCAAACGCGACTGCGCCGAACACCAGCGGAACCGCGACCTCGGGCCCGAGGAATACGAGCCGGGCAAGCACAGGCGCGAGCAGGTAGTCGCGCCGGCGCATCGGGCTGGCGGCCAGACGCTTCAGCAGTTTTCGCAATCGCGCCTGCACGGTCATGAATCCGACGCTCCAGAGTCCGTTGTTCATGATCCCGAGGCTGATGATTCCCGGAATCAGCCAGTCAACGTATCGTGAACCGGGAATCGCGATCAGATCCTCCTTCGCGCGCCACGGCTCCTGTCTCCCGGCGGCTCCCTTCAACACATCGTCAACGACCAGGCGTGCGAGCCGGCTCTCATCGCGCATCGGATCGAAACGATAAGTCGGTGGATTGCCCGGCTCGACGATCACGTGCACTTCCCCGTTTCGCAGCGCGCGCAGCTGATCGTGGGGCGGGACATCTTTCACGACGACGTCCTTCGCCGACGAGAGGGACTGCCTCAGCGCATCGGAGCCCGGACCTGGCGCGATTCCGACGCGCACGGACTGCGCGCCGCCCGCGGGAAACGCGATGGCCATCGCAACCGACATCACGATTGGGAAGAAAAACGTCCAGAACAACGCTTCCGGCTCGCGCACGAATTCGCGCAGCCGCGCGAGCGTCAGCTCGAGAATCGGCGGATAGGTTTCGCGGCGTTGGGGCTCAGCGGTCACGCGCGCCCTCTATTCCTCGCGCAGGTGACGGCCGGTGAGCGACATGAACACGTCTTCGAGCGTGCCCTCATGGACGACGACCTTCGGCGCAGCGAGCGCGGTGATCAGATTCTTCGGCGTGTCCTCCGCGATCACATGGCCATGGTCCACGATGGCCACGCGATCGCAGAGCGTCTCGGCTTCGTCCATGTAGTGGGTCGTGAGGAGCACCGTCCCGCCCGCCTCGCGAAAACGCGTGAGGATGCCCCACAGCTGACGACGGGACTGCGGATCCAATCCTGTGGTCGGTTCATCGAGGAAGAGCAGATCTGGATCGCCGGCAAGCGCGCAGGCGATCGAGAGACGCTGCTTCTGGCCGCCGGAGAGCTTGACGACCCAGCTGCGGCGCTTGCTTTCGAGTTCGACGAGCGCGAGCAATTCTTCGACGGTCTTGCCGCGGTTGTAGAACGATCGGAAAAGCCGGAGGGTTTCCTCGACCGTCAGCTTGTCGGTGAACTGCGTCTCCTGGAGCTGCACGCCGAGGCGTTGCCGCAACTGTTGCTCGTCGGTCTTCCAGTAGTGGCCAAGCACCTCGACGTCTCCACCATCGGGAGCGAGCAGCCCTTCCAGGATCTCGATCGTCGTTGTCTTGCCGGCGCCGTTGGGACCGAGCAGACCGTAGCACTCGCCGCGACGCACCTCGAACGACAAGCCGTCAACTGCGACGACGTCGCCGTAGCGTTTCTGCAGATTTTGGCATCGCACTGCAAGTTCCACGTCGCTCAATTCTCCATGCAAAGTGCAATTCGCGTTAGACTTCTAACTCCGTGCCCGATACCGTACTCGTCGCCGCTCCTGAGTATCTGCCAGCGCTTCAGGAGCAAGGCGACTATGGCGATGCGCTGGCCTTCTCCGATGCAGACGCACTGAAAGCGCTCGAGGCAATCACTCGCGACCGTCCCAAGGTGATCGCGCTCGAGACGCAGTTCGCAGCGACGTCGCGCGGCGCGGCGCTCATCAAGCGCATCAAGGCCGACCCCAAGCTTCGCAAATGCGAGATCCGTGTCGTCTCGCTCGAGGGGGACAGCGAAGAATTCTCCCAGGTCGACCCGGCGCGACGGGGGGCCGAGACTGAGGCGGTCAAGCTCGATCAGCGAGGCACGCGACGCGCGCAACGCGCGAAGATCGTCGACGGCGTGGAAGTGCTGATCGATGGAAGCCCCGCGATGCTCATCGACCTGTCGGTCGTCGGAGCTCAGGTGGTGTCACCAACGATCCTCCGGCCCAATCAGCGCGTGCGCATGATCCTGCCTGATGAGGAACGTCCGATCCGCTGCGTCGCCGGCGTGGCATGGGCAGCGTTCGAAATGCCGAAGAGCGGGCCTCGCTATCGCGCCGGGATCGAGTTCTTCGATGCCGAGTCGGGTAACCTCGATCGCTTCATCGAGCAGAACAAGCTTTCCTGAAATTCGCCTATGCAAGCCATCGCTCGACGACCGATCCGGTTTCGAGAATCGTCTCCGTTCGATCTGATCCCGTCGAGATGATCGCGCAGTCAACGCCGGTCACCTCTTCGAGGCGACGAACGTAGCGTCGCGCCGCCTCCGGCAAATCCTCGAAGCGCGTCACGCCACGTGTGGGCGTTGACCACCCGGGCATGCGCTCGTAGATCGGTTCAGCGCCGGACAGGCATCGCAGGTCAGCCGGGAACTCGCTGAGCGTTCCACCGCTTGTCTTGTAACCCGAGCAGATCAACACTTCCGACAGCCCGTCGAGCACATCGAGCTTCGTCAGCGCGAGGGCATCGATCCCGTTGATACGCGCCGAGTAGCGGACGACGACCGCATCGAACCATCCGCATCGGCGAGGGCGGCCAGTCGAAGCGCCGTACTCCTGACCACTCTCACGCAGTCGATCGGCCAGCTCACCTGAGAGCTCGGTCGGCAGTGGCCCTTCTCCGACGCGCGTCGTGTACGCCTTGGCCACACCGAGGACTCCGCCAATCGTGCGCGGAGCCACACCGAGCCCCGTGCAGACCCCCCCGACAGAGGCATTGGACGAGGTCACAAACGGATACGTTCCGTGATCGATGTCGAGCAGCGTGGCCTGCGCGCCCTCGAACATCACGTTTTTTCCGTCGGCCATCAGTCGATGCAGCGCAAGCGAGACGTCGGTCACCCACGGACGCATCCGCTCGCCAGCGGCAACGACTTGATCGAAGACCGGCTTCCAATCGAGCGTCGACTCTTTGATGATGCGGTTGCGAGCGCTGACGTTCTCGCGCACTTCCTCGGCCAACGCCTCGCGATCGCCAAGCAGGTCGCAGACACGAATGCCTCGTCGCCCGATCTTGTCCTCGTACGCTGGCCCGATGCCGCGCGACGTCGTGCCGATCTTGCGCTCGCCCCGGCGCGCCTCCGACAGCACGTCCAGCTCGCGGTGATACGGCAGGATGATGTGCGCCT
>Ga0207691_10006895_pt1 | contig 10958 bp, 7 predicted proteins | sample KBSM13metaG_FD_184327 | JGI IMG/M metagenome (GOLD analysis project Ga0207691, IMG submission 184327) | Miscanthus rhizosphere microbial communities from Kellogg Biological Station, Michigan, USA - KBS M1-3 metaG (SPAdes) (version 2) | ecosystem: Host-associated > Plants > Roots > Rhizosphere >...
AGCGCGTGGGCGTGCGGATGCCGTCGGCGCCGCTGGAAGTGGTCACGCGCTATGGCAAGGTCACGCTCAAGCCCGAGACGGTGGCGGCCGTACTGCTGCAGACCGACGACGGCGGGGCGCACGAGATCCACCTGACCGACGGCAGCAAGTTCACCGGCTTGCTCAGCGCCGAGCAGTTCGACATGGTCCTCGACGCCGCCGCCCCCGCGGGCGCCCCGGCCGCGCCCGAGCAGGTCGTCAAGTTCCCGACAAGCAGCATCGCGCGGCTCCAACTCGTCGGCAAGGTCGCCGAGCAGGACGAGGCCACCTCCACCCTCGAGATGGCCAACGACGACGTGCTCGTCGGCACGCTCCAGGGCAAGCTGGAGCTGGAGACGGCATTCGACACGATCGCAGTGAACGCCGGCGAGGTGAAGCTGCTGACGCACGCCTCGGACACGAACACCGACGTGTCGGTCACGCTCTGGGACGGCACGACCCTCAGCGGCCAGCTCAAGGACCAGCAGCTTTCGGTCGCGCTGGCCAGCGGGGCGACAATGAAGGTTCCGGTGGCGCTGGTGGTGAAGTACGAGCAGCCGCAGCCGCAGCCTTCGACGCAGATGATCGACAAGATCAAGGAGGTCATCGCCGACCTCAACGCCGACGACTGGAAGAAGCGCGACCGCGCCCAGGGCCAGCTCGTGAGCATGGGCCCCGTCGCCGCCGGCGTGCTGCGGAAACTCCGCGACGCCCAGCCGCCGGAGGCGCAGCAGCGCATCGACGCGGTGCTCAAGGAACTGGAAAAGGCCAAGGGCGACAAGACCGCCGGCGCGTCCACCAACCCGGCGGCGGGACAGTAGCGCCGGCGGGAGGCGCGGATCCTTCGGGGGAGGCACGCCACGTGAGCGCGAAGCGTCTGGTGACGCCGGCGATCGCGGTCGTCTACCTGACTTGGGGGACGATCGCCGCGCTGTTCGGCGAACCCGTGGTCGGAAACCGGTGGCTCGCGTTCTTTCCCTTCGTGGCGTCGGCGTGCGCGTTTTATTACGCGACCAGCCTGAAACCCGGCCGCGGGTCACGCCTGCTGGAATCACGCCCGCCGAAGCCGCGGTCGCCGGAACGGTCAAGCGCTTTTGAACCCAAACCATTCCCAGTGGTTCCCCGTCCCGCCGTCGCGGCGGACGCCGCCGAACTTCGCTCGACGCTTACTGCCGCCGGCATTCCCGCCGGGCTGCACGCAAAGTTTGTCGAGTTCCAGGAGAAGTACGCCGGCACAGTCAGTCGCTTCAATTTGAACACGGCCGTCTGGGGAATCCTCCTGGACCGCGCCCACGCCGGCCACGCCAGCGCGCTGGTGCCCGGCCATATCGAGGCCTTCGAGGAAGACGGCGTCTGGCAGGTGGTCTGTGCCGACGTCCACGCCTCCGACACCGCCACTATCGACCAACACGGCCGCCTCTACTGGTCCTACCAGCCGTGGTACTCCGACTTCAATCTCTTCTTCGCGGGCGCCGAGCCGGACATGCGCGAGCCGCGGGCGACCTGATGGCTGCAGCGGGGTCGGAGCGCCAGTTGTTGGCGCAAACGCCCGCCGGTTACGATGGGTAATGGAGGCGGCGGGTCGGTCGGACGCCCCAGTGCGTGCGGCCGGCCCGCGTCACGTGAACCGAGTCGATTTTCTACGAGGCCCAGCCATGTCCGATCTGCAATGCGCCGCGCTTCAGCTTTACACCGTCCGCGACCTCACGGCCAAGGACTTCGCCGGGACCGTGAAGAAGGTCGCCGACATCGGCTACAAGTACGTCGAGTTGGCCGGCTACGGCAGCGCCGGCAACGCCAAGGCGGCGCGCAAGGCGCTCGACGACGCGGGCCTCAAGGCGTGTAGCGGCCACTATGCGATCGACCTGCTGGAGAAGAACGTCGAGCAGGTGATCGCCGACGCCGACGCCCTTGGGATCGACACGGTCGTCTGCCCGTTCCTCCCCGAAGGCCGCCGCAAGGACGCCAAGGGATACGAAGAGACGGCCAAGGTGCTCCAGGACGCGGGCAGTCAGCTGCACGGCCACGGGCTGATCCTGTGCTACCACAACCACAACTTCGAGTTCCAGAACTTCGGAGGCAAGACCGGCCTGGACATCATCTTCGAGAACACGGCCCCGCACCTGGTCGGCGCGGAGATCGACTGCTACTGGGTGCAGTTCGCCGGCGCGGACCCGGTCGAGCAGATCACCAAGCTCGGCGACCGGGTGAGACTCCTCCACCTCAAGGACATGACCAAGGACGACAAACACTTCGCGCCCGTCGGCGGCGGCGTCATGAAGTACGATCAGATTCTCGCGACCGCGAAAAAGCAGGCCGTGCGCTGGGGCATTGTCGAGCAGGACCAGACCTACGGCACGCCGCCGCTCGACGCGATCAAGATGAGCCTGGAGAGTCTGAAGAAGCTCGGGGCGGTCTGAGGCTGAGACAGATTGAACCACGAAGACACGAAGACACGAAGCGATTCTCTCGACTTCGGGACTGAACGGCGAAGCGGCGCGAATCCGATTTGATTTTCATTTCTGATTTAGAACGACGATGACCTCAAGCGGTGCCGCGCGGGTTGAGCACCGCTTCGTGTCTTCGTGACTTCGTGGTTCAAACCTCCCCCCGCGAGCTCAGCACGGCTCCATGACCCGCCGGATCACTGCTTCCAACTGTGGCAGGTTGATCGGCTTGGTCAGGTGGTCGATGAAGCCGGCTTCGCGGCTGCGGCGCATGTCCTCGTCCATGCCGTAGCCGCTCAGGGCGATGCCCTTGATGCCGTGGCGGTCGCGGAGGGCGCGCATCAGGTCGTATCCCGTCGCGTCGGGCAGGCCGATGTCGCTCACGACCAGGTCGAACTTCTCCGCGTTGGCGAGCCGTAGCGCATCGGCGACCGTGTTCGCCGTCTGGACCGTGTAGCCGGAATTCTTCAGCAGCCGCGTCAGGGCGCGGGCGGTGTCGGCGTGGTCCTCGACCAACAGCACGCGCGGCAAATGGTGGCCGTTGGTCGCCTTCGACGGCGCCGGCGCGTGGTCGCCGTTGCGCGCCGGGGCGGCGGCGGCCAGTTCGACGCTGAAGGTCGCGCCGCTGCCCACGCCGTCGCTATTGGCTTGAATCGTCCCGCCGTGCAGATCCACCACCGCCTTGGAGATCGCCAGCCCCAGCCCCAAGCCGCCGAACTGGTGCGTGACGGCGGCGTTGCCCTGCTCGAAGGCGTTGAAGAGGCGCGGCAGCGAGTCCGCCGGGATGCCGACGCCGCTGTCGACCACCTCGACGCGCACGCGCCCGCCCTCGACGTCGCGCGTCCGGACGAGGATGCGCCGCCTCTCGGGCGTGAACTTGATGGCGTTCTTCAGCAGGTTCCAGAACACCTGCTCGAGCCGCGCCGAGTCGCCGGTCACACGGTCCTCGGTCGCACCCAAGTCGGTGACCACTTCCAGCGCCTTGCAGGCGCGGTCCTGCTCGCAGACTTCCAATACGTGCCGCAGCACCTCGTGCACCCGCACCGTCTCCATGCGCAGGCGGAGCTTTCCGCTGATGACCCGGCTGACGTCGAGCAGGTCGTCGATCAGCTTGGTCTCCAGGTCGATGTTCCGGCGGATCATCGCCACTTCCTCGCGCATCCGCTCGGGCAGTTCGGGGTCTTCCTCCATCGCGCCGATGGTCATGACGACCGGCGAGAGGGGCGTGCGCAATTCGTGGCTCAGGACGGCGAGGAACTGGTCCTTGGCGCGGTTGGCGGCCTCGGCCTCGTCCTTGGCGGCGCGGACCGCCTCGGCGGCGCGCTGCTGCTCGGCGAAGTACTCACGCGCCTCGTACTGCCGCTCGCGCGCCCGCAGCGCCGAGCGGACCACGCTCATCAGCGTCGAGACGCGCACCGGCCGCTCCACCAGGCTCACGTTGCCCAGCGTCCCCAGCGCCTTCTCCACCGCCGGCGACTCGGCACCCGCGCGGGACAGCACGATCACCGGCAGGTCCGACCAGACCGGCTGCTGCCTGACGCACTGTGCCAGGCGGTTGTTGAAGTCGGCGAGGATCGCCTCCTCGGGCACGATCGCCGCGGCCGCGCCCTCCGTGATCAGCCGGCACAGGGTCTCCAATTCGTTGCACAGCGCGCACGGGATCCCCGCCGACGCCAGCAGGCGCCGGCTGGTTTCGCCGTCCCGCGTCGTGGGGGCCAGGAGCACGACGCGGCCGTCGTTGGGGCCGCGCTCAGTGGCCATGCGCACCTCGGTCGTCGCCGCCGCCGCGGCCGTCGTAGCTGTGGGCACTTTCCCAGGCCAGGAGGTCCTTGGACTCCCCGACGAACCGCGGGACGCCCGTCAGGATCCCCTCGAACTGGTCGAGCGGCCGCCCGACCTCAATCCCGTGGGCGCCCATCCGCATCTCGCGGATCGCCAGCTCGTGCGCGCCGCTGCGGCGCTTGACCACGGAGATGGCGCGGCGGACGTGCCCGCCCGCCTCGAAGTAGCGGAACAGAATCACGTTGTCGGCCAGGTAGGTCGTGTCGATCGGCGAGTGCATGGCGGCGCCGATCATGCCGGACTGCGTCACGGTCAGCAGGGTGCTCACGCCGCGCTGGCTGAGGAAGGTCAGCAGTTCATGGAGCTGTGCCCCCAGGTGCTTCTCTTCCGCCATCGAGTGCAGGTACCCGTTGAGGCTGTCGATCATGATCATTTTGGCAGGCTTTCCGGCCCGGTCGCTGCCCTCGACCGCGCGGCGGACGATGGACACGAACTCGCCCGGCGAGAGCTCCGCCGGGTCCACCTGCTGGACCGTGACCAACCCCTTTTCCATGTGCGCGTCGAGGGGCATTTGCATCTTGCGCGCCCGCGTGCGCAGCGTCCCGACGGTCTCGTCGAAGATGAACGCCGCCGCCCGCTGCCCGCGCCCGGCGGCGGCCATGGCGAACTGGAGGGCGGCCGTCGACTTGCCGACGCCGGCGGGGCCGATGAACAGCGTGCTGCTGCCGGCGGGCAGCCCGCCGCCGAGCAGCGTGTCGAGGGCGCGGATGCCGCTGGGCAGGTCGGTGTCGGGGAAGACTTCGTGGTGCTCGCCGGCGATGAGGCGGGGGAAGACGTCGAGCCCTTCCTTGCGAATCATGAAGTCGTGAAGCCCGCCGCGGAACGACAGCCCGCGCATCTTCGAGACCTGCAGCCGACGCCGCTCGGCGCCGTATTCCGTGGCCAGTTGCTCCAGCCGGATCACGCCGTGCACGATGCTCTGCAGCTGGAGGTCCTCACTGGTGCTCGTGCGGTCGTCCAGCAGCAGCACGGTCGCGTTCCGCCCGACGAAGAACTGCTTGAGGGCCAGGATCTGGCGGCGGTAGCGCAGGGCGTTCTGCGCAAGCAGGCGCATCTCCGACAGCGAGTCGAACACCACGCGCCGCGGGTTGCTCCGCTGGACCTCGGCCAGCACCGCGCTGATCGTTTCGCTCAGCTCCAGCTCCGACGGGTGGTACATCGTGAGCTGGGCGTCGGGCGAGAGCGTCTCCTCCCACGGCGCCATCTCGTGGATGAAGACGCCGTCCATCGACCACCCGTGGCTGCGGGCCACGCCGATCAATTCGCTGCGGGTCTCGGAGAGGGTGACGTAGAGCGTGGGCTCGCCGAGGCGGACGCCCTCGAGCAGGAACTGCAATGCCAGCGTCGTCTTGCCGGTGCCCGGGGTGCCCTCGACGAGGTAGATCCGGCCGGGCGTCAGCCCGCCCCGGAGGATGTCGTCCAGGCCGGACACGCCGGTCGAAATCAATGCTCCATCATTCTCGTCGACTGGTCTCTCCGCCATCGCAGACATCCCTCGCCAAACTCGCCTTTCGGGGCCTTCTTTTCGTGGATAATGGCCGCTTTGCAGACGGCGTGCCAGCGTGCCGTCCGGCGCTCATCCCGGCGCTCACGGCGCGGGCAGAGCGGCCCGAACTTCAAACCCAGCCTAACGTTGTGGAACGGCAGCGAGCGCCCGCGGTCCCGCACCGCGCCCAGCTTCCGGGCTATTTTAGTCCCCCCGTGCCGGGGCGCGAAGGGTCGTTTCGGCGTCGGAACGCCCCGGGGTTATTGCTGTCGCTCGATAATTGCCCCAAGGGCCTCTGTCAGCCGCTCCTTCAGGGGGCGCCGCTGCCAGTCCTCGTAGGTGATGATCCGGGACTGTGACAGGTCGTTGGCGAAGTCCTCTTCCAGCCGGCGGGCCAGGCCGCGGTCGGCGGCGGCGAGGTTGACCTCGTCGTTCAGGCCGAACGAGCGGTTGTCGAAGTTGGTCGAGCCGATCACCGACCACACGCCGTCCACGATGAGCGCCTTCACGTGGATCATCGCCGGCTGGTACTCGCTGATGCACACGCCGTTCTTGAGCAGTTCCCCAAACCGCCGCCGGCCCGAGGCGCGCGTTAGCGCGTGGTCGGCGTGGGGGCCAGGCGTGATGATCTGCACGCGGACGCCGCGCTCCTTGGCGGCGCGGATCAGCTCCTTGCGGGTGTTGGCGTCGGGGAGGAAGTAGGGCGAGTTGATGTGAATGGTCTTCCGCGCCGACGCCAGCAGCGCCTGAAACAGCACCCGGGCCCGCGTCGAGCGGCCCATGCCCGGCGAGCTGATGACGACCAGGCCGGAGCGGAGCTCCTCGGGTGAATTCGTCGCGTCGGAGCCGCCGTCGCCGCCATCGCCCGAGCCGTCGCCCGAGTCCCCGCGATCATCTCCGCGACCCGCGCGATTGCCGGCGCGGCCGGCGTCGTAGCAGTCGGGGAAGTATTCCGCCCCGCTGAGAATCTGCCCGGACGCCTCCAGCCAGTTCTCCACAAACGTCGTCTGCAGCCCGACGACCAGCGACCCCGTCACCCGCACGAACGTGTCGCGCCAGCGCGGCCCCGACTTCTGAGGTTTCAGCCACTGGTCGGCGAACCCGGCGCCGCCGATGAACCCCACCTTCCCGTCCACCACCAGCAGCTCGCGGTGCGTGCGGTTGTTGAACCGCTTGAACGTGTACCACCGGATCGGCTGGTACCACTCCACCCGCCCGCCGGCGGCGCGCAGGTCCTTGAAGTAGTCGTTGCGCGTGGCGAAGCTGCCGATGGCGTCGATCACCATCTTCACCTTCACGCCGGCCCGCGCCCGCTCGGTCAGCGCGTCGAGGAAGCGGCGCGTCACCTCGCCCTTGTAGAAGATGTAGGCCTCGAGGTTGACGCTGCTGCGGGCGTTGCGGATCGCCTCGAGCTGCGCCTCGTAAAACACCTCGCCGTTGGCGAGCACCTCGGCCGAGCTGTCGCGCCGCACGGCGGCGTCGGTGAGGGCGGCCAGCAGGCACACGAACTGGTCGGAGTCGATCGGTACGTCCGGCGCCTTCACCTCGTACTCCAGCCCCGGCTCGAACAGGATCAGGAACACCAGGAACAGCACGATCAGCAGGCTCAGGACCGCCAGCACCTCCAGCGTCCCGGATTTGATGAACAGCGCAAGCGCGGCGGCAAGGGCGGCGTCGAGCGGAAGCGGAAGTGGAAGCGGATGTGGCGTCATCGCGGGCTCGGGAATACACGCAACGCGCGGCCGTGGGAACGGAATTTCCGCGCCGCGCCGCGGAGGCGGCGTTGTCACGTCGCGGCGCAGTGCCCATACTGTCCGCGGAGCCGGACATGATGGAGCGAACACAAGGGCTGGGGCGGCGGCGGTTTCTCGCACTGGCGGCCGGGGCGGCGGGCGCCGCGGGAAGCGGACTCCTGCCGGCACTCGCCCGCGCGGCGCAATCGAGCGGCAGCCGCGGCGCACCCGCGGGAGGCGGGGCGGCGAATGCCGCGGCGGCGGGGGGCGGCGCTGCACCGCAACTCGTCAAGTTTCCCGAGAAAACAGACCTGATTCTCATCACCGACCGCCCGCCCAACCTCGAAACGCCGCTGCGCTGGTTCCGCGAGGACCTCACGCCCAACGAGGCGTTCTACGTCCGCTGGCACCTGGGCATCCTGCCAACGCGCGTCGACACCGCCGAGTTCCGCCTGTCGGTCGGCGGGCACGTCGAGCGGCCGCTCAGCCTCTCGCTCGACGAGCTGCGGACGAAGTTCGCGCCGGTGTCGGTAGTCGCGGTCAACCAGTGCTCGGGCAACTCCCGCCGGTTTTTCGAGCCGCGCATCCCCGGCGCGCAGTGGGGCAACGGCGCCCTGGGCAACGCCCGCTGGACCGGCGTGCGACTCCGCGACCTGCTCGCCAAAGCCGGGCCGAAGGCCGGGGCGGTGGACGTGAGCTTCGGCGGCCTCGACGGCCCCACGCTCCCCGCGGCGCCGCCCGACTACGCCGGCACCCCCGACTTCGCCAAGTCGCTGCCGTTCGACCGCGCCAATGACGGCGAAGTGATGGTCGCCTACGAGATGAACGGCCAGCCCCTGCCGATGCTCAACGGGTTTCCGCTGCGGCTGGTCGTCCCCGGGTGGTACGCAACGTACTGGGTAAAGGCACTGAACGAAATCAACGTGCTCGACATATCCTTCGACGGCTTCTGGGTCGCCAAGGCCTACCGCGTTCCGAAGAACGCGGGCGTGCAGGAATCGCCAAAGGACCTGGCGAATGAAACCGTGCCTATCGGCGCGATGACGGTGCGGTCGCTCTTCGTCCGCCCCGAGCCCGGCGAAGCGGTCGCAGCGGGCGCGCCGTTCGAAGTGCAGGGGCTGGCGATGGATTCGGGCAAGGGCATTGCCAGGGTCGAGGTCTCAACCGACGGCGGAAAGACCTGGGCCGGCGCGAAGCTCGACGCCGAGATCGGCAAGTACTCCTGGCGCCGCTGGAGGTTCAACTGGACCCCGCCGCGCGGCGCACACCGCCTGACGGCCAGGGCGACCAACGCCGCTGGCGAGGCGCAGCAGACGGCACAATGGAACCGCAGCGGCTACGCGCGGAACGTGATCGAGTCGGTGGACGTGACGGTTTCGTAAGGCGGCGCGCGGCCCGGGAGAAGTAGCCATGAAAGCTTTACTCGGATGGGCGACCGCTGGCGGGTTTGTGCTGGCCGCGTCATTGTTGTTGCCCCCGCGTCCGTCGGCGGCACAGCAGTCGGCTCCGCCGGAGAAAGCGACCGACGCCCCGCAACCCGCCGGCGACGCAGTCGCGCCGCGGGCCGGCGAGCGCAAGTCGCCCTCCGACGCGCCGGGCGCGGGCGCCCAGGGTGGGCGCGGGCGGTCCCGCGAAGGGCAAGCTTCGGCCGGCACGGTCCGCACGCTGCGCCTGCCGGAATTTGAGCCAGATCTTCCCGAGGGCAAGGGGCGCGGCACCGTGGTCGTTGTCTGCGGCTCCTGCCATTCCACACGCTACATCACCATCCAGCCGCCGCTGTCGCGCGAGACGTGGGCGGCGGAGGTGACAAAGATGCAGAAGACGTTTGGCGCGCCGGTCCCGCCGGACAAGGCAGGGGAGATCCTCGATTACCTTGTTGCCGTACGCGGAACTCCGGCGAAATAGCGGCGGCCCATCGCGAATCGCCTACATATTGGGTGATCCCACTAAACGCAGTGATCCGGCCCCGCGCCTCGTTTTGCCGGTGCCCTTCCTCCCTCTCGCCTTGCGGGAGAGGGGACCAGGATCGAACTACTGCCGCTTTTTCCAGTAGTCGGGCAACCCGGCCTTCGTCTCCAGCAGGATCTCCACGATCGCCTTCCGCGTGGCGGCGGTGAGGTGGGAGAAGTCGGGGCCGGTGTCGGCGCCGCTGAGGACTTCCCAAAGTCTACGGTAGACGTAGTCCTTTACCGGTACCGGCAGGGCGTCGAACTGGGCCGAGTAGATCAGGTAGCTGCAAGGGTAGCGGAACAGCCGGCGCTTCAGGTCGAGCTCGCGCAGGCTCCGCCCCTGGGCGTCGTGGGGGCCGCGGGCTTCGAAGTCGCGGTCGAAGTCGCCGGCGCCCTGTACCTTTCCCAGGGCCGCCTCGTCGCAGAACAGCATCTGCCGCACCAGCGGCTCGCCCGCGTCCCTGATCCGGCTCAGCGTCGACTCCGAGTGTGCCGCCGGGGCGCCGGCGCCCGCGCCGGCCGCGCCACGGCCGAGTGCCTCGTTCATCGCCTCCTCGTCGCGCAGCGCGACGCGCACCTGGTAGTTGGCGCGGGTCATGAGGTTGTGCGTCTGCGCCTGGTGCGTGAAGACCATCAGCGCGACCATGTCGCTGGTGCCGGCCAGGTAGGCCGAGGTGTCGAATTTTCCCGACAGGTCGGTAACGTTCGCCCCCGCGTCGACGTCGAGCAGGGAACTCGGCGAACCGCCTGCCGCGGGCGTGGGCGTGGGCGTGAGAGCCGCCGTAGGCGCGGCAGTCGCCCGTTCGTCCTTCACCACCACGTTCCCCATATGCCGCTGGAGCCCGTGGCGGCCGGTGACGTACCACCCGCCCCAGCGCTCGGCGAAGGGGCTCTGCTGGGTCGTAAGGAAGGTGCCCGCCGACAGCACCGGCTGCCCGTCGGCGTCGGGGTAGACCGAGCGGATCAGCAATCCCGGCACGTCGCGCGTCATCGTCGAGCCGTGGCACTGGAGGCACGTGTGCGTCTGGCGGACGAGCCGCGGCTGCGCCGGAGGCGCCTTCTCGGCCGGCGCCCCTTTGGGCTGGTCGAGGGTGTAGAAGACGGTCCCCAGCTGCGGGTCGGTCGAGGCCAGCTCGATGACGTCGCCCCCGGGCACGTAGCCGACGTAGGTGTCGTCGTCGAAGTAGAGCGCCCTGGGGTTATTGGGACTGATACGGTCGCGCTGGAAGCTGGTCTTGGAGAAGACCAGCGACTGCGACGAGGCCGGGACGTTCAACTCCCGCAGGACCGCGGACAGGTAGCCGTTCTTCGGGTCGCGCGACAGAGTCAGGCCGCCGCGGTCGAGGCGCCGCTGGAGCCGGGCGACCGGGTCGGTGGCGGTGGCGGAGAGGTAGTGGATCGGCGCGTGCTCGTACGCCTCGTCGGCTCCCGCGTCGGCAGCGACGAGCAGCAATCCCATGAGCAGCGTGACGACCCCAGTGCT